>Ga0136613_10000006_pt1 | contig 69935 bp, 76 predicted proteins | sample AntDrymUQ2722106_2_FD_106649 | JGI IMG/M metagenome (GOLD analysis project Ga0136613, IMG submission 106649) | Polar desert sand microbial communities from Dry Valleys, Antarctica - metaG UQ272 (21.06) | ecosystem: Environmental > Terrestrial > Soil > Desert | place: Antarctica: Dry Valley... | reverse complement strand
TACGCTGACCGTCAGTTCAGCGAGCCGCGCCGATGCCCGGCCTGCCGCGCAGCCAAGAAGGCCGCGCGCGGCGAGAGCACCGGTGGCTACAGCAGCGGAGGCGGTGGTGGCGGTTACGGCGGCGGTGGCGGCGGTGGCTACAGCGATCGTCCGCGCGAGATGTTCAGCGCCACGTGCGACAGCTGTGGCAAGGAAGCTCGCGTTCCGTTCCGTCCCACCGGCACGAAGCCGGTCTACTGCAGCGACTGCTTCCGCCGCTAGGCTTCAGCGGCGACGCACCGAACGACCCGGCGGGTACACCCGCCGGGTCGTTTTGCCGTCGCAATGCTCGATCCATCGAGCAGGATCAGATGTCGTCAGGCCTCGCCGTCGCCGATGTCGGCGATGTCGTCAGGCCGCCATGGCTTCGCCCATGGGTAGCGCTGGCTCGCGACCTCGAGCGCCTTCAGCATCTCGGCCCGAGCGTCGGAGAGTGCCTGGGCGGTGCGTTCAGCCTCTGATGGATCGGTATCGCTGCGCTCGGACTCCACGCGCAGCCCCTCGGTCAGCCGCCGATACGCCTGGATGGCGTCGTTGGCGGTTCGCGTGATCTGGCTGGTCGTCTGACGCAGCAGGCGCAGCTGCTCATCGGGCCGCGCCTCGCGCAGGAGCTCACGGTCGAGCGTCGCGCTCAGCTCCTCGATGCGCGTCGTCGCATGGCGGATGGCGCGCAGGTCGCCGGAGCTGCGCCGGGAGAGTCGTGTCGTCGATCTGATCAGGTGCTCAGGGTACACCACCGCGTCTCGCGGCCGGTCAGACGAGGCTACGCTCCAGGAATCGACCTGCTCGCTCCCCCACCGCGCGCCCTCCGACCAGCACATCGACGAGGGCTCCCCGGACCTCCATCCCCTCGTACGGCGTGAAGTCGCTGGTGTGGTGGAGATCCACCTGACGCAGGGTGCGTCGAGCCCCCGGGTCCCAGATCACCAGGTCGGCATCACGCCCGACCTCGATGGCACCCTTCGAGGGCAGGCCGAACAGGCGGGACGGGCTGCCAGCCAGGACCTCGACCATGCGCGCCAGGCCGATGCGTCCCTTGGCCACGCCCTCCGCGTAGACGACGCCCAGGAGCGTCTCGATGCCCGGTCCGCCATTGCTGATTTCCGGGAAGGCGGGGGCAGGGACGCGCTTCTCGGTGTCGAGACGGTCCGGGACGTGATCGCTCGCCACCACCTCGAGAACGCCCTCTCGCAGGCCGGTCCAGAGTGCGTCGCGATCTCCGGCTGTGCGAAGCGGCGGCGAGATGACACGCTTGATCACCTCCGCCTCGTCGGGATCGTCGTACAGCGCATCGGTGAGGGTCAGGTAGTGCGGGCAGGTCTCGGCGTGGATGGGCTCGCCACGCGACCGTGCGTCGGCGACCGCGTCGAGTGCCTCCTCGCAGCTCAGGTGGACGATGTAGAGGGGCGCCTCGGCGCGGCGCGCCAGCTCGATCGCCTTGCGGGTGGCCGCACCTTCTGCCCGCGAGGGCCGCGTCGCGGCATGGTACCGGCAGCCGGTTCGTCCGTTGCGAATCGCATCGGCGACGAGCGGATCGATGATCGCCGGCTCCTCACAGTGCACCTGGAGCATGCCGCCGTGCTCCGCGGCGGTACGCATGGCCCGCTCCAGGTCCTCATCAGGCAGGCGGAAGTCGTACACCATGAAGGCCTTGAACGTGGGCACCCCCGATCGGATCAGCTCGGGGAGGTCACTGATCGGGTCCACCTGCTGGCCGCTGATCACGGCGGATAGCGCGAAATCGATGGCCGACTCCCCCACCGTCCGTTGGCGAAACTCGTCCGCCCCGGCCAGAAGCGACCGAGCGCCCTGTCCGGAGATCCCCGTGCCGGGATTATTGAAGGTGAGGACCGTTGTCGTGCCGCCGAGCGCGGCGGCCATGGTGTCCCGTGTGAACCGGTCGGGATGTGCCGGATCGGGCAGGCGCAGGTGGGTGTGGGCGTCGACCACCCCCGGCAGGATCAGCATGCCGGCCGCGTTGACGATGTTGGCCGCATCGGCCGCCAGGCCGGGACCGATGCGCTCGATCCGCCCGTCACAGACGGCAACATCGGCGAGGCGCGCGCCCTCCGGCCCGACCACGGTGCCCCCACGGATGACCAGGTCGCTCATCGGGCCAGTATGCGGCGCTCACGCGTCGGCGAGGATTGCCTCCATGGCTGGGTCGCGGTCGCCGAAGTAGTCTCCGGAGCTGAGCGGCGTCGCGATGTCGGGCTGAATGGTGACGCGCGCATCGTCGGGATCGCCGCGGACGATGTACTGCGGTGCGACGCGCAGCACCAGGCCCGAGTGATCGAGCACGACCTGGATCGAATCCCCGTACTGGTTCGGGCTTGTTCCCGAGGCCTCGCCGACAAGGATCGCATCGGTCTTCAGCTCAACCTCGGTCACGGAATTGCCGGCGGCCGAGAAGGTGCCCTGCCCATGATCACGTAGAGCCGGCCCGGTCGATTGATCTCCGGCGAGCTCAGCAGGGAGACGAGCGGACCGTACGTTGCGTTGTTGCCGCCCGGGTTGTGGCGCATATCGACCACGACGCGCCCCACCGAGCCGTCATCAACCGCCGCTGCGACCTCATCGACGATGTCGCCGACCGGCAGCGTGACGTTGTACTGGATGTGGGCCGTTCCGTCTTCCTGGAGCTCCCACCAGATCGGGACCATCGGCTGCCGAATCCAGGCCGGCCCGTCGGACCGAGGCGGCGGGCTCATGCTGTGGTGACAGCCGGCCCATTCCTCGTACGCCGCGAGCGGGATCGGCTCGAGTGCGACCGCCTCGTCGGCTCCATCGTGGGCGAAGGTGAAGTCGACCGGCTCACCTGGGTCATCGATGAAACCCAGGCCGTGCAGCACCTCGGCCGCGAGCATCTGCCGCGGGCCGTGGCTGAGCACCTGCTGCTCGTTGTCGCGTGGCACCAGCGGTGCGACCGCCTCCAGGACGTCTTCGACGGGACGGCCGTTCACGTGCGAGATTCTGGCGCCGATGTGCTCGACGTGCGGCGGTAGCGCATCGGTCACGAAGAGGCCATCGCTGAAGCGGTAGAGACGCAGCGGGTAGAGGTGGACTCCGTAGGCGTCCTCGCCCCAGGGATGGATGCCGCCGTGACCATCGCGCCCCGCCCAGGTCGGCATCGCGGCGAGTCGCGTGATCTCGACGAGCAGCTCGTCGTCATCGAGGTCCGGCACCCGCGCCGATACGGCCCCCACCGCCGCGACGCACTCGGCCCGGTCGACCCCGTGCCACGGGTCCGGGTGGATGCGCTCGCGCTCGCTGATGAGCAGCTCGAGGTCCGAGCGCCACCCCGTCGTCCGTGCGTCGCCAGCAGTGGGGCTCGCGCTCGGCGCGCCCATCGACGCGGTCGGCTCGGTCTCGACCTGGCCGCATGCGGCGAGGATCAGGATGCCGAGCAGCGCACTCCGACGCGGCATGCGCCTCAACCCGCCACTTTCAGAGTCGCTGCGCCGAGCTCCACCGACGCCGACTCGGCGGCCGCGTTCATCGCGCGCAGGACAGCCCGCGTGGAGGCGTCATCGCCGGCGAGGGCGCGGAGGAAGCGGCCGTTGGCCTCCTCGAAGGCGGCCGCCGCGCGGGCATGCGCCCTCTGGCCGTCCCTCGTGAGCGCCAGCTGGAACGATCGCCCATCGGCCGGTATTGGCCCTGCGCTCGACGTGCGCCGCTCGACCATGGCCCGGACGTAGTGCGACATCGTCGTCGGCGGCATCCCGACCGCTCGTGATAGCGCCGTCGGCGCGCTGGGTCCCGCATCGACGAGCACGCTGTAGACGGCGTACTCGTCGGGCCGCAGCCCGGCATCGGCCATGGCAGCGGTCGTTCAGTCTGCGCTGATATCGATGTCCTGGGCGCCTTCCCACAGCACGCGATGCCCGACGTCACGTAGTCGCTCGAGCCATCCCTCGTCGGGAACGAGCGTCGCAAAATGGTTGCCCGCCAGCTGTCCGACCCGCGAGCTGAAGCTGCAGGCGCCGTACGGGAACAGGATTTCGCACTCGCTGACGTCGCCGGTGTAGATCAGCAGGTCGCCCGGCGCCGGATGCGACGTGTGGTTCTCGAATCCGACATTCGGGCGTTGGTCGCCGAACGGGATCCAGGTCGACTCTCCGCTCCACTTGCAGTGGATCAGCCTGGATCGGATGGGCAGCCATGGGCGGAGCGCTTCCCGGGTGCGCGGGGCGCCGTCCTCCCAGCGAGCCGTGAAGCTCAGCTCGCCCACTCGAATCGTCATGTCGGCCATGGAATGAGGATACGACGCCACCGGCCGGTCGTGAATAACGCGGCGCCCGTGCCGGCGCACGACTGCACGCCGGACCTCTGATGCAATCGGGCATGATGGTCGGACCGTAATTGAGGGGTTCATGGCCGACGGACGCCCAACCATCAGCACGCATGTGCTGGATCTTGCCACCGGCGAACCGGCGTCCGGCGTCGGCGTGGCGCTCTTCCGCCTGACCGACGATGGCACACCCGAATTGGTCAGCGACCTCCAGACCGATGCCGAGGGCCGCATCCGCAACCTCCTCGACGAAGCAACCCTCACCGAAGGCGATTACCAGCTTGCCTTCGACGTGGGCGGCTATGCCGATGATCCCGACGCCTTCTTCCAGAGCGCCGCGCTCGCCCTGCGCATCACCGACGCCGCTCGCTCCTACCACGTCCCTCTCCTGCTCAGCCCGTACGGGATGAGCACCTACCGCGGAAGCTGAGCCTCGTTGACGGATGATGACGTTCGACGAGCTCAACTCCGTTGACATCGACGTCTTCGTCGAACGAGTAACGCGGCTCTTCGAAGGCGCCGAGATGCTTGTTCGACGGCTCGCCGACGAGCGGCCCTTCGAGTCGGAGGATGATCTGTTCGACACCGCCCGCGCCACCGCGCGCGGGATGCCCGAGGCTGAACAGATCGAGCTGCTCGACGGCCATCCCCGCATCGGCGCGGACCCGGCCACCGTCTCCGAAATGTCACGGCGGGAGCAGGGTGGAGCGGAACCGAGCGACGCGTGGATCGCGAACGAGCTTGCAGCCCTGAACGAGGCGTACGAGTCGCGGTTCGGCTTTCGGTTCGTCGTGTTCGTCGCGGGTCGGCCGCGTGCCGATATCATTCCGCTGCTCGAACGTGCCCTTCACGCCGACCGCGACGAGGAGCTTCGCCGTGGCCTGGATGATGTCGTCTTGATCGCGGCCGATCGAATGGAGGCACTCCGCGGCCCCCCTCCGATGCGCGAGGAGCTGCGGGAGGGAATCGCGCTCGAGGCCTCACGCTGGATGGTCGGCGAGATCGACCGCGACGGGCTCATCCGTGCGACGCATCGGCTCATCGAGGAGGGGGTCGAGTCCCCGGCCCTGCTGTCACTCTCGCTGGCAAATCAGACTGAGACGGTCGACCTGGCGGAGCCCGTCGCCCGGTTGATGGACGAGATCGGCCTCGGGGAGTGGGACCGGGCGCAGGCCGGCCAGCTGCTGGCGTTGCACGCGGCCGCCTCGATCCTGGGTGACGTGAGCCAACCGATCGACGGGGCACGCCGGATCGCGTCGGTCTCCGACAACACGCAGTTCCGCGAGCTGGTCGGACGGTGGGAGGCCGATGCCGACCGCCGGGACGCCATCAACGAAGAGATCAAGCACGCCGCCGTCGAGCTGTTCGGCGAGGAGGAGTGATGCCGACGCACGAGATCCGATACGGAAAGGCGGATGTCAAGGTGTATCGCACGTATGCCGAGCCGCTGACCGGCATCACGCCGATCCCCGAATCGCCGTTCACCGGCCGCGACAACACGCTGATCGCCGCGGAGATCGAGGTGGTCGTCCGCGGTGAAGCCTTCCTGGACGCCTACACCAGGGGCGACAACCGGCTGGTGGTCGCCACCGACACGATGAAGAACTTCATCCATGCGGTCTCGCTGCGCGCCCGCGCGCGCACGCTCGAGGAGTGGCTGCTCGAGGTCGGCACGGCATTCCTGGACACCTACCCGCACATGGAGCGCCTCACCATGCTCGGCCGGGACCTGCCCTTTCCGGCGGCCCTGGTTCCCGGCACAGATGGCTTCGAGGCCTCGGACCGCCTCTTCAGCCGGGACCGGTGCGACTACGGGACGGCCATCCTTGACCTTGCTCGGGCCGACGACGGATCGGTCCAGATCACCGATCACGAGTCAGGTCGGCGCGAGCTCCAGCTCATCAAGATCACGGGCTCCGCCTTCGCCGACTTCGCGCGGGACGAGCACACCACGCTTCCCGAGCGCCCCGACCGTCCGCTCTACATCTGGTGCGATATCGGCTGGCGCTATGCCGATTCGGCACACGCCGTGCTGGGCGACCCCCCGCGCTACATCGCCGCCGAGCAGGTCGCGGACCTTGCCAACGCCATCTACCACGAGTTCGTCAGCCTCTCGATTCAGCACCTTGTCAACGAGATCGGCATGCGCATGCTCGATCGATGGCCGCAGCTGGCGGAGGTCAGCTTCGATACCCAGAACCGCCTCTGGGATCTCGTGGCGAAGTCGGAAGAGGACCCGAGGGTGAAGACCTACTCCGATCCGCGCCCGCCGTTCGGGCACATCGGCCTCGTGCTCAAGCGGGACCGAGCACAGAAAACGGCCCCGGCGCGTGTCAGCACCAGGGCCGCAGAGAGCAGCTAGTCGCCCAGCTGTCCCCGAACAGCGCCGCCGGGATACGTGGCGTTGTGCACGTTCACGTAGTACTCGGTCGGATTTGCACGGATATCGGCGGCAACATCCTCGGCCGCATTGGCGCAGTAGGTCAGCCGGTTGCCCTGCCGCGTGGCCAGGTCGATTCGAAGATCCACGACGACGTCACCGGCCACCCCAGCCGGTGCCTCATGGATGTGCGCCGCGGTCGGCGCCTCGATGCCCTGGACCTTGAGCGAATAGCAGACGAGCCCGGCGTTGTAGACGTCCAGGCTGACGAAGCCCTTGCCGTTCGGGTCGCCGGTGCCAGGTGCTTCCTCGGCGCCGCTCAACGAGGTCGTGAACGAGCCGAAGTGATTGGCCGAGACGGTGCCGACGACGAGCAGGATGCCCAGCGAGGCGATGAGGATGGCGAGCGAGAGGGTGCTGAAACGACGTGCCATTGATGCTCCTCAGTGCGGTGGCTAGCGGAGCCGTCCAGAACGGTCCGACCTATTGGAGGAGGGTACGACGGATCGGGGGTCCGCGCATCAATGAGTCCTGGATGGATGCTCACGCACCCTGAACGCCGATCATCGCCGGGTGGTCGATCGCCGGGCAGCGGTTCATGACGACCTGGAGGCCGGCATCGACCGCAAGCTGCGCGGCCTTCTCGTTCCACACCTCGAGCTGCATCCAGACCGCCTTCGCGCCGATGGCGATCGCCTCCTCGACGTGCGGGAGGACGAGCTCGGAGCGACGGAAGATGTCGACCACCTCGATCGGCGCCCGAGGGTCGGTCGGCACGGAGCGCAGATCCGGGTACGCGAGCTTGCCGTGGATCAACGTCTCATTCGGGTTGACCGGGACGACGCCGTAGCCCTGGCTGAGCAGGTAGCGCGAGACACCATGCGACGCGCGCCACGGATGCGACGAGCAGCCGACCACCGCCCAGACGCGGTACGAGCGCAGGATGTGCTCGGCGACCTTCGGATCGGTCCAGTTTCGGGCCGGGATCATCGCGACCGAGCGAGCTCCTGCAGCGCCGCCTTGATGCGCACGTCGAGCTCTCCGGCCGTCCCGGCCACCGCCCCCGCCGCGCGGCGCGCCTCCGCAGCGGAGTAGCCGAGCGACTCCAGCGCCGCGACCACGTCGGAATCGGTCGATGTTGCACCCCCGGCCGCGATGCCAGCCGCGTGCACCTTCTCCTTCAGCTCGAGGATGATGCGCTGTGCCGTCTTGCGGCCGACCCCGGACACGCTGGTGAACAGGTCGGCGTCGTCGGTGACGACGGCGAGCTGGAGCTTCGTCACCGCATGCGCCGCCGTGATCGCCAGCGCCAGACGTGGCCCGACCTGCGAGACGGTCATCAGCAGCTCGAAGAAGACGAGCTCCTCGGTCGTCGCGAAGCCGAAGAGCGTCTCCTGGTCCTCGCGCACGAGGTGGTGTGTATGGACCGATGCCTCGCGTCCCACCCGCAGCTTCGCGAGCAACGCCGCCCCGGCAACGACGCGGTAGCCGATCCCGGCCACCTCGACGAGGGCGAAGTCCGGGCCGATGTGCGTGACCGGCCCCCGAATCGAGCCGATCAACCGATCACCGCTTTCGGCGCAGACACCGCGCGGTACGCACAGCCGATGGCGATCGCGAGCGCATCGGTGGCGTCGTCCGGCACGCCGGCCAGCGACATACCGAGCAGGCGCTGGACCATGGACGCCACCTGCGCCTTGTCCGCGGACCCGTTGCCACAGATCGTCTGCTTCACCTCGTTGGGAGTCGGCTCGTCGATCGGCACGTCGGCCTCGGCGGCGGCCAGCAGGGCGACGCCCCGGGCCTGGCCGACCGCCATTGCCGTCTGCACGTTGCGCTGAAAGAAGAGTCGCTCGATGCCGACGCGCTCCGGGCGATGCTCGGCGATCAGCGTCCGGAGCGCCCCGAGCAGCTGGCGGAGGCGCTCGGCGTCGGTTGCCTGGGATGGCGTGCGGATACAACCGGCGTCGATCATTCGGACGGTGCCGTCCCGAAGCTCGACCACCCCGAATCCGCAGACGGCGGTCCCAGGGTCGATGCCGAGCGTGATCATGGTGGTCGCATGGTAGCGGCAGGTTGCAGAAGGAAGCGTCCTCCAGCTCCTCAATTCGTGACTTGACACTGATCTATGGATCTCGTACGATGCCTCTCATGTTCGACGTTCATCGGACAGATATGGAACCATCGGACGAAGGGACGGTGATAGAACAATGATGCTCCTGCCCAGCCCTGGCGTCCTCGACTCACTGATTCGGGATCGCCAGACCACCCTGCGGACCTCGCCATCGAGAGCCGGCACCGTGACGGTCGCCGGCCTGCGTGTCCGCCTCGGGCACGCACTGATCGTGGCCGGAACGTCGCTGAGCGGCGAGCGGGTCGAGCAGCCCGCTCGCCCTGCGGCGCTCCAGCGCGCCGCCTGACCGTCCGTTCGAACGAGGTACGACGATTGGCTCCCACGCGTCGTCCCGACAGCGCGCCAGCGGTGACCATCGAGGTCTCCCCCGCGTATGAGCTGCTCGAGTCCCTTGTCACATGCTTCAACGAGGACGAGTCGGACACGTACGAGATCGGTGTCGAGTGGATCGCCGAGGCCCGCCGCCGCGCCGGCGACGATCTCCTCGCGCGGATCAGGGCCGTATCACACGACAACCCGGACACGTTCATCCATCTCGCTGGACTCGCATACGACACGCCTGCGCCGCGCGACCTTCCCGCGTTCTTCGCTCACCTGCGCAGCACGGCTGCGGACGAGATCCGCCTTCACCTCGTCCAGTTCTACGCGCGCGACATCCGCCGCCTGACGCCACCTGACGTCATCCGTGCCGCCGTCGGCGGCGATGCGGGGGCCACGGCCGAATTCCTCCGAACCTCGCATCCCGACTGGGAGCCATGGACCGATTACCTGCGCAGCATCCTCGACGCCGACGGCGAGGAGCTGAAGACCGAGCTGATCGATGTCCTCGAGGGATGGGCCGATCGCGTCTTCAAGCCCGAGTCGCTGACGATCATGCCGATCATCGAGCGTGACGCCGAGGCGAAGCGCGACCTCGCGCGCGACCTGCCGCTCGACCAGTTCATCACCACCGCCACGAACGGCGTCGAGTTCACGCCGCGCACCGGGGTCGACCGCGTCGTCATGGTCCCGAGCTTCGTGAACCGACCGCTCGTCTCGTACCTCGAGGTCAGCGAGGTGATGCTGATCCTCTACCCGGTCGCCGACGAGAGCACCTCCGGCGATAGCGGAACGCCCCCGCTGCGCCTGGTGCGGCTCTCGAAGGCGCTCGGGGACGAGAAGCGGCTACGCATCCTGCGGGCCCTGGCCGACAGCGAGAAGTCGCTCATGGAGCTTGCTGACGCGTTCGGCGTGGCGAAGACGACCATGCACCACCACATGATCATCCTGCGCTCGGCGGGCCTCGTCTCGGTCGTCGTCGGCTCGAAGCGCTATCGCCTGCGGCACGAGACGGTCCCGGACGTCGGCGCATTACTGAGCGGGTACCTGGGCGCCGTGACCGGTCCCTCCATCTCGACCGGGCCACCCGCACGTCGCCGACGGCGCGCCACCGGAACCGAGGGCTGAGCGCCTCGAGCTCGTTGCCTGGGGCAGCCCGTTCATCCTTCTGCAGTCGCCAACAGGTTGGCGCTAAACCAAGCGCGATTCGCTCACTTCCAACGTGGTTGGTGTTACGGGAAACCTGCCACCGCCACGAAGCGTGGGCCGACGCCGAGAGAGCCCGTTGTCCTGGATAGCGCCAATACGGTTGGCGTATGCGAGAACCGCTCCGGCCAGGCACGCTTACGCGACCTGGGCTTCGAGCCGCTCCATGAGGGCGTCGGGAATGTCGAAGTTGGCGTACACGTTCTGGACGTCATCGAGATCCTCGAGCCGCTCCATGAACTGAAGCACCTGCCTGGCGGTCTTCTCGTCGCCGATCTCCACCCTCGTCGTCGGCTCCATCGAGAGCTCGGCCGTGTCGGCCTCCAGCCCGCCCTGGGCCAGCGTGCGACGCACCGACTCGAGATCGGCCGGTTCGGTCGTCACGATGATCGCGCCTGCGTTCGGCGAGCCCACGTCCGACGCGCCGGCGTCAATCGCCGCCATGGTCACGTCGTCGGGATCGCTGCCGTTGAGGGGAAGGCTGATCAGGCCCTTCTGTTCGAACTGCCAGGCCACGGTGGAGAGAGCGCCGCCCGACTTGCTGAACACGCTCCGGATCTCGGATGCGGTCCGATTCCGGTTATCGGTCATGGCTGCCACGATCACCGCCACGTTTCCCGGACCGAGGCCCTCGTAGGTGACCTCCTCGTACTGCTCGGCGTCGGCCCCGCTGCCGGTCGCGCGCTCGACGGCTCGCTTGATGTTCTCCGCCGGCATCGAGTTGGCCTTGGCCTTGTCGACCGCCATCCGAAGCCGATAGTTGGCGTCCTGGTCGGGCCCACCCTGTCGTGCCGCGGTGATGATCTCGCGTGCCAGCTTCGTGAAGAGCGCGCCGCGCTTCGCGTCGTTCGCGCCCTTCTGCCGCTTGATCTGGGACCACTTGCTGTGGCCTGACATCGACCCTCCTGCCGCGCCTCATGCGGGCGACTCGTGCTCAATTGTGAGCCCCGATTCTACTCTCGGGCATTCAATCCCGGCGGAGGCGCTCCCCCAGCGGCGCCAGGACGGCTCGGTCGAGGCTCCAGCGCCCACCGCCGAGGATGACGAGCATCGAAGAGAGACCGAAGAGGCCGACGTGCGCGATGACGGGGTCGTCGGGCAGGGCGAACAACGCAAGAGTCAGCACGGCGAACCCGACGATGGCGCTGAAGCGGGTCAGCACGCCGAGGATGATGGCAACCCCCAGCGCGGTCTCGATCAGGATCGCGCCGAGCACCCAAAGCTCCGGCGCCACCGGAACGATTGAGGTCAGCTGGTACCGGTCGACGGCGGCCAGCGCCTGGTCGTAGATGAGGAGCTTGTCCACGATCCCCGACGCGGCGAAGGCGCCCCCCAGGCCGAGCCGGACAAGGAGCGGCACCGTATCGTCGTACTGGCTGGCCGCGAAGTTCTCCGTGGCCGCGCGCGCGCCCGGACCGCCCGGGAAGGCGGCGCGCAGCAGGTCGTCCAGGCTGGGCCGTCCCGGTCCGAGGATCGCGGCCACCCCCAGGGCACCGGCCACATCGAGCATCATCACGAGGTCCGGGTTGGCGATGAACGTGACGAGATAGGCGCCGAGCGCGACGAGCGCCGCCGGCCGCACGGCCAGCCCCAGCAGCAGGAGGAAGCCGGTGCCGGTCAGAAGCACGGCGAACAGTCCGCCGGCGTCAAGCGTGGGAAGGAACCGCACCCGCGAGAGCCCGGCGCCAATCAGGACGAGCCCCACCGACAGCCGGACGATCCACGGCAGGTATTCGCGGTAGCCGAGGGCCCGTTCGATGAAGCGTGCGCGCGCCTCCTCCGCCGGCCGCCATCGGGCCCAGGCGAGGAGGGCGATGACCACAACGAGCAGTCCGATTGCGAGCAGCAGGACCGAACCGGGCTGAGCGATCGCGTCGAGCAGGAAGCCGATTGGGTCGGATGAACCGCCCGGGTCGGTGACGTAGTCGACGTGGGCGCTGACGAGTCGGTCCATCTCGACCCATTGTCCCGCATCCGGAGTGCGGATTGGCTTGCCACCAGTGACCGGCAGCGATCGAATGACCGCGGCCGCCTCCTATAATGGCCCTCCACTCCCGGCCTCCGACCGCTCGAGGCGGACTCCATCGGCCTCGGCGACTCTGGCACTGCACGCGCAAGGAGCACCGATGAAGCCGACCAGCCCCGAGAAGATCCGGAACGTCGCTCTCATCTCCCACGGTGGCGCCGGCAAGACGAGCCTCGCCGAGGCGATGCTCTTCGATGCCGGCGCCATCTCGCGGCTCGGGACGGTCGAGGCCGGCACGACGGCCTTCGATTGGGATCCCGACGAGCACAAGCGCAACCAGAGTATCAACCTCGCCATCGGCTCGATCGAGCATGACGGGGTACGGATCACCATCGTCGACACGCCCGGCTACGCCGACTTCCAGGCCGATGTCGTGGAGGCCCTGGCCGCCGTCGACGCCGCGATCGTGGTCATCGACGCTTCGGCCGGCGTCGAGGTCGGAACCGAGGAGGTCTGGAAGCTGGCCGACGCGCGGAACCTGCCGCGCATGATCTTCATCAACAAGATGGACCGCGAGAACGCCAACTACGACGCGACGCTGGACGCCCTGAAGGCGCGGTTCGGTCCCAAGATCGCGCCGGTCTATCTGCCGATCGGCTCCGCTGACTCGTTCCGCGGCTACGTCGACGTCATCGAGGAGCATGCCAACGTCTACGAGGACGGCACGCCAAAGGAGGCGCCGATCCCGCCCGAGCTCGAGGGGATCGAGCACTCGCGGCGGGATTCGCTCGTCGAGGCGGCGGCCGAGGCGAGCGACGAGCTGATGGAGAAGTACCTCGAGGGCGAGGCGTTCAGCGACGCCGAGATCGAGGCTGCCCTCCACAAGGGAACGCGCGAGGGCAGCGTGGTGCCGGTCTTCGTCGGCTCGGCGACCCGGAACATCGGCGTTCGCGAGCTGATCACCATGATCGCCAAGCACGTTCCGTCCCCGGCGGAGGTTGGCAGCCGCTCGACCGTCGACGGCACGCCGGTCGCACCCGACCCGAACGGTCCGTTCGTGGCGCAGGTGTTCAAGGCCACCGCGGACCCGTTCGTCGGCCGGCTCACCTACTTCCGCGTGATCTCGGGGACCCTGAACGGGCAGGGGCATGTCTACAACGCGTCGCGGAAGGAGGATGAGCGCATCGGCAACCTGCTCTCCGTGCAGGGCAAGGAGACCGATCCCCTGTCGAACATCGGTCCGGGAGATATCGCTGCCGTCGCCAAGCTCACCTCCACCTCCGCAGGCGACACGCTGGTGGCTGACAAGGCGCATGCGGTCGAGCTGGCGCCGCTCGCCTTCCCGACACCGTCACTCCAGGTGGCCATCGAGCCGGAGTCGAAGGCCGATCTCGACAAGCTGGGTCAGGCTCTGCATCGGCTCGTCGAGGAGGAGCCGGCGATCCAGATCCGCCGCGAGGACGGCACCGGCGAAACTATTCTGACCGCGATGGGTGACGCGCACGTCGACGTCATCGTCGATCGCCTGAAGCGCAAGTTCGGTGCGTCGGTCAGGACCGCCACGCCCCGCGTCCCGTATCGAGAGACGATCCGGCAGGCCGCCCGCATCGACAATCGGTACAAGCGCCAGACCGGCGGGCACGGCCAATACGGGCACGTGGTGATCGAGTTCGCGCCAGCCGAGATGGGGACCGGCTTCGAGTTCGGCAACCGGATCGTGGGCGGCGTCGTGCCGAAGCAGTACATCCCCGCCGTCGAAAAGGGCCTGCGGGAGGCGATGGCCGAGGGTGTCCTGGCCGGCTATCCCGTGGTCGACCTCACCGCCACCCTGGTGGATGGCTCGTACCACACCGTCGACAGCTCCGAGATGGCGTTCAAGGTCGCCGCGTCGCAGGCGCTGAAGAAGGCGTTCGACGCGGCCTCACCGGCCCTTCTTGAGCCGATTCTCGAGGTCGACGTGGTCGTCCCCGACGAGTTCATGGGCGATGTGATGGGCCAGATCACGTCCAAGCGCGGACACGTGCTTGGCATGGACTCCGCCGACGGCCTCCAGCACCTCAAGGCGCAGGTCCCGCAGGCGGAGATGTTCCACTACGCCACCGAGCTGCGCTCGATCACCCAGGGCCGCGGCCGCTTCAGCTGGAAGGTCGACCACTACGCGGAGGTGCCACACAACATTGCCGACAAGGTGGTGGCCGAGGCAGCGAGCAATGGGCACGGCCCGGAGCGAGGCCACTGAGCGTCGGAAGGTCACGTCGGCGAGGGCGGCGCGGGCGTGCTACGCGGCGCCAGGTCGTCCTCCACACCGCCAGGTACCAATCAGGGTCGGCTCAGGTCAGGCCGGCCGACAATCGCGTTGATGGCCGAGCGTGACGGCGCCAACAGACAACCACCAGAAAGCGCGGTCGTTGGCAATTGGTTCGAAACTACGCCGCGAGACCGGTCTAGGCCGGCACTGATTGGTAGGCGGCAGGCGGCAGTGACAGCGTCAGTCGCGGTAGGCCCACGGTTCGCCGGTCGCGCGCTTGCGGCCGAGCGTCCGCCGGTGAGCGATTCCCTCGGCGACGTAGGTGCCCAATGCCACCAGCGCGGCAACCCCGCTCACCAGCCACGGCGCCACTGACCACGGGCCGGAGGAACCGACGATCAGCGTGGCGATCCATATCAGGAGAGCCGTCAGTCCGGCGGCGGTGAATCCCGACGCGACCGCGCCTGTAAGGAAGGCGAGCACCATCAGGCGATGACCTCGGCCACTGCGAGGTTGCGCTTCCCACGCCGCAGCAGGAGCCAGCGGCCGGCGAGCAGCTCCGAGCGGTCCGGGACCGCAGCCGGATCGGCAACACGCACGTTGTTCACGTAGCCGCCCCCGTCGCTGAGCACTCGGCGCGCGGCGCCGCGGCTCTCCGACAGGCCGGACTCGACGAACAGGTCGAGCACCGGCGGCAGGCCATTCCGACTCGCAAGGGTCGCGCGCGGGAGGTCCGCGAAGGCGGCCTCAAGGGTCGCCGGGTCGATGCCATGCAGGCTGCCGCCGCCGAACAACGCCGCCGACGCGGCGATGGCCGCGCGCGTCGCGTCGGCGCCGTGGACCAGTTCGGTCACCTCGGCTGCCAGCGCGCGCTGAGCGGCGCGCGCCTCCGGGCGTGAGGTCGCCTCAGCCTCGAGAGCCTCGATCTCCGCATGCGAGCGGAAGCTGAAGACGCGCAGGTAGGTGCCGACGACGGCGTCATCGGTATTGAGGAACCACTGGTAGAACGCGAACGGCGACGTGAGCTCGGGATCCAGCAACAGAGTCGAACCGGTGCTCTTGCCGAACTTCTCGCCATCGGGCCGGGTGATGAGGGGCGTGGCGAGGGCATGCACCACCGACCCTTCGACGCGCCGGATCAGATCCACGCCGGCGGTCAGGTTGCCCCACTGGTCGCTGCCGCCGAGCTGGAGCGTGCATCCGTGCCGCCGAAACAGCTCGAGGAAGTCGACCGCCTGCATGACCTGGTAGCTGAACTCGGTGTAGCTGATGCCACCCGCCTCCAGCCGAGCGCTGACAGCCTCCTTGGCAAGCATGCGGCTGACGCTGAAGTGCTTGCCGATGTCCCGCAGCCAGTCGATGGCCGACATCTGTGCCGTCCAGTCCAGGTTGTTGACGATGATGGCCGCGTTGGTCCCCTCGAACGAGAGGTAGCGCACCACCTGCGAGCGGATGCGCTCCACCCAGCCGGCGATGACGTCCGGATCGTTGAGCGTGCGCTCGCTGCTGCGGCCGCTCGGATCGCCCACCAGGCCGGTGGCGCCTCCAACGAGGCCGATCGGCCGATGTCCGGCCAGTTGCAGGCGACGCATCGTGATCAGGAGCACGAGGTTGCCGAAGTGCAGGCTTGGCGCGGTCGGATCGAACCCGCCGTAGCAGGTGAGCGGTCCCGCGGCCATCGCCGAGCGCAGCGCGCCCAGATCGGTATGATCCGCGACCATCCCGCGCCATTCGAGATCATCGAGCACGGTGGTGCGCTCGGCATTCGTCTCCATCGGGCGATGAGTATACGCACTGGACATCCGTGCTACCCTGCCGCCCGATGACCCGACGAGCACCGCCGCCGGGCCGGCGGCCCGCCCCGCGCCGCGGGTCCGCGGGCGTCAAGCGGCGCCGACCGCCTGGCTCCACCGCCCTTCCGCGAATCATTCTGGCCGCGTTCGGGCTCGCGGCGATCGGCCTGTTCGCGCTCATTCTGAGCGTCTATGGCTCATTCACCGGGGACCTGCCCGACGTGGCCGATATCGAGACCTTCGACCTCGTCGAGGGATCGAGCGTCGTCTCCGCCGACGGCACCGAGCTGGCGACGTTCGCGGTGGAGGACCGCCGTGAGATCAGCTTCGAGCAGATGCCAGAGCTGATGGTCGAGGCGCAGGTCGCCGCAGAGGACCAGACCTTTTGGACCAACCCATGCGTCGACTTCCGCAGCATCGTTCGGGCCGTCCTCCAGAACTTCGAGGCCGGCGCGACGATCTCGGGCGCCTCGACCATCTGCCAGCAGCTGGTCCGCATGCGCCTGTTCGACGCGGAGTTCATGGCCGATCCGGATCGCCAGGTCGAGCGCAAAATCAAGGAGGCGATCCTGGCCCTGCGTCTCGACGACCGCTATCCCGGTACCGATGGCAAGCAGCGGATCATCGAGATGTACCTCAACCAGGTCTACTACGGCAACAACGCATATGGCATCTGGGCCGCGGCGAACGCCTACTTCGGCAAGGACCTGACCTCCGACGCACCCGAGCAGCAGCTCACGGTGAGCGAGGCGGCCCTGCTGGCCAGCCTGGTGCGGGCACCGTCTCGACTGGACCCGTCGACCCAGGCGGTCCAGCAGGAAATCGAGGGCGAGGTCGCGTACGTGGTGCCCGAGACGGCGGGCGCCATCACCTCTCGCAACATCGTCCTCGACCAAATGCTGGAGTCGGAGTTCATCACCCGGCCTGAGTACGAGGTCGCGATCGCGGAGCAGGTCGTTCTGACCGCGCCCGATGACAATGCCTTTCGGGCGCCGCACTTCGTGTATGCCGTGCGCCGGGAGGCCGGCGGGCTGCTGGAGGGCGAGGATCTGCTCGACACCGGGGGCCTTCGCATCGTCACCACCCTCGAGTACGAGGGCTACCAGACCGCCGCCGAGAAATGGGCCCAGGTCGCCTACGACATGGACCGCATGGGCGAGGGCAAGCTCGTCGCGAAATACGGCGAAGGGGCGCTCGCCTGGATCGGCCAGCTCCAGGGACGCAACATCAACAACGATGCGATCGCGACCGTGAACTATCGGACCGGCGCCGTGCTGGCCTACGTCGGAAGCGCCAGCTTCTTCGGCGAGTCGACGCCGGAGCACCAGGCGAATTTCGACGTGCTCAGCCAGGCGTACCGCCAGTCCGGCTCGGCCTTCAAGCCGATCACCTATGCCGCCGGCTTCGAGTCCGGGGTGATCACGCCATCCACGATGTTCATGGACGTCGAGGGCGAGATCGTCGACGGCTACAGCGTCCCGAATGCCGACAACCGCGAGCGGGGTCCCGTTCGCGTGCGGGACGCGCTGAAGTACTCGCTCAACATCCCGGTCACCAAGGCACAGCAGCTGATCGGCACCGACAACGTCGTGAACCTCGGCGAACGGCTCGGCCTCGACTGGGATCCGCGGCAGGAGGAGGAGGTCGCCGTCCCGTCCCTCACGCTCGGCACCATCGGCGTCCACTTCCTGGACCTGGTGGGAGCCTACGGCGGGATCGCCAACGGCGGCCGATTCCAGCCTCCCTACCTGATCGAGCGCATCGAGGACTCGTCAGGCACCGTGATCTACGACCACGCCACCGACGCCGACGAGCCCGAGCAGATCATCTCGGCCGCATCGGCGCACCTCGTCACCGACATCCTGGCGGACAACACCGATCCCGCCACCAATCCGTTGTGGGGGCCGCGCTTCCAGCTCCAGACCGATGCCGGCCGCCGTCCGGCAACGCTGAAGACCGGGACCACCAACGACTTCCGCGACCTCCAGGCGGTCGGGTACCTTGCTCCCGATCCAAATCCGGAGGTCACCGACGGCGCCATCGTGACCGGGGTCTGGGTCGGCAACAGCGACTTCTCGCAGATCGAGGACGTCTTCGCGGCCGATGGACCGACCTTCGTCTGGCACGACTACATGGCCGAGGTGGCGGCGCTCAACGACCTGCCGGTCCATGACTTCGAGCGCCCGGATGGGATCGCCGAGGTCACCGTCGACGCGATCAGCGGCATGCTGCCGAACGAGCTGACCGAGACGACCGTGACGGAGGTCTTCCGTGCGGATCGGCAACCGACGCAGGAGGATACGACGCATCGGGAGCTGCGCATCGAGGTGGAGACCGGCAGGATCTGGCAGGAGGGTTGCGGCGACTTCGCCACGGTGCCCTCCGGCTCACCGGATCCATCGGCCGATCCGCCGCCACGCGAGCCCCAGGAACGGCTCTATCTCGACCTCAACGGCTGGGAGGAAGACCGCCCGACGTGGGAGGAGGCGAATGCCGCCTGGATCGAGAGGTGGCGCGGGATCGAGCGAGAACTGAACTCGACTGTTCGATCGCCGTACCCCGGACCGATCGACGCGCCCCTCGCACCCGCCGAGGAATGCACGCCCGGTGAGATTCCGACCTCCTCGCCCACGCCGACGCCGAGCCCGACGCCATCTCCCAGCCCGACACCGAGCCCGACCCCCTCGCCGACACCCAGCCCCGCCCCGACGCCCACGCCCACGCCCACGCCGACGCCGACGCCGAGCCCGACGCCGTCCCCGACGCCGGCGGCGCCTTAGAGCTCGGCGACCGTCGCGCCGTCGCCGCCCTCGTCGCGCCGACCGCCGCGAACGCCGCGAACTCGGGGGTGCTCGGCCAGCGCCTCGCGCACGGCGCGGCGCAATGCCCCGGTCCCGATGCCGTGCACGATGACAACGTTGTCGAGCCCCGCGAGCAGCGCATCGTCGAGATAGGCTTCTAGACGCTCGAGCGCCGCCTCGACCCGCTCCCCATGCAGGTCGAGCGTCGGCGACACTCGCGCGGCGGCGCGGAGGCGCCGCCCCTCCGCCGCGAGGTCGCGCGGTGTCGGTCCGCTGATCGGCTCTGGCACCACGTCGACGTCATCGGCCGGGATGACGAGCCTCGCTCCGTCCGTCTCGAGCGTCACGCGTCCGGTGCGACCGCTGATCTCCAGGATCCGTCCGGTGCTGCCCAGGGTCCGCGAGCGGGCCCACAACCCGACGCGGGGCTGGGGAATCCCCTTGTTGACCTCGTCGTCCTCCGGCTCCGTGGCCGCCGGCGCCTCAGCCGTCTCGCTCCGCACGCGTCGGGCGCGCTTCGCCAGGTCCTCGACGGCCTCGGCGCCACGCGGCGCCCTGCCGGCTCCGAGGTTCCGCTGGCGCGTCAGCTCTCGGCGGACGTCGGCCACCTCGCGCTCGGCGCGCGCGAGCATGTCGTCGGTCGCGCGTCGCGTGTCGGCCAGCAGCTCCCCCGCCTCACGCCGGGCGCGAGCAACGCCTGACCGGGCTCGCTCCCGCTCCTCGGCGGCCGCCAGGCGCTCGGCAACAGCGGCGTCGAGCGCAGCCTGCTGGGCCTCCTGTGCGCGGGCGATCGCCGCCAGCGTCTCCTCCATGCTCGCGTGCTCGGTCGAGATGCGGTCGCGGGCATCGGCCAGAATCTCTGTTGGCAGGCCAAGGCGCTCCGCGATGGCGAACGCCTGGCTCTTGCCCGGCAGTCCGATCGAGAGCCGATAGGTCGGCCGCAGGGTGGATACGTCGAACTCGACCGATGCATTCGTCACCGACGCGTGCTCGCTCGCGAACGCCTTCAGCTCCGAGTAGTGGGTGGTTGCCGCCACCATCGCCCCGGCATCGAGCAGCGTGGTGACGATCGCCATGGCCAGGGCCGAGCCCTCGGTCGGATCGGTACCGGCGCCGACCTCGTCGAGCAGGACCAACGTGGCCGGGCCTGCGGCCTCGACGAATCGCACCACGTTGCGCAGGTGGCTCGAGAACGTGGAGAGCGACTGGGCGATGCTCTGCTCGTCGCCGATATCGGCCATGACGCGTCGGAAGATCGGCAGTCGCGCACCGTCCGACGCCGGCACGCGGAGTCCGGCCTGGTGCATGAGGGCGAGCAGCCCGAGCGTCTTCAGGGAGACGGTCTTGCCGCCGGTGTTGGGACCGGTAACCACGAGCGCGCGGTAGCCGAAGCGGTCGCCGAGCCGCAGGTCGATCGGCACCGCTCCACCGCCCAGCAACGGATGGCGCGCCGACAGCAGCTCCGCCGCGTCCTCCGCGAGCGTCGGGCGCACGCCGCCCATGCGCGTGCCGAGACGCGCGCGAGCCATCCAGAGGTCGGCGCCGGCCAGCGCCGCCAGGCTGTCGCGCAACGACTCGCTGCGCTCTTCGACGGAGGCCGACAGCTCGTCGAGGATACGCTCCTCTTCCCGCTTCTCGGCAAGCGTCGCCTCGGTCCAGGCGTTGTTGAGCTCCACCACCGTCAACGGCTCGATGAACAGCGTCGCGCCGGACGCGCTCTGGTCGTGGACGATTCCCTTGACGCGCCCCTTGGCCTCCGCGCGGATCGGGATCACGTAGCGGCCAGAGCGGACGGTGACGATCGGCTCGCCGATGAGCCCGGCCAGCTGCGTGGAACGCAGCATCGTGTTCAGCCGTTCGCGCACCCTGTCCTGCGACGTCCTCAGTCGCTTGCGGATGGCCGCCAGGTCGGACGAGGCGGAGTCCAGGATCTCGCCACTCTCGTCCACGCTCCGGCCGATCCGCTGCGCGAGCTCCGGCGCGGGATCCAGCTCGTCGCGCAGGCCGGCGAGGTGAGGTTCCCGCCAGCCGACCAGGCGGTCCCGGAAGCGAGTGGTCGCCTCGAGCGTGTCGGCGATCTCGAGCAGCTCGCCCGGCGTCAGACGGCCACCGCGCGCCGCGCGCTGGAGCGAGCCGCGGATGTCGCGCGCGCCACCGATGCTGGCCTGGGCCTGCGCGTCGAGCAGCTGCCCTGCCTCGTCGGTCTGGTCCTGCAGCAGGCGGACGAGCGACGGATCGGGACTGGGCTGCATTGCCAGGGCGAGATCGCGGGATGGCTCGAACGAGGTCAGCTCGGCCAGCTGATCGACGATGGCGGCGAACTCGAGCGCTCTCAGGGTTCCCTCGTCGGCCGCGTCGGGCGCGCGGTCAGCGGCGGGAGACGTGCGGGTCATCGCTGATCCAGAAGCGCATGGAGCGTGCCGCCCAGGGTCCCGCATAGTCGACGCCGATGCGCGGCCCCATCGCGATCGATGGGGCCGGACTGGAACGAGGCTCGACCAGCATCCTGTCACCGGGCACCAGGTCGATCCCGTTCAGCGCGCGATCGACGCCCAGCGCGCGCCCGACGTTCCCGGGCCCGGACGCCAGGCGCGTGTCGCTCGGCCGGGTGCCGCGCCTCGCCCGGGCAACATCCATCCCCTCGTCGATCTGGACCGCACGGACGAGGACCGCCTCCGGCTTGCCGCCCGGCCCGGCCACCACGTTCAGGCAGTGGTGGAGGCCATAGACGAGGTAGACGTACAGATGACCGGGGCGTCCGAACATGACCGTGTTTCGGGCGGTCGGGCCACGTGACGAGTGCGCCGCCAGGTCCTCGGGGCCGGCGTAGGCCTCCACCTCGACGATCCGCCCGCCGACCGTTCCTTCCGGCGCACGGTGCACCAGGCGCCCTCCGATCAGGTCGCGGGCCAGGTCGAGCGACGGCCGGTCGAACCATGCCCGCGACAGGGTGGCAGGCTCGGCGGTGCCGGAGATCACGGGACGAGGAGGTCGGCGATCTCCTCCGGGACGAAGGGACGAGCCAGGAACCCGGCGGTGGGAATCAGGGTCTCTCGGAAGAACTGGATGATGAGCGAGTCATTGAGGATCTCGTACCACGCCGCCACCCAGCCGCCGGTCTCGCCCCCGGCGCGGAAGAAGCTGTCGAAGACGAGAAGCTGGAAGGTCAGCACCAGCGCGGCGAAGATGAGCCCGAAGATTGCGCCGCCCATCTCGTCGAGCTGGCGGAGGATCGGCAGCCGCGTTCGGTGGTAGAGCGCGCGAATCGCGAAGAAGCCGGCGATCACGAAGCCGAAGAAAAGGAGGACGAAGACGAGCAGCTCCCGGCCCTCCAACGTGAATGCGCGCCAGAAGCCGAACAGGTCGACGACGGGGCCCTTCAGCTGCGCAGCCAGGATGAACGCGACGACCACGGCAAGCGCGTTCAGGACGTATCGGATCATGCCCTGGGTGAAGCCGGCGAAGACGCCCGCCGCCAGGATGCCGATGATGACCAGGTCGAACCAGCTCAGCCGCGCGAGCACCTCCACGCTTGCCTCTCCTCCGTACGCCGTTGACGCCGAGCGCGGGCGATTCCGGCTCGGGCGGCCGCAAGGGTACCAGCCGCCCGCGACGGGCGACAAGGCACCGATACTCCTATCGAAGCTCGGCGCCCAGGTGGTGCCGAAGTGAGCCCCGGACCTTGTTGAGCGCCTTCTCGACGCTCTTGACGTCACCGCTCTCCGCCGGCTGGAAACGCAGCGCCAGCGCGTAGCTGACTCGGCCCGGCCCGATTTGAGGACCGCGGTACACGTCGAACAGGCGGAGCTCGCGGAGCGCCGGCCCCGCGCTCGCGCGTGCCACGCGCAGGAGCTCGCCAACCGGCGTCGCCTCGTCCAGGATCACCGCGAGGTCGCGGTCGATCGGCTGCGCGTCGACGACCGGGCGTACCCGGCGATCGCTCGGGACGAGGCCCAGCAGCCACCCGAGGTCGATCGAGGCATCGATCGGCCGCCCCGAGAGGCCCCATGCCTCCACGACCAGTGGGTGGATCTCGCCGAGCGACCCGTACGCTCGGCCCGAGGCATCGCAGACGAGGCCTGATCTTCCGGGATGGCGGTGCGGATGGCGCCCCTCCGCTTCCTCCGCGCGGTAGCTCGGCCTCGCGGCGCCCAGGGCGTCATGGAGCGCATCGACGATGCCCTTCAGGTCGGCCAGGTCCACCTCCCGCTGGGGATCACCCGGGAAGCCGGCCGCGCCACCGCCGGCCATGATCAGGCCGACCTCCCACGACTCGTAGCGGCCGGTGCCGGCCGACTCCGCGCGCCGCTCGCCCTCGGTCGGCGGGCCGGCGTGATGCCAGTACACCTTGCCGACGTCGAAGAGCCGAACGTCGGGGTGACGCCAGCGGACGTTTTCGGCGACTCCGTTCAGGAGGGAGGGGCCGAGGGTGGGCCGCAGGATGGCGTGGTCCTCGCTGAGCGGGTTGTAGAGCCGAATCAGCTCCGCGCCGTCGGCGTCGTGGCCCGTGCGTTCCAGGTCGGCGCGTCCGATGAGCGCATGGCTCACCATCTCGTCCAGGCCGAGGCCGGCCAGGATGCGGCGCACCCGGTGGCGTGGCTCGCTGGGATCGGAGCGATAGGGCGCCACCGCGGCGCTCGGCAACCGGCCGGCAATCCGCTCGTAACCATGCGCACGCGCGATCTCCTCGGCGAGATCCGCGTCTGAGGTCACGTCGAGCCGGTGCGGTGGCACGACAGCAACGAGCTCGTCGGGACCGCCGCCCACCTCGAACCCGAGCGGCCGGAGGAGCTCGACCACCCGCTGCGCAGTCAGGTCGATGCCGAGCAGGCGCGAGACGCGGTCGACGCTCATGCTCACCCGGGCGCGCTCCGGCGGCTCCGGGTCGTTGTCGACGATGCCCCGGCCGGCTCGCGCACCGGTGAGCTCCGAGATGAGCCCGGCCGCCCGATCGAGAGCGAACCGAGGCAGGTCGCTCCCGATCCCCTTCTCGTGGCGCATGCTGGCCTCCGACCGCAATCCGAGCCGCTGAGCCGTGTTGCGCACCGTGGGGCCATCGAAGATGGCCGACTCGAGGATGACGTTGGTCGTCTCGGCGCCGACCTCGGTGGAGGCACCGCCCATGATCCCGGCCAGGCCGATCGCGCCCTCCTGATCGGCGATCACCAGCATGCGCTCGTCCAGGAGCCGCTCGACGTGATCGATCGTGGTCAGCCGCTCGCCTGAACGGGCACGGCGAACGACGATCCGGCCTGCCGGAACCGCGCCGGCGTCATAGGCATGCATCGGCTGTCCCAGCTCGTGCATCACGTAGTTGGTGACGTCCACGACGGCGCTGATCGGCCGCACCCCGACGGCCAGCAGGCGCTGCTGCATCCATGCGGGCGACGGTCCGTTGCTCACGCCACCGAACCAGCGCGCAGCGAAGCGCGGATTCAGCTCGGGCGCCTCGATGCGGACCGAGACGTGGCCGTCCGTCGGCTCGTCTGCCTCGGGCACGGTGGCGGGCGGCAGCGTCAGCGCTCCGCCCGTGAAGGCGGCGATCTCGCGGGCGAGGCCGACCATCGACAGCGCATCGCCGCGGTTCGGCTTGACGTCAACGTCGAGCACCGTCTCGCCGACGCGATCCGCCAGTGGCGTCCCGAGTGCGATCTCGTCTCCGTGGCCGAGGATATGGATGCCGTCGGCATCGGTTCCCAATCCGAGCTCGATGGCGCTGCACAGCATCCCGTTGCTGACGACGCCGCGGATCTTGCTGCGCTCGATCGTCCGATCGCCCGGCAGCACGGCGCCGACGAGCGCCGCGGGCACCAGCTGGCCGACCTCCAGGTTCTGAGCTCCGCACACGATCTCCAGCTCACCGCCGGCCGCGCCCACGTCCACCCTGGCCAGCCAGAGCGTGTCGGCGTTCGGATGACGGTTCACCTCCATCACGCGGCCGACGACGACATCGGTCCAGTCGGTTCCGACCGTCTCGATGCTGCTGACCTCCATGCCCCGCATCGTCAGCTCGTCGGCAAGGTCGCGCGGCGCCAGATCGACCGCGACGTACTCGCGCAGCCAGGAGAGGGGGACGCGCACCTCAGCGGCCCTCCGCGAACTGGGTCGCGAACCGGGCGTCCGCACTGAAGAAGAGCCGGATGTCGCCGATGCCGTGACGGAGCATCGTCATCCGGTCGGGGCCCATGCCGAATGCGTAGCCCTGGAACTCCGCAGGGTCGAAGCCGCCGTCGCGCAGCACCGTCGGGTGGACCATCCCGGCGCCGAGGATCGTCATCCATCCCGAACGCTTGCAGGCCGGGCAACCGACGCCACCGCAGACGAGGCAGCCGATGTCGAACGCGACGCTCGGCTCGGTGAACGGGTAGTAGCCGGGGCGGAATCGCGTGCGGACGTCACGGCCATAGAGGGCACGAGCGATCTCCTCGAGCATCCCCTTCAGGTCCGCCAGGCTCGTGTGGCGGTCGATGACGAGCCCCTCGACCTGGAAGAATTCGAATGCGTGGCTGGCGTCCACCGCCTCGTAGCGGAAGCAGCGGCCCGGCGTCAGCACCCGGATCGGCGCTTCGAGCGCCTGCATCGCGCGCACCTGGACCGGGCTCGTATGCGTCCGCAGGATCGTGCCGTCCCTTGCCGGCTCCGGCCGTCCCGCCTCGACGCTACCCGGCTCGGCGACATAGAGCGTGTCCACCAGGTCCCGGGCGGGATGGTCCGGCGGAATGTTGAGGAGCTCGAAGTTGTACTCCTCCGTCTCGACCTCGGGTCCCTCGAAGACCTCAAAGCCGAAGGCATGGAGGATCTCGCGCAGGTCGCGCATGAGCGTCTGCACCGGGTGCAGGTGACCAACCTGCACCGGGCGTCCCGGCGCGCTCATGTCGATCGCCTCCGATGCCAGGCGTCGTTCCACGTCGCCGCGCCGGAGCTCCTCCAGCCGATCACCAATGGCGGATTCGAGCTCGCGTCTCACCTCGTTTGCGCGCTGGCCGATGGCCGGGCGCTCCCCTGCCGGCACCGTTCCCAGCTGGCGGAGGAGGGCCGTCAACGTCCCGGACCGACCCAGCAGCTCGTGTCGGAGCCGATCGACCGCATCGGCGTCAGCAGCCGCTGCCAGGGCTTCCCGCGCCTCCGCGCCGATGTGCTCGAGATCGTCCGAGATCGTCATGACCGCCGTGGCCCGATTCCATCAGCAGTCCGTCGCGCTGCGCGAATGTCATGTGGTCGTGAAGTCGCGCTGCACGAATGATGTCTGATGCGCGCGTGGGTCACGAGGGTTGAAGAGTGGCTCATCGGTCGGTCATCCATCATCGGTGAAAACGAAGGACCCCGCCCCGGATCCGGGACAGGGTCGGCGGCGACCGGCGACGGATGTCGCCGGTCAGCTGGTAAAGGAGGCTTTCGCGGTCTCGACCATGGCCGCGAAGGCGGCCGGCTCGCGGACGGCCATGTCGGCCAGGATCTTCCGGTCGACCTCGACGCCGGCGGCCTTCAGCCCGGCGATGAACCGGCCATACGGCACGCCCTGCAGTCGAGCCGCGGCGTTGATGCGCTCGATCCACAGGCGTCGCATGTCGCGCTTGCGGTTGCGGCGATCGCGATAGGCGTAGACGAGGGCATGGATGAGCGCCTCGCGTGCCGGGCGCACGAGTGTCGAGCGCGTGCCACGGCGGCCTTCCGCCCGGTTGAGCAACCGCTTGTGACGCCTGTGCGCGGCAACGCCGCGCTTCACTCGGCTCATCGGCTACGTACCCTTGCCCGCGTACGGCATGAGGCGCTCGAGCTGCGCGGTGTGGGTCTTGGGGACCGCGGCAACGCCGTCATAGCGCCGCGTCCGGCGGCTCGACTTGATCTCGAGGTGGTGGCCACGCCAGGCCTTCGGACGGACCCACTTCCCGGATCCTGTCTTTCGATAGCGCTTGGCCGTTCCCTTGTGGGTCTTCATCTTCGGCATGTGGTTACGATCCCTGCTGTGCCGGCGCCTCGCTCGACGCCGGAGCGGCCGGCTTGCGTTGCGGAACCGGGCTCTTGGCGGCGATCGCGTCACCGATTGTGTCGCCGGCATCCGCGGAGCTGCCCGCCTCGCCGTTCTCGCTCTTCTTTTCCGCTCGCTTCTCGACCGGCGCCATGACGATGTACATGCTGCGACCCTCGAGCAGAGGCTGCCGCTCGATGGTCCCGTGCTCGGACAGCACCTCGGCAGTCCGCATCAGCAGATCCCGTCCGAGATTGGAGTGGCTGATCTCGCGCCCGCGAAAGCGGACCGTGACCTTGACCCGATCCCCCTTGTCGAGGAATTCGGCCGCTCGTCGCGCCTTCGTCTTGAGGTCATGGACGTCGATCTTGACGGCCAGGCGAACCTCCTTGAAGGTCTGCGACTTCTGCTTCTTCTTCTGTTCGCGCTCGCGCTTCTGCAGCTCGTACTTGTATTGGCCGTAGTCGAGGATGCGGCAGACCGGCGGGACCGCGGTGGGCGCCACCTCCACGAGGTCGAGCCCCTTCTCCTGTGCGAGTGCGAGCGCCTCTGCGGTGGGCATGACACCCAGCTGCTCACCCTCATCGTCGATGACCCGCACCTCTCGGATGCGAATCAGCTCATTGATGCGGAGGTCCCTTGCCAGCTTCCCTGCTCTCCTTCAACAACAAGGCCACCTCACCGATCACGGACGGGTGGCCCTGCAACGTACGCGAAATGCCGGCGGATGATACACCGAAATCGAGCGAGCGGTCAACGCGGATAGTCGTAGAAGATCGCGACCTGGCGACCGTCCGGATCCGCGACGCGGAAGCTGCGGCTCCCCTCCCAGCGGTCACCCGACGGCGGCGCGATGAGCGCGAAGCCGCGCCGGGCCAGCTCCTGCGCCCAGGCGTCCACCTCCGAGGCGGTGTCCACCTTGAACCCGATCTGGAGCCCGTCGCGCGTCGGCTTCTCGCCCTGCCGGAAGCTCAGCTCGAAGCCGCCGGACTCGAGATCGACGGCGCCCTCGGCGGACGCGATGCGCCGAAAGCCGAAGGCCGCTTCGTAGAACTCGGCAACGCGCGTCGGATCGGTGGAGAGGAGCGCCAGGTGGCCGACGCCGCGCATCTTCCTCATCAGTTACGTCTCGATCGGTCGTGGATTCGTCCATACGACAACCGGATTGACGCCAACCGACTGGCTCTCCGCGCTGGCGGCGCGGCGGGCAGGCGACTGAGCGTGGAGGTCGCTGTGCGACTCGCGTAGCGCCAACGTGGTCGGCGACTGAGGAGAACGCGACGGATTGATCTGCATAGCGTCAACCAGGTTGGCGGATGAGGGGACCAGGCTCACTCGCCCTCAGCGGCGACTGGCCACAGCTCGCGCGACGCGTCGCGCGTGCGCAGGTCGGCGACTAAGGCATCGAGAGCGACGCTCGCCTCGCCCTTCGACCGCGAGCGCAGGCGCGGTGAAACGGCTCCTGCCTCCGCATCTCGATCCCCGACCACCACCATGACCGGCACCTTCTGCTCCTGTGCGTCGCGCAGCTTGAGCTGCATGCGTTCCGACCGATCGTCGACATCGGCGCGCAGCCCGGCAGTCGCCAGTGCGGCCCGGACCGATTCGGCGTAGTCGAGATGCCGGTCGGCGATCGGCACGATCATCACCTGCACCGGCGCCAGCCAGAACGGAAAGGCCCCGGTGTAATGCTCGGTGATGATGCCGATGAAGCGCTCGAAGGACCCGTAGATGGCGTAGTGGATGACGACCGGGCGCTCGAAGCCGCCATCGGCGGATCGGTACTCGAGGTCGAAGCGCTGCGGCAGTTGGTAATCGGCCTGGATGGTGGCCATCTGCCACTCGCGACCCAGCGCATCCTCGATGAAGATGTCGATCTTCGGCGCGTAGAACGCCCCACCGCCCTCATCGAGGGTGTAGGCCATACCATCCTCGTCGAGGCGCTCGCGAAGCCGTCCCTCGGCGCGTTCCCAGAACTCATCGGAGCCAAGTCGCTTCTCGGGACGGGTGGCAAGCTTCGCCCGCGGCTCGAAGCCGAATGGCGCGTACTGCCTGCGGACCAGCGAGAGGGCCAGTCTCAGCTCGTCGTCGACCTGGTCGTCCCGGCAGAAGACATGAGAGTCGTCCTGGGTCAGCTGGCGGACGCGAAACATGCCGGCCAGCACCCCGGTGCGCTCCTTGCGGAAGAGGGTCGAGTAGTCGGCGAAGCGCATCGGCAGCTCGCGGTACGAATGCGACCGCGTCTTGTAGATGAGGATCTCTTCCGGGCAGTTCATCGGCTTCAGGCCGGAGACATGGTCGTAGTCGTCGAGCACGAACATGTTGTCCTGGTAGTTGCCCCAGTGCCCCGATGTCTCCCAGAGCTCCTTGCGGACCAGGCTCGGTGTGCGGACCTCATCGAAGCCCGCCTCGCGGCGCACCTCGCGCGACCATGACTCCAGGGCGCGCCACAGCGCCATGCCGCGGGGATGGAGGAACGGCGCGGCCGGCGACTCGGGATGGAAGGTGAAGAGGTCCAGCTCGCGGCCCAGCTTGCGGTGGTCGCGCTTCTTCGCCTCCTCGAGACGCCAGAGATGCTGATCGAGCTCCTCCTGGCTGTCCCAGGCGGTGCCGTAGATGCGCTGCAGCATCGGGCGCGTCTCGTCCCCCCGCCAGTACGCGCCCGCGGTGTTCAGCAGCTTGAACGCGCCCAGCTCCTTCGTGGAGCCGATGTGACCGCCGCGGCACAGATCCTCGAAGGAGCCGTGGCGATAGAAGGAGACGGTCTCGCCGTCCGAAGCGGGCAGGTCGTTGACGATCTCGACCTTGAAGGGCTGGCCCTCGCGCTCGAGACGAGCCACCGCATCGGCGCGCGACGCCTCCGAGCGCTCGAATGCCAGATCCGCAGACTGCTGCTCGCGCATCTTGCCCTCGATCTGCTCGAGATCGGCGGGGGTCAGCGGGCGCGGCAGGTCGAAGTCGTAGTAGAAGCCATCCTTGATCGCCGGGCCGATGCCCAGCCTGCCCTCCGGAAAGAGCTCGACGACCGCCGCCGCCAGCATGTGCGCGGCGCTGTGGCGCATGGCGGATAACCGATCCTGCGTGCCCGAGTCGAGTGCGGCGCGCGCGTCCGCATGCGTCTCGTCAGCGTCGATGGACATGCGCCGAAGGGTAGCGCATGCCGGGCGTCAGGTCCGCGGGTCGTCGTCCGATGGGTGAGGTGGCGGGCCGCCGGGCATGCCGGTCTCGGGGACCGGATCGTCCATGTCGCCGGTCGGTGGCGTCACGCCGCTCCCGCCGGGATAGGCGTCGTCACCGATCGGGTCCCCAGCATCGCGGTCCGGTCGATCGTGCGGGCCCTGCCCGGGCCCCTGGGGATCGGGTGTTCGTTCCATGCCACCCTCTGTGCAAGTCTCAATCCACCGCTACCGCTCGACGATCGGGCGTACCTCGATCACGTGCTGGCGGGTGGGTTCGCGCCTACGACGAACCGTGACTGGCCGGATCGACATCCCCCTCAGACGCGCTTCATCTGCTCGAACGGCTGACGGCAGTCGGCGCAGTGGTAGATGGCGCGGCAGAGGGTGGGGCCGAACGAGTTCTCGAGCGCGGTGTTGCGCGAGCCGCAGTACGGGCATTCGGCGATCGGCAGCACCGCCAGCTCGTCCAGCCCCGAAGCGGCCTCCGGGATGGCAGGACCCACCGGTGGGGGCGCGAATCCGGAGAGGCGAAGCCGCTCGCGGCCGGCGGGCGTGATCCGCTCGCTCGTCCAGGGGGGCCGGAAGGTCACGGCGACGTCGACCGCATCCACCAGCTCCAGTGCACCGACCCGTTCCTCGATCCGCTGCCGCATGACCTCCACGGCGGGGCAGCCGATGAAGGTCGGCAGAAGCTCGATTCGAGCCAGCCCCTCACGGACCGACACGGAGCCGATGACGCCGAGGTCGACCAGGCTGATGGCCGGGATCTCGGGATCGGAGATGCGCGCCAGCTCAGCCCAGATCGGCGCCGCGCGGAGGTCGCCTGCCTGGGTCACCACAGGGCCTCCCGGTCGGCGGCCCCGACCATCGTGAGCTCGCCGTGCAGCCAGCCGAAGTCATCGGTCCTGGTGGCCCGGCCGTCGGGAGATGGAGCGGCATCGGGCAGCGCGCCGACGATCGGCTCGAGTACCGGACGGACGATGCCCAGCCACTCGGCGTGCAGCGCGGACATCCGTTGCGGAAGGATGCCTGCCCGCATGAGGGTCTCCTCACCGCCGAGCGGCGCGAACACCTGCTGTGCGTCGGGCCAGAGCCGGCCCAGCGCCTCCGCGAGCCGCTGACGAACGTCGTGGTCGCCACCGGCAAGGCGGCTCAGCCAGGCATCGGCATGCATGCGGTGATAGGTCTCCTCGCGCCGCATCTTGCCGGCCAGCACCGCGAGCGGCTCCCACGTGCTGGTGGCGAGGGCCGCCAACCGGACCGCGTCGGCGGTCTCGTAGAGCCAACGCCTGGCGACGCTGAAGGCCCAGTCGCCACGTCGATGGTTGAGCAGCGCCGCGTGGCGGTAGGCATCGGCCTCGCGACCGTAGGCGATGCGGTCCGCATCGTCGCCGGTGAGGGTGGCGAGCAGCTCGTAGATGGCACGGGCGTGGCCGATCTCGTCCTGGGCGATCGAGCTCGTCGCCACGTCCTCCTCGAGCATCGGCGCGATCCCGGTCCATTCCGAGTCCCACGAGCCGATCACGAACTCGTCATCCGCAACACTGAGCAGTAGCTCGGCAAGGGCGTCGCGGGCGGCGACGTCGAGCTCGCGCACGACCTGGCCGGTCCCGTCCGCCTGTGGTCCGGTCATCCACCGGCCCCATCGGTGCGAGGCGGGCCAATGAGGGCCGACCTCGTCGGATACCAGTGGGAGCGGTGACAGAGGGACGTTTGGCGAAGTCGCCCCATTCGGCGCGGCCGGGCACCGCCGCGATCGGTACCTGGCGAAGTTGCGTCCACCGGAGTCACTTGGGGTCTCCACCGGCCCGGGCCCTGGCCGCATCCAGCTTGTGCTTGATGAGGTAGCCCCCCGGCTTCTTGTGCGACCGATCGAAGGGCGGCTTCAGGAGATCCGAGTCGTCGAGCTCCGTGATCCGGTCGCGGGCCACGATCCAGAGACGGTGCGACTCGCCACGCCGGCCGTAGAACTCCCGGGCGTAGTGCATCGCGAGCTCCTCGTCCGGCGCGTTGACATTGCCGGCGTGCACCATCGGATCACCCTCGTCCTCCTGGCGGAAGACCTCCCAGATGCGTTCCGTCACGTGGTCACCGCCTCAGGCGGCGGCCGTCGCCGCTCCCAGGAGGGCGTCGCGGACCCATTGCGTCTCCGCGTAGTTGACGCGGCGGAACTCGAGCCGCTCCTGCGACGCGGGTCCGTGACCGGTGACCACCGACCTGAGCTCCGCCCAGTCCGGCTCGGTGTACTGCCAGCGCCCGGCGGCTTCGTCGTACAGCAGATTCGGGTCGGGGATCTGCAAGCCCAGCTCACGGATGCGCGGCACGTAGATCGACAGGAATTCCTGCCGCAGCTGCTCGTTGTTCTTGGCCTTGATGCCCCAGTGCAGGTCCTTGTCCTTGGCCGGGTCGGTCGGCGGACCGTGCATCTGCATGAGCGGACCCCACCATCGGTCGAGCGCCTCCTGGACCATGGCGCGCTGCTGCTCGGTGCCGTTCATCAGCGTCAGCACGACATCGCGCCCGTGCATGATGTGGACGGACTCCTCCCAGCAGATCTTTTTCATCGTGCGCGCGTAGGGCGCGTAAGAGGAATCGCGCAGGGCCTGCTGGCTGACGATCGCTGCCGCGTCCACCAGCCAGGCGATGATTCCCACGTCCGCCCACGAACGCGTCGGGTAGTGGAAGACGTTGTGGAACTTCGTCTTGCCGGCCAGCAGGTCGGCCAGCATCTCGGAGCGCGGCTTGCCGAGATCCTCCGCGACCCGATAGAGCAGCTGCGCGTGCCCGACCTCGTCCTGGATCTTGCTCGTCAGCGCCAGCTTGCGGCGCAGGTTTGGCGCTCGCATGATCCAATCGCGCTCTGGCAACACCCCCATGAGCTCCGAGTTGGCGTGCATCTCGACGAACTTGAGCACCGCTGCCCGGTACTCGTCGGGGAGCCAATCGTCGGCCTCCACCTTGCCGCCCGCCCCGACATGCGCGTAGAAAGCGTCGGCGTCGCCGGCGGCATACGGCGGACGCCCGTTCAGTGGCTGGATCGTATCGGCGTCGTTCATGACGGTCCAAGGGTACTGCAAGACCGATACGCGGGCGCTCACGCGGGATGCAGCTCGAGCGTCGTTTCGAGAACCTCCTCGCGCACCATGGCCGGCGTCGCCGGATCGCCGGCGTACTTGCGTTCGAGCTCGGCGCTGCACGCGGCCACGCGATCGGGGTCGGTGGCAGGCCCGTGCCGAACGGCGATCGACGTGCCGGCCATCACGAGGTTCGCCCTGCCGGCGGCAACCGCTTCGCGGTACCAGCGTGCCCCGGCTCCGCGGTAGGAGCGAATCAGGACCCGCTCAGAGGCGTCGACCACGACCCAGATGATCGTGCGGTGCACGTTTCCTTCCGCGTTGAACGTCTCGATCCGCACCTCCAGCTCGTCCCGCAGGCGCGCGAGCGTTTCGGGAGCGAAGGCGGGTTCAGTCATGCGGCGCCCGCTTGAGGGGCCGGTGCCATCGCTCGTATGCCTGACTGCGTGAACCATCCACCAGCAGGCCGTCCGGCGCGACGGTCACCTCCGGACGAGGGACGTACAGGTCGATCGGCATCAGGCCGGCCGTCCGCACCAGCAGGTAGTCGGCGAAGACCGCGTCCACCGTGCCGATGCGGGCATTCGCCGTGCCGACGACGCGTGCGCCGGGCTTGATCGGCTCCTCATCCACGCCGCCAAGCGTAGCGGGATTGCGCCGATCGAGGCGTCAATGCCGTCGATGAATGGAGTCGGTGAGGCGCCGCCAGCTGGTGCGGTACGGCGTCAAAGGACCCTCATCGCGGTCCTCGGCCTCCAGTGCCCGCAGCTGCTCGAGGTCCTCCATCGGCACGATCGCACCGATCTCGCGGCCGTGACGGGTGAGGACGATCCGCTCGCGCCGAAGGGCCACGTGGCTGACCACCTCGCCAATCCGCTCGCGCACCGCGGAAACGGTGATTCGACGCAATCTCAACCTCCACGACAGGGCGCATTTGACGGAACCCCAATGGTACGCCGCCCGCCAAGTTTTGTATGAAATGCCCCGCCTCGACCGCCATTCCACGCTCGCGTCGACGCCGTGGCACGGAGGCTGCCCCGTCGCGAAACGCTCGATCTCGGATCGACCGCGCGTTCCGCGACCCACGCCATTTCATACACTCGGGAGGACTTCGACCGACATGCGACCCATCTCGCGCTCCAACGCCGGCTCGCCGGCACTTCCCATCGCGCTGGCGGCGATTCTCGTCGGCACGCTGGTCATGGGACTGTCGCTGATCCGGCCTGCCAGCGCCACAGAGGCGGCGACACAGGCCACGGCCCATATCGTGGTGCTCCATGGCAGCGCCGGGTCGGACGGCTCGTTCCAGGTCGACGGCAGCGACGCCCTCAGTCTCGCCGCAGCGCGCCAGCTCGTCACGGCGGCGGGCGCCACGATCGAGGTCGACCTGGCCGACCAGATCGGGGTGCTGCTCGTGAGCGCGACGCCCCAGGTGGCGGAGGCGATCGCCGCTTCAGCACTGGTGGCGGATGCGGCGGCCGACTTCAGCTGGAAGGCATTCCCCTCGTACGACGAGGCGGTCGCGGGTGGTGAGCTGACCGTTCTCGGATCAGAGGACGTTCCGAACGGCGGGCCGGAGCAGACGGCCGATCCGCTCGAGGCGGCGCAATGGGACATGCTTCAGATCCACGCACCGGAGGCGCACAACGTCCAGTCCGGCGCGCGAAGCGTCGACGTCGGCATCCTCGACTCCGGTATCGATGGCCGCCATCCGGACTTCGTCCTCGACTCGGGCGGCAGTAACGTCGACTGCGCGCGCGGTCGCAATTCCCTTGCCGCCCTGCCGGTCGGCGTCGCGGTCGGCACGCCGGACCCCTGCACCGACAACCAGTTCCACGGCACGCACGTCGCCGGCACGGTCGCGGCGCAGGCCAACGGGATCGGCGTCGTCGGCGTGGCACCCAACGTCACGCTCGTGCCCGTCAAGGTGTGTGACACCACCGGCTACTGCTACGCCTCGGCCGTGGTCGACGGCATCACCTACGCGGGTGACGAGCAGCTCGACGTGATCAACATGAGCTTCTTCGTCGACGACAACGAGTTTCAGGAGTCGACCGAGTTCAAGTGCGCCTCGGACGCGACGCAGCGCGCGTTCCGCCATGCGGTGGAGCGTGCCATCCAGTACGCCCGCAGCCAGGGTGTGGCGCCGGTCGCCGCGCTCGGCAACTCGGATCAGGATCTGGCGCATCCGGTGGATGACACCGGCCAGCCGATCAGCAACGAGTGCGAGGTCGTGCCGGCCGAGACGCAGGGCGTCGTCGGGACGATGGCGCTCGGCCGTGACTCCGAGAAGGCCGGCTACTCGAACTACGGCTCCGGCATGACCGATGTCGCCGCCCCCGGTGGCAACGGGACGACCGCCGACTGCACGACGACGATTCTCTCGACGCTCCCGGCCGGCGCCTACGGATGCATCCAGGGGACGAGCATGGCCTCGCCGCACGCGGCGGGGGTCGCCGCTCTCATCGTCAGCCAGTACGGCAGGCTGGGCTCCGACGGTGACGTGAAGTTGTCACCCACCAAGGTGGAATCGCTCCTCCAGAGCACCGCCATCGACATCGGCCTTCCGGGCTACGACGAGTGCTTCGGCAACGGTCGCATCGACGCCCTGCGCGCGGTGACGGGCGATACCTCGCGCGCCAGTGACCCGACGGCACCCCCGTGCCCCGAGTACGCGGAATAGCGACCACTGAGCCGGTGGCGCCTCCCTACCGAGGGCGCCACCGGCACCTCGAGCGACCTGCCCCCGAAGGCGGAGCCCGCCCGATTCGCGCAGAGACGGCGCCCGCGCTACCGTGGTCGGCATGGATGGATGGCTCATCTCGATCGCCCGGGTCGTCGGCGCGATGGCGGGCGCCTTTGCCGGGATCGTGGCCGTGCAGCTCATGCGCATGCGGCGCATGGACTTTCTGCCCGGCTGGCCCGGATTCTGGATCAACCATGTCGTTCACCCGCGGCACGGCGCCCCCCGCGCGCCCCGGCTGCGGCTCGCCGTCCTTGGTGACTCGACCACGGTCGGGGTGGGCGTTGATCATCCCGAGCACGCGCTCCCCTACCTCATCGCCCAGCGCATCGCCGACGCGGAGTCGCGCGACGTCCATGTCGTGAGCTACGGCTGGGCCGGTGCACGGGTGGCCGACCTCGTCCGTTCGCAGCTCCCGAGGGCCCTCGAGCCGCTGCGCGCCTCCGAGACCGAGCCGTTCCTGCCGGGCGCCGACTACGTGGCAGTGGTGATCGGCGCAAATGACGCGACGCACAACACGCCCCGAGGACGTTACCGCGCAGACCTTCGGACGACCCTCGCCGGCGTCCGTCACGCGGCACCCACCGCCCGGGTCGTGCTGGCCGGAATTCCCGCATTCCGCGGAGCGCTGCCCGGGCTCGAGCCGCTGATCTTCCTCGCGGACCAGTACGCGCGGCTGCTGCGACCGATCAGCCGTGCCGAAGCAGCGCAGGTCGGTGTGGCCTACGCAGATCTGCAATCCAACGTCGGGCGCCTGGTCGAGGGACGCCCGGATGTGCTCTCCAGCGACAGGTTCCACCCGTCGGTGGTGGGGTACGACGCGTGGGCCGAGGTCATCTTCGAGGCCCTCCAATCGAACGCCGCCAGCGCCGACGCATCGGTGACCGCGGCAGGCGCCTAAGGCAGCGCCCTTCACCACTTGCCGGCACGGCCACTTTGGTGCGATATTCGCACCGGAGCGTTTCCGAGCTATCAGACCCTTGTGCCCACGGGGGAAGCGTGCGTCCGGTCCTGGTCATCGTCAGTGCGCTGGCCGTTCTTGTTGCCAGTCTTGGCTTCGCCACGCCCGCGGCCGCCGCGACCCCGGTTCGGGTGGCGATCATCGTCGGTCCCGTCGGCGAGGAGTTGACGCCCGTCTACCTCGGCCTCGCCGAGGCGGCAGCCATGGCGGCCGAGACCCGTGGCGCCACGGTGGCGCGCGCATATTCCCCGAACGCCGGTGCCGAGCAGGTCCTGGCCGCCGTGGATGGTGCCAACATCGTGGTCTACCTCGGACACGGCATCGGCACCCCGAACCCGTACTCCGCCAACCCGAACGCCGCCACCACGAACGGCTGGGGGCTGAACGGGCCGAATGCGATCGGCACCCACGCCGACTCGTGGGCCGACGGTACGCTGGCCTACTACGGCGAGGCCTGGATCACGGCACACGCCAGGCCGGCTCCCGGCTGGGTCATGATCTACTCCAACGCGTGCTACGCCCCCGGTGCCTCCGAGGGCTTCGACACGCCGGCGGATGAGGCGACCGCCGCCAACCGGGTGGCCGCCTACTCGCGCGGACCCCTGGCCGAACTTGCCGCGAGCGCCTACTTCGCGACCGACTTCTACGAGGGGGCTGCTCACCTGGTCGGCACGCTCCTCGACCGCCCCGAGCTGCCGTATGGCGAGGTGTTCGCATCCGAGCCTCGCTTCGTGGCCGATGGGCTCACCCGCGTCCCGCACGGCCTGGTCGCTGGCTCGGAGACGTGGCTCCACCGCTCGGCGTACTTCGAGGGCAAGGTGGATTACTGGTACGCGTTCGCGGGCGATCCCGGCGCCAGCCTGCTGCGCGGCGCCGGGAATTCGAGCGCCCCCGGAGCAGCTCCCCCCTCGCCGGCGGCTCCCCCGCTGGTCGCCATCGACGGCACGGCGACCGGCATCGCATCCAGCTACGGCGAGAGCATCGGCTGGGAGGGGCAGCCCACCGTCGCCCTACCGACCGAACTCGGCGGCGCCATCCCGGACGGCGAACCGACCTCGGTGCTGGTGTGCGCCGATCGCTGCGCGAGCCTGCCGGTGGTGGACTCGTGCCCGTGCTACGTCGGCAGTGCAGACCAGCGGGTGGCAAACCTGTCACATGCGGCGTGGCGTCTGATCAGCGACCTTCCCCTCGCGCAGGGCCTGGTTCCGGTCGTGGTCCACCTGGCGCCGTTCTCGGCAGGCCCAGGCCCCGGGGACATCTAGTGTCGCGCGCCGCAATGGTCTTGATGCTTCGGCGTTGGCGTATATACATATATACGCCGACATCTTGGGAAGGGATCTGGCCGAGTGCAGCGATTCGAGCGCAATCGGGAAACACACAGCATTACTGCGGCGCGCGACACTAGCCGGGAACGGGCACCACCGGACCTTCGGCTTCGATCCGCGCCCGCGACTGGAATCGGTACGAGAGCGACCCGATCTCCCGACGGAGGAGCTCGCTCCAGGCATGCCGTTCCACGCCGGCGACCGCGTACCGACCGACGAAGACGGCGCGCGCCAGCACTCCCTTGGCCGGGTACTGGCCCGGCTCGAACTCGAAGGCATAGTGGTGCTCTCCGCTGGCCGCGCGGCGGGACGACCGGATGCGGGCCCAGAGCGAGGTGCCTCGATCGGCAAGCTCGAAGCTGAGCAGGTGCGTCTCCCGCTCCACGAGCGGCTCGCTGGTCGCGATCAGGGCGCCACCGACCGACACGTCCTGCACGGAGGCGACCGAGCCGTCGACCGCGCCGGGGATGTCGACGGCGAAGCGGACGGCGTTGCGGCGCTCGGCCGCGAACCGGATCGACCGGATGCGGCGCATCGCGACCCAGACCAGGCCGGCGTTGACGCCTAGCCAGGAGAAGACTCCGGCCGCCCATTCCGCTGCGTACCCGATGGTGATGATGCCCAACAGATGGCCGAGATACACCGCGGCGCCGATGAACGATGCGCCGAGCGTCGCGCGCAGAAACACCGGCGCCTGGATCCGCCCTCGGTCGGTTGCGATGCGGCCCTTCGGGGTGACACGGAAGGCAGGGGTGCGAGAGGTGAAGAGCGTCATGGTGGCGAGGAAGTTGGATGACATCCTGACGAGGTCGAACACGATCGACATGAGCGGCCGATACGCCCCGCGGCCGAGCAAGTAGAGCGCCGCCTGCTGCAGGCCGTACGTCACCCCGAAGGCGACCGCGAAGATCATGCCGTCGGCGAGAATCGGGATCTGGCCGGTGACGAGCACGAGCGGCGGCAGGACGAGGAAACCGAGCGTCCGCCATGAGTCGAACCATCCGAGCAGCGTGGCTGTATAGCCGAGCCGCTGGCCGATCGTCAGCCCCGGCACGGTCAGTGGATTCTCGACGCGCAGCACCTGCATCGCTCCGGTCCCCCACCGGTTGCGCTGGAGCTGGTACTGGGCAGCGTCATCGGCCGCCAGGCCGCGTGCCAGGACCTCGTTGTGGTAGACGGTCCGCCAACCGGCACGGTGGAGCCGGATGGTGGTATGGATGTCCTCGGTGATCGTCTCGGTCGCGGCGCCGCCGACCGCGCGCAGCGCCGTGGCGCGCACGAGCGCGTTGGTGCCGCACCAGAAGGCGGCGCTCCATCGGTTCTTGCCGGGCTGAAGCAGCCGATAAAAGAGCGTCTGCTCATGGAATGGCTCGCCGTAGGCGATGCCGCTGCCGTGCTCGAAGCTGGTGACGTTGTAGAGTCCTGCGGCGTCTGGACGAGGGCCACCTTGGGATCGGCAAAGTAGCCGAGCGTGGCGCGCAGAAACTCGGGCGCGGCGACGTGATCGGCATCGAGGACGGCGAGGATTTCGGCCTCGACGATCCCGAGCGCATGGTTCACGTTGCCCGCCTTGGCATGCTCGTGCGACGTCCGAACCAGGTAGAGCGCGCCCAGCGATGCCGCCAGCTCCGCCACCTCCGGCCGCTCGCCGTCATCGAGCACCCATGTCTCGTGTGCTGGCTGCAGGGCCACGGCAGCGGCAATGGTCGGCACCAGGATCTCCGGGCCCTCGTTGTAGGTCGGGATCAGGACCGCCACGGTCGGCACGTGATCGAGCGAGCGCCTGCGCGGTCGAACGTCGACGTCCCACAGGCTGAAGGTGAAGAGGCCCAGCCCGATCGCGGCGTGCACCTCGAGGACCAGCATCGGGACGGAGAGGTACCAGGCCGCGACGTTCATGGTTGCGGCGGCTCGCCACGCCAGGTACGTCGCCGTGGCGGCGAGCGCGACGACGGCCACGACGCGAATGACGACGAGGCGGACGGGCGAGTCGGGCGGCGGCAGGTGGCCCCGCCGGCGCGAGAGGGTGGTCATCCCCCACAGAACATCATCCCCGGGACCATCGGGCCATGCACCGATCGTCCCGTGGGCGGATGTACCCTAGGTGACGGTCACCCGAATCGTGTGGTGTCCGCGCGCACCATCGGGCGGGGGTGGCGTCTTCTGATCGGTCTGGATCTCACCGTTGCCGTCGACGGCACGGACCCGGACGAGGTGCTCGCCCGGTGTGGCGTCCCATCGGCGCACGAACTGGACCCAGGTGGCGTCCGATATGGCGGCGCTGAGCTCGGCGGGCTCCCAGCCGCTCTCGTCGATCTGCACCTCCACGCCCTCGATCCCGCGATCCGGCGCCCACGCAACGCCGGCGACGGCGACCGTGCCTGCCTCCACGCGAGCGCCGTCACGCGGCACGTCGATGCGCGACTGGGTCAGGATCGGCGCCTCCTTGTCCCAGCCGAGCGGGACCCAGTAGCCGTCGAAGGCATCGAGCGTCGTCAGCTCGATCTCCGCGAGCCACTTGGTGGCGCTCACGTAGCCGTACAGCCCCGGCACAATGAGCCGCGCCGGGAACCCGTGGTTCGGTGGCAGCGGCTCACCGTTCATCGCCACCGCCACCAGCGCCTCTCGCTCATCGGCGAGCGCCCATGCCGTAGGAAAGCCGGCCGTGAATCCGTCGACCGAGCGACCGACGATCTGCGTCGCGGCGGGGTCGGCACCGGCGCGCTCCAGCAGCTCCTTGAGGCGCACGCCGCTCCACAGAGCGTTGCCGACGAGATCGCCGCCGACCTCGTTGCTGACGCAGGCGATCGTCACGAATTGCTCGTGCAGCGGCATCGCGACCAGCTCGTCATAGGTCAGCTCGAAGGGCCGCTCGACCATGCCGGTCACCCGCAGCCTCCAGGTCGCGAGATCCGGACGCGGGACCAGCAGGGCGGTGTCGATCCGGTAGAAATCCCGGTTCGGCGTGACGATGGGGCTCAGCTGCGGCACGTCCAGCGACGCCGCGGCCGACGGCGGCGGAGCCGTCGCGGTCGGGGGCGGGATCGAGCCCATCTGCGCCGATGCGTTCAGTCGCCCGCGATCGAGCAGCACGCGGCCGGCCACGCCGCTGACGGCCGCCACGCCCACGACGGCGATCGACGTTCCCAGGAACCGGCGCCGTTCCCAGTTCGGCATCTCCGCCAGCGAAGCGAGGTCTCGACGGGAGGCGAGCCGCAGCAGCCAGCCGAGAACGCCGACCGCGATGCCGACGGCGGCCGCCACGACCACCAGGGTCGTAATCGGCTCGGCGAGCGGGTCACGCAGGCCCGCGGCGAGGAGGAGGATGGCCCCGCCCCCGATGGCGATGCGGGCGGCACCCGGTCGGTGACGCGCCAGGAGGCCCAGCCCCGCCGCCATGACCATGGCCACGGCGACGATGAGCACGTTCAGGAGGACCTTGTCGGCCTCGCCGAACAGGTCGACCACGAACTGCTTCGCGCCGGGCGGCTGAAGGGAGATCACGAGGTCGCCGACCGCGATGATCGGGCTCGCCGCCCCCGGCAGCAGGCCGGCCAGCAGCTCCGCGCCGCCGATCGCCGCGGCGCCCGCGGCCACACCTGCCACGGAGGCAACGGGGCGCGACGGAGGGGACTCGGAGGTCAATGGCATCGTCATCGGTTCTCATAGAGTACGCGTCGGCGTAACGATCGAATGCATGCCGCCCCCGCCCGTCGGGCACCGGGACCGGTGGCCGGGTCCCCTATCATCCGGGCCATGCCCGACCGCATCGATCTCCGCTCTGACACGGTCACCCTTCCGACCGCCGCCATGCGTCGCGCCATGGCCGAGGCCGAGGTCGGCGACGACCAGTACGGTGAAGATCCGTCGGTCAATCGGCTTCAGGAGGAGGTCGCGGCGCTCCTCGGAACCGAGGCGGCGCTCTTCCTGCCGAGCGGCACCATGGCCAACCAGGTCGCGCTGCGCACGCTGACCCGTCCCGGCGACGACGTCCTCGTCCCCCGTGAGTCCCATCTCGTCCTCCACGAGACCGGCGCCGGCGCGGCCAACGCCGGGGTCCAGTTCAGTCCGATCGGCGTGGGCGGCCTCTTTGACGCCCAGGCGGTTCGCGCCGCCATCAAGCCGATCGGTCACGTCGTCTATCCGCCGACCACGCTGCTGGTTGCCGAGAACACGCACAATCGAGCAGGAGGCATCATCTTCCCGGCCGATGGGATGCGCGGCGCCCTCGCCGCGGCGCGAGAGCACGGTCTGGCGACCTACCTCGATGGCGCGCGCATCCTCAACGCGTCGGTCGCCGGCCGGCGACCGGCCTCGGAGCTGGCGGCCGGCTTCGATCTGGTCGGGATGTCGCTCAGCAAGGGGCTCGGCGCGCCGGCCGGCTCGATGCTGGCGGGATCACGGGAGCTGGTGTCTCATGCGCACCGCTATCGACGCATGGCGGGCGGTGCGATGCGCCAGGCCGGCATCCTGGCGGCTGCCGGAAGCCACGCGTTGGCGCATCACGTCGTTCGGCTCGCCGACGACCACGCCAACGCCCGACTGCTCGCCGAGGAGCTGCTTCGTGGCGACGACGTGGCGCTCGACCTCGAGAGCGTGCAGACCAACATCGTCGTCTTCGACCTGGTCGAGCGACGCGGCGTCCCAGACGCCGCGACATTCGTGGAGCGCTGTCGCGAGCGAGGCGTGCTGCTCAACCCCTTCGGCCCGCGGACGGTGCGAGCGGTCACGCACCTGGATGTCAGCGGCGATGGATGTCGAGCGGCCGCCAGGGTGATGCGGGCCGTCGCGGACGGGCGGTAGAGGGCCTACACCTGCTCCATCGGCTCGACGTCCTTCGGGTCGAGCGTGAGCGACGCGGAGTTGATGCAGTAGCGCAGCCCGGTGGGCTGATCATGCGCATCGTCGAAGATGTGGCCAAGGTGCCCGCCACAGCGGGCGCAGTGCACCTCGGTCCGCTTCATGAAGAAGGCCCCGTCGGTCTCGGTCGCGACCGCGTCGGCCTCCTTCGGCGCATAGAAGGACGGCCAGCCGGTGCCGGACTCGAACTTCGTGTTGGCGTCGAAGAGCTCCGCGCCGCAGCCGGCGCATCGATAGACACCGTCGCCGTGCTCGTCCCACAGGGCGCCGGTGAACGGGGCCTCGGTCCCCTTCTGTCGCAGGACCCGGTACTGCTCGGGGGTGAGGGTGGCGCGCCACTCCGCGTCGGATCGGTTGGCTATCTCATTCGTCATGGCTACAGCCTACGCCGCACGCGCGGTCAGCGCACCTGGCGCTTCCGGGTCCCGCGGCAGGTGCTGTGGGAGCTTCAGTAGCATCGCTATCCTTGGCCGATGACGAAGCCGGGCATCATGCTCGCGCCGGGGGCGTCCGGCACCATCGAGCGATTGCGCGAGCACGAGCGCGGGCTCGTTGCTCGCGGCATGGCGGTCACCCTGGTGGAGCTGCCGCGGGGTCGAGCGGAGCGGGCGCTGCCCGTCTACCGGCGAGCGATGGAGGCGATCGATCCCGTTCCCGTCATCGGCGGACAATCGTTCGGCGCCCGGGTCGCGTCGCTGCTCGCCGCCGAGCTCACCCCCGCGGCGCTCGTCCTGCTCTCGTATCCACTCCACGCGCCGGGTCGCCAAGGGGCATGGGAGGAGCGCACGGCGCACTGGCCGCGCATCGGTTGTCCGGTGCTGCTGCTCGCCGGCGAGTCGGACCCGTTCGCGGACGTCACGCTGCTGCGACGGGCCGCCGACCAGCTGCCGGACGCGACGCTCCTCTCGTACCCGCGAGTCGGCCACGGCCTGGGGCGCGTTCTGGACGAGGCGCTCGATCGCGTGGCCGCCTTTGTGGCGGAGCGAACCTGACACGGGCCGGCAGGTATCGGCGCTATCCTCGCGCCGATGCGCGCCTCACGACTCGTTCAGCTGCTCCTGTTCCTCCAGGCGCGCGGACGCACGACGGCGCTGGTCCTGGCTCGTGAGCTCGAGGTCTCCGAGCGGACGATCCATCGTGACGTCGACGCGCTGAGCGCTGCCGGCGTACCGATCTACGCCGAGCGCGGACCGCATGGCGGCATCCAGCTCATCGACGGCTACCGCACCCGCCTGACCGGCCTTACCGGGCCCGAGGCGGAGGCGCTGTTCCTCTCGGGCCTGCCGGGACCGGCGGCGGAGCTCGGGCTCGGCACCGTCATGGCGGCTGCCCGGCTCAAGGTGCTGGCCGCGCTCCCGGCCGAGCTGCGGGTGCGCGCCTCTCGGCTGGTGGAGCGCTTTCACCTCGACGTTGCCGGCTGGTTTCGCCTCAGCGAGGAGGTGCCGCAGCTCGCCACGCTCGCCGATGCGGTCTGGGAGTCGAGACGCCTTGCGATTACCTATCGCCGCGGGGATCGTGCCGTCGAACGCATCGTCGACCCGCTCGGCCTGGTCCTGAAGGCCGGCGTCTGGTACCTGGTGGCGGCCGCTGATAAGCAGATCCGAACGTATCGCGTCTCGCGCGTGGAGAGCGTGACCTCGACCCCGGAACCGATGACGCGACCGCCCGACTTTGACCTCGCCGCCTACTGGGCCGATTCCATCAGCGCCTATGAGCGCGAGTCGCCGCGGATCACGGTCACCATCCGGGTCGATCCTGCCGTCATCGGCGTCCTGGCCGATGCGATCGGCAGCCAGGCCGTCCGTGCGGCCGAGACGGTTCCCGCCGACGATGCGGACGGATGGCTCCACCTGCGGATCACGGCGGAGTGGCCCGACGAGGTCCCCGGGCGCCTCATCGGCCTGGGCGGCCGCGCCGAAATCCTGGAACCGCCGGAGATTCGCGAGCGGGCCATCACCATCGCGCGCCGCATGCTCGAGCGCCACGGCGTTCGCTAGAGCGCACCGGCCACGGCAGAGATCAGTGAGAACAGGAACCAGCCGAGGACGAAGACGATCGCCACGACGAGGCCGATCAGCGCCAGCAGACCGAACCATTCGCGGGCGGTGGAGGTCTCCGGCTCCTCCACGTGGCGGCGGATGAGCGCCAGATTTCGCGTGTTGGCCTTGAACCACAGGTCGAACGCATCGCCGATGATCGGGATGGCCCCGACCGTCAGGTCGATCGCCGAGTTCACCAGCATCCGCGCCACGACCACGCGCGGCACCCCGAGCCGAGATCCGCGCCACACGACGTAGAGGCCGATCGCACCGCTGGCCAGGTCGCCGACCACCGGCACGAAGCCGATCAGGGCATCGATCCCGAAGCGACGCCCACCCGTTCCCGGCACGGGGATGCTGTTGTCGAGGAGCCAGGCGAGCGCCTCGACCTCACCGAGCGCCCGAGACCGATCCGCGCCGGCGCGCGGCATCCTGGTAACACGACTCATGCGCGCGGTGACTGCACATGGGGTGCCTCGTGGCGCATGGGACGGATGACGTAGGCTCCGTCGGGCCATTCGTACCTCGCCGGGCCGGGGTCGAACGGGCACACTGCCGGCATGAGCGCCATGTCTTCCGCCAGCCTCTCCCCGATCTCCCCCGCCACGCCACGCGTCGTGGGCGTCGGCGTCCTGCGCGTCCTGCTGCTCCTGGAAGCTGCCCTCGGGCTCGCGCTCGCGATCGGGCTGAGCGTCCTGGCATCCACGCAGACGGCGTCGGTGGAGGAGACGATCCGCTTCGCCGCGGGTTTCTCCTTCGTGCTGGCCATCCTGGCCGCGGTCGCGTCGCGTGGCGCGCGCCGTCGCCGATCGTGGGCCTGGACGCTCGCGGCGCTCATCCAGCTCGTCGTCGCGATCGGAACCGGGATCGCGGTCCTGACCGCCGACTGGCACCCGGCCTACCTGCTCGGCTTCGCGCTGGCCACCGTCGTGATGCTCGCGCTCTCCGCAGGATCGGTCCGCCGGGCGCTCGGCCAGGAGTGACCGCGGCCAGCCAGGCTGGCGGACTCGGACGGCACGCGGCTCGGACACGGGAGGAACCCGCGGATCCTGACAGCACTCGTCATGAGCGCGTGTCACGCTGACATGGTGACCGACGGTAATCCGCACGATCCGGGTCCGGCGCTCGCGGGGGAGCGCGGTGAGGCGCATGCCACCGCACCGCGCGCGCCACTGCGCATCGGCGAGGCCAGCGTTCGCATCGGCACAGCGTCGTGGACCGACCCGACCATGACGGCGCCGGGCGTCTTCTATCCGCCCGATGCGGGCAGCGCTGAAGATCGTCTCGTCTACTACGCGAACCAGTTCCCGATCGTGGAGGTCGACGCCACCTACTACGCGCTTCCCGCCCGGCGGACCGGCGAGCTGTGGCTCGAGCGTACCCCTCCCGACTTCACCTTCGACATCAAGGCCCATGCGCTCATGACCGGGCAGCCATCCGAGGTGAAACGATTGCCGAAGGACCTGCGGGAGGCGCTGCCGGCGGAGATCCTGGAGAAGAAGCGCGTCTACGCCCGCGATCTACCCGACGAGATCACCGACGAGATCTGGGCCCGCTTCATGGACGGCATCGAGCCGCTGCGCAGTTCCGGCAAGCTCGGTGCGGTCTTTCTTCAGTATCCGCGCTGGTTCTTTCCCAGCAACGAGTCGCGCGACGAGATCGTGAAGACGCGCGAACGACTGGGCGACACTCCGTTCGCAGTGGAGCTGCGGCACGCCAGCTGGTTCAACGAGAAGAATGCCGATCGGACGATCAAGTTCCTGGCCCGGCATGAGATTCCCTTCGTCATGGTCGATGCACCCCCCGGCACGAAGTCCTCGGTGCCGCCGATGACCGTGGTCACGTCGCCGAAGCTGGCCGTGGTTCGATTCCATGGGCGGCGGACCGAGACATGGGAGCAGTCCGGCATCCCGGTCGTCGAGCGCTTCCGCTACCTGTACGACGAGGGCGAGCTCCTCGAGTGGGTCCCGCGCATCCGGGAGACCGCGGAGCAGGTTCCGGAGATTCACGTGCTCATGAACAACTGCTACGCGAACTACGGGACGACGAACGCCCGCGAGATCGCCGATCTGCTGGCGGCCGAGGTGCCGCGCCTCGATCGCTGAGCCGCTACCCTGACGCCGTGGGGATGCTGCGTGGGCCGCTGGCCCTGCTCCTGGGCATGACGCTGGCGGCCTGCACCCTTCCGCCCCTCGAGACCAGGACGCCATTGCCCTCTGCCTCGCCGACAGCCAGGCCGACCACCTCACCCACGCCGGCGCCAATTCCATCGCCGAGCCCGGAGCCGACGCCCGCGGCTTCCATCCCGGACTTCGTGGCCGGCGAGATCGTCGCCGCCGCGATCGATGGCCTGCGCGTCCGCAGCCTGCCCGGGGTCGAGCGTCCCATCATCACGGGGCTGCTCCCGCTCGGGTTCGAGGTGCGCGTGGTGCTGGGCCCCATCCTGGTCGACGAGCTCGGCTGGTACCTGGTGGCGGATGCGGACGAGCGCGAGCCGAACTTCGACGAAGGATGGGTCGCTGCCGGCACGGAGCCCGATGCGCTCCTGACCGCGACCGGTCGCCTCGACGAGGAGTCGCCGTACCTCGTCTCCATGGATGGGACCGGTGACGCCGAGCAGGGACCGATCGAGATCGGCGACGGTGAGCATGCCATCCGCTGGGTTGCGACCGATCCGGAGCGGACGCGATGCACGTTCGCCGTCTCGTTCACACCGGCCGGCGGTGGAGAACCGATCCCGGCCATCCGGGCCACGATCGGAACGGGAGTCGATCGAGGCACCCTTCAGCCGCAGTCGTTCGCCGCGCTCGGGCTCGCGGGGCCGGTGTTCATCGGCGTCATGTCCGATTGCGGGTGGGCCCTCGTGATCCTCCGCGTCCCCCCGGAGCCGTCGCCGTCGCCGGGCTAGCGAGCGGAACCGGCCAGCGGTTCGGTCAGCGCGTCGTTCGCGTCGTCGTACAGGACGCAGATGAACGAGCGGTCGCCCGCCGCCCAGGACTCTTCGGATGGGCTGATCATCGATGCCCCAATCGCAGACGCCTCCCACGCAGCGCCGACGTACGGCTCGAACTCTGGCTCGCAGACCTCGAAGAAGATCGGCTCAAACTCGGCGTCGGAGGGGAAGGTGGCAGCGCCCTCGTGCGTGGCCAGCGCGAAGACCTCGTACTCGTGGGGCTCCGAGCACGGGACACCGGCGACCTCGGTGATTTCCTCCTGCTCCCCGCCGTTGAAGCAGTCACCCTCGCGCAGCTCGTCGACGGAGACGCTGCCGGCAGATGCCAACGAGCCGACGTCGTCACGCCGCGCCGACGTGAGGTATCCGACGGCCAGCGCGACGAGCAACGCGGGGATCCACCAGAACCGGATCCATCGTCGCCAGGCCGGCTGCTCGGCGACCACCACGGCCCCGCCATGCGCCTCCCAGGCCGCCTGGTCCGATGGCGTCGACTCGGCGCCTCGCGTCAGGCCACAATTGCGGCAGGCCGCATCGGTCTCTTCGTTGTCCGCGAAGCAGCGCTTGCAGACCCATCGTTCGCTCACGGCGAGACCTTAGCCGGTCCTGCGCGGCAGCCGATCCAGTACGTTCGGACGAACTCCTGCTGGGACGGGGTCTCGACCGCAGTCGGATGACGGACCTCCCTGACCCGGGCGATAGCCGCATCCGGGCCCCAGCCGGCGAGCACCAGCGCGCAGGCCGCCACGGTACCGGTCCGTCCGACCCCGCCCATGCACGCCACCGCGGCATTCGAGGAGGATCGAGCCGATGCCAGCGACCTGAGGATCGCATCCATCGCGGCCGGACTGGCCGGCGGAAAGCCATCCGGCATCGGGTGTCTCTCGATCCGGATGCCCGCCTCGGCCGCGCGCTCGACGATGGCGCCGTCACTCCAGCGGGCGAGCTCGTCGTCGTCCACTAGGAGCAGCAGACGGTCGACGCCCGCCTGACGCAGCGCACGCAGATCCGCCCTCAGGTCGGCCCGATACACGCGCCCGGGGTAGCGCTGCGACGCGCCATGCTTCCCGGGCAGCACGGTCATTCCGAGGCTGCCGGGTCGCCCATCCGCGAAGTCGCTCGCCGGCACCCAATCGATGCTCAGGGGTGGATCGTGAGCGGCAGCGCTCACCCTAGTTCAGCTGGCCGTTGCCACGTGGGCAGAAGTGACCCTGCGGATCGAGCGGTTGCCCGCAGAACGGACAGGCCGGGCGGCCGGCGGAGATCAGCGCCTCGGCACGCCGAATGAAGCCGCGCGCGGTGGGCGCATCGATGCGAACGCGAAGGAGATCCGGTCCTTCCTCCGCGTCGTCGGGAAGCTCGACGTAGTCGCCGTCCTCGGTCGGCGTCTGCGCCTCGATGACGACCGCTCCTGCACCGGCGTCCCACGCCAGTGCCATGGCTCCCACCCGGAACAGCTCCACGACCGGCGCCTCGAGGGTGAGCTCGTCGGGCATCTCCTGCGTCGCCGGCGCATCGACGGCATCGAGCAGATCCTCCAGCCGCTGGGCGAGCGCTGCCACCTGGGCCTTCTCGAGGCCCACGCTGATCAGGGCGGCACCCTTTCGCGCCTGGAGGAAGAAGGCGCGATCACCCGGCTCGCCGACCGTGCCGGCCAGAAACCGGTCGGGACTGTCGAACATGAAGAGCCGGCGTGTCATCGGCTCCATCCTAGCGTCCGCCGACCCGGTACAGTTCGGGGCGCAGATGAGCACCACGGCCGGCTCGAGAGCGACCTGACCGATGCGAGAGCGTCTCCGACCCCTCCGCAGACGGCCCATGGCCCGTGGACCGGGCGACGATGAGGCGTTCACACTCTCGCCACGGGCCAGGTGGATCGGTGGCTGGCTCGCCGCAGCCCTTCTTGTCCTGGCGATCGCGGTCGTCTTTCGCGTGCTCGGCGGCAACGGGGACGGAACCGTGGTGGCACCCTCGCCCTCCGCGTCGGCCACGCCGTCCGCGACCGCGATCACGTTCGGGACGGCGCTCGACGCCGCCACCGGCGAGGTGGCGGCCGACGCTCGCGGCAACCGCTTCGCCGATGGCGACATCTTCGCCTATTCCGTGCCGCCCGCCGGCACCGTGCCGCCCACGGTGTACGTCGAAGTGCTGACCGCGGGTGCCGAGGCCGTCGAGACGCTCCAGGAGCCCGTCGGCCGCCAGCCGCTGTCGAATCCGGACGTCATCGCCTTCACGGTGCCCGCCGCGGACCTTCTGGCGGTCTTCGGCCCCGGCGAGTATTTGATGCGCATCTATGCGGACCCGGAGGGCGACCCGATTGCCGAGGGGAAGTTCGAGCTGGTCGGCGCCACGGTCAGTCCAGCCGCCACCCCTTAGACGCGATTGAGGGATCGGAGACGTGCCCCATCTCCGATCCCCTCGGGCAAGTCGGCGTGCCCATCCGACTCGTCTCCGGCCAGAATACGGTCCCTCGACCGCACCTGTCAACACTCAATTGACCGCCAGCGCCTCGCTGGTGAGCTCGTATGCTCCGCGATGGTTTCCTGCTTCGGCACGCAGGTCGGCCCATTCGCGCAGCACCTCGCGGAGCCGGGTCGGAACCCGGCTTGATCGGGCAAGCCCCGCTGCCTCGGCGAACCGCCGCTCGGCCTCCATCAGCTGGCCGTCGAGGCGCATGGCACGCGCCTCCGTGAGCATGGCAGCGAGGCTGGCAAGCTCGTTGCCGCTGCGCTCGGCATAGGCGCGCGCGCTCGCCGCGAGGCGGAGCGCACCGGCTGTGTCGCCGGACGCCAGCGCGACCTGGGCTTCGGTGTCGGCGACGGCGGCGAGCCATCGCTCGTCTCCGGTGGCCTCGATCTGCTGACGTGCGTCCGTGGCCAGCTCGCGCGCACGCTCGACCTGGCCGGTCGCCAGGTAGGCCAGCGCCAGGTCGTTCTCGATCCGCGCGGACTCGAACATCGCGCCGGCAGCTCGGTAGAGCGCCATGCCCTGCGTGCCCGACCGGATGGCCGCCTCGAAGTCACCGATCTCCCGGTAGCTGATCGCCAGGTTGAAGAGGAAGGCCGCGCGACGGCGATCGTCGAGATCGGCGGCCAGACCGCGTGCCTCCTCGAGGTATGACAGAGCCCGCGGCGCCTGGCCGGCGCGTGACTCCACGGCGGCCAGCGAGGTAAGCAGGCGCATCTCGAAATCCGGCTCGACATTCAGACCGCCGCGGACCTGCACGAGCAGGGCGGTGAGGAGGCTGCGCGCATCCGGCTCGTTATCGGACTGGTACAGGCCGTACGCCAGCCAGTAGCGGGCCAGTGCAGCATCGGCCTCGCGCGAGGCAAGGCTATACAGGCGCGCGGACTCGGAGGCGGCCGCAACAGTCTCCTTGCCGAGATCGAGACGCGCCAACGCTTCGGCAAGGCCGCGCAACAGCTCGGCGCGCCCACCGTCGTCGGTCACGTCCTCGAGCAGGGCGCGATAGCCGTCGGCCGCATCCTGCCAGTCCCCGGCGGCGAGCTTCATGTCGACCTCGAGCCGGGTCCAGGCGGGATGCGCCTCGTCGATGAAGTGGCTCGCCGGTAGATTCAGCCGCCCGGCGATGTGGTTGAGGGCGACCATCGAGGGACGGGCGATGCCGGTCTCCAGCGCGCTCACGTACGCCTTGGTGTAGCGATCTCCCGCGAGCTGCTGCTGGGTGAGCCCGGCACGGTGGCGAGCCTCGCGGATGCGGTGCCCGATACGCTGGGCCAGCTCCCGGTCGAGCTTTGTGGCGCGAGGACTCGTCTTTGTACGTGGCATTGCTGCGAGTCTACACCCCATTGGCAAGCGTCACTTGACCGCGATCTACCCCAATCGTACTCCGGTCCCCCGTCCGGCCCGGACCGACGGGCCATTGCTCACCGGTCCGATCGGGGTGACGGTGACCGTGCGCGACGCCCCGAGGACGGGGAGGGCGCTTTCAGTCAAGGAGAGAGACCCATGCGAACCAAGCAGATTCTGCGCACCCTGGCGGTTGCCGGTACGGCGGCGGCGCTCAGCATCCTCAGCCTCGTTTCGACCGTCGCGGCCGTCACGGGAGGCGGCGACTTCCCCCGCTTCTGGATGCGCTGACCGAGTCGGCGTCCAACGCGGCTCGCCCCGCGACCGGGCTCAGTGCCCGTGCTGGTAGTACGGGTTCTGGCCTGCCTGGTGATCGGTGACGTCAACGATCGCGGTGACCGATGGGACGGCGTTCCGGATGGCCGTCTCCACGCCCTGGCGCAGCGTGACGTCCACGGCCGAGCAGCCCTGGCACCCGCCACCGAACCGCATGAACGCGGTGCCGTCCTTCACGTCGACCAGCGTCACCTGCCCGCCGTGTGAGCCGACGCCCGGATTGATCTGCCGATCGATCACCTCCTGCACCGCACGGGCGACCGGGTCCTGCCACCCCTCGTTGGGATTCTCGATGCGCAGCCCACCCCCGGTCACCGCCTGGTCGAGCTCGATCGTCGCCCCGGCGAGGTCCGTGGCGCTGTCGGCGTCGACCACGATCGTCAGGCCTTCGGACTCGACCGCCAGGTCGCCGTCCCCCGCCTCGCGTGGATCCTCGAGGGCGATTTCGTAGCGGAACCGGGGTCCGTCCTTGGCCAGGACGCGCACGCGCAGAACGGCCTCCGGGAACTCGTTGAAGGTGCGGACGCCGTCGATCTTCGTCCGGGCGTCAGGGGTGATGGTGAGCAGCTGGTCGATCATCGGCGCCATGGTACCGCGTTCAGCCCAGGGGCGGCAGCTGCTGCGCGTCGGTCAGGACGGGAGCGAACGGATCCCCCCGCTCCGCGAGGCGGGCCGGAGCATCTCGAATGGTCCAGCGGCCCGGCCGCAGCTCCGCGTCCTCGAGCTCGTCCCACGCGATCGGCATGCTGACCGGCGCTCCGGGCGCGGGGCGTGGGCTGTAGGGCGCTACGAGCGTCTTGTTGATCGCGTTCTGGGTGTAGTCGAGCCGCGCCTTGCCCCTGCGGGCGCGCTTCGCCCACTCCCAGCTCACGAGATCCGGGACGGTCGCGCCGATCGCGCGCGAAAGGCCCTCGACCCAGGCGCTCGTGTCGGCGAACCCCGGTCCGGGCTGGATGCGGATCCAGACCTGGATCCCCCGCTTTCCGGTCACCTTCGGATAGCCGCGCGTGCCCAGGTGATGCAGGGCAGTGCGGTACAGGCGCGCCAGGGCAACGACCTCGTCCCAGGTGGTGTCGGGACCCGGATCGATGTCGATCAGCGCGTACGAGGGGCGATCCGGCGTCTCGGTCGGTGACGTCCAGGGATGGAGCTCGATCGCTGCCTCCTGGGCCAGCCAGAGGAGCGTGGCCGGCTCCTCGACGACCGGGTAGTCCTTCGGCCCCTCCTCGCGATGGTGATAGGTCCAGCGCCTGATCCACGCCGGCGTGTGCTTCGGCAGTTCCTTCTGCCAGAAGCCGTTGGCCTCGATGCCGTTCGGAAATCGCTGGACGGTGAGACCGCGATCGGCGAGATACGGGACGAGGGTCGGCCCGATCGCGAGGTGGTAGCGCAGCAGGTCCCGCTTGGTGATCGGCCGCTCGGCGCCGCGGCCGGGGAAGAGCGTCTTGTCCAGGTTCGTGACCCGCACCTCGCGGCCGGCAGCTTCCCAGATCCCTTCACGCTCGATCGACTCGAGCGCGGCCGCGGCGCCGTCGCCACCCTGTTTCATCGGCTCATCATGCAGGTCCGCTTCGGCGGCTGTCGTCGCTGTCGACGTGTCGATCGACCGCTCGCGCCGCACGGAGGTCGCTTTCCGGCCGATCTCGAGCCCCTTGAAGGCAGCCTGGCGGAGAAGGTTATCCGCCGTCCAATCGGCGAACTCGACCCGGATGACGAGCTTCGGCTCCACCCAGTGCGCTCCCTTCAGCCTGGGCACCGGATCCAGGACCGATCCGTCGCGCGCCAGCTCGTCGAGCGTGGCGCGCAGCTCGCGGCGGGCGCGGGTACCGATCCCGCTGCCGACCTGGCCGGCATGCGCCCAGCGGTCACCGTTCCGGACCGCGACGATCAGCGAGCCGAGGTCGCGGTGCGTGCCCTGCCCGTCGAGCCAGCCGACCACCACGACCTCCTGCTCGCGACGCAGCTTCACCTTGAGCCAGCTCCTAGCGCGACGCCCCGGCTCGTAGGGCGATCGGCGCAGCTTGGCCACGATCCCCTCGAGCTCCCGGGACCGCGCTGCCTCGGTGAAGGCAAGCCCCTCGGCCTCCACATGGCTCGCGTAGCCGACGAGCGGGTGGGGGCGCAGGAGAGAGCGCAGCAGGCGCTTGCGTTCCTCGAGCGGGACGGCGAGCAGCGAACGACCCTCGAGGTGCAGCAGGTCGAACGCCTGGTAGACGGCCGGCGCGGGTGGCCCGTGGGCCTTCGTGCCCGGTGCGCGGCCCGTGCGGATCCCGGTGCGATCCTGGAGGAGGCTGAAGCTCGGACGACCCTCGGCATCGAGCGCCACCACCTCCCCGTCGACGATCGCATTCGTCGCCTCGATCCAGGGCGCGGGACCGGCAAGCTCGGGAAAGTAGCGTCCAGCATCCTGCTGGTTGCGCGTCCACAGCCGCGCCCGGCCGTCCCGCACCACCGCCTCGACCCGATAGCCGTCCCACTTGACCTCGAACAGCCAGGCAGGGTCGTCGAAGGCGGCGTCGGCCAGCGTCGCGCGCATCGGCGGGATGAAGTCGGGCATCGGCGCGTCGCGTGCGTCGCCGAGGTCGATCTCGGCCACCGGGCCTGGGGCATTGGCCCTGAATCGTTCCGGGACGCCGTCCTGAACCTCGTCGTTGGTGCGGCCCGTCTTCACGCTGGCCGGGTGTTCTTCCGCATCCCAGCCGTCGACCGCGGTCCCGTCTCGCTTGTGAAGCAGGAGCCACTTCTCGCGACCGTCGTCTCCCCCGCCGCGGTTGGCGGTCCGCACGATCGTGAAGCGCCCTCGCATCTTCTGGCCGTGCATCACGAACTTGATCTCGCCATCGCGCAGCGCGGCGGACGGATCGGGGGTCTCCGACTCCGGCTCGTAGGTGCCCCAGTCCCACACGATCACGTCCCCGGCTCCGTACTGGCGCTCGGGGATGACGCCCTCGAAGTCGAAGTACTCGATCGGGTGATCCTCGGTCCGCATCGCCAGCCGGCGCGCCGATGGATCCAGCGTCGGACCCTTCGGGACGGCCCAGCTGACCAGGACGCCCCCGATCTCGAGCCGAACGTCGTAGTGCAGGGCGGTGGCGCGGTGGCGCTGGATCGTGAAGCGACCGCTGCGCTCGACGAGGTCGCCGGGGGACGGCTCCGGGGTGACCTCGAAGTCGCGCTTGCGGCGATAGTCCTCGAGCGGCATCAGCCCCAGCCCAGCCGCCGGAGGTCGTTGAGCGTCCGCCAGATGACGGCGGCGCCGGCGTCGGAGAGCGCCCGTTCGCCGACCGCGGCTCCGGCCAGGACGCCCACGGGCAGCATGCCGGCCGCGTCCGCCGCCAGCATGTCCCAGGTCGAGTCACCGACATACCAGCAACCGACGGGATCGACCCCCAGCTCGAGTGCCGCCAGCAGGAGCAGGTCGGGAGCCGGCTTCGCATGCTCCACAGAGCTCCCGTCGACGATGCGCGGCCCATGCTCGAGCTCGAGGGCGTCAACCGACGTCGACACCTGTTCCGCGCGCGATGACGTGGCGATCGCCCACGTGACGCCGGCTCGATCCAGCATCGCGAGGGCGGCTCGAGCGCCAGGCAGCGGCTTCGGATCTCGGTTGCGCTCACCGAACAGCACCCCTGCTCGACGATCGATCGCCTCCGCCGCTGCGGCGTCGATCGATTCACCCGCCTCCTCGGCCACCTCGCTGGCCAGCCGGCGTCCATCCATCCCGATCATCGGTCCCAGCCGGGCTCGTGCGACCGAGATACGGAACTCGGCGAAGACCGCCTCCCAGGCGCCGATCCGGGCGCCGACGGTATCGGCCAGGGTGCCATCGAGGTCGAAGATGATCGCGGAAGGCGGCGCAGCGGAGGGCATCGGTCGTACGATACCGGGCCGATGCCCACCGCGTTCGCTCGCCACTGGACGCTCGACCCGCGTATCACATTCCTCAACCACGGCTCGTTCGGGGCCACACCGAGACCGGTGCTCGAGGCGCAGACGATGTGGCGCGCTCGGATGGAGCACGAGCCGGTCGCCTTCTTCGCGCGTGACCTCGAACCCGCAGCAGACAACGTTCGGCGGGTGCTCGGCGACTTCATCGGTGCCGATCCGGAGGAGCTCGCACTCGTACCGAACGCAACCGCCGGCATCAACACCGTGGTCCGATCGCTGGACCTCGAGCCCGGGGACGAGCTGCTCACGACGGATCACGCCTACAACGCGGCTCTGACGACCCTCGAGGCTGCCGCTGAACGAACCGGGGCCCGTGTCCGCATCGCCAGCCTCTCCTTTCCGGGGACGACGCCCGAGACGGCGCGCCAACGGTTGCTCGGCGAGGTGACCCAGCGGACGCGGCTCGTCCTGCTGGACCATGTCACCAGTACGACCGCCCTGGTGTTGCCGGCACGCGACATCGTCGCGGAGCTGCGCGAGCGCGGCATCGAGACCCTCATCGACGGTGCGCACGCACCGGGCCTGCTCGATGTCAATGTCGAGGCAATCGGTGCCACTTATTACGCCGGCAACTGCCACAAGTGGCTCTGCGCGCCGAAGGGCTCGGGATTTCTCCACGTCAGCCGCAACCGCCAATCTTCGGTTCGGCCGCTCGCGGTCAGCCACGGAGCGAACTCGCTGCGACGTGACCGCTCCCGTTTTCGGCTCGAGCACGACTGGACCGGCACCGGCGACCCATCGGCGTACCTGAGCATCCCTGCCGCCATCGAGTTCGGCGCCGGGCTGGTGGAGGGCGGATGGCCGGCGCTGATGGCCCGCAATCGAGACGTGGCGCTGCGGGGCCGCCAGCTGCTCGGCGCCGCGCTGGCGGTCGAAGCACCAGCGCCCGACTCGATGATCGGCAGCATGGCCTTGATGCCGTTGCCGTTCGAGCCTGCCGGAGCCCCGCTGCCGGACCCCTCGGGCCACGATGCGCTGCACGCCTGGCTCGAGGACCACGAGGGGATCCAGGTGATGTTCGCTCCGTGGCCGCAGCGACCCGCCGACGGCGAACCCTGGCGGCGCGTGGTCCGGATCAGCGCCGCGCCGTACGTCGCGATCGAGGACCTCGAGCACCTCACGCGCGCCCTTCGCACAGCGCTTGCGACGCTGGCCGACTAGCATCCCGCCATGCCAATCGATCCCGCGACCCTCGACCCGGATCCGATCCGCCAGCTCGCCGGCTGGCTCAGCGATGCGGAGGCCGCGGGCGCGCCCCTCCCCAATGCATTCGCGCTGGCCACCGCCGATGACGAGGGCATGCCCTCTGTGCGGTATGTGCTGCTCAACGGCCTCGACGCCGATGGCCTGCGCTACTTCACCTACCGCGGCAGTCGCAAGGGGCGCGACGTCGCCATCAACCCATGGGTGGCGGCTGCCTTCTGGTGGCCGGCGCTGGATCGGCAGGTCCGGGTGAGCGGCTCGATTCGCCTGCTCCCCGATGCCGACTCGCTCGCGTACTGGCGCACCCGGGCACGTGGCAGTCAGCTCTCGGCGAGCATCTCCGCGCAGGGCCAGGAGATCGGCAGTCGGGACGAGCTGGAGGCGAGGGTCGCGGAGCTCGCGGCGCAGAGCCCGGGCGAGGTGCCGCTGCCGCCGATGTGGGGCGGGTACCTGATCGTCCCGCGGACCGTCGAGTTCTGGGAGAGCCGCGTGGACCGCCTGCACGACCGGGTCGAGTATCGACGGGGTGGTGATGGGACCTGGAACCGGCGCAGGCTCCAGCCCTAGATCTCGCCCTCCTCGGAATCGGGTAGCTCCACGACCACGGCGGCGTGACGCGGGGAACGGTTATAGCCCGCCGCGAGGAGCGCGCCGACGAGCCCGCCGATCAGGCCCCCGACGAGTGCGATCACGATGGCCGTCGCCGGGATCACGGCGTACCAGGTGCTCGAGATCCAGCGCAGCGCACCCGCCTGGTCGCCGAGCGGGAGCAGTGCGCGAGCGACCCCGAGGGTGAAGGCGAGGTCGCGCTGCCATTCGAGAAAGGTGCCGGCGAACCAGGCCAGGAGCGCACCCACGATCGCTCCGCTGACCAGTCCGAGCGTTGCGCCGACCCACGCGCCCGCGCCGAAGGACGCTCGGACCGAGACGGCCGCCAGGCGGCCATGAACGAGCTTCATCTCGCGCGTCCCACGGCGCGCCCTCCCAGGCGTGTCAGGGCGAGAAGGACGAGGGCCAGCGTCGCGATCGATATGGCGATGGCGTATGCCAGGTACCACGCCAGCGACCAGTCGCCGATCGGCGCGGCCCGCTGGACGCGCGGCCAGACCAGGACCGGCTCGAGCGCCAGGCCATCACCGCGCCCGGCCGGACTGAGGAACGCGTCAGCCGCAAGCTCCCCTGCCGGTCGCAGCGTGCCGTCGGGGCGATAGAGCCCGAAGTCCTCGACCCCGATTCCGGGGATCTGGGTGGCGAAGTCGCGGAGCGTCCACCAGGTGGCCGCGGCCACGAAGCCGAACCGCTCATCGCCCCGGTGCCGCTCGATCGCGGTATAGGTCTCCTCGAAGATCGCGCGCTGGCGGTCCTCATCGATCGGCGTGTCGCCCCACCGGCCGAACTCGAGAATCATGAGCGGCTTGCCGGGATTGGCCTCTCGCGCCGCGAACAGCGCCGGACCGGTGTCGGTGGCGGGGTTCTCGCCGTAGAAGACGCCGTGGTAGAAGGTGAAGCCCGCGACGTCGAGCGGCTCATGGGTCGGGTCGGAGGGGGCCCAGCCGTACGCCGCCTAGCCGGTGAGGCGCGTTCCGTCGATGGCTCGGTCGACCTCGTGGAGCGCGCGCAGCGCATCGGTCCGTTCGTCGCCGCCGGTCGACTCGTTGGCGAAGCCGTGGAAGAGGACCGAAGGCCGGTTCATGTCGCGAAGGGCCATCTCGCGGAGCATCTGCTGGGGGATGCCGCGCTGCATCGTGCGCTCGAAGACGAGCGGTGTGGCGTGGTACAGCGGAATCTCCTCCCAGACCGCGAAGCCGAGCCGATCCGCCAGCATGAGAGTCGTCGGGTCCGCCGGCTGATGTCCGGCGCGCAGCAGGTCGGCCCCCACGGCGGCGGCATCGGCCAGCTTGGCGCTGACATGCTCGGCAGTCTGGGCCGGACTGCCGCTCACCAGCTGCCCGTCTCCGCCCCTGGTGATGGTCTCAGCATGCAGGCCCAGGCCGTGGAAGAAGACCGGTTCGCCATTGAGCAGCACGCTCGGTCGTTCGGGGTCGACCGCCACGTGCCTGATGCCGAACGTCGTCCAGAACTCGTCGCGCTCGAGGTCGATCGGGACGCCGAAACGATCGGCGCGCCGCGGGCCGCCGGACGGGAGCTGCAGCCGCAGGACGTAGAGCGATGGAACGGCCGGCGTCCACGCATCGGCATTGCCGAACTGGATGGAGAAGCTCGATCCGCTCACCTCACCGGGGCCGGGAACCGTCACCTCGTGGTCGATGACCGCCAGCGGATCGTCGGCGTCGGCGATGAGCGAGCGCGGGTCGGGATCGAGCAGGTTCGCGTCGTTCACCGATGCGGCCAGGATCGTCGCACGCAGCGTCGTCGTCCCGTCCGCGGGCTCGGGCGTCTCGAGATCGGGGTCGGCCTCGGCGTCCCCGCCGCGTATCACGCGCTCCGCGCTGCGGAGGAGGACCTCGACGTCGATCGCATCGAGGTGGGTCACGACGTCGGCGCGCACGACGTGCGACGGAGCGGAGGCCTCCAGCCAGACCGATCCCGTGAGGCCGCCGTAGTTCCACCAGTCGATGAGGCCCCACGGCAACGTGTCGCTGCGGCTGCCGAGCGGGATGGTATGCACGCGCACGGCCAGGACGTTGGGCTCGCCGGGCAGGAGGTCCGCGCCGACGTCGAATGCGAACGGGGTCGAGCCTCCTTCGTGGTAGCCGATCCAGGTGCTGTTCAGCCACACGTCCGCCACGTAGTTGGCAGAGCCGAACCGAAGCGTCGCCGCCGCGCCCGACCAATCGTCGGGCATGTCGAACGATCGTCGATACCAGGCGCCCGCCTCCTCGCCGTCGGGCGGCGCATTGCTGGTGCCGGGCACCGGCAGCGTTTCCCAGGCGCTGTCGTCATGGTCGGCAAGATGACGCTCCCCCGCCTCGGCCTCGATCTCGGCCAGCGACGCGTCGCGCCCGGTCATGGTGAGGCGCTGGTCCAGCGGGGTGCGCTCGACACGCCAGGGACCGTCGAGATCCAGACGCGGGCGCGGTTGCCAATCGAAGCTCGGTACGGGGTGGCCGTTCTGCATGGCGTAGGAGAGCCCCGAGCTGTCGACGATGCTCAGGGTCGGCGCCAGCGTCCCGGCGGTCCCCGTCGGCAGGCAGCCGGCCAGTGTCACGAGCGGCAGGCCGAGCGCGATGAGGGCGGAGCGCATCGGAGTCAAGATGGCAGCGCTCGCTGGAGCGTGTTGCGGCATACTCGTTCGGTGAGCGCTCACGTAGTCGTCATCGGCTCGATCAACATCGACCTGGTGGTCACCGCCGACCACCTGCCGAAGCCGGGAGAGACGGTGCTCGGTGGACGGTTTCGTGCGCACGACGGTGGCAAGGGGGCGAACCAGGCCGTGGCTGCTGCGCGTGCGGGAACGCGGGTCAGCATCATCGGCGCGGTTGGGGGGGACGCTCACGGGGAGCGGAGCCTGGCCGCACTGGTTGCGGAGGGGATCGACACGGCACGCGTTCGACGCATCCGCGAGGAGCCGACCGGTGTCGCAATCATCGCGGTCGGCCCGCGCGGCGAGAATCAGATCACGGTCGCGCCGGGGGCAAATGCCCTTGTGGCGCTCGACGACGAGGACCGCGAGCTGATCGGCACCGCGGACTGCGTCCTGACGAACCACGAGGTTCCCCTGGCCGCCACGGTCGAGGCGCTGCGAACGGCGAAGGCGGCCGGCGTGACCGCCATCCTCAATCCGGCGCCGGCTCGGGCGCTCTCCGCGGAGATCATGGCGCTGGGACCGATCCTCACACCGAACGAGCATGAGCTGATCGTCGCCATCGGCAACGACGTCACGGCCGCCGCGCTCGACGAGCTGGCGGCGCGCCACGCCGGACCGATCATCGTGACGCAGGGACCGGCCGGCGCGCTCCTGGTCGATGGCCAGCGCCGCGACCGCTTCGCAGGCGTCCTGGCGCCCCGGGTGGTCGATACGACGGGGGCCGGTGACACGTTCTGCGGCGTCCTGGCCGCGTGGCTGGCGGACGGCCGGACCCTGGACGAAGCGATCCTGACCGCGAATGCCGCGGCTGCGCTCTCCGTTGCCGCGGCGGGGGCGCGCGAGGGGATGCCGACTCGCGAGGCGATCGAGTCGTTCCTCGAGGCTTGACCGAGCACCCGGCACGCGACGTGCGTTTGAAGGCAGCGTTTGAACCAGACCCGCCCGCCGAAGGAGCTCGAATGGACGCCCTGGCCCTGCTCAAAGCCGACCACGACAAGGTGAAGAAGATGCTGGCCGACGGCGAGGCGACCACCGAGCGCGCCGAAAAGACTCGCACCGAGCTGTTCACGTCGCTCAAGGACGAGATGATGATCCATGAGCGGATCGAGGAGGAGATCTTTTATCCGGCGCTCAAGTCCCATCCAAAGGCGAAGGAGCTCGTGCTCGAGGGATACGAGGAGCACCACGTCGTCGACGAGATCATGGGCGAGCTCGAAACGACCGACGTCGCCGACGAGGTCTGGGCCGCCAAGTTCAAGGTCATGAAGGAGAACATCGAGCACCACATCGAGGAGGAAGAGGGCGAGATGTTCAAGCAGGCCCGCTCCGTCTTCGATGGTGAGGAGCTGGAGCGGCTCGGCGCCAGGATGATGGAGCTGAAGCAGCTCGCCCAGCAGGCGTCGTAGTCGTCACACGGTCGGCGAAGCGACCCAAAGCATCGACGTCGGTCTGCGATCAGACAGAAGTCGCGGGATAGACTGTCCGCATGCAGCAGGCCACAGCACTTGAGGCGGTCGTTCTCGATCCGCGCCGCAACGTGCTGCTCGGGTCCCTGCCGGACGACGAGTTCGCGCGGATCGAGCCTGGCCTCGAGCCCGTCAGCCTGCCACGGCCGACGGAGCTCGACACGCCCGATGCGGAGATCGAGTTCGTGTACTTCCCGATCAGCGGCATCGCCTCCATCGTGGCGCTCGGAGCGGAGGGCGAGACCGTCGACACGACGATGATCGGACGCGAGGGCATGACCGGGCTGGCCGTCTTCCTCGGCACCGGTCGGATGCCGATCCGAACCATGGTGCAGGTCCCCATGACCGGCTTCCGGCTGAGCGCTCAGCACCTGCGCGCGGAGCTGGAGCACCGCGGCCTGCTGGTCAACCTCCTGCAGCGGAACACCCAGATGGTGATGGTCAGCATGGCGCAGTTGATCCTGTGCAACCGCTCGCATCGGCTCGACGAGCGCGCGGCGCGCTGGCTGCTGCAGGTCGACGAGCGGGTGGAGCGGGCGCCGTTCGATGTGACCCAGGAGTTCCTCGCCGAGATGATCGGCGTCCAGCGACCATCGCTGTCGCTGGCGGTCCAGCAGTTCCGTCACGAAGGGTTGATCAGGTACTCGCGCGGGCAGATGGTGGTCGCCGACCGTGAAGGGCTGCTGTCCCGGGCGTGCGGGTGCATCCGAATCATCCACGCCGAGGAAGCCCGACTGGGACGCACGCTCGAGCGCTACGACATCAGCGCCAGCTGATTCGGATTTCCCACCGCTTGCCGAAGCCTGCCGGCTGCAGGTCCTGAGGCGTCAGTCCTGCTCCTCGCGAAGACCCACGCAATCGAGATCCCAGAAGATACGGGAGTACACGAGCGTGCCGGTCATCCAGCCCTCGTAGGTCGAACGCCTGAGCACCTGAAAGGCGGCATCCGGAATCCGGAGCGATGGTCGGCGAAAGCCATACGCTGCGCCCGCCGTGAAACCGAACCGGCCGTAGAACGCCGGCGAGCCTTCCAGAAACACCAGCGGTTCCGGATGGTCGGCCAACTGCGCCAGACCGTAGCGCAGGAGCTGCGAGCCGATGCCCGTCCCCTGCATGGCCGGCACTATGCTGACCGGGCTGAGGACCAGCACCTCCACGAGGCGACGCGGCGCGTCGAGCAAGCCACGAGTGAAGAGGATATGACCGATGAGCTGGCCGTCGAACTGGGCGACAAACGACAGGTCATCGAGCCAGTCCGGCGACTCGCGCAAGCGGTCCACCAGGGTGGCGACGACCGGTTCGTTCTCGAACGCCTCGGCCACGACGGCCCGGACCTGTGCCTCCTCACCTGGGCGCTCGGGCCGATAGCCGATGTCGAGCGAAGTGTTCAGCCTCATGGTCGATGGTCGCCACCGGACGCCGAGAGGTTCATGCTTCAATCGCTCCCTTCCACCACTCCACCGCGAATGTCCACGGCCTGTGGCGTCACGCCGGAGTCGAACATGTGAGCGGGCCACGGGCCGGCCGGAAATCTCCTCGCGACCGCGGAGAGTTCGTCAGTTGTACGGTCACCCAGCGTTGTCGTCAACGGCCCTCGCCGTTCCGGGGGCAGATGAGTTCGGGCCTCCGGCCAGGCCTCATTGCTTGGATGCGATCCCCCAAAAAAGGAGACCGACGATGAAGGAGTTCGAGCCGCTGATCGGCGAATGGCACGCCGAAGGAGAGATCCCGATGGAACCCCCGCTGAAGATCTCTGCGGAGGCGAAGATCGAGCGCCTCGGCGAGCTCATCGTCTTCAGCTCGGTGGGCCAGCCGGCTGAGGTGCCCGACAGCGTCTCGATCATCGGCGGCGCGTCCGGCGGCGAGCCGCAGCCGATGCACTACTTCGACGCTCGCGGGGTCAAGCGGCTGTACATGATGGCCCTCGAAGGCTCCACCTGGTCTATCCGGCTGGCCCCCGGCGAGGATTGGAACGGCCCTCACGGCCCCGGCTTCAACCAGAGCTTCATCGGCGAGGTCTCGGCTTACGGCAGGACAATCGAGGGCCGCTGGGAGCGCGGCATGGGGGACGCCGGCGATGCATGGGAGGTGGACTTCCCGATCACCTACGTTCGCAAGTAGCGCAGCACGCTCCCGAGTGTGATCTCCGACGACGTCATGGTGGTGACACTGGACTCGATTAGTGACCCTTGCATGTCAAGCATCACGACCTTTGCATAGTGGCCTTGAGACTGGGGATACCCTCGCAACCGAATGTACTGGAGTTGCCCGGCTTTCGTGGACACTTCACGGTTAGGTCAGCGGGTCATGCGGCTGGATCCGAACGATACTCCTCTCGAACTCGGCGGGCGATAGCTGGCCGATGAGCTTGTAGACGCCATCTATTCGATCGGATACGCTCTCGTCGCGCGCGCGTTTGGTCCCGCGCACGAGGATGCGATGCCAGCCACCACCCCCACGCGTACCGTCCATAGGCATGCATGGTTACCGGCGCTCGTTGTATTGACCGTGCTCTCGGCGTGCGCTGGCGTCGACAACGCCGCATCGCCTAGCGCTGCCGCATCGCCCAGCGCTGCGGCATCGCAGGCTGCGGCAACTGCCCTTCCCGTCACCTCACCTTCGGAGGCAACCGATGTGCTTTCGGGTACTTTCCCGGTCGCCGACGGCCGCAAGTTGAACCTGGATTGCGTGGGTGAAGGGTCGCCGACGGTGATCCTAGAGTCGGGCGACGGCTCGGGGATCGAGGAATGGGGCCTGATTCGATTAGACCTCGCTGAAGTGACCAGAACGTGCGCCTATGACCGCGGTGGCATCGGCCGGAGCGATCCGGTGACCGGCTGTCGGCAACTCGCCGATCTGTCCGCCGACTTAGAGCAACTACTCGAAGCCGCCACGGTGCCGCCTCCATACGTGCTGGTCGCCGGGTCGGGCGGCGGCTTCATTGCCTCGGGTTTCGCGCAAGCCTATCCGGACACTGTCGCCGGGATGGTGTTCTTGGATGTCCCCATGGCGTTCCTCGACCCGCCGCCTGAGGTGGTCGAGGAAACCGCCTGCGACCACCCGGGGAACCGAGAGCACCGAGATTACCTGCAGGTGGAGGCAGACGCCTGGAACAGCCGCTCGGAGATTGGCGATATCCCGGTGACGATCATCTCGAACGACCCAGGCCCTGACGCGCCTCCGGAGGAACAGAACAACGTAACAGCCCAGCAAGGTTGGTTAGTGCTCAGTCCACAGGCTGAACAAGTGGTGATCGAGTCGGGTCACGATGTCGCCACGAACGAGCCTGAGCTGGTCATCGAAGCGGTAACCGAAGTCGTACAAGCGGCGCGGTAGGCCAGGGGTCGCCTGCACCGCCCAAACTGATCGGCGATGACCCAGCAGTACAGCACTGGATCGACTTTCATCCTCGGCGGTTTCAATCGGCCGCTGGTAATCTCCTCTATCGCGACTGGTCTGCCGAAGAAGCGTAATCGTTCGCCCGGGCTTGCAATGCGGCATTCGGTGCGCGCTAGAGGGGCCATCGCGGGAGCGGAATCAGAATCGGGTATGTCCGCCGGGCCGGATGCTGCGCGATGATCCTAACCGCTCACGCATTCGGACCAATGAACAGGAACGCGACCCCGAAGAGGATCGCCCCCACGCCCATCGCGATCCGGACATAGCCCTGCATCACGGCCTTCGAGCCGGTGTAGGCGTTGCTCGTTCCCGAGGCCTGGTTCACGCGCCGCCGGATCCCGGATTCCTCCGAGGTGCACGTCCGCACATTGCCGAGCCCGGTGATGGAACTCGATGCTCTCTATTCGATGATCACTTCACAGTCCTATTCTTGCTGGAAGCCGGTGGATTAGGGCGCTGCTGGTCTGGACCGGCATGATCGCGTCTTGGTCGTGCCGCTGTGGCCCATCGCGTCGGCGCCGTTTCCGCCGAGCAACTGGAGGGAGCAGCGTTCCAGAACAGCGGCCTGCCGACGTGTCCGCCGGACAACGTCAACTACGACGCAATCACGGTGTGGCTTACTCGTGCTGTTGTGGCTTGCGGTCGTCCAGGTCGGCCTCGGAGCCTTTGCGGCCTCACGGTTCCGACGCCGGCGGGCGTAGCGGAAGGATGCGCTGTCACAGCCCGGGCATGGTCACTGATACTGAAGCGCCTTTCAGTACCGACCTCAGTACTTCCCCGGATGCTGGCGGCGCGCCCCGGTGACTACGTTACGCATCCGGCCTTCGCGCGAGGGTGAACGAGGCAACCCGGCTCTCTTGCCGGGATCTCGGTATCGGGTCGACGGGGGAACATCGGGTCGGCCGCCGTGCCCGACGGCCGGCCCGACCAGCGCATGCGGCTGCCTCTGGGGGGACAGGGGCAGCCGGTTTGCCTGCCCACCGTATGCCCCGCGTCAAGCGCACCCCGCCGAACCGTTGAACGACGCCCCGATGCTGGGCTAGTCGGGGCGCCAATCGATGATGACTACTTTCTTAACCGACGGGTGTATGCCCGCGCTCCCGCTTGCGCTCGACGACCTTGGCACCCAGCACAGCTGAGAGAAGCTCTTCGTCGTGCCTATACCGCAGACCCCATCCGGCAGGGACGCCAGAAAGGGTCTGGGTCTGGGCGGAAGTGATGATGAGCCGGCGGCCGAATGATGGTTCTGAGGCCACCCCGCGGCCACCGGACTACAAACGAGGTACGCGCGATCGCCACCGCTTGCATCACCCAGCGCACAAGAGGCGGCCAGTGGAAGGGAACATGGCCCGCCCTTCGCCCTGAGGCGTGACGCGACCAGCCGATGCGAGTGGCCACGTCCGGGAAGAGCAAGACCGCCGTATGGCGGTCATTCGTGCTTAGATCGGTGAGATGGTGGGCGACACCGGAGTAGGTCCTACCGCTGTGACCTCTTGGGCAATTCGGGTTCGGAGAAGGCAGTGCTGGCTAGCTGCTCTCAGACGGCAGACGGCCTAGGCTTCGCGGTGACGCGAGCACGCCAAGCGGTAGGCTTCCAGGCTCACACGCAAACTACGACCGCAACACTACCGCAGGCTGCCGCGTCCGTCATCTGTGGAATACCGGTCGCAGCCTGCCCGGCATTTATGGAGACAACCGATGCGGCAAGCACACCTTCTTCTCGGCCTCTTGCTTGCAACCCTGCTCATCGGCTGCCAAGCCGCACGGCAGCAGCCGCCCTCGTCGGAAGATGCGTCCCTTTCGCCGCTGTCGTCTCAAGAGGAAACCGCGACTCCCTCACTGACCGATCCAACGCATACTCCAGCATCCTCGCCGTCTCCATCGTCGAGTCCGGCTGCTGCTGCTGCTGTTGGACCTGACTCCGTAGTCGCGACCACCGTGGAGGCCCTGTCCGTGCGGCGGACTCCAGGGACCGATGGTGAGCGGATCGGCGTCCTCGCGCTGAGCAGCATTGCGTTTGTGATAGCCGGCCCGGTTCAGGTGCAGGGCGTACCGTGGTATCGGCTCAGCGGCATGGGGCTTCCGTATGCCTCGGGCTGCCCGACCACTCCGCCGATCAGCCGATCTCGTGTCCGGCCTATCAGGGCTGGGTCGCGGGGTCCAGTTCGACCGGCGACCCCTGGCTGGAACCGGCCACGGGTCCGGACTGCCCTGAGCCGCCTCTCACGCTCGAGCAGATCAGCGAGAGCGGCTACACGCTCCGCATCGTGTGCTGGTCAGGCCAAGAACTTACATTCCGCGCATGGTGGCCGACGATTCCTGAGGAGGCTGGCCTCGGCGGGGTGTGTCGGGAGGCCGACGAACCTGCCGGCTTCCTGTTCTGCCAGAACATCAACTACAACGGCATTACGGCCTCCGAAGCGGAGGGTTTCGTGTCGCGCCTGCACCTGAGTATTGACCCAGCAAGCGGAGTGACCATGCCCGAGCGGGGCCGCTGGATTGCGGTAACTGGCCACTTCGACGACCCGGCCGCCGAACATTGCGGAGACTTAACCTCGGACGAAGAGCCCGACGCTGATGCGCTGGTGTTTCGGTGCAGGCTGGAGTTCGTACCGACGTCGGCCTCCGCCTCGGATCCGTGAGACGACGTGACAATCAGGACGCAGCCTGGACTGGAGTTCGCCCCACCGCAGTGACTTCATGGCACATTATCGTCCGGCGTCAGCACCTATGGGCGCGCGTGAGCGGTGAAGGGTAAGGCACCGGCAACCGTACCTCACGACCGCAGGTCAGTTCCCGGCAGTCCACTCCAGCGGTGGATGCGCGGGGCGGCCATGCACTGGCGAGCTGACGGCCCGTGCGGCGGCTTAGGCAGTTTGTCAGCCTGTGATCGCGAACACGGGCCGCATCCCGCTCAGCCCCTTGAGCTCATGGAGACCTCGATCCTCGAACGCAAACGAACTGCCGTCGAGGAGATCGTGAACTGTGCCGGAAACCAAGATCTCGCCGGGGTCTCCAAGGGCGAGGATGCGGGCTGCGGCGTGGACCGCGAGGCCGCGAACGTCCCCGGCGGATATCTCGACCTCGCCACTGTGGATTGCCTGTCGGAGCTCGAGGTGGAGTCCATCGACCTTCGAACGCAGTAAGACAGCACACCGTGCCGCCCGTTCCGCGCCATCGAACACGGCCAGCATCCCGTCCCCCGTCCACTTCACCACGCGACCGCGATGGCGGTCGACTGCGGCCTGAGCCTGCTCATTGTGCTGAGCGACGAGCTCCTTCCACCGGCTGTCGCCGATCCGATTCGCGACCGCGGTGGAGTCAACGATGTCGGTAAATAGGATCGTCGCGAGACTCCGGTTGTCCCGCACGTCAACGCCGCGTCCGAAGGATCGCATCGCCTCAAAGTCGACGGAGACCCAGGGCTCGTCACCAACGACCCATGCATCGTGACCCGGTGGAATCTCGAACACATCACCGGGGCCGATCTCGAGCTCGGTCCCGTCCGGCGTCTCCACGCGGACACGTCCAGACAGCGACACGCCGAGATGGTGATAGGTGCACCACTCGGTGCCGGCGATGGGTTTGATGTCGGTCGACCAGCGCCAGCCGGGCTCATAGGTCTCCCTTCCGACGACGACATCATCAAGCTCGACGACGTCGACACGACCGTGGGGAAAACGCCGCACATCGACGGCGTCTTGAAACCGCTTCCGCTGCATTCGCACCGCTGGATGGTACGCCGGGGCGCCGGCCGTGCCACTTGGTGATGACCATGGGGGCGGCGGACGACCTGCCGAGCGGTCCGGCACGTCCACGGGTGAGCGACACGGGCAGCCTCGTCCCACTTCCACATGTCGCCGAAGGCCGTGATCTGTGCCGATTGCTCCCAAGACTGCTCCTTGAAGATGAGGTTGTACTCCTGATTGGAATTGAAGGGCGGGTCGAGGCACACTCGATCCTCGCCGCCTGAAGCCAGTCTCATTTGCACCAGGGAAGATCACTTAGGCGGCTCGCGCACGCGTCCACGTCTGCTTCTAAGGGCGTGCGCGGAGTGTGATGTCGACGTTGAAGCTGGGGCCTGGCTGTGGCAGGGTCAGACGCGGCCTCGCGCTTGGCATCGCGACCACTCCCCTCGCGTTCGGCCTCGGTGTGGGTTTGCGCTGCCCTTCCTGCTCGCCGGCGTCCCGATGCGAGTCGCCTTCGCCTTGGCTGGGCGCCGAGGC
>Ga0136613_10000005_pt1 | contig 72382 bp, 64 predicted proteins | sample AntDrymUQ2722106_2_FD_106649 | JGI IMG/M metagenome (GOLD analysis project Ga0136613, IMG submission 106649) | Polar desert sand microbial communities from Dry Valleys, Antarctica - metaG UQ272 (21.06) | ecosystem: Environmental > Terrestrial > Soil > Desert | place: Antarctica: Dry Valley... | reverse complement strand
GCCGGAACGCTGGCCGGGACCGATGCCGGAACGCTGGCCGGGACCGATGCCGGAACGCTGGCCGGGACCGATGCCGGAACGCTGGCCGGGACCGATGCCGGAACGCTGGCCGGGACCGATGCCCCCACGGAACCCTCTACGCCGACACACACCGTCAGGTTGCTGATAGTCGGGTTATCGGTGACCTCAATGGTCGCCGTGCCGCCTGGAGCGATCTCCACAGAGTTGCCGACCTGATTGCTACCACCCTTGACGGCGATGGCTACAGTCGCGTCGGTTTCGTTGAGCACAGTGACGCTGGTTGCTTCACCAGTGCCCTCATTCTCGCGGACTACGCCGGTCACGACTACGCCGTCCGTGATCTCGGTGTCCATCTCCCCGGTCAGCAGGTCAAGTCCTACTACGAGATCTTTCTGATCGTAGTTGTCGATGCGGACAAATCCCGTTGGGCAGTCCGCCTCGCCAACTCCGCCCTCATTTTCCGCCGCCACCAAGGCCGGCCCCAGGAGAGCCACGGTTGAGAACGCGAGTGACAGAACCGCGAGAGTCACGAGTAACCGGCGTACCGCCGGAACGTCCGAGTGTGTTGCTGCAGTGTTCATTCGATCGCCCCTCAGATCAATTCGTTATGGATTGTTTGGGTCGGTCGCTACCGGATACGAGGGAGCGCGCCGAACGTATGCCGAACATACACCGGCGTAGGTACCTTTGCCTAGGGGCTTTTGGGACCATCTATCTCAATCAGGGCGGTGAAGTGTGGTTAGGTCCGTATCGAGCGTTGCGAACTCGCACCGCTGGGGCGACGGCGAATGGTACCAAAGTAGCGGAGCTTGGGACGTGGCCGCAGCCCAGTGGCCCGGTTCGGGCGCGGCTGTCCTGTAGAGTCCGGGACATGCCACCGAACCGATGATGTCGATAGCAGCCTCGATCGCGTTCCTGGCGGTCCTCGGCGCATTCGGAATCATCTTCCTGCGTCGCATAGCTCCGATGCTGACCGCGCTGGAGACGGCGGCATACGGCGCGCCGCTCGGTGCGGTGCTCGGCACAATGCTGGTGCTGATACTGGCGCGGGCGGTCGGCCTCGGCGGAGCGACCGTTGCGGTCGCCGTCGCAGCCCTTGGGGCCGCATTGGCGGGGCAGCTGTCGCATGGCTCCCGTGAGGATGGGCGCCCGTGGGGCGCCACCCTTGTCTCAGCGGTGCGCCGGATGCGCGCGCGGCCACCGGCCTATCTCGCCATCGCGGTCGTCGGTATGGTGGTGATTCGGTGGGCGCTCTTCTGGTCGGGAGCCCTCGTCCTCACCGATAACGGGCTCGTGGCGATGCACGTCAACGTGTTCGGCGACCTGCCGGTCCATATGGGCAATGCAGCCGCGTTCGCATTCGGCGAAAACTTTCCCCCAGAACACCCGCGCTTCGCCGGTCATCCCCTCGCGTACCACCATCTGACTGACCTGACGGCTGCGTCGCTCATACCACTCGGGTTGGATCCTGGCGGTGCCCTGGCACTGCACAGCCTCGTCTTCTCCGCCTTTGTCGCGCTCGCGCTCTGGGCATTTGCGCTCCGGCTGACCCGCGATCTCGTGACCGCCAGCGTTGCGGTCGGGCTGTTTGTCATGGCCGGTTCGCTCGGTTGGACGGTGATGCTTCAACAGTTCCAAGGCTCTGCCGATCCGTTGGGAGGTCGGTTGTGGGCATTCGAGGCTGTCCGGGAAGCCGGTTACGAATGGCAAAACATGTTCTACGGGTTCCTGATGCCCCAGCGCGCGTTTCTCTACGGGATGCCGCTTGCGTTCCTCTCGCTGACCCTGATCCTCATCGGTCAACGCTTGGCAAGCATCACCGCATTCGTCACCGCAGGGGCGGTGCTTGGCCTTCTGCCGCTGGCTCATCTCGCGACGATGCTTGCGTTGACGCTCGTGACGCCCTTCCTGGTCATCTTGTTCCCGACGCGACGGTGGATCTACTTTTTCGCCGCGTGGGTCCTCGTCGCGCTGCCACAGCTATTCCTTCAACAGGGTGGCGGGCCCGGCGCCCTGGGCTTCATTCGAGTTCAGCTCGGGTGGGTCATGGGGGACGTGCCCTGGCCCCTGTTCTGGCTCAAGCAGCTGGGGCTCTTTCTGCCGCTGGTCGTTCTCGCCCTGGCGCTTCCTCGATTGCTGCCAAGGGATTCGTATCGGCTCCTTGCTGCCTTCATGGGCATCTTCGTGATCGCGAACGTCGTGGTATTCCAACCGTGGGACTGGGACAACCACAAGGTGCTCGTGTACTGGTTCTACGCATCGTGCGTGCTCGTGGCGTCCCTGCTCATGTGGGCCTGGCGCCGCTTCGGACCGATCGTTCGCTGCGGGCTCGCGGCCGTAACGGCGACATTGCTCCTGTCTGGCGTGCTGGAGGACGTCAACCAGCTGCTGAGGCGGGACTTCTACCCGCTCTTCACCACGGAGGAGATCCATCTGGCGGCACGTGTTCGCGACGAGACGCCGCCCTCCGCCGTGTTTGCCACGGGCAATCAGAACAACCACCCGGTCCCGGTCCTGGCCGGGCGTCGCGTCCTGATGGGCTACGCTGGATGGCTCTTCGCCGAGGGTCTTCCCTGGCAGGCGCGGGAGGCCGACCTACGGGCGATCCTGGCCTATACGGCCGAGGCTGAGCAACTGATGGATCGCTACGGTGTCGACTACGTCGTGATCGGGCCGATCGAGCGGGAGGCACTGGGCGCGAACCTGGATGCCTACCGGCGCACACACCTGTCGGTCATCGCGACGGCGAACTACGAGGTGTTTGCGGTTGGCCCGTGAGCGCGCATCCGCGATTGACGTCGTGACCACGGTGTGCTCGGCGCACGGAGCGGTGGGCATCGAGCTCCTGGTCCTGCACGCGGCCGCGTTTCTGGCCGTCGTCACACTGACGCCGGCCACGGAGCTGTTCCCGAACAACGGCGATGTGCTGCTCTACTTCCAGTACGCCGAGCGCGTCGCGCAGGGCGAGATCCCGTATCGCGACATCGACCTCGAGTATCCGCCCCTCGCATTGCTCCCCGTCGTACTCCCGTATCTCGCCTGGCCCTTTGGCCGCCCGTCGTTCGAGACGTACCAATGGCTGTTCGTCACGCAGAGCGCGGGGTTGAGTGTCGCCACTGCCGTGATCGTGGCATGGGTCGGTCGTCAACGAGCAGGCGGAGAAGGGATGTTGCGGGGCATGGCGCTCTACGCCGTGATGGCTGTGGCCACAGCGCCATTGCTCGCCTGGCGCTTCGATCTCTTTCCGGCAATGCTGGGACTCGGCGGCGTGTGGCTCGTCCTCGCTGGTCGGCCGTCGCTGGCAGGCGTTGCCATCGGACTTGGTTTCGCCGCCAAGGTCTTTCCCGTTGTGCTCCTACCGGTTCTGGCCATCTATCTCCTGGCGGCTGGGCGTTGGGGCTCGGTTGGCCGACTTGTCGCCGGCTTCGTGGTTGCCGCCACGCTTGTCTGGCTGCCGATCTCACTCGCCGCACCGGACGAGATCCTGTCGTTCGCCATTCGCCAGCAAGAGCGCCCCATCCAGATCGAAAGCGTCCAGGGCGGTCTTCAGCTGCTTTCGCATCTTCTCTTCGGCGCAGACATCCAGGTAACGTTCGGGTTCGGATCGGTGAACGTCATCGGCCGAGGGACGGAGCAGGCCCTCGACCTCCAGGGGATCGTCTCAGGTCTCGCGATCGCCGGGACGCTGGGACTGTTCTTTCTGCGACTCGTTGACGACGTTCGCCGAATCGGCGCACCGGCAGCTCAGACACTCATCGATGCGGGGGTCGCAGTCATGCTGGCGCTTCTGCTGACCAACAAGGTCTTCTCCGCGCAATACATCATCTGGCTGCTTCCCCTTGCCGCGCTCTTGCGTCGCCCGCAGGCGTACCTCGTGGTCCTGGCCAGCGTCCTGACGCTCCTCGTTTTCCCCTTGAACTACGAGAGGTTGATCGCCCTCGAACAGTTGCCGATCATCGCGTTGAACGTGCGGAATGCGGTACTCGTCGCCCTGCTGATCATCCTGCTCGTGGGTCCCACCGGCTGGGCGCGCTTCCGCGGCTGCTCCCTCGCGACTCGTACCGGTTACTCGCCGCCTTCGTGACATCAACTACCTCGTGGTAGGTCCGGTCGAGCGGGAGACCCTCAGCCCGAATGCCGAAGCGCTTCGGGCCGCTTTCGAACCGGTGATCGTCAGGCCGCACTATGAGACTTTCGCCATCGAGCCTTAGCCGCCCCCGTACCGGAGCCCTGTGGTTCGGTGATTGAGGTACATCCAGCAGCGACTCTCGGCACCTGGCGAGTGAGGGTCCCTTCTCTGCGGTCACGCCGCCTTGAGCGGGTCCGGGATGCGTTGCACGCTCACCTCCGGCATAGTCGGGGCGCATGCATACCCTTCAACGGTGGGTCCTTCATCCGCTGCTGCTCTCGGCATACCCCGTACTGTTCCTCTTCGCCCAGAACACCGCCGACCAGATCAGCCTCGGCGTACTTTGGGCCCCGCTGGCGGCGGCTATCGGCGGCGCGGCAGTGCTGCTCCTGATTGGATGGGCCTTCTTAGGCGACGTGCACCGCGCGGGTATTGCGGCGAGCGTGCTTGTTGCGGCCTTCTTCTCTTTCGGCCACGCCTGGAACATTGCCGGCGAGTTTCTCGGTCAGCAGTCGATCCTGCTCGCTGCGTGGGGCCTTCTCATTGCTGCCGGCCTCCTCGCCGCTTGGCGGGTGCGCTCGCGCGCCCGTACGATGACGGCCTACCTGAATCTGCTGGTAGCCATCCCCCTGGCCTTCACCCTCGTCGACCTCGGCGAGTTCATGGTGACGCGGGGTGTGCCCGGCGTGGTGCTCGAATCGGTTGATGGGCTGCTCGATGGCGAGGATGGGCAACGGCCGGACATCTACTACCTGGTCTTCGACCGGTACGCCGGATCACCAGCGCTCGATCGTCACTTCGGCTTCGACAACGAGCCTTTTCTCGATGAGCTCGAGGCGCGCGGCTTCTACGTGGCCCGCGACAGCGTGGCCAACTACCCCAAGACAGCGCTCTCGCTCGTCAGCACGCTCGACATGGAGTATCTGGACGGCAACGCGCTGAACGCCGAGGCAGTCGCGCCGGCAGACCAGGGACCAATTAATCGGAAGCTCGGAGGCCGGCTCCTGGTGCCTTTCAGCCTGAAGGAGATTGGCTACGAATTCGTCCTCATCCCCAGCTGGTGGCCACCCGCCGCCACCAACGTGGATGCCGACATCACCCTTGCATACGATGGAACCTCCGAGTTCTCTCTGGCGCTGCTGGAAACAACCATGGTTGGAGCCCTGACCGGACCGGCAGGCGAGGTGGATCCGTTATCGGCGGCGGAGCTTCCTAAGTACACGCTTCATCAGCTTCAACGGCTGCACGAGGCACCTCAGCTGCCCGGCCCTCAGTTCGTCTTCGCTCACTTCATCATCCCGCACCCGCCCTACCTTTTCGATCGAGATGGGAGCAGCGTTACGCCGGCGGAGGCGGCGGAGCGGAGCGATGAGGAGGAGTATCTCCGACAGCTGGAGTTCACGAACGCCCAGATCTTGATGTTGGTTGATGAGATCAAGGCCGGGGCATCGTCGAATGGGGCCGCGATCATCATCCAGGCGGACGAGGGACCATTCCCGGAGCGCTACGCCGCGAATGGTGACACGTTCCGGTGGGAGGAGGCCAGCGCCGCAGAGCTGGAGATAAAGTACCGAATCCTGAACGCCTACCACCTCCCCGGGGTGAATGCCGAGGCGGTCGGACTATCCCCGTCGATCACCCCCGTGAATAGCTTCCGCGTGGTCTTCAACGCGCTGTTCGACGCTGACCTGCCGCTGCTTCCAGATCACGTCTACGCCCATACCGACTATCAGCACTTTTACGACTTCATCGAGGTGACGGACCGGATCCCAAGCTGGCCGATGCCGCAGCCATGACCTAGGAGGTTCTACCGCGCGCCTCGAGGACGACGACCTGGGTCTCGTCGGGCAGTGAGCTGACGCTGACCTGCGCCTTCGGCTGGCGGATCGGCTCGGCGGCCATCTCGTGCAGGAACTTCTCCGCGCCCTGGAGGTCTCCGGATGCGCCGTCGACCGCGAAGTGCATCGGGATGACGATCTTCGGGCCAACCTGCGCAACGACCTCTGCTGCCTCGGTCGCCGTCAGCGTCGTCTCACCGCCGACCGGCACCAGCAGAACGTCCACCGGGCCGAGCTCGGTGAGCTGCTCGTCGGTCAACAGGTGGCCGAGGTCGCCGAGATGGCAGATGTGGACCCCGTCGACCTCCACCGCGAAGACCATGTTCTCGCCGTGAGCGCTCCCCGACTCGCCGTCGTGAAAGGTGCGGATGCCGGTGACGAGCAGGTCGCTGAACTCGTATTCCCCCGGTCGCATGACGGTCAGCCCGGCGGTGATCGAGCGCGTGTAGTTGTGGTCGGGGTGAGCGTGACTGATCGTCAGCAGCTCGACGTCGTGCTTGCCGGCCACGAAGCCGGTCGACGGCGGACATGGGTCGGTAATGATCGTGGCGTCCTTGCCCTTGAGTCGGAAGCACGCACGTCCGTACCAGGTAATCTCCATCGGTGTCCGCATGGTAGCGCCGTTCCTGCGCTCCGTCCCGGTCCACTGGCCGCGTTTGCCCCGTGGCGCAAGGAACTACGGGGTTGAGGGCATTTCGGGCCGATGGAGGCCAGGCCCAGGCCGGGATTTGCGCCCCGTCGCCAACGCCGGTCCAAATGCAGCTGAATGTTGATGAACTTCGTAGTTAGTTGCGTCCCAGCGCAGACGGCCACGGAGCCGGAGATAGCACGAGCCCCGGTGCCCGCCCAATGACACCGGGGCTCGAAGGAGGGAGGGTGGAGGTAGACACCCAGCGGGGTCTCCATCTCGCATTGTGCACGCTACGGACCCGACCTAAACGGCGGGCTTGGCGCGCCTTAAGAAACCTGAACCTTCGGCGGGTCGCGGGGAGCCGCTGCGTAGAATGACGCCGATGTCAGCTGCCCACCGCCTCGTCGCCATCCTGGTCGCCGTGCTCATCGTCGCGGCGGTCGCCGTCCTGGGGATGCGCGCCGGCGGCGCTGAGATCGGCCTCGGCCCGGATGGCACCCCGGCGTCCGTGCCGTCGGCCACCCCGGGGATCACGCCGAGCGTTGAGCCATCCGTCGAGGCCTCTGCCGCGCCGGACGCATCGGTGCCCAACGAGTCCGAGGCGCAGGCGATCCTGGGTGAAATCGAGGATCAGGTGATCGCCATTCGCGGCCTCGACGCGGCCGACATCGGACCGGCGGAGATCATCACTCGCGAAGAGCTCGGGGACGAGCTCCTCCAGCTGTTCGACGAGCAGTATCCGCCCGAGGAGCGTGAGCAGGACAACATCGCCTTGCGGGCGCTCGGTCTGCTGGAGCCCGACCAGGACGTCGCCGAGCTCCAGCTCGAGCTGCTGGGTGACCAGGTCCTCGGCTTCTACAACAAGGAGGAAAGGCGGATGGTCGTCGTCTCCGACGCCGGGCTGGACGTCGAGGCGCGGATCACCTACGCCCACGAATACACGCACGCCCTCCAGGACGCTGCCTTCGGGATCGCCTCGCTCGAGATCGATGCGGCTGGCGAGGATGACCGGGGCCTCGCGCGCACCGCGCTCATCGAGGGCGACGCCACCGTCACCATGCTGTCCTGGATGCTCCAGCACCTGGACCAGGGCGAGATCCTCGAGTACTTCGAGAGCGCCGAGCTCCCGGACACGAGCGGCATTCCGTCCTGGATGGTCGCCCAGCTGGCCTTTCCCTACGACGCGGGGCTGAACTGGGCAACCACCCTCGCCGGAGGGGACCCGACGAATCCGGACTTCACTCAGCTCGATGCCGCCTACGGGGATCCACCGGATTCGACCGAGCAGATCATCGAGCTCGAGGCATGGGAGGCGCGGGAGACCCCCGAGCCGATCGAGGTGCCGGACCTTGCCGCGGCGTTGGGCGAGGGATGGGAGCCGGTCGACGCCACGCCGATCGGGCAGGCGACGATCAGCATCATGCTCGAGTACCTCGGCGTGCCGCTGCCCGAGGCGGAGGAGGCAGCGGCCGGCTGGGGCGGCGATCGGGCCGCGATCGCCACGGGGCCCGACGACGCATTCGCCGTTGCGTGGCGCCTTGCCTGGGACTCTGCCGAGGACGCCGGGCAGTTCCTGGAGGCGTACGAAACGGTGGTGGACGGTCTCGACTTTCCCGCATCGGTCACCGAGCTGTCCAACGGGGAGATCCTGGTCGCGCACGCATCGACCGATGAGCTGCTCGCGCAGACGGTGGCCGCGGCCGACTGACGGTGTTCTGTGGCCTTGACTCGATCTGTCGAGGTCATTCAGCGCAAAACGCGGCGCCGGGCGCGATTCCCGTGCGGGAGTGAGGCCGGTGCAGCACGAACCGCGCGCCCGGGTGGGGCTCGTGCTCGCCGCGCCTCAGCAGAGTGCGGGAATCGCGCATGGAAGCGGATTCATGTTGAATCGCCTCGATCTGTCGAGGCTTGGGAGCGCGGCGCCGCTCACATGGAGTCCGGGGCTGAGATGCCGAGCAGGTCGAGGCCGTTGGCCAGGACGGATCGGGTCGCGTCGACGAGTGCCAGGCGCGCGGCCGAGAGTGGCTCATCCTCGGTGAGAACCTTGCAATCCCGATAGAAGGTAGAGAAGGCGCTCGCCAGCTCGTAGCAGTAGCGCGGCACCTCGTGCGTCTCGCGCCGTTCGGCGGCGATGGCCAGGGCATCGGGGAAGTCGAGCAGCTGGCGCAGGAGCGCCTGCTCGGCCGGGTGGCGCAGGAGCTCTGAAGCACGTGAGGCGTCGGGCCCCGTGCCGGCGTCCACGGCGTTGCGAAGGATCGAGCTGGCCCGAGCGTGCGCGTACTGCACGTAGTAGACGGGGTTCTCGTTGCTCTGCTTCTTCGCCAGCTCGAGGTCGAAGTCGATCCCGGATGTGTACGCGCGTGAGCTGAAGTACCAGCGCGCGGCATCGACGCCGACCTCGTTCAGCACCTCGTCGAGCGTGATGAACTCGCCCGAGCGCTTGCTCATCGGGATCTCGACGCCATCGCGGACGAAGCGGACCCAGGCGATCAGCAGCATCCGCACCGCCTCGCGGTCGAACCCCATCGCATTGGCGGCGTTGCGGACCCGGGCGACCGTCCCGTGGTGATCGGCGCCCCAGATGTAGATCAGCTCGTCGAAGCCGCGGCTCAACTTCTCAACGACATAACCGATGTCCGAGGCGAAATAGGTCGGCAGACCGTTGGACCGATAGATCACCCGGTCCTTGTCGTCACCGAATGCGGTCGAGCGGAACCAGGTCGCGCCGTCGGCTTCGTAGACGTGCCCCTGCGTGCGCAGCTCACCGACCGCGCGCTCGACCCACCCGCCGTCGTGCAGGGCGCTCTCCACCTTCCAGACGTCGAACTCGACTCCCAGCCGCTCCAGGCTGGCCTCGATGCCGGCACGAACGCGTTCCGTTGCCCACGCGCCGACCAGCCGCCCGGCGTCGTCCGGCCGCGCCGTGCTGTCCTCCAGGACGTGGGCGGGCAGCTCGGCCGCCAGCTCCTCGACGTACCCGCCGCGATACCCGTCCTCCGGCAGCTCGGTCCCATCTCGGCGCGCCAGCACCGAAAGCCCCAGGTTGACCACCTGCGCCCCGAAGTCATTGAAGTAGTACTCGCGCTCGGCTCGATGGCCGACGGCCACGAGCACGCGAGATAGGACGTCGCCGACGAACGCCCCGCGCGCGTTGCCGACGTGCAGCGGCCCGGTCGGATTGGCGCTGACGAACTCGACGTTGATGCGTCGGGGCTCGCCGACCGTGTTGCGGCCGAACGATGGTCCAGCGTCGCGGATCGGCCCTGCCTGGGCCGCCACCCACCGTGGATCGAGGCGCAGGTTCACGAATCCCGGAGCCGCCACGGAGACGTCCGCGATGGACGCCGGCGGTTCGAGGTGCGCGACGATCGTCTCGGCGATCCGCATCGGTGCGGCGCGCGCAACCGGTGCCAGCTGCATGGCGATGTTGCTTGCCCAGTCGCCGTGCTCGGGCTTGGCCGGTCTCTCCAGACCGATGGCGGGGAGCCCCGCTCCGTGCGGCAGGCTCAGCTCGCCTGCGGCGACGGCGCGATCGCGAGCCTCTTCGAGGGCACGGGTAATTTCGGCGCGGAGGCTCATGGGGCGTCGAGTCTAGCGCCTCGCCGCCGGGTGGCCGAAGGGTCAGTCCTGGGTCGAGTCCGCGATGGCCGGGGCGGGCCGGGCCTCGTCGCCGGCATCAGCCTGAACGGCGCCGCCGATGGCCATCGAGAGGACCATCCAGGCCGCTGCCAGTGCGACCAGGAGTCGGTTCGGGCGACGGTGAACGGCTGAATGTGTGCTGGGCGTCATGGGTGTCGTTATATCTCGCGCTCTACTGGATGCTCAATCTCCCCGCCGCTCGGCTATGCAAGCCGGTTGCCAGATCGCGCCTCCGCGGTGCGGAATCGCAACGCTGCTAGCGGTCGCGAGCGAGACGCAGCTCCAATGCCTGGTCCGCGCTGAAGTCGGCAAGGCCGAGGGCCTCCGCCGTCACCTCGAGCAGCGCACCGGTGGGGGCGAGGCCGATCAGCTCGCAGTGGTCGATATCGGTGCCGGCCTCCTGCGCCAGGCGCCGAACTCCGTTGACGACGGCTGCGATGCCCGTGCGTTCCCAATCGACCAGGTTCGTGCTGACCTGCGCCAGCGGACGCATGCCGGGATTCTGGAGCAGGACACCCATCGCCTGGACGGCCGGCATGCCGCCCGAGCTTTCGCGGATCGTGTGCGCGATCTTGATGGCGATCGCCAGCTCATCGGTCTGCAGGTTGATGTTGAAGGCGATCAATGGCTTGCGGGCCCCGACCGCCACGGCGCCGCCTCGCGGGTGCATTCGGCGGGGGCCGAAGTCGGGGGCGCGCAGCGGGTTCGTGGCGATCTCGTCGCGGATCACCTCGTACTGGCCGCGTCGGACGTCGGCCAGCCGCCTGCGATCCGGGCGAAGCGCCGCTTCGCCGTAGAGGTAGACGGGCAGATCGAAGCGGACGGCGATCTGTTCGCCGAACCTGCGTGCCAGGTCGACGCACTCCTCCAGGCGGGTTGTCCCCAGCGGCACGAATGGGATGACATCCACGCTGCCGATGCGGGGATGCGCGCCGAGGTGCTGCTCCATGTCGATCAGCTCGAGCGCGCGACCGACCGCCGCCGTTGCGGCCTTCACGACCGGCTCCGCGCTGCCCGCGAACGTGACGACGCTGCGGTTGTGCGTCTCGTCGCGCGTGTGGTCGAGAACGGTGATCCCCTCGATCTGACCGATCGCCCGCACGATCTCCGCGACAACCCCGTCCCGGCGACCCTCGCTGAAGTTCGGCACGCACTCGATCAATCCCGGCACGTGGTTGATCGTAGCGAGTGGCCGCCAGTGCTTCTGCGCCGTTACGCAGACCGCTCGCCACTCCGCCGGCTTGCGCCGTGGCGCAAGTAATTGCGACCTTGGGCCGCGTTCCGACCGAGAATTGCAATGGAGCGCAAGAACCGGTCGCGAACCGCCCATTTCGCCGCCCGCGAGGCCCTCCCTCGTCGTTGCTTGCGCCGGGGCGCAAGTCCGTCGCAGACCCGCTCACAGCGATGGCCCTGTTACGCTCCGATGAGATGGCGGCAAACCACCAATTTCATGGTATCGGCGATCCGCCCGTGAGCGGCACGCTGTACATGGTGGCCGTGCCGATCGGCAACCCCGACGACCTTGCGCCGCGGGCGCGAGACGTGCTGCGATCGGTGACGGTCGTGGCGGCGGAGGATACCCGGCACTTCGCGACGCTCGCGCGGCACCACGGCATCGAGACCCGGGCGGTGAGCTACCACGATCACAACGAGGAGGCACGCACGCGTGAGCTGCTGGGGAGGCTTGTCGCCGGAGACGATGTGGCGGTCGTGAGCGATGCCGGTACGCCGCTCATCAGCGACCCCGGCTTCCGCCTTGTCCGTGCCTCGATCGAGGCGGGCGTGACCGTCACCAGCCTGCCGGGCGCATCGGCGGTCATCACGGCACTGGCCGCATCCGGCCTGCCGCCGCAGCCCTTCCGCTTCATCGGCTTCCTGCCACGCGCGACCGCTGCACGCCGCGCTGTCCTTGAGAAGGTTCGTGCCGACGAGGCAACGCTCATCGCCTTCGAGGCGCCGCGGCGTCTGACCGATGCATTGCGCGACGCGCTCGAGATGCTGGGGGATCGGCCCGCCTGCCTTGCGCGCAGCATCACCAAGCCGCACGAGCGGTATCAGCGCGGATCGCTCTCGGAGCTGATCGTCGTGCTCGAGGCCGAGGGTGAGGTGCGAGGCGAGTGCACGCTGCTCATCGGTGGTGCCCTTGGACGATCGGGCGTGACCGATGACGCGGAGGCCGATGCCGGCCTTCTTCTCGCAGCCGATGCACCCGCGCGCGCCGTGCAGGGGCTGCTGGTGCAACGGCACGGCTTCTCGAAGCGCGAGGCGTACGCCCTGGTGCTGCGAATGCGGGATCGATGACCGCCGAGATTGTCGAGCGGGTGCTCCGCTCGTCGCGCTATCGCGACGTCGACCGTTCGCTGCTCTCGAGGCTGGCCGAGGAGGAGCTTCCGCGGGCACGGAACGCCGACGACGCCGTGAAACGGGTCAAGCGCCGTCTCCACCAGGCGGTCGGCGCGTTCCGTGGTGCCGCCCGCCCCGACGCCATTGCGGCCGCGTGGTCCGGAGATCTCGCCGGCCGTGTGTTCAGACAGGCCTGCGCCGATGCGCTTCGCGCGCATGCGTCGACGCGCGAGCGGGTTGAGCATCTCGACGATTTCTACGCGCCGATCTGGTCGATCACCGGCTCGCCGCGAAGCGTGATGGACCTGGGCTGTGGGCTCCATCCGCTCGGCCTGCCGTGGATGGGGCTCGCGCCCGACGCCCCCTATCTGGCCTCCGATGTCGACCGCAGGCCGCTCGCCACGGTCACCTCGTTCCTCGATCTCGTGGGTCAGCCACATCGGGTGGAGGTCCATGACGTCGTCGAGGCGGCGCCGTCCGCCGCGGCGGACGTGGCGCTCCTGCTCAAGCTGGTGGCGACCCTCGACCGCCAGGATCCGGACGCTGCGACGCGCCTCCTCGGCACGGTGCGCGCCCGCCATGCCGTGATCAGCTTTCCGACGCGGTCGCTGGCAGGCCGCGGCAAGGGGATGGAACGCACGTACCGTGAGCGGTTCGAGCGGCTGGTTGCCGAGACGGGACGGCGGGTCAGCGCCGTCGCCGAGGCATCGGTCCCGAACGAGCTCGTCTTCGTGCTCACGCTCGATGGCTGAGCCGCTCGTCACCCGCCGCGCCACCCTGCCGGTGCCCACCTTCCTGCCCGACGCGACCCGAGCCGGAGTGCGCGGTGTCAGCTCCGAGGACTTGCGATCGATCGGCATCGAGGGCGTGGTGGTCAATGCCTTTCACCTGCTGCGGCGGCCGGGGGCGCGGGTGGTGCAGGCCGCCGGCGGCATCCATCGGTTCATGGACTGGGACGGGCCGATCCTGAGCGACTCGGGCGGCTTTCAGGTCTGGTCGCTCATCCGGCAGGACCCGAACCGTGGCGTCATCCGCGACAACGAGGTCATCTTTCGGGAGCCGTCGACCGGCGAGAAGTGGAACCTGACGCCCGAGCGGATCATCGGCCTCCAGTTCCAGCTCGGCAGCGACATCGTCGTCTGCCTGGACGACTGCACCGATGCGGATGCGCCGGAAGCCGAGCAGGAGCGCTCGGTCGAGCGGACCATGCGGTGGGCGAAGCGTTCTCGCGAGGAGTTCGACCGCCAGGTTGCCGAACGGCGGGACAGGGATCCGCCGTTCATCTTCGCGGTGGTCCAGGGTGGCCGGTCCGAGGCCCTGCGCCGTCGGTGCGCGGCTGCCCTGGCCGAGATCGGCTTCGATGGCTATGGCTTCGGTGGCTGGCCGCTCGAGGCGGATGGCTCGCTGCTCTCCGATCCGTTGCGGTGGGTGGCGGACTCGCTGCCGGCCGACGTACCGAAGCACGCACTCGGCATCGGGCGCCCCGACCATGTCGTCAACGCCTACTCGCTCGGCTACTCCATCTTCGATTGCGCCCTGCCGACCCGCGACGCGCGGCACGGGCGGCTGTACGCCTTCCGGCCAGGCTGGTCGGACCGTCGGCCGTCGGCCGGCGATCACTTCTACCGTGCTGTCCGCATCCATGACCCCGAGCACCGGGTCGACCATCGGCCGGTCGAGGAGGGCTGTGACTGCCCCGTCTGCTCGCGTCACTCGGCTGCCTACCTCCACCACCTCTTCAAGGTGGGCGACCTGTCGGCCGAGCGCCTCGCCACGATGCACAACCTGCGCTTCTACGTCCGCCTCTTCGAGCTGTTGCGATCAATGCCCCGCTGAGCCTCGGACGCCCTCGTTCCCACCCTGCGGGGCTTACGACGGGCGTTGTGGAGTCTGTCACCAGATCGGGGCCTATTTCCCATCTGGGAACGTGTTACCGATGCGCTGAGTCCGAAATCCATCGCATGCGCGATGTACGGGGAATTGGGGCGCCTTCCACGTCGCGGCGATCAGGCGTGAGCCGCGGCTTGCGTGGGATCTTCGCGCCCGAGCGTGTCGGGATTCACGCCACGCGCTCGCGCCAGGCGCTCCGTCAGCAACTGGAGTGCGATGGCCGAGCCGAGCAGGGAGCCGGCCGCGCCGCGAATACGGCCCATTCGGGGAAGGACGACCCTGCCGGCGGGTGTGTCCTCCGCCGGGATCGCCTTCGCTGCCTCCGTCGACAGGATTGCTGCAGCCGGAACGGCGAGCGTCTTCGCGGCGCGCAGAAGGCGGGCGCTCCGCTTGCCGATCGATCCATCCTGCACGGCGCCGGTGAGAACCAGCACCAGGCCGGTCCACCGGGTGGCTGCGGCCAGGTGACCGTGCATGACCGTCTCGACCTCGAGGGCCATGGCCGGCATGCGAGCGCCCTCTGCGATTTTCAGCGCGAGCTCGCGCGCGGAGATGGAGTCGACACCGGCGCCGGCGACGATCACCCGGTCGCTGGAGGCGAGCGCGGTCGCCGTCGAAGCGGCGGCATGCGGGTCGCTGGCCACGTCGAGCAAAGCCTGGATGGCGAGCGCGTCGATCCGGGTGCGCTCCAGTCGCGCGGCCAGGTCGACGCCGACGAGGATCGGCGAGAGGTAGCCGACGGTGTGGCACCAGCTCTGGTCCTGCTCCCCGGTCCGCACGACAAGCTCGGCGACCGCTGCGGCGGGTGAGCCGTCGCCGACGCTGATGAGGGCGGTTCGGGCGCCCGCCGCTCGCGCGGCCCGTAACGCATCGTTCGTGATCTGGGTGCCGCCCTCGTGCGAAACAGCGATCAGGAGGCCGCCGGCGGGTGGCCTCGCCAGGGCGTCCAGCGCGGGGACGGAGCGGATCTCGCGGCCGGCCGGCAGGCGGAGGGCCTCGCTGATGAGGGCGGCGACGCCCATGGCGGCGTGCTCGGAGGTGCCACACCCGGTGGTCACGATCGGGCCGTTCGTGGCGGCTGTGTCACGAACCAGGGCGGCCAGCCGGTCGAGCGCGTTGTCGCTGGCAAGGCGATGAAGCAACCGCTCGGAGAGCGCCGGCTCCGCGGCGATCATGTCGCTCATCAGGTACGGGGGACGGCCGCGGAACGCGGGCATCTCCGATGGCGCCCACGGCTCGGGCGCGCCGGGGAGCAGCTCGTTCGCCGCGCGTCGCGCCACGCGATTCAGTCCTCGAACCGCATCGGGATCCGGATGCCACGTTCCGCGGCCACCTCGATGGCACGCTCGTAGCCGGCATCGGCGTGACGGATGACGCCCATGCCCGGATCCGAGGTCAGAACTCGCTCGAGGCGAGCGGCGGCCTCGGGCGTTCCATCGGCCACGATCACCATCCCCGCATGGAGGGAATAGCCGATGCCGACGCCGCCACCGTGATGGAAGCTGACCCAGGTGGCACCCGCGGCGGTGTTGACGAGGGCATTGAGGATCGGCCAGTCGGCGATCGCATCCGACCCGTCGCGCATGGCCTCCGTCTCCCGGTACGGGGAGGCAACGGAGCCGGCGTCGAGATGGTCGCGGCCGATGACAACCGGTGCGCCGATCTCGCCTGAGGCCACGAGGTCGTTGATGGCGGCGCCCGCGCGAGCGCGCTCGCCGTAGCCGAGCCAGCAGATGCGCGCCGGCAGCCCCTGGATCGGCACCTTCTCGGCGGCCAGCCGCAGCCAGCGCTGGAGGCCGACGTCGTCCGGAAACAGCTCGGCGAGCGCCCGGTCGATACGCGCGATATCGGCCGGGTCGCCGGACAGCGCCGCGACCCGGAACGGCCCCCTGCCTTCGCAGAAAAGGGGCCGGATGAACGCCGGCACGAAACCGGGGATATCGAACGCCTTCTCGACGCCGGCCTCCATGGCGTGGGCGCGGATGTTGTTGCCGTAGTCGAACGTGATGGTGCCGCCTTGCCGGAAGGCCAGCATGGCGTTGACGTGCTCGGCCATCGAGGCCTTCGCGCGGCGGACGTATTCATCCGGATCTACCTTCCGCAGGGCGAGCGCTTCCCCCAGACCGATGCCTCCCGGCACGTAGCCGTCCAGGGGATCATGGGCGGATGTCTGATCGGTCACCACGTCCGGCCGCCAGCCACGCTTCTGAAGCGCGGGCAGCACGTCGGCGGCGTTGCCAACAAGCGCCATGGAGCGCGCCTCGCCATCGGCGCGCCACCGGTCCACGATGATGATGGCGTCGTCGATATCGTGGGTCAGCTCGTCCACGTATCCGGAGTCGAGGCGACGGCGGGCGCGAGACTCTTCGACCTCCACGATCAGGCAGGCTCCCTCGTTCATGGTCACGGCCAGCGGCTGCGCCCCACCCATGCCCCCAAGGCCGGCGGTGAGCGTGACCGTTCCGCGCAGGGAGCCGCCGAGGTGCTGGCGAGCGACCTCGCCGAACGTCTCGTAGGTGCCCTGGATGATCCCCTGGGTGGCAATGTAGATCCACGAGCCGGCCGTCATCTGGCCGTACATCGTGAGCCCGGCGCGCTCCAGCTCTCGGAACTTCTCCCAAGTCGCCCAGTGCGGCACCAGATTGGCGTTGGCGATCAGGACGCGCGGCGCATCGGTGGTGGTTCGGAAGACGCCGACCGGCTTGCCGGAGGCGACGAGCAGCGTCTCATCGTTCTCGAGCCTTCGGAGCTCGGCGACGATGGCGTCGAACGCCTCCCACGAACGCGCCGCGCGACCGGTGCCGCCGTACACGATCAGGTGGTCCGGGTCCTCCGCCACGTCCGGATCCAGGTTGTTCATGAGCATCCGCAGCGCCGCCTCCTGCTGCCAGCCCTTGCAGGAGAGCTCGCTGCCGCGTGGCGCTCGAACCGCGCGTGGACCAGTCATCGGTCGGACCGCCGTCATGCGATCGATGATACGGCCCGGCCTCTCACCGCCGGGATCGGTACCTGGCGGAAGTGATCGAGCTCCTGGGATCGGCTCCCAGCGGTTGCACCTATTCGTCGCCGAATGGATTCGGGCGCTTTGGCTTCTCGGACGGCAAGCGGAAGAGGTCGTCGGGGTCACGCGTCGGCGGCAGGGGCAGCGGCCAATAATCTCCCTCATCGGAGGGTGTGCTCGCCCGCAGCAGGCCCGACCAGGCATCGGCATCGGTCTCGCCGGTCAGCTCCCGCCGGTAGACCGGAAACCGATCGTCCCCGGCGGCCCGCTCGAATCGGGAGGCCTCGTAGACCGATGCCGGGCCCGCGGATGGAAGCCACGCGTCGCCGACGCGCTCGGGATATGCCTCGACCGCCGTGATGCCTCGTCCGTCGAGCTCGCTGCACACAGCCTCGAGCAGCTCAGCGCCAAGCGCCACGCGATCCGAAGCGTCCGTCATGACCTGGAGGCATGTGATCACCCATGGGGCAGGTGACTCCGGGAGCTGCGGATACCGGTCGCGGATGGATTGGGCGCGCGGGTAGGCGCTCAACGGCCCGAACTGCGCATAGCCGATGGCGAGCCGCTGCACCGCATCGGTCCGGTATGCGAGCATCGCGTAGACGCCGGAGACACCCCGGCCGCCGAGCAGGCGTCGACGCTTGAGGCTGGCCCGTGCGACAGCATCGGGAGCGCCGGCATTGGGCGCATCACGGCCACCGTCGATTCGCTCCCAGTAGTCACAGGTCTGGCAGCGTGCGCCGGGCTGCGCCGGATCCGGGATCTCGTCGAAGCTGGCCTCGTCCAGCAGCTCAAAGGTCAGCTCAGGCATGCGCGTCCTGCGTCGCCGCATTGGCCAGCAGCTCGCCCGAGTGCACCAGCTCGCGCACGGCGCGGATGTCGGGCGCCGGCGATCGGTCCGTGTCGAGGTGGGTGACTCGTGATCGAATGATGGAGTGCGCGCGCGCGACCCCATTGCCCGGCCGCAGCGGCGCCCGGAAGTCGAGGCCCTGGGCGGCACAGAGCGCCTCGATGGCAAGGACCTGCTCGGCGCGGTCGATCGCCTCGCGCAGGTGGAGCGCGGAGGTGGCGCCCATGCTGACGTGGTCCTCCTGGTTTGCGCTGGTCGGGATGGTGTCGACCGAGGATGGATGGGCGAGGGTCTGAAGCTCGTTGACGAGGGCCGCCGCGGTGTAGTGCGCGATCATCAGTCCGCTCTCCACGCCGGGGTGCTCGGCCAGGAACGAGGGCAACCCGGAGAGGTGGGCGTCCACCAGTCGAGCGGTCCGCCGTTCCGAGATCGACGCCAGCTCGGTCACCGCCATGGTGGCGTAGTCGAGCGCCAGTGCCAGCGGCTCGCCGTGAAAGTTTCCACCGGAGATGACCTCGCCGCTCGGGAAGACGAGCGGGTTGTCCGTCACGGCGTTGATCTCGACCGCGAGGACCCGCCCGAGCTCGGCCAGGGCATCCCGGGCTGCGCCATGGACCTGCGGCATGCAGCGCAGGCTGTACGCGTCCTGCAGGCGGTGCTCGGTGTCCTCGCGGTGTGATGCCCAGATCTCGCTGCCGGCCAACAGGGCGCGCAGGTGCCTGGCCGATGCCACCTGGCCGGGATGGGGACGCGCCGCGATGAGCTGCTCCGCGAACGCCGCGCCGGTCCCGAGCATCGCCTCGAGGCTCATGGCGCCGATGACGTCGGCGGTGACGGCCAGCCGCAAGGCGTCGTGGTGGGCCAGTGCTCCAAGGCCGGCCATGAGCTGCGTGCCGTTGAGGAGCGCCAGCCCCTCCTTGGCGCGCAGCGTGACGGGTGTCAGGCCCGCCCGCCCAAGCGCCTCAGCTCCCGAGCCGGGTCCGGCGCCGTCGACCGTCGCCTCTCCCTCGCCGATGAGGACGAGCGCCAGATGGGCAAGTGGCGCGAGGTCGCCTGACGCGCCGAGGCTGCCGCGCGATGGGACCACCGGGTGGATGGCCCCGTTGAGCATCCCGACCAGCAGCTCGGCAACCTCGACGCGCACGCCGGAGAGGCCGACGGCGAGCGTGTTGGCGCGCAGCACCAGCATCGCGCGCACGACCTCGTCGGGCAGTGGGTCCCCGATGCCGGCAGCGTGGGACCGGACGAGGTTGCGCTGAAGCTCAGCGGTCTGCGACGACTCGATCCGGACGTCCGCGAGGTCCCCGAACCCGGTCGTCACCCCGTAGACGGTGGCGCCGTCCGCCACCAGGCGCTCGATGACGTCGCGGGATTCGCGCATGCGGTGTGCGGCGTCGGAGTCGACCGAAACGGCTCGTCGGCCGCGCGCCACCTCGATCACGTTGTCGATCGTCAGGTCCCGGCCGGAGAGCGGAAGCGGGGGCATCGGTCCCTATACTACGCACCGTGCGACGGCTGCCGGATCCCATGAGACGCCTCGTGGTGAGCGACGACGCCGCGCATCACCTGGGCGGAGCCGTCCCGAGCCCGGCCGTCGCCTTCCTGTTGGCGGTCATCGCGCTTCCCGCGCTGTTCTGGCTCGTCATGCTCAAACGCACCACGGTCTACACCGCCCCGGAGGAGTGGATGATGTCGACCCTGGTGCCGGCCGTCCACGGCTGGGTCGAGATTAGTCTTCCCCCGGTCGAGTACCTGATCATCGGCATCAGCGCCCTGGGCAGCGGGTGGTTCGTCGCCCTCGCCTTTGCCGCGCTCGGCCTCCTGGCCCTTGCGAAGGGCCGCCGGGATCTCGCCCTGCTGCTCGCCCTCGGGACCCTCTCCTTTCCGATGGAATGGGCGCTCAAGTACTTCACCTCGGCCGAGGCGATCAGCCTGCCGGGCCTCGTAAGCGCCGTCTTCAACATCGACGACATCGGCCTCGACGACATCGCCGATTTTCCGGCCGGGCATGCTCTGCGTGCCACCGTCCTGTACGGGATCGCCGCATTCTGCGTGGCGCGGCTCGCGCACGACCATAGGCAGGGCCAGGTGGCCTACCTGGTGGCGGCGATCTTCGTGGCGGCCATCAGCGCGACCCGCATCTACCTCGGCGCTCATTACCCGATGGACGTGCTGGGCGGTTGGATGGCGGGGGGCTCGCTCCTCGCGATCCTCGTGGCCGTGCACGTCCTCAACGTCGATGAGCGGGCGCGCGCGCGGGCGCTCGCTGAGGCGGCCGCCCATCCTGCCGGCCGTCGCGTGGCCGTGCCGCGCCGCACGTCGCCCGGGGGCTGAGCGCTGCTCGACTTCATCGACCGGGAGGTCATCCCGTTCGTCCTTCAGATGTACGACGCGGTCGGGTACGTGGGCGTCGGCGTGGCCGTGGCGCTCGAGACGATCGTGGCGCCGATCCCATCCGAGGTCATCCTGCCGATGGCCGGCTGGAAGGTGAGCCAGTCGGTCGCCGATCCTTCGGTGGTCGAGCCGCTCACCGGGCTGCCGTGGAGTATGCCGCTGGCGATCGTGCTTGCGACGCTCGGCAGCGTGGTGGGCGCGTTGGTCGGGTACGCCATCGGTGCCTGGGGCGGACGCCCGCTGTTGGACCGATACGGTCGCTACGTCGGCATCGGCCACTCCGACCTCGATCGCGCCGACCGATGGTTCGAGCGCTGGGGCAGCTGGGCAGTCTTCCTGGGTCGCATGGTGCCGCTGGTGCGCACCTTCGTCAGCTATCCGGCCGGCATCAGCCGCATGCCGATGGGCCGCTTCCTGCTCTTCAGCACCCTCGGCTCGTTGCCGTGGAACGCTGCCCTCATCTTTGCCGGATTCGTGGTCGGCGAGAACTACCCGGAGATCTCGGCGGCCATGAAGCCATTCGAGTACGTCATCTACGCCGTCGTGATCGGCGTTGCCCTGGTCCTTGCGGGCCGATGGTGGTGGAGCAAGCGCTCATCGGAGGCAGCTCCGCGTGCTTGACCGATGCCGGCGGCCGCTCAACGGATGTACTACCCAGCGGACGGATTGGTTGACCGCCCGCGGCACGCGTGCCACGATCGGGCCAATCGAACCATCCATCGTCTTCGGGGCGGGGTGAGAGTCCCCACCGGCGGTCGGCTCGCACGTCGAGCCAAGCCCGCGAACCGCATCGGTCGAGCACCGATGCGGCCGACCTGACCCCCGGCGCAGCGCCGGGGCAGACAGGGCCGACGGTCACAGTCCGGAAGGGAGAAGACGGCCGCGCACTCCGCCGTGCCTCGGCGGAGGCTGTGGCGATGCCCCGCGCGATGAACTCGCACGCACGGGAGCACGATGAGCTCGCAGCCGAATCCACGCACCGGCCTCGACGTCACGATCCGCGATGTCGGCGTGCGGTTCGCCGCGTCGGGCGGCGATGTGCAGGCGCTCGCGGACTGCAGCCTGGACATCGGCGCCGGCTCCTTCACGGTCATCATCGGTCCCAACGGTTGTGGCAAGAGCACGCTGCTGCGGCTGGTGGCGGGACTGCTGTCTCCGGCCAGCGGGAGCGTCATGGTCGACGGACGCGTGCCGCAGCCGGGCGACGGGCGTACCGGCCTCTGTTTCCAGCAGCCGCGGCTGGTGCCCTGGCGCTCGACGGTCGACAACGTCGCGCTGCCCCTGGAGCTGACCGGGGTGCCAGTGGGAGAACGCATTGAGCGCGCCGCGCGTGCACTCGACCGAGTTGGCCTGGCAAGCGCCGCGAGGATCAGGCCGTCGGGGCTGTCGGGCGGCATGGCGCAGCGCGCCGCACTGGCCCGGGCGCTCATCGGCGACCCGCCGGTGCTGCTGCTCGACGAGCCGTTCAGCGCACTGGACGCGCTGACCCGCGAGACCTTCAATGACGAGCTCCAGCGCCTGTGGCTCGAGCGGCGGCGCACGGTGATCCTCGTCACTCATAGCGTCAGCGAGGCCATCGCGCTCGCCGACCGTGTCGTGGTGATGACGCCGCGCCCCGGCCACGTGGCCCGCACGGTGGAGGTCGATCTGTCACGTCCGCGGCCGGCCGAGCTGCTGGGCGATCCACGCGCGGCCGAGCTGGCCGTCGAGGTCCGTGCGGCGCTCGGCGAGGGCCATGCGCTCGAGCTGCAGCCGTGGGCCGAGCAGGACGGCGCCGCATGAGGCGCATCGGCGCAGCGATCGTCAGCCTGGCGGTCTTCCTGGCGGTGTGGAAGCTGGTGAGCGTTATCGGTGGCTATCCGGTCTACATCCTTCCCCCGCCGGAGGAGGTGGTCGCACGGGCCGCTCGCGCCGTCGGCTCGGGCATCCTGTGGGAGCACAGCGCGGTGACGCTGCTCGAGATCGTGCTCGGGTTCGCGGTCGGTGCGACGACGGCGATCCTGACCGGCATCGCGCTCGGCAAGAGCGTGCTCGTGGAGCGGGTGCTGTCGCCGTACATCGTCGCAGCGCAGGCCGTCCCGATCCTGGCCCTCGCGCCACTGCTCGACATCTGGTTCGGCGGCGGCCTGCTGGCGCGGGTCGTCATCTGCGCCCTGATCGTCTTCTTCCCGATCGCCATCGCCACCATGGTCGGGATCCGCTCGACGGACCCGCTGCTGGCCGAGATGCTCCGAAGCCTGGGGGCAACGAACGCCCAGCGCACCAGGCTGCTCGAGGTCCCTTCGGCGCTGCCGGTGATCTTCGGCGGGCTGCGGGTCGGCGTGACGCTCGCGGTCATCGGCGCGGTGGTCGCCGAATGGGCCGGCGCCTCAACCGGCCTCGGCGTGCTCATCAACATTGCCAACCAGGGGCTCTTCGATACCCCGCTCATGTTCGTCGCCCTCGCCACGCTCGCGGTCATCGGCCTCGCCTTCTACGGTCTGGTCGTCGTCGTCGAGCGGCGTCTCCTCAGCCATTGAAAGGAGGACCGATGCTCCCGCCGCGCCTCACGCTCGCGTGTCTCGCCCTCATCCTGGCGGCCTGCCAGGATGCCCCGTCGTCGGATGCTCCGGATTCAGCCGGGATCGAGCTGCGGGAGGTGAGGCTTGCGCTCGGCTATCGGCCCGACGTGCAGTTCGCCCCGTTCTACCTGGCGCAGCGCGAGGGCTTCTACGCCGATGCCGGCCTGGCGGTCACCATCGAGCATCATCCCGCCCCCGACGTCCAGCGCCTGGTGGCCGATGGCCAGGCCGAGTTCGGCGTCGCCGATGCGACCGACGTGATGATCGCGCGCACCTCCGACATCCCGATCCGGTACGTCTCGACGCTCTACCAGGGCTTCCCGGTGGCGATCATCGGCGAGGCAGCAGTGATCCCGGCCGATCCGGCCGGCCTGGCCGGGATGTCGATTGGCACGCCCGGCAAGTTCGGCTCGTCCTGGCACGCCCTGCTCGCGCTGCTGGAAGCCGGCGGGCTGACCGAGGACGACGTCGAGATTCGCGAGTACCCGCAGTTCAACCAGGTGGACGGCCTCTCCAACGGAGACGTGCATGTCATCACCGGCTTCCGCAACAACGAGCCACTGCGGCTCGAGGCGCGCGGGACCGAGGTCGGCCTGCTCACGGTGGACGAGGTTGCGCCCCTGCCCGGCCCCGGAACGATCGTGGGAGATGAGCTGCTGGCCGCCGACCCTGCCCTGGTTCGCGCGTTCGTCGACGCCACCGCAGCCGCCCAGGCGGCCGTCATCGCCGATCCCGACCGCGGGTTCGCCGCCGCGGAGGCATCGGTTCCGACTATCGCGGAGGACCCGGACGTGGCGCGATCGGTCCTCGATGCGACGGTGGCGCTGTGGGAGGGCGATGGGTTCGCCGACGGGGCCATCGACGAGGAGACCTGGTCCGTCGGCTACGAGACCATGGTTCGCCTGGGCTTCATCGATGGCTCGGTGCCGCTCGAGGACATGATCGCGGCGGATGGCGGCTGACTGTCGGGAAGACGACGTGCCCGGTATACGTGGCCCGATAGGCGGTGTTCCGATCGACGCCGATCATCCACGGCATGGACACGCCAACCTCCGAGCAGCGCCAACGATTCGAGCGGCTCTGCCTGCTTCGGTCGCTGTACCTGCGGCGCGGCTCGCGTGACGCGACCGGCGTGATCATGCTCCCCGAGCTCGATTCGTACGTGCGAACCGTGATGAGCGATCCCTACTGGCGCTGCGAGGCGGCTCGCTCGGCGGACTCGACGGTCTGACGCAGCACCATCATCGGGGTCACCGGACCGACGCCGCCCGGAACGGGGCTGAGGGCGCGCACCAGTGGCGCGACGGTCGCGAACTCGACGTCGCCCACGATCCCCGACGCAACTGCGTTGATGCCGCAGTCGACGATCACGGTGGATCGGTTCACCATCTCGGGCCGAACCAGGCCCGGTACGCCGGCCGCGGCGACCAGGATCTCCGCCCGACGAGTCTCACGAGCGAGATTGCGCGTCGAGCGGTGGCAGATCACCACCGTGGCGTCGCGGGCGACGAGCAGCGAGGCGACCGGGCGTCCGACGACGGCCGAGCGTCCGATGATCACGGCACGCCGTCCGGCGATCGGGATGTCGTATGCCTCCAGGACGGCGATGACCGCCAGCGCGGTGGCGGGTACGAACGCGGGCTCGCCACGAGCCAGCCAACCGGCGTTCGTCGGCGTCGCCCCGTCGACGTCCTTGGCGGGGTCGATCCGTTCGACCAGGCGACGGCCGTGCTCCACGTCGGACATGGGTTGGGCCACGACGATGCCGGCCACCTGTGGATCGTCATTGAGCCGCGCGATCATCTCGAGCAGCGGCTCGTCACCATCGGTGGCCAGCAGCGGTTCGACACCCACGCTGCGTGCTGCGCGCTCCAGGCTGGCGGCATACAGGGTCGCCGACTCGCTACTTCCGGATCGCAGGATGGCGAGCCGGGGCGCGGCGCCGTCATCGCCGGTCAGGGCCTCGACGCGATGCTGAAGGTCGCGGCGCAGATGCGAGGCAAGTTCCCGCCCGTCGAGCCGCCGGGCCGTCACCGCAGCCGCTCTGCCACGGCATGCCGGAGCGATCGATCCCTGAAATCCACGGTTGCCAGCAGGCCTCCGATCTCGGCCGCCGCCTCGTTGCGCAGGGTCTCGTCAGATGTCAGGTAGGGAAGGTTGATCTCGACGTTCAGCGCGGCGCCGCGCAGCGCGGCCACCGACAGCAACCCGGCAACGCCGACATCGCTGACGGCATTCCTGTTCCCGATCGGCGCCACCTGCTCGGCCAGGTCGAGCACCGCCGATGCCGCCTGTGCCGTGGCCAGCGGCACCCGCGTCGCCTCGCGCACGGCCGCGTCGATCTGCAGGCTCCGCGCTTGGCGCTCCAGCTCGGAGGCTCGCGGGAGCCGGCGCGCGCGGATCACCGCGTCGTAGGCATTCGCGTCGAGCTCGGCCAGCTTCAGCAGCTCGGACTGCCAGCCAGCGGCGGCCTGCCGAATCTCGGCGAGGGTCTCCTCGTGGCCTTCCGCGGCGGTCCGTCCGGTTGTGAGCTCCACGACCATCTGGATGAGCGCGGCTCCCATGGCGCCGGCAATGGCGGCCGCGCTGCCGCCACCGGGCGCAGGGTCGCTCGTCGCCAGTCGTTCGACCAGCGTGCGAACCGTCGTCTCCGTGAGGCGCGTGTCCATCGGCGGCGAGACCCTCAATAGCGAGCATCGCCGGGTGACCGAATCGGCCCTGACGATGTCGGGCCGATTGTAGGCGCGGGGTTGGCCGGATCAGGCGGCGCGCTCGACGGCCTCCAGGAACCAGCGCTTGCGACGGCCGTCGAAGACCACTGAGGCGCGACCACCGTCGGTGGTGCGCAGGACGAACGTGATGCGCGGCCCACGCTCGGCCGGATAGGCGGAACGCTCGTCGCGCACCGCGTCGAGCCGGGAGACGCGCAGGTGGTGACCGTTCCAGCGCACGTCGGACGGTCGATCGGCATGCCGGTCCCAGCGGACCTGCGCCTCGATGGGGGAAATCTGAACGAGTGCCATTGTCTGCTCCTGACGGGTGATGACCTGCTCGGGCACTCGAACAGGCGTTCGAGTAGAGCGCGACTATACCGAACATTCGTTCGGTTCGTCAAGCATCCGGATCGAGGTCGTCGACAATGACCGCGGGCCGCTCCCCGAAATCGAAGCGCCGATGTGGCCGATCGGTGAGCAGCCGGGCGCGGGTGATCGCGCCATCGCCGAACCGCTCACGGACGGCGTCGATCGAACGAGACAGTCGATCCTCGCGGTCGGGCGCCCCGAACAGCGTCAGCTGCTGCGCCTCGCTCAGCGAGATGGCCGTCAGGCCGATCAGCCGCACGCCGCGACCCGCGACCAGCGCGCGTCGGAGCAGCGCGATCCCGGTGTCGAAGAGCGGCCCGGTGTCCCGCGTCTGGTACGGCAGCGGCGCCTGGCGGGTCAGCGTCTCGAACCCCTCGTAGCGCAGCTTCAGCTGCACCGCTCCGGCCGCCAGGTCGTGGCGTCGGAGTCGGCTGGAGACCGACTCTGCGAGGTCGAGCAGCGTGGCCTCCAGGCGGCCAGGATCGGCGCTGTCCACGTCGAAGGTGTGCTCGTGGCCGACGCTCTTGGGCGCCTGCATCGGCGCCACCGCTGCTCGGTCGATGCCGCGAGCTCGGGTCGCCAGCTCGGCACCGTGCCGCCCGAAGCGGCGCCGGAGGGTGGCAGGATCGAGGGCCGCGAGCTGGCCGATCGTCCCGACCCCGTAGTCCCCGAGCGCCTGCTGTGCCTGAGGTCCGACGCCCCAGAGCCTGCGGATGGGGAGCGGCGCCAGGAAGGCGGCCTCGGTGCCGGGCTCGACGATCACCAGCGCGTCGGGCTTCCGCAGGTCGGATGCGACCTTGGCGCACAGCTTGTTGGTGGCCACGCCGACCGATACTACCAGGCCGACCTCGTCGCGTACCCGGTCCTTGATCCGTCGGGCGATGGTCGGGCCGTCGCCGAGCGCCGCGGCACTGGCGGTGACGTCCAGGAACGCCTCGTCGAGGCTGATCGGCTCCACGAGCGGGGTGTACGACGCGAAGATCGCCATGACCTGCTGCGAAAGCTCCCTGTAGCGCTCCGGCCGGCCCGGCAGGTAGACGCCGTGCGGGCATCGACGAGCAGCAGTGCGCAACGGCATGGCGGAGTGGACCCCGTAGGCGCGAGCCTCGTAGGACGCCGCCATGACCACGCCACGCTCGCCAGGGTGGCCGCCGACGATGACGGGCTTCCCGCGCAGCGACGGGTCGTCGAGCACCTCCACGCTGGCGTAGAAGGCGTCGAGGTCGGCATGCAGGATGGTGCGCATCGGCCGCTGCATGATGCGCGTGCGGGCGACGTCATGCCATCGCCCCGTGGCGACCGAGCAGCGAACCCTTCGACAGCGGGCAGTGTCTCCGCAGCAGGCCGTGGCCGGCATCGCGCCCGGCGCTCGCGTCTTCGTCGGCTCGGCCTGCGCCACTCCGCGTGTCCTCCTTGCGGCCCTGGAATCGGATCCGAACCGACCGCCCGGGATCGAGCTCGTCCTCTTCCTGACGGACGGCGCCGGCCCGCTGCCAGGCACCGTGGCGTCCCGGCACCGAGCCTGGTATGTCGGCAGCGACATGCGCGATCTCGCCCGATCCGGCCGCCTCGACTACGTCCCCCTCTCTGGCGGTGCCACAGCTCCTCGACGCGGGACTCCTCTCGTTCGACGTGGCGCTGGGGGGCAGACCTGCATTGCGCCGATTCTACGGTGCGCTCGGAACCGGACCGCCGGGTCAGTGGGCGAAGGCGACCCGGCGGTTCGTGCGCCGAGGCTCGAGCAGGCGCAGCACCCGCTCGGCCTCACGTTCGAGGGCGGCCGCATCGGTGCGAGCCAGGCGGTTGAACGGACGCAGCGTGATCGCGGTCCCTTCTGCCGTCCGTGACAGTGCCCATGTTCCGGCGACGGTCCCATCGACCAGGAAGGTCGGGAGGACATCGGCGTTCTTGCTGAACACGGCGGGCCGGTCCTCATCGGCGATGACCCGGCCCCGATGCTTCGGCGCATGCGAGAGGAGAAGGCTGTCCCAGCGTGCGAGCAGTCGTGGAGGTGCGGGCGCGTCGCCGCGCGGCCGCGGTGCGCCCGCCACGTCGTGGAGGGTGCGCCCGTCCGCATCCCTGAAGGTCACGAGCTCGTCGCCGATCGCCGAGACAGCCTCGCGCCAGGGCCCGATGCCTCCCTTGCCACGCCCGACGTACGCGACGAGATCCTCGACGCTGGCCGGCCCGAATGACGCGAGATATCGTCGCGCCAGGTGCGTGCGTGCCGCTGCATCGTCGAGGTCCGGCTGCTCCTGCCCGATCCAGTCCGCGGCAATGGCGTACCTGGACCGACCGTACCCCTCGCCATCGTGCGGCACGTGAACGAGCGGCACGAACGCGGAGAAGTGGCGCCATGCCGCACGGACCACGACCGGCACATCCGGCTCTCGCCAGGCGGGGCGGGAGACTGAGGTCGCCCTCGGACCGACTTCGGCGGCCATCAGCCGATCGATCTCGAGCGACGAGAGTGGCTGCTGGCGAAGCGCTGCGATGACGGTTGCATGCGCCGCTCTCATTCGTCTTCCGAGCGCCGAGTCGGTCGGGTCGGCCTTCATCAGGAGACGCCACTGATTGGTCCGCAGCGCCTGGCAGACGGTGAACATGGGCCACAGATCGCCGGTGGCGATCACATGGATCGTGTTGCGCATGAGCGAGCTGCGGACCACTTCGCGGCGCGCGAGCGCTCCCGCCAGGTCCGCGGTGCGCCCGTCGGCCGATCGCGCCGCGAGCGCGACGGGCGGCCACTCCGGATGCTGTGCCTGAAGTGAGCCGAGCCGCTCGACCGCCGCGCCGGCCGTCGCCGTCTTCAGCGGCTCGAGCAGTCCCTGCCGCGCCAGCGTGGCCCTGTTGAGCTCGCGCGCCGTGATCGGCGCCATCGGGTCCGGGGTCTCAGGAGAGGCGACGGATGACGCCGACCACCTTGCCCTGGATCTGAACATCGGTCGCGTAGATCGGCTCCATCTCGGCATTTGCCGGCTGGAGGCGGATGCGATCCTTCTCGCGGAAGTAGCGCTTCAGCGTGACGCCGTTGTCCTCGAGCAGCGCGACGACGATGTCCCCGTCGCGGGCGGTGGCCTGCGGCTGGACGATGACGAAGTCGCCGTCATCGATGAGGGCGTCGATCATGCTCTTGCCGCGCACTCGCAGGACGTACGAGTCTTCGCGTGCCTCCATCGAGCGCGGCACGGCGAGCGTCTCGGACGCGTCCGCGTAGGCTTCGATCGGCTGACCGGCCGCGATCTCGCCCATCACCGGGAGCGTGAGGGTTTCGCGTTCGACCGGCATCCGGAACGGGGTCACCTTGCCGGGATCCGCGGCGCGAGGCTTCGGTGTGGTCACACGCAAAGCGCGAGAGGCGTGGGTGCCGCCCTTCAGGATGGTGCCTCGGTCCAAGAGACCGTCACGCTCGAGAGCGATCAAGTGGTGGTGGACCGCGCTCGTCGAGGCGAGGCCGACCGCGTCCGCGATCTCGCGGACCGACGGCGGATACCCTCGTTCGTCAACGGTCTGCGCGATGCAATCGAGGATGCGCTGTCGTCGCTCTGCGTCGTGCCTGGTCAAAGAGTTCCCTCCGCGCACTTCGGTGCGTTCATCGATTGCCGGATACGGTAGCAGAACACATGTTCTAATGTCAAACCGGCAGCGCTGATCCCTCCTGCTATCATGCCGCTCCCACCCAAAGAGCGCCGGAGTCTTGCGTGAACCTGTCCTCATCGGCGCGCTACCTGCGCCTGGCGCGCCTCGTCGTCAAGCTGCCGACCTACGCCCGCATGGTGTGGGGGCTGGTTCGCGACCCCCGAACACCGATCCACCTCAAGGGCATGCTGCTGGCGGCCCTTGCCTACGTGGTCGTGCCGGTCGATCTCATCCCGGACGTGATCCCGATTATCGGCCAGGCGGACGATCTGACGGTCCTGCTGCTCGTGCTCGATCTCTTCATCCAGAATGCGCCGCCGGAGGTGCGGGCGGAGCACTCGGCACGGGCTCGCAACGGAACGGCCGATCTTGATCGCGACGTGGCCCGCCTGCGTGTCCTGATGGGAGATCGCTTCGACCGGATCAGGGACAACCTGCCGGAGATGCTTGACCGATACGGTCGCGTGCGCGATCCCGATGAGCTGAAGCGCGCGCTCGCCGCCTGGCGGCGCCGCCGGACGGCTCAGCACCACACTGAACCGAGGGAGCTCGAATGAAGGTCATTTTGAAGCGCGACGTGAAGGGTCTCGGCCGCGAGGGAGACCTGAAGGACGTCAAGGACGGCTATGCCCGCAACTTCCTGCTGCCGAGCAGCGCCGCCGTGATCGCCGACAAGGGAGCGATCGCCAACTGGGAGCGGCACAAGGACCAGCGCGAAGAGCGGGACCGCAGTGTGCGCGCCGACGCGGAGGCGACCGCCTCGAAGATCAATGAGCTCAAGCTCGTGGTCCCGGTCAAGGCCGGCGAGCGCGGACGGCTGTTCGGCGCGGTGACCGGCCACCAGATCGGTGAGCTGGTCAATAAGGAGGGGATAGCGTTGGATCGCCACGCCCTTCACCTGCGGGAGCCGATCAAGGCGCTCGGCGATTACAAGATCGACGTGCGCGTGATGCCGGGGGTGGAGACGACCCTCACGGTCAGCGTCGTTGCGGAGTCCTGATGCCGCGGGGCGAGGTGATCGCCCGGCCATCGCCTCGAGCAGCGCAGGTTGCCATCCATCGACCACATCGGTGTCAGGTACTGGCGCGGCCTCACGAAAACGCCATCCGAGAGATCGAGCCGAGCGTGGACGCATGAACCCTGGCCGCTCGCAAAGGCGGTGGTGTCGCCTACCATCGATACCATCGAAAGATGGCAACTTCACGGCCGATGTGGCGCATGAACGCGACTGACGCCGCGCGCCGCTGGGCGGCCACGTGGCAACGCGCGTGGGAAGTGCAGGACCTCGATGCCATCGTGGCGCTGTACGCGCCGGACGTCGTGGCTTCGAGTGAACCTTTCCGTGAGGTCGACCGCGGCCGAGATGGCGTACGCGGGTACGTGTCGGGGGCATTCGCCGATGAGTCCGATGTCCGGGCCTGGTTCGGCGAGCCGGTGGTCGACGGCGAGCGCGCCGCCGTCGAGTGGTGGGCCGCCCTTCGCGAAGCCGGCGAAGAGGTGACGCTGGCCGGCACATCGGTCCTTCGATTCGACGCGCATGGCCTGGTCGTCGCACAGCGCGATACCTGGAACATGGCCACCGGCCGTCGCGAGCCACCTGATGGCTGGGGCCGATAGCCCCCTCGCGACACAGAACCTGTCACCAAAGCGAGCGGTAATCGACCGGTAAGCCGCGTCCGATACCGTCGTCCACAGGCCATCCACACACCGCGTGGGGATTCCCACACCCGTGGGGATAATGCCCTTGAGACGGCTGAGACGATACGGATGCGCTCGGTTCGATAGGTACCGCACCCGCGGTCCGGCCGGGCGCGACCCTTGCGCGGGAACGCGCAGCCTTGCAGGACCGCGCATGAGCATCGACAAGCTGGCGCCGCAGGCGGTCGAGGCCGAGCAGAGCGTGCTCGGCTCGATCCTCATCGACGCGGACGCGGTCCTCAAGGTCGGCGACTTCCTGAAGCCGGCCGACTTCTACCGGGCGCAGCACGCCGACATCTACGAGGCGATGCTTGCGCTGCACGGCCAGCGCGAGCCGATCGACCTCGTGACGCTTGGCGACGAGCTGCGCCGCAGGGATCGGCTGGATGCGGTCGGCGGACCGGCCTACCTGACCTCGCTCATGAACACGGTACCGACCGCCGTCCATGCCGAGCATTACGGCCGGATCGTCGAGCGCAAGGCCGTGCTTCGCAACCTCATCGGCGCCGCCGGCAAGATCGCGGCGGTCGGCTACGAGGAGGCCAACGACGCCGAGGTGGCGATCGACCGCGCCGAGTCGATCCTGTTCGAGATCAGCCAGCGGCGGACGGACGGTGGCTTCGAGTCCCTCTCGGTGCTGCTGGGCCAGGCCTACGATCGTCTCGAGTACCTCCACGAGCACCGCGGTCAGATCCTCGGCGTGCCCACCGGGCTGTCGCAGCTCGACGCGCTGCTTGGCGGCCTGCAGCCGTCGGACCTGATCATCCTGGCCGCGCGGCCATCGGTGGGGAAGACCTCGATGGCGCTCAACATCGCGCAGCATGCGGCCGTTCGCGAGCACAAGAAGGTCGCGGTCTTCAGCCTCGAGATGAGTCGGGAGCAGCTCGCCCTTCGCCTGCTCAGCGCCGAGACCGGCATCAACCCGCGTCCCCTTCAGACCGGCTTCGTGGACGAGACCGATTGGAGCAAGATCGCGCGGGTCATGAACGAGATGGCCAGCGCGCCGATGTGGATCGACGACTCGCCTGCCCTCTCGGTCATGGAGCTGCGCACCAAGGCCCGACGACTGGAGGCCGAGCAGCGCGGGCTCGACCTGGTCATCGTCGACTACCTGCAGCTGATGCAGGCATCGACCTCGAACCGGGATTCGAACCGCGTCCAGGAGGTGTCCGAGATCAGCCGTGGGCTGAAGCAGCTCGCGCGCGAGCTCAAGGTCCCGGTCGTCGCCCTCTCCCAGCTATCGCGTGGTGTCGAGCAGCGAGGCACGGCCGAGCCGCGGCTCAGCGACCTACGTGAAAGCGGCAGCATTGAGCAGGATTCGGACGTCGTCATCTTTCTCTATCGGGACGGAGAGCAGAACCCTGACGCCGACGTGGAGCTGATCAAGGCCAAGGTCGCCAAGCACCGCAACGGGCCGATCGGCGAGGTGCCGCTCCAGTTCCGGAAGGCGAACACGCGCTTCTACACCGTCGCCGCGCGCGAGGAGATCGCGGCGTATTGACGCGATTCGGGAGTCCAAGCGTCGCGGCGGCACGGTACCCTTTGGGCACGGACCGCGACGAGCCCCTCATCGCTGTTCCGTGACCGATTCCAGCGCGCGGGGAGATTCGTTGGCCATCGAGGCACCGGTTGCGGCGGCGACAGGACGCAGTGGTCGCCCTTCGGCTTCATCGACCGTCCTTGTCACCGACGCCGATGACAGCAGTGCGCTGGCGATCATCCGTTCGCTCGGGCGCGCCGGGCGCCGCGTGGTCGCAACGGGCTCGGTGGCTGGCAGCGCCGGCTTCTACTCGCGACACACGACGGTTGCCGTCCGGACCCCACCACCGAGTCGAGCACCGCTCGCGTTCGTCGATCGGGTCCTCGACACGATCAAACGCCACGGCGTCGAGCTCGTGGTTCCGGTATCCGATGCTTCGCTCATTCCTCTCTCCGTGGCTCGAGACCGCTTTCCGCCAGGGTGTCGACTGGCTGCTCCCCCTCGAGAGGCCCTCGACGTGGCTCTCAGCAAGCACCGGACCCTCGAGCTCGCCACGAATCTGGGAGTCGCGGTCCCGTCCACGCGGACGGCATGCACGCCGGCGGAAGCTCTCCAGGCGGCACAGGAGATCGGCTACCCGGTCGTCCTGAAGCCGGAGCGCTCATACCGGCTGGATTCGGAACGCGGACTCGACCGTCGCGGAACCGTGTACGCCGGAACACCGGACGCGGTGGCGCGAGCGATGAACGAGCTTGCCGGCGTGGGAGATGTCCTCGTGCAGGAGACGTGTGCCGGACATGGCGTCGGCGTGGAGCTCCTCATGGCCGACGGCGATCCGGTGCTGGCATTCCAGCATCGGCGCATTCGTGAGGTTCCGGTCGTGGGCGGGGCATCAGCCATGCGGCAAAGCGAGCCGCTCCATCCTGCGCTCTATGCGCAGTCGGTCGACCTGCTTCGGTCGTTGCGATGGACGGGCATCGCCATGGTCGAGTTCAAGGTGGACGGCGAGTGCTCGGCGCTCATGGAGATCAACGGGCGGGCCTGGGGGTCGCTTCCCTTCGCACAGCAGGCAGGCGTGGACTTCGCGGAAGGGCTGGTCCGAGTGCACCTGGAGCGCGCAACCGGGGACCTCGCGCCGCTGGGCAGCTACGCCGTCGGCATGCGGGGGCGTAATCTCGAGCTCGATCTCCTGTGGGCCACAGCGGTCCTGGCGCAGCGACGACGATACTCGTTCCTACCGTTTCCGCCGCGCCGGGCCGCGGTCGCCGTGCTGAGGGATCTTGTCCGGCCGGGAGTTCGCGACGACGTCCTCTCGGGAAGCGATCCGCGCCCCGCCGCCGTCAGCATCCTGCGCGCCGCCAGTCGTTTGGCCCGTCACGCCTGGCGGTGATCGGCTCCGATCCCGCGGTCCCGGTCAGCGCCAGAGACTCCACCCGGCAGTTGGCGCGCGCCGGCGCACTGCTGGTGGTTGCCGGGCTGATCTCGCGCATCCTGGGCTGGATACGCGTCCTCGTCATCACCGACATCTTCGGCGCGTCGCTGGAGCTCGATGCCTACTTTGCCGCCTTCCGGATCCCCGACGCGCTTCTCCAACTCGTGGCGGGTGGTGTGCTGAGCTCAGTTCTCATCCCCCTCATCGCGGATTCCCGCCAGCGGGACGAGGTTCGGGTCTGGGTGCTGATCCGGACGATCAGCGTGATTCTCCTCGGGGCGCTGCTTGCCCTCGTGGCAGTCGCGTTCGTCACCGTGCCGCTCCTCGTCCCGCTCATCGCACCAGGGTTCACCGACCCACAACGCGAGATCACCGGGGATCTGACGCGCGTCATGCTGGCGTCTCCACTGTGCTTCGCGGTCGGGGCCGTCGCGGCGAGCGTTTTGAACAGCGAGAGCCGGTTCCGAGCCGCCGCGCTGGCGCCCATCGCCTACAACGTCGCCATCATCCTGGGCGCCGTGCTCCTGTCGCCGGCCCTCGGCATCTTCGGGGTGGCCGTAGGCGTGGCGGTCGGCGCGTTCCTGTTCCTATCGGTCCAACTGGTGCCGTTGCTTCATCACCGGGTCATGACGACACCGCTGACCGTGGACCTGAAGGACCGGCGAGCCTGGCAGGCTCTGCGCCAGCTCGCTCCGCGCAGTTTCGGCCTGGCTGGGAGTCAGGCCGTGTTCATCGTCAACACGGCCCTCGCCTCACTGCTCGGCACGGGTGCGGTGACGGTCTACAACCTGGCCTTCACCATTCTGCAGGTGCCCATCGCGCTTCTCGGCCTCCCCCTCGGGATGGTCGTCTTCCCGTCGTTGGCTCGCGCCGTCGCCCGGGGAGCCCACGTCGAGTACCGGGCCCTGCTCCACAGGAGCCTGCGGTTTGTCGCCTGGGGCGCCGCCCTGCTCACCGTCATCGCGATCGTGGGCCGGGAAGAGATCGTTGAGCTGCTCTTCGGCCACGGGGCCCTCGATCGGGAGGCACTCGAGGCACTGGCCGCGGTCGTTCTGGCGTTCATGCTCGGGCTCGGAGCGCATTCGCTGAACCTCGTGCTGGCCCGCGCGTTCTACGCGCTCCACGACACGCGCACGCCCGTTCTCGCAACGCTGGGCCAGGTCGCGCTGAGCATCGCCATCGCACTCGCGGCATCGCCGGTATTGGGCGTGAGTGGCCTTGCCATCGCCATCGCCGCCGGGTCGTGGGCGAAGGCGCTCACCCTCTTCGTGCTTCTCGCGACGCGACATGCCGCGCTTGACCTGGCGTCCGTGGTGCGACCCGCGACGGCGGTCGTCATGCCGGCCCTCGGGGCCTTCGTCGCGGCATACGCGGCAGACGGGCTCATGCTGGGCGTCTCCGCCTCGTGGCCCCCCACCGTGGCGGCGGCTGCGGGGTTGATCACGGTGGCGGTGGCGGCAACATCCGCTCATCTGCTCGCGTCCCAGGCCCTCGGACTTCCCGAGGGGCGGCGCCTCTATGGGATGGCCGCTTCATTGCGTCGCGGGGCCGGGGCGTAGCTGCAAGCTGAACCAGCTCCGCCGCCTTCTACGATGCGTCACGCCGGGCTGCCAAGCGATCGGCCGAGCACTGGACGGGCTTGTGCGGCCGTGTACACTCGGGCGCGAGTAACGACCGGTCCTCAACGTCTGATTCGAGTTCGCTCGATCCGCGCCCTCGTCGCCACGCAGATCACCGCCTCTCGCAGACCGCGACCGTCCACTTCGGACCGGGCGTGCGCGAACAGGAGGCACTGGAGAGGGTGTACGCCGACAAGACCATCCGCTGCCGGGATTGCGGGATGGACTTTGTGTTCTCAGCCGGAGAGCAGGAGTTCTATGCCAGCAAGGGGCTGGTGAACGAGCCACAGCGCTGCCAGGGCTGCCGGGCGATCGCAAAGCAGAATCGCGCCCTCGGCATCGGCGCTGGGGATGGAGGCGGAGGCGGAGGCGGAGAGCGGGAGATGCACGCCGCCGTCTGCGCCGAGTGTGGCGGACAGGCGCTGGTGCCCTTCCTGCCTCGGAACGACCGGCCGGTCTACTGCTCCAACTGCTTCGACAAGGTGCGCGCCCGGGCCTGAGCACCTGGGGCCTGAGCACCTCGGCGGGAAACCCATGCCCTGTTGTCATCGGCATTTCAGCCGGCCGCGGCGTTCATTGCGGGCCGCGAGTCGCCTGTCCGTGCGGACGTGGGACATTCGTCCGATCGCCGGCGGCGATGCGGGTGGTCACAATCGTGCCCTGACGACGTAACCCCAGGGCTCAAGATCATGATCAATCGCATCACCCGGCTCGCCGGGGCGTTCATCATCGCCATCGGCGCCGTGATGGTCCAGTCGCCGGCGCCGAGCCAGGCGGCCATGACCGTTCAGCGCTTCGGCGGTGCTGATCGGTACGCGACCGCCGCCGCCGTCAGCGCCGCGCACTTCGCCGCCGGCGCCCCGGTCGCGTACGTGGCGACGGGGCTCGACTTTCCCGATGCGCTCGCCGGCGGGCCGGCAGCGGCCCGCGCCGGCGGCCCCGTCCTGCTGGTGACCCGGACGGGGATTCCCGCGCCGATCGCGACGGAGCTGAACCGGCTGCGCCCGGGGCGGATCATCGTCCTCGGAAGCGCCGCCGCCGTCGGCGACGCGGTGCTGCGAGCTCTTGATGCCTACGACACCGGCGGCGGGGTCAGCCGCATCGCCGGCCCGGATCGATTCGCGACGGCCGCGGCGGTGAGCGCGGGGACATTCGCCACCGGCGCCGCCGTTGCCTATGTCGCGACCGGATCCACGTTCCCAGATGCCCTCGTGGGCGGAGTCGCCGCGGCACGTGCCGGCGCTCCCGTGCTGCTGGCCAAGCAGGATGCGCTGCCGGCCGCGACCGAGGCGGAGCTCCGGCGGCTCGCCCCGGGCCGAATCGTCGTGCTCGGCGGCCCCAGCGCCGTGGGCGACGGCGTGGTCACGAGGCTCCGCTCGCTCGCGACGAGCGGGACGGTGACGAGGATCGCCGGCGCGGACCGCTACGCAACCGGCGTCGCCGTGAGCAAGGCCTCGTTCGCAAGCGCGCCATCGCTGTTCATCGCGACGGGACGGTCGTTCCCCGATGCTCTGGTGGCCGTTCCCGCGGCGGCGAAGAACGGCGGCGCCCTGCTGCTCGTGCCGGGTACGTCGGTCCCGGGAATCGTGGCAACCGAGGCCGCCCGCCTGAAGCCGTCGCGGCTGGTGCTGCTCGGCTCGCCGCAGGTGATCACCGACCGTGTCACTTTCGACCTTCGCGTCGCGATCGGTGACCTGCGGCCGCTGCCGACCTGCGCCTACCAGGACGTCCTCACTCCCTTCCGCAGCTATAGCGACTGGCAGCGGACGCTGGTCGACACCATGCTCATGGTGCCGTCGAGCTATGCGCCCGGCGACCTGGTCGACAGCGCTACTGCCGGCCTGAACGGCGGCCACTCGCTGCGGACTCATGTCGCCGCAGACCTGAAGGCGGTGTCCGCCGCCGCCCGGGCGGCCGGCCGCCCCGTGCAGCTCGCCAGCGCCTATCGCAGTTACGGCACCCAGAAGGCGACCTTCGACCACTGGGTCGCGGTCGGCGGATACGAGCAAGCGCTGCGCACGAGCGCACGGCCCGGGCATTCGGAGCACCAGCTGGGCACGACCTTCGACTTCACGAGCCTCAACGGCCGGCCGCCGTGGGAGTACGCCGACTGGGCGAGCACGCCGGCCGGCGCCTGGATGGCCGCGAACGCATGGCGGTACGGGTTCGTGATGAGCTATCCGCGCAACAGCTTCAGCAAGGTCTGCTATGACTACGAGCCGTGGCACTACCGCTACGTCGGCCGCACGGTCGCGAAGCAGGTCCGCGACTCAACCCTGACCCTGCGCGAGTGGCTGTGGCTCAACGGGACGGGCGCCGCCTGAGGCGTGCCACACGGCGGCGGGCTCGGCGGTAGGATGACCTCGTCCCGCATCTCGAGGTCGTCGTCGTCACGCCATGTCCGTCATCGCCGTCGTCGGCGCCCAGTGGGGCGACGAGGGAAAGGGCAGGGTCGTCGATTACCTGGCCGACGGGGCGAACCTCGTCATCCGCTACGGCGGTGGCAACAATGCCGGCCACACGGTGGTCAACCCCCACGGGCACTTCAAGCTCCACCTGATCCCGTCCGGCATCTTCCACGCCGGCACGAAGAACCTCCTCGGCAACGGGGTCGTCATCAACCCGCCGGCGCTCGTCGGTGAGCTCGACAGTCTCCAGGCCGCCGGCTTCGACGGCGAGAACCTGTTCATCAGCGATCGGGCCCACCTCGTCATGCCCTACCACCTCCTGCTCGACCAGCTCGAGGAGCGAGAGCGGGGCGCCGCGAAGCTCGGGACGACCTCTCGCGGCATCGGTCCCGCGTACGTCGACAAGGTCGCCCGTCGCGGGATCCGGGTGATCGATCTCGTCGAGCCGGGTACGTTTCGTGCGCGTCTCGCGGGCACGCTGCCACGCATCCGAAGGGCAGTCGCCGGCTACCCGGGAGCGGCCGAAGTGCTGGCCGACGAGATCGCGGCAGCGACCGACGAGGGGCGCATCGCGGACGCCTATCTCGCCGCCGGCGAACGGCTCGCGGGCCACGTCGTCGACGGGCAATCCCTGGTGGACGAGGCGTTGGAGCGTGGCGACCGCATCCTGCTCGAAGGCCAGCTCGGCACCATGCGCGACCTCGACTGGGGCATCTACCCGTATGTCACCAGCTCCTCGCCGATTCCCGGTGGCGCGAGCCTCGGCGCGGGTCTGCCCGCGGTGGCGATCGACCAGGTCCTGGGCGTCGCGAAGGCCTTCACCACCGCGGTCGGCGCCGGGCCGTTGCCGACGGAGCTTGACGACGAGGACGGAAGGACGCTGCGCGAGCGAGGGCAGGAGTACGGGACCTCGACAGGCCGCGCACGTCGCTGTGGCTGGTACGACGCCGTCGCCGTCCGCTTCAGCGTTCGATTGGCCGGCTACTCGAGCATTGCGCTCACCAAGCTCGACGTGCTCGACGGCTTCCGGCGGATCCTGGTCGCCCGGGCGTACCGTGACCCGCTGAACGGTCGAGAGTGGAGCACGGTGCCGGCGTCGACATCGGTCTATGAGCGCCTGGAGCCGATCTACGAGGAGCTGTCCGGATGGGAGGCCGATACGACCGCCTGCCGCTCGTGGTCCGATCTCCCCGACGCGGCACGTGCCTACGTCGAACGCCTGGAGGCGCTCGCCGCCGTCCCGATCTCGCACGTGTCCGTCGGGCCCGAGCGAGCACAGATGATCGTCCGTTGAACGTCCGTCTCAACCGCTGCCAGACTCACACTGGGACGGCGCGCGGGGGCGACTCCGCCATCACTGCCGCCGGATTCACATCGGGACGACGCGCCGGGCGGACTCGGCCATCCTGGCCTCCAGATTCACATCCCAGCCGTCAGGATGGGCACCAACGCCCCGCGAAGCCGTCCCGTGTCGCCGCCATGTGAATCTGGCGGTCTGGAGCAACGCCCGCGAGGCGGCGGCGCATCGGCATTGAATCAGGAGGCCACATGAAGGTCGGGGTCATCGCTCCACAGGGCTGGACGGGGGAGTACGACGGCTGGGAGCCGCAGCGTGCCTGGGCGCGCACCGTCGAGGTGGCGAAGCAGGCGGATCGGCTCGGATTCGAATCGGTCTGGCTCTTCGACCACTTCCATACCGTGCCCAAGCCGACCGATGAGCTGACCTTCGAGTCGTTCACGTCGCTGAGCGCCCTTGCCGCGCTGACGCAGCGGGTGCGCCTGGGCCAGATCGTCATCTGCAACGGCTTCCGCAACCCGGCACTGACGGCCAAGATGGCCTCCACCCTCGACACCATCAGCGGCGGTCGATTCGACCTCGGCATCGGCGCCGGCTGGAAGAAGGACGAGTGGCTCGCCTACGGGTACGGCTTCCCAGAGACGAAGGAGCGCCTGGCCATGCTCCACGACGCCCTCGAGGTCGTCACCCGCATGCTCGAGCCGGGTCGAAGCACGCACGCAACGTACGACGGCGAGCATCACAGCGTGAAGGACGCTCGTAACCTGCCGAAGCCGATCGGCGAGACCGGCATGCCGATCATGGTGGGCGGCAACGGTCCGAACGTGACCTGGCGCCTGGCCGCACGCTACGCCGATGAGCTCAACCTCGACGGCCTGTCGCCGGATGAGGTGCGTGAGGCGCTGCCGACCATCCGCGCCCGGTGCGAGGAGATCGATCGGGACCCGGATACGCTCGCCGTATCGGTCCATGCCTGGTGGGAGATGCCCGACTGGCGCGAGTCGGGATCGGCGCGGCGTGGATTGCTGGCCGACTACGCCGAGCTCGGCGTATCTCGTGTCATCGGCCTGGACCGGGGATCCGCCGACTCGGACGAGGCGCTCGAGGAGCTCGAGGCCGATGCGCGCGCGGCCGGGCTGGAGCTGGACTGAGCCTGGACCTCCCGCGGTGGCCGACGCGACGCGTATACTCCGTCAAAGCCGCAGGATCACCACCGTGCATCCGATTCGAGCCGTCACCGCCACTCGCCTTGACCGCCGCCCGCGCCACCATGCCGCGCGGGCCTTTTCGTACCCCGGGAGATCCCGTTGATCGACCAGGCGCCGGCCGCCGGCGCGATCGAGACCCGCCTGCGGCGGGTGTACGGCTTCGAGGAGGTCGCCCTGGTGCCGGGGGCGGTGACCGCTGACCCGGCGGAAGTCGACCTGACCGTCGACCTGGGTGGGTTCCGCCTCGAGATCCCCTTCCTGGCGGCCGCCATGGATGCCGTTGCCGATGCGAACTTCGCCGTCCGGATGAGCCGCCACGGCGGCCTGGCGGTCGTCAACCTCGAAGGGCTCTACACGCGCTACGAGGACGCCAGCCCGATCATCGAGCGCGTGGCCGGGGCCGACAGCGGACAGGCGGCGGCCCGGATCCTGGCAGCAGCCTACGAGCGGCCGGTCCGCGACGACCTGATCACGGCGCTCATCACGCGCATCAAGACGCAGGGAGGAATCGCCGCCGTGGCGACCACGCCCGCATCGGCCTGGCATCACGCCGAGCTGGCCGCAGAGGCCGGCGCCGACCTGCTGCTGGTGCAGTCCCAGGTGTCGTCCGCGCGACACATCTCCACCTCGACCCGGGTGCTCTCACTGGCCGATCTCACCGGTGGGCTCAAGCTGCCGGTGCTGGTCGGGAACACGGTGAGCGGCGAGGCGGCCTACCAGCTCATGCACCAGGGCGCGGCCGGCATCTTCGTCGGCGTGGGGCCGGGGGCGGCATGCACGACCCGCGAGGTGCTCGGCATCGGCGTGCCGCAGGTCTCCGCCACCCTGGAGGTGGCGGCAGCGCGTGACCGATACGAGCGCGAGACCGGACGCTACGTGCCGGTGGTCACCGATGGCGGCATGAGGACCGGCGGCGACATCGCAAAGGCGATCGCATCGGGCGCCGATGCGGTCATGCTCGGCTCGCCGTTCGCCGGCGCGCTCGAAGCGCCCGGGCGCGGCTTCAACTGGGGCATGGCCGCGCCGTCACCGACTTTGCCGCGAGGGACACGCATCCGGATCGGCGAGCGGTTGCCGCTGGAGCAGATCCTGTTCGGCCCGGCCGAGACCTCTCACGGCACGCAGAACCTCGTCGGCGCGCTTCGTCAGTCGATGGCCGCGCTCGGCGTGCGCACCATCCGCGAGATGCACTCGGTCGAGATGGTCATCGCGCCCTCGATCGCCACCGAGGGCAAGTCCTGGCAGCTCGCCGGCGGGGAGTGAGCCCGGTCGGCTCCAGTGTTCCAATGACGGACGCATTCGACGTCCTCACGCGCCTCCGCAGCATCAGGGCGGGTCAGCCGCAGGTCGTCGACGTGCCGGAGATCGGCTTCCTCATGCTCGACGGAGTAGGTGACCCGGCGAGCGCCCCAGCGTACGCGGAGGCGGTCGAGGCGCTCTTCGCGATGGCCTACGGCACCAAGTTCCACCTCAAGCGCATCGCGGGGAGCGAGTTCAAGGTCGGGCCGCTCGAGGGCCTCTGGTCGACCGATGCGACAGGTGACGTATGGGGCAGTCGAGACCAATGGCGCTGGACGATCATGATCTCCCAGCCGGACGCGGTAACGCCCGAGGTGGTGGAGGCGGTGGCGGCCGTGGTCACGAAGCGGCGCGCCAACGCGTCGGTGCCGCGGGTTCGGCTCGAGCGATTCGCTGAGGGTCGCTGCGCGCAAGTTCTCCACGCCGGCCCGTATGGCGAGGCCGAGCGCCCGTCGATCGAGGCACTGCATCGGTTCATCGCGGAGAGTGGCCTCACCGAGCGCGGGCAGCATCACGAGATCTACCTCAGCGATGCGCGGCGTACCGCGCCTGAACGTCTCCGCACCATCCTCCGCCACCCGGTCGGCTGATGGTCTCGTACCGCGGAGACACGTCCAACGGGTCGGGCATCGCGACCTGGGTCAGGCGCGCTTCGTCGCTTTCGGCTTGAGCGTCAGAGTGTGGGCCAGGCTGCGCTCGAGGTAAGGCGCCAGCTCGTCGGTGCGCTTGAGCAGGTCGTCGGGGACCGCGACGAACTCCTTCGCGGGCGGCCAGGCCGGATCGCCGCGGAAGAGGTCGGCGCCGTACTTCGCGAGGAATGCCGACCGGTCAGGCTCGGGGAGGCGGATCCCGACGAGGCCGTGCTTCGAGATCATCGAGTACATGTTGCCGTTGACGGCGGTATAGGCCGAGCCGAAGTTCGACTTCTCGGCGACCCCGGGGACGCTCTCGAGCAGACGCTGGTAGAGCTGAAGCCGGTCCTCGGGCACGGTCGTCTTCTTCTGCGTTGCAGCCATGGTAAGCCGAAGGTTACCATCGGCGTCGATGGCTGAGCCGGTCCTGACCCAGCGCGCGCTCAACCGGGCGCTGCTCGCCCGGCAGCTGCTCCTGGAGCGCTCGACCATGAGCCTGACCGATGCCCTTGAGCAGGTCGGCGGGCTCCAGACGCAGTACGCGCCGGCTGGGTACATCGGGCTGTGGTCAAGGCTGGAGGGCTTCGAGCGACCGATGTTAACGGAGGCGCTGGAGGAGCGCCGCTCCATCCAGGCCACGATGATGCGCGCCACGATTCACGTGGTCTCCGCAGGCGACTACTGGCCGATGACCGTCGGCGTGCGGCGCGTCCGTCGCGAGTGGTTCACCAACGTCGGGCGCGGAGCGATCGCCGCCCTGGACATGGATGCGGCTGCCGCTGCGACTCGCGAGGAGCTTGCCGCCGGCCCGCTGCGCTTCAGCGAGCTGACCGAGCGCCTCGTGGCGCGCGGCTTCGATCCGCAGACAGCGAAATGGGTTGGAGCGTGGGTCGACCTCGTCCGCGTGCCGCCATCCGGCACGTGGGAGCGGCGACGGGCCGACCTCTACGGCCTGGCGGATACGTGGTTGCCACAGGCTGGCGACCTCACCGAAGACGAGGGGATCGAGCTCCTCATCCGCCGCTACCTCGGGGCGTTCGGTCCAGCGTCGCTCAAGGACGTCGCGAGCTGGATGGGCCTCAAGGTCGGGCAGATGCGCCACGTCGCCGACGCCATGGAGCTGCGGAGCTTCCGCGACGAGGCCGGCAAGGCGCTGGTCGACCTGCCCGGCGCGCCCCTGCCCGATCCCGAGACGCCGGCACCGGCGCGCTTCATCCCGGTGTGGGACGCCATGCTGCTCGTCCACGCACGTCGAACGCTCGTGCTGCCGGAGGAGTACCGGCCGCTCATCTTCAAGACGAAGACCCCTCATTCCCACAACACGTTCCTGCTCGACGGCCAGGTCGCCGGCACGTGGCGTTTCGAGGAGGGTGACGTCAGCCTGTCGCCCTTCCGCGACCTCATGGCTGGGGAGCGGCGCGAGCTGGAAGAAGGGGCACATCGGCTCGCCGCGCTGTTCGCCTGAGTGCGGCCGCGAACCAAGCCCCCACCCACGCGGTAGCATCGAACGATGAACAGATCAGACGTGCAGGACTGGCTCGACCGATACATCGAGGCCTGGCGAGCGAACGACCCTGAGCTCATCAAGCCGCTCTTCACCGACGACGCCGTGTACCGCTTCCGGCCGTACGACGATCCAGAGCGAACCTTCAGAGGGAACGCGGCCATCGTCGAGGGATGGCTCGACGATACCGATGCACCCGACTCGTGGGAGGCGGGGTACGAGCCGTACGCGGTCGAGGGCGATCGGGCCGTCGCCGTCGGCTTCAGCCGCTACTTTGCAACAGACACCGAGCCTGAGAAGACGTATCACAACGCGTACCTGCTGCGCTTCGCGCCCGACGGCCGATGCAGCGAGTTCAGCGAGTTCTACATGCTGGAGGGGACGTGATCGGCGGGTGAGCTCGATCTGGCGCGAGGTTGGCGATCGGGTCTGGGTCCGTCGCTACGCGTCGCTCGATCAGACGATCGGCGTCATCGGCGGCGAGCAGGGGCTCGTCGTCATTGACACCCGCGCGACGCATCCGCTGGCAGATGAGCTTCGTGCGGACATGCGTGCCCTCGGCCGGCATCGTCTCGCGGCCGTCGTCAACACGCACGGTCATTGGGACCATGCGTTTGGCAACGCGCGCTTCCTGCCGACGCCGATCTGGGGCCACGTCCGCTGCGCCACCATGATCGTGGAGCGCGGCGAGGAGATGCGCGCCCGCCTGATACCGGAGTTCCCCGATGAGCCCTTCGACGAGGTGGAGCTCACGCCGCCCTCCGAGCTGTTCGACGAGTTCGCGACGCTCGACCTCGGGGATCGACAGGTCGAGCTGCGCCACCTCGGTCGCGGACACACCGACAACGACATCGTCATCACGGTGCCGGACGCATCGGTCCTGCTTGCCGGCGACCTGCTGGAGAACGCGCCTGCCCCCGCGTTCGGTGACAGCTACCCGATCGCCTGGGTCGAGACCGGGCGCGCGCTGCTCGGCAGGGTCGAGGGTGTGGTGGTCCCCGGTCACGGCGATCCGTTCGACCGTCGGTTCGCAGAGGGCCAGATCGAGCAGCTGGCCGCTCTCGCGGAGCTGGCGACGGAGGCCGCGAGCGGAGCCATCGGTCAGGATGAGGCCATCCGTCGGTCTCCGTTCTCTGCCGAGCCGACCGCCACCGCGCTCGAACGCGTCCGGCTGGAGCTGGCCTAGGCCGAGACCGGCTCGGCGCGAAGTGGAGCGAATGCCGACGCCATGTCGGTTCCCGCGACCTGGTAGAGGCGCACGTCGCGCGGCACGCCCTTCATGTGATAGCGACCGAGGTCCTCGAAGGAGACCTCGGGGAGTCGCTCGCCCACCGCCGTATGCGTGGTCTCCGAGACGATGATCTGCCCTCCATGCCCGGCCGCCCCGACGCGCGCGGCGAGGTGCACGTCCATTCCGACGTATCCATCTGGCGTTCGGTCCGGCTCCCCGGTGTGCAGACCGATGCGGATTTTGACCCGCGCGCCGTTCGGCCACGGGTAGGTCGCGAGCTGGCGCTGGACGGACACGGCCGCACGGAGGGCCGCCGTCGGATCTGGAATCGCGGCGAAGAACTCATCCGCGCGCGAGTCGATCTCCATGCCGCCCGCCTCGCGGATCGCGCTGCGGAGCATCTGGCGCAGCTCGGAGAGCAGCTCGGCATACCGCTCCCGAGCGTGCGGGTCACGGCATCGGTGTCTGAGGGCGCTGGTGCTTGGCATCCATCGGCTGTACTCATCGGTCGATCCTACCCGTAGCGCATCTCCAGTCCATGTGAGCATCCGCAGTGAGTAAGATAACTCACGATACTGAGTATTCCTGCCCAACCGACTGAGTATATGAGCCGAAAGCTGCGAGTCTACCGGCGCCCGATCTACGACGAGATCCTCGAGCGCGCGCACGAGACGCGCCAGTTCATCCAGGTCCTTGCCGGGCCACGGCAGGTCGGGAAGACGACGCTGGCGCGGCAGGTGATGGACGCCATCGGCATTCCGGGTCACTTCGCGTCGGCCGACGCACCCGACCCCGAGGACGTGGGCTGGATCTACACGCAGTGGGCGATCGGCCGCCAGCAGGCGAGGATGGGCGGCCGGGCCGGCGGCCTGCTGGTGCTCGACGAGGTCCAGAAGGTCCGCGACTGGTCCGACGTCGTGAAGCAGCTCTGGGACGAGGACACCGCATCGGGCATCCCTCTGCGGGTGATGCTGCTCGGCTCGGCACCGCTGCTCGTGCGCCAGGGCCTGTCGGACAGCCTGGCGGGACGCTTCGAGATCGTGCGCGTCACGCACTGGACCTTCGCCGAAATGCGCGACGCCTTCGGCTGGGATCTCGACACCTACCTCTTCTATGGCGGTTATCCCGGTGCCGCACGGCTGATCAGGACCCACAACCGGTGGGAGGAGTACATCCTCGACTCGATCGTCGAGACGAACCTGTCGCGCGACATCCTCATGCTCAACCGGGTGGAGAAGCCGGCGCTTCTGCGGCAGCTCTTCCGCCTGGCGTGCTCGTATTCCGGCCAGGTCCTGAGCTACACGAAGATGCTCGGCACGCTGACCGATGCGGGCAACACCGTCACGCTGGCCCACTACCTCGAGCTGTTGGGCGGAGCGGGGATGGTCACCGGGATCGGCAAGTACTCGGGTACGGCCATCCGGCGGCGAGCATCGAGCCCCAAACTGCTTGCGCTCAACACCGGCCTCATGACCGCCACGGCGCGGACCACGTTTGCGCGGGCCAGAGCCGATCACGAAGGATGGTCCCGGCTGGTCGAGACCGCGGTCGGGGCGCATCTGTGGGCGCATGCCGACCCCGAGGAGCTCGGCTACTGGCGTGAGGGCAACAACGAGGTCGACTGGGTGATCCGGCCGGGCAAGCTGATGCGCTCGCGCGACACGCCGATCGCCGTCGAGGTGAAGACCGGCCACCCACGCGGCACGCCGGGAACCGTCGCGTTCACCCACGCGCATCGTGGCGCGCGCTCCCTCGTCATTGGTGCGGGCGGGATCCCGGTCGAGGACTTCCTCTCGACCCATCCTCGGGAGTGGCTAGATTCGTAGCCCGAGGCGGCGCCTGAGCGGCGACCGTCAACCGCGATTGACAAGACACGCCTCCCCAGCGGAGGGTGCCGGCATGAGCATAACGCCCGACGACCCCGCCGCCGCGATCGCCGCGACCATCGGCTTGCGCCGACTCGCCGAGCGCATGGAGCGCGAGGCGGTGGAACGTGCGGTTGACGAGGGATGGACCTGGCAGCAGATCGCCCAGGCCCTGGGCGTGACTCGGCAGGCGGCGCACAAGCGACATGCCGCTCGGCTTCATGCCCGGGGCAGGCAGACAGAGGACCACCGATGAACCCGATGAACGCTCTCAACGACGTGCGCACCATCAAGCAGCTGCTCACCGATGCCGAGCGCATCGCCCGCGACATGGGGGAGGAGGAGCCCCGGGTGCCGAGCACCTGCTGCTGGCGGCGATGGGCCTGCCCGACGGCAGTGCGGAACGGGCAGTCGGCCGCGTGGGGCTCGACGCCGCGCGGATCCGCGCAGCCTCCTCGAGGAGCAGGCCGACGCGCTCGTCGCCGTCGGCGTCCCGCGCGAGACCGCGGAACGGATGGCCGCACCGGAGCCGCTCGGGCCGGAAGGAGCACCGATCCTGTATGCGGCCGGCCCATCGGCCCGCGAGGCATTTCGTACCGCCGGCGACCTGGCACGCTCCGCGAAGCAACGCCTCGCGGGCGCCCACGCGGTGGCTGCGGTGGCGGCGATCGAGCGAGGCGCCGTCGCGCGCGTTCTCGATCGCCTCGACGTGGACCGCGGACGGCTCGCCGACGCCGCGGTGCACGAGCTCGGCTCCCGCGTGTGATCGGGGTCGGCCGGCCGGCCGCAGCCGTTCGCCGTCCTCAGCGGGTCCGGTCGCTACACTCCGGTGCAGGACCATGCTCGACTAACGGAGCAGCGATTGAGCGAGACCCAGGAGCCGAACCCCGATCGCGAGCGTGACGCCACGGACCGTGGTCGGACGGTCCACGGCGAGGCGGCAAACGCGGGGCACCGTGTCCTGGCACCCGACGATGCCGAGGTCGAAGCCTATCTCGAGCAGGCGCTGCACGCGGCACCGCCGCAGCGCATCGAGGCCGAGGCCGCCGAGCAGCCGGACACCGTGGTCGTGCTCGATTTCGGCAGCCAGTTCGCGCAGCTCATCGCGCGCCGCGTTCGGGAGCTGAACGTCTATTCGGAGCTTCTGCCACACGATACGCCGATGGCGGAGCTGGAGCGTCGTGGCGCGAGGGCCGTGATCCTGTCGGGGGGTCCGTCATCGGTCTATGACGAGGGAGCTCCAAAGGCCGATCCGGCACTGTGGTCGGGGCGCATCCCGGTCCTCGGCATCTGCTACGGCCTTCAGCTCATGGCACTGGAGCTTGGTGGCGAGGTGGTGCCGTCGGCGAAGCGCGAATACGGGCCCGCCACGGTGAACCTCACCGAGGCCGATGGCCTGTTCACCGGGCTGGAGGGCGAGCAACCGGTCTGGATGAGCCATGGCGACTCCATCCTTCGTCCACCCGAGGGCTTCCGGTCGACCGCGCAGACCGACTCGACCCCATATGCCGGACTGGCCGATCCGGGCCGCAACCTGTACGGCATCCAGTTCCACCCCGAGGTCGTCCACACGCCGATCGGGCGCGACGTGCTGCGCAACTTCGTGGTCGGGATCGCCGGCGTGCGGCCGACCTGGACGGCGGGCAGCCTGATCGAGACCACCGTCGCCGACATTCGTGAGCGCGTCGGCGACGGCCACGTGATCTGCGCACTCTCCGGCGGCGTCGACTCGGCGGTGGCCGCGACGCTCGTGCAGCGCGCCATCGGTGACCAGCTGACCTGCATCTACGTCGACCACGGCCTGATGCGCAAGCGCGAGTCGGAGCTCCTGCGTGTCACGTTCGAGCGGGACCTGGGCATGAGGCTGGTGATGGTCGACGCCCGCGATCGGTTCCTGAAGCGCCTGGCCGGCGTCGAGGATCCGGAGGAGAAGCGGCGGATCATCGGCGACGAGTTCATCCGCGTCTTCGAGGAGGAGGCGGCGAAGATCGGGCAGATTGATTTCCTGACGCAGGGAACCCTCTATCCAGACGTGATCGAGTCGAAGACGTCCGAGACGAAGGCGTCACAGAAGATCAAGACCCATCACAACGTCGGTGGCCTGCCGTCGGATCTGCGCTTCAAGCTGATCGAGCCGCTGCGCTCCCTGTTCAAGGACGAGGTGCGCAACGTGGGCCTCGAGCTGGGCCTTCCCGAGGCGATGGTCCAGCGGCAGCCGTTCCCTGGGCCCGGCCTCGCCATCCGGATCCTGGGCGAGGTCACCGCCGAGCGGCTCGACACGCTGCGCGAGGCCGACTGGATCGTGATCGACGAGATCAAGGCCGCAGGGCTGTATCGGTCCCTGTGGCAGTCGTTCGCGATCCTCACGCCGGTGCGCTCGGTGGGCGTCATGGGGGACGGGCGGACGTACGCGAATGTCGTCGCCATCCGGGCGGTGACCTCCGATGACGGCATGACGGCGGACTGGGCCAGGCTGCCGTACGAGATCCTGGCCAGGATCAGCTCGCGCATCGTCAACGAGGTGCCCGGCGTCAACCGCGTCGTCTACGACATCAGCTCGAAGCCGCCCGCCACCATCGAGTGGGAGTGAGCGACGGGCACCGTCGGCGTCGCTGTGCGAAATAGGTGGTCAGAACTGGCCTGACGCGTCCCCTGGGCTGGGAGTGGGCCAAATATCGGACGCCGTCGGGCGTGAGTGCCGAGTCGCGACACGCTTCATGCCTCGGGCGGACCGATGTGTCGCTCAAAACGCGCATGAACCAAGCCTCAGGCCGGGAACAACCGATATTTCGAGGTGCGCCCGCGTCTCGCGGCCATCCGCCGCCTCATGCCGCGCTGGCGCGCGCCCGCTGCGCTCACGAATCCCGCAACGGCGGACCCGGTAGCATGCCCCGCACATGTCCAGCTGGTTCGACAAGCTGCTCGAGGAGCTTCAGCGCCGCCAGGCCGAGGCCGATGCGCAGCGCGAGGGGCGGCCGTTCGAGCGCCCTGACGCCCGCGCGGCTCGCGAGCGCAAGGTGACGCCGATCGACGAGGAGCGTCAGGGGCGCCGCGCGGGCCGCACGAACGGCGGTGGCGACGGCCCGACCTTTCCACCGGTCGCCGGTGGCGACCTGCCGTGGCGCCGATACCTGCTGATCGGCGGCGGGCTGATCGCCCTGCTCATCGTGCTGGGCCTGCTGGGAGGCGTCGTCAACCTCATCACCGACGTGATGTGGTACGACTCGCTGGGTCGACGGGACGTGCTCCAGACGCGTCTCTGGTCACAGGTCGCGCTCTTCGCGATTGGTTTCGTCGCGATGCTCCTCCCCGCCCTCCTCAGCATCTGGCTGGCGAGCCGCATCGCGCCGCAGTCGCCGGTGCGCCAGCTGGGCGGGATCGAGCTGCCCGATGCGTCGCGCGCCATCGCCATCGGGCTGATCGTGGTGGCGGTCCTCCTCTCGCTGGGCTCCGGCGCGGCCTGGAGCGGCAACTGGGAGAGCGTGCTGCTCTTCCTGAACGGCGGCGACTGGGGCGTCACCGATCCGACCTTGGGCCGCGACATCGGCTTCTACGTCTTCGACCTGCCCTTCTGGCGATTCCTGCTCGGTTGGGCATCGACGACCCTGATCGCCGTCGGCCTGCTGACGCTGGGGGCGTATGCCACGCGGGCGCTGCGCTGGCAGTTCCGGCTCAGCGCGCCGGTGCGGGCGCACCTGTCGGTGATCGGCGCGCTGCTGCTGGTGGTCATCGCCGGTGGGTATCAGCTCGACATCGCCGAGCTCACCTACTCTACCCGTGGGTTGAGCGGCAACGTGCAGGCCGCGCTGTACACCGACGTCAACGCGCAGTTGCCGGCGTCCGTGATCCTGACGGTCGTGGCCCTCGCGGCTGCAGGCCTGCTCCTGCTCAACACCTGGTTTCGGACCCTGTGGCTGCTCGCACTGGCGGCGGGCGCGTGGATCGTGCTGTCGATCGTGGTGGGAGGGCTCTACCCGAGCTTCGTGCAGACCGTGCAGGTCAACCCGAACGAGCTCAACGTGGAGCGCGAGTACATCGTCGACCACATCACCTCGACGCGCCGCGCGTTCGACCTCGACGCGATCGAGCAGCGGCGCTTCACCGGGGAGGAGGATCTGACCCGGGAGGTGTTCGCCGAGGATGCCGCCACGATCGACAACCTGCGGCTGTGGGACTACCGGCCACTGCTGACCACCTTCGGCCAGCAGCAGATCCTGCGTCGCTACTACACCTTCTCCGACGTCGACATCGACCGCTACCAGATCGACGACGAGCAACGACAGATCATGCTGAGCGCTCGCGAGCTCGACGTTGAACGCTTCGGCGACAGCCGTACCTGGACGAACGAGCGCCTGGTGTACACCCACGGTTACGGGATCACCGCGGTGCCGGTGGACGCCGTCACCGACCAGGGGACGCCGGACTACCTCGTCAGCGGTATCGACGATGATCCGCAGCTGCCGCTCGACCAGCCGCGAATCTACTTCGGCGAAGAGACCGATACGTACATCGTCACCGGTACGACGACGGCCGAGTTCGACTATCCGCTCGACACCGACGGCAGCGACGGCGGCGGCGGCGAGGCGGGGGCCGAGACGGTCTGGAGCGGCTCGACCGGTGTGGGGATCGGGAACCCGCTGGCTCGTGCGCTCTTCGCGCTCCGCTTCGGCGACTTCAACATGCTGATCAGCAACCAGCTGACGGATGAGTCGCAGGTGCTCTTCCGTCGCGCGATCCAGGAGCGGGTGCCGGAGATCGCGCCGTTCCTCGAGTACGACGACGACCCGTACCTGGTGAGCGCCGATGACCGGCTGCTCTGGGTGTGGGACGCCTACACCGTCAGCAACCGCTATCCCAACGCTCAGCCGCTGCCTGCCGGCACGCGGTTCGGCGGCGCCAACTATGTCCGGAACAGCGTCAAGGTGGTGGTCGACGCCTACGACGGCACCGCGCGCTTCTTCCTCGCCGATCCGGACGACCCCATCATCGCCGCCTACGCGCGGATCTTCCCGAACCTGTTCGAGCCACTCTCCGCCATGCCGGAGCAGCTCCAGGCGCATCTGCGCTACCCGGAGGACCTGTTCGTCGCGCAGAACGAGGCGTATCGGCTCTATCACCTGCCGGCCACCGAGAACGGTGCGACCACGTTCTACAACGAGGACGACCGCTGGGCGATCCCGGAGGACGTCGTGGCCGGCAATGGGCAGCCGATGGAGCCGTACTACGTGATCATGCGCATCCCCGGTGAGGACGAGGCGGAGTTCGTCCTGATCCAGCCGATGGTGCCGGAGGACCGGCCGAACATGATCGCCTGGGTGGCGGCGCGCACGGATCCCGGGGTCTACGGTGAGCGCATCGCGTTCCAATTCCCGACTGGCACCTCGACACAAGGCCCGGTGCAGATCGAGGGACGCATCGGCGCCGACGACGCGATCAGCGAGCAGTTCACCCTGTGGTCGAGCGCCGGCTCGCGGGTGGTGCGGGGCAACCTGCTGGTGCTGCCGATCGGCGAGGACGGGCTCCTGTACGTCGAGCCGATCTTCCTCCAGGCCGAGGGCGCTCCGTTCCCCGAGTTCGTGCGCGTGATCATGGCCGACCAGCGACGCGTGGCCTTTGCCGAGACGGTCGAGGAGGGCCTGCGCCAGTTGCTCGGCGAGGCAGAGCCTCCGCCGCCGGAGGTCCCGGAGCCAACCGATCCCGGCGAGTCACCGGCCCCGTCGCCATCGCCCGGGGAATCGCCCACCCAATCTCCGGGTGAGCTGCCGGCGGACGTGGCCGGCCTCGTGGCCGAGGCTCAGCGTCTCTACGACGATGCACAGGCCGCACTGGAGGCGGGCGACCTCGGCACGTACCAGGAGCGGATCGACGAGCTGGAAGCCGTGCTCGAGTCCCTTGCCGGGCTGACCGACGAGTAGGCGCAGTGCCGGGGTCCTGCGTCGGACTCGCCGTTTGCGCTGGGGCGCAACGAACTACGACCTTGAGCGCCCTTCGACCGTTTCTCGCGCCCCGGCGCAAACCACGACCGAATATCGGTCCAATCCGATCGAGTAGGCCGCGATCTCGGCCCTGCCTCGTGGTTACTTGCGGTGAGGTGCAAACGGCGGGTCGGCCATGGAATGTCCTCGTAGACTCGAACCCTGATGGATGTGCTGGTGATCGGGTCCGGCGGGAGGGAGCACGCGCTTGCCTGGCGGCTGGCGCGCGACGAGGGCGTGCGACTCGTTCGGATCGCGCCGGGCAACGGCGGTACGCCGGCAGTCGGAGAATCGGTGCCCGGCCTGGACATCCGCGACGTCGCGGCGGTCGCGCGCCACGCCGCGCGTGAGCGCTACGGACTGGTTGTCATCGGTCCGGAAACGCCCCTGGCGGCGGGGCTTGCCGATGAGCTGGCCTCGACCCGCATCCCCACCTTCGGACCAACCCGGGCGGCGGCCCGCCTGGAGTCGAGCAAGTCGTTTTCCAAGGAGCAGATGCGGCGAGCCGGCGTCCCGACCGCATCGGCGCGGAGCTTCACGGATCCCGACGCCGCGCTCGCGCACGTTCGCGCCTCCGAGCGGCCGCCGGTGGTCAAGGCCGACTGGCTGGCGGCGGGCAAGGGCGTCGTGGTGCCGGAGAGCGTGGATGAAGCGGCGAAGGCGGTGCGCGAGCTGTTCGACAGCGTGGCCCCCGGCGCCCGGGTCGTCCTGGAAGAGCGGTTGTCCGGTCCGGAGGTGAGCGCCTTTGCCCTGATCAGCGACGAAGCGGTCGTTCCGTTGGCGGTGGCCTGTGACTACAAGCGCCTGGGCGATGGCGACACGGGGCCGAACACCGGCGGCATGGGCGCCTACGCGCCGGTGCCGTCATTCGGACGGACGGCGCTCGAGCAGGTAGCGGCCGATGTCTTCGAGCCGATCGCATGGCGCATGGCGCGCGACGGGTTCTCGTATCGCGGCGTCCTCTACGCCGGACTCATGCTGACCGATGACGGACCGATGGTCCTCGAGTTCAACGCCCGCTTCGGGGACCCCGAGGCGCAGGTGCTGATGCCGATGCTCGACGGTGACCTGGCGAGCGCCCTCGTCGGCTGTGCCACCGCCGACCGTGGGCTCATGGAAGGCTCGGTCGCGATGCGCGGTGGCGCGGCGGTGGGCGTGGTCATCGCGTCCGAGGGATACCCCGACACCCCGTTGACCGGGCGCCTGCTCGAAGGCGCCGAGCCGTCGTCGCCCGCCGATGACGGTGACCTGCTCTGCTTCCATGCCGGCTCGGCGCGGATGTCCGACGGTCGCCACGAGACGACCGGCGGCCGCGTCGTGACCATGGTCGGCCACGGGCCGTCGTTCGAGGCGGCTCGCGAGGCCGCCTACCGTGGCGTGGAATCGGTCAAGCTCGGTGGCGGCTTCTACCGGACCGATATCGCGGCGCGCGAATCAGAGATGGGCGACAGGACGCAGCTCAGCCACGAGGCCGGGAGGGCGGGGTAGCCGCTTGGCCAGCTCGATTGCCTCGTCGAGATCGGCGCAGTCGAGCACGTAGAAGCCGCCAAGCGCCCCCTTCGTCCTCGCCGTCCGTGTCGCCGTGAAGAAGCAGGAGGTACTTCATCTGTAGAGCCTCAAGGTGGATCACACGCCATGTTTGCCGACGAACGAGCAGGCCCCGGATCGACCGGGTCCCGCTCGCATCGGCGGAGAGAGCTAGCGTCCGCGGGCGCTGCCGGGCACCATCACGTCCACCCACACGAGGCGATGGTCGCTGCTCGGCACGGGGAAGCCGGTCCCGGTCAGATAGACGAGGGGGTGACCCGGCTCCGGCCAGAAGACTGCCGTGTCGACGATCCGCAGACTGCGGCTGGGCAGGACGTAATCGGCGCGGAGGTTGCCCGGCCCGCTGCACGGCGGGAAGGCGGGCGTGTCACAGAAGTCCGCCGTGTCGAACGCCGGGTCGCTCTCGTGCGTGTCGTTCAACGCGTCCTGCACCATCGACCATTCGGTGCCGCCCAGGCTGGACGGCGTGACCTTGGTGTTGATGCGGGGGTTGTCGAGCAGCTGCTGGATCGAGCCGGGAATGCTGTCGCCGTCGAGCGGATCCGAGTTCTGGTCGCCCGCGATGACGAATTTAGACCCGGGCTTCAGGCCGCCGAGGACGCCCTCGTCGTCGTAGAGATAGTCGCCGGCACCGGGCGTCACGTAGTCGGCCCACAGCCGGATCTCGTCGAAGTTGCGACGTCCGTTTCGATCTTCGGCGCCGTCGAAGACGGGGGGTGTCGGGTGGCTGACTAGGAAATGAACGGTCGAGCCCCCGATATCGATCGGCACGTCCCAGTGGCTCTTGCTCGACAGAGGGAGGATCGCCAGCTCGTCGGCGTTGTACCAGTCGGCCGGTGCCGCGGTGGCGGGATTGTCCGGCAGCAACGCGCCGGGCATATCGGCCCACTTGAAGTCCTGGAAGGTTCGCGCCGCGTCGTGGTCGATCGGGTGCTGGCTGAAGACCGCCATCCCGAACTTGCCGGGAAACTCGCCGAAACCGAGGGCGTCGTCGCCATAGCCGGGTGCCAGCGGCTCGGTGACGGTGGCGCCGTTGTTGTTCAGGTCGAACCCGGAGGCGATGCCGGTGTTCGATGGGGCGACGAACACGTGGTCGTAGGAGATCGGATCCTGACCGTTCTGGCTGACGCCCAGGTAGTTCTCCTGGAAGGCGGCCGTCAGCGCATTGCCGGTGACCGGGCCGTCGATGTAGTCGAATTCATTGACGAGCAGAACCTCCGGCCGGGTGCGCTGGATGATCTCGGCCACCGCCGCCGCCTGCGCGCGTCGCCCCCGGAGGGCTGCGTTCGTCTCGTCCGCATCGAACGGCTCGGACAGGTCCGAGAGGGCCTGGCCGGGCAGGTTGCGGTTGAGCGACGCGTTGAAGGTGGCGAAGCGCACCGGCTCCGGCGGGCCCTTGGCGTCCGCCGGCATGGGGGCAGCAAGCAGCGATGCGGCGAGCACAGCGAGGGCGAGCAGCAGTGCGGCCGGCGTGTGCATGGCCTGGGAGATGACTGGGAAGGACATCGGCGCGGAGCCTCCGTGCATGGGTGTGGGGACCGACGCAGCACATCATGGGCCACACCCTCGGGCCTGCGCCGGTGCCGGCGGCTATCCTTGGCGCCGATGCCGACCGTCGCCGTCGTCTGCGGTTCTCGCTCCGATCTGCCGGCTCTCAAGGGCTGCTTCGACGTGCTCGACTCCTATGGCATCAGCTGGGAGGCATCGGTCATCAGCGCCCACCGCCAGGCCGATGCCCTGCACGTCTACGTCGATGAGGCCGAGGAGGCCGGCGTTCAGCTCTTCATCGGCGCGGCTGGGCTGGCCGCCCATCTGCCGGGCGTGCTGGCCAGCCTGACGGCAAGGCCGGTGATCGGTATCCCGCTCGACGGCGGTTCATTGGGCGGAGCCGATGCGCTCTACGCGGTCGTCCAGATGCCACCCGGCGTTCCGGTCGCCACGGTCGCCATTGGTTCGGCCGGGGCCCGGAACGCGGCCCATCTCGCGGCCCGCATCCTCGCCATCTCGGATGCTGCGGTTGCCGAGCGTGTGACGGCCTTCCGCGACGAGCAGGCGGCAAAGGCCGAGCTGCGGATCGACCCGCGAAAGTGACGTGACGTTCGTCCCTCGATGAGTGGCCGTGGGGTTGGGAGAGCGCCGGCCCGACGGATCGAGAACTGCTGGCGAGGTGTGCGAGCCCGTCCGGAATCCGAAGCGTCGAGAAACGTACCATTCTCCGCGTGATTGATCGGTATGCGCTGCCAGAGCTGCGCGAGGTCTTCGGCGAGCAGCACAAGCTGGACCTGTGGTTGCGCATCGAGCTGCTCGCGGTCGAGGCGCTTCGCGACGCCGGCGTGGTGCCGCACGACGACTTCGAGCGGATCCGTGGAGCGGTGGGCGAGGTCGACGCGCGGCGCGCACGCGAGATCGAGCGGGAGTCGCAGCACGACGTCATCGCCTTCCTGCGCTCGGTCACCGAGCGGCTGGGACCCGAGGGTCGCTGGCTGCACTACGGCCTGACCAGCTCGGACGTGCTCGACACGGCGACCGCGGCCGTCCTGCGAGACGCGACCCGGGTGGTGGAGGGCGAGCTCCAGCGGCTGATCGGGGTCGTGCGGCGGCTGGCGCTCCAGTACCGCGACACGCCCATGGTGGGCCGCAGCCACGGCATCCATGCCGAGCCGATGACGTTCGGCTTCAAGGCCGCCGGCTGGTACGCCGAGCTGTTGCGTGACGCCGAGCGGCTGGCTCGTGCTCGCGATGGGATCGGCGTCGGCTCCATCTCCGGAGCCGTCGGCACGCATGCCAATGTCAGCGGCGGCGTCGAGCGTCACGTGCTCGCCGGGCTGGGGCTTGCCGCCGATCCGGCACCGACCCAGGTCATCAGCCGCGACCGGCACGCCGAGCTGCTCACGACGCTCGCCATCCTGGGTGGGACGCTGGAGCGGGTCGCGGTCGAGATCAGGCACCTCCAGCGCACCGAGGTGGCGGAGGCATTCGAGCCCTTTGGCTCCGGACAGCAGGGCAGCAGCGCGATGCCGCACAAGCGCAACCCGATCCTTGCCGAGCGGGTGACGGGGATGGCGCGACTGCTGCGCGGGGACGCGCTGATCGGGCTCGAGAACATGGCGCTCTGGCACGAGCGCGACATCAGCCACTCGTCCGCCGAGCGCTTCGTCTTCGAGCGCGCGCTCGGAGTGGCGGCCTATGCGACCCGGACGCTCGGCGACATGCTCGATGGGCTCGAGGTGGATGCCGACCGAATGCTGCACAACCTGGCCGAGCTCGGCGGCATGGTCTATTCCGAGGCGCTCCTGCTGGCCATGATCTCGAAGGGGGCCGATCGACAGGCGGCGTATCGGCTCCTCCAGGCGGCCGCGAAACGGGCGTACAGCGGGGAGAGCACCTTCGCCGATGCCCTGCACGCCGATCCGGCCATCGGCGAATGGCTCAGCGCGGACGAGATCGAGCTCGCCATGGACCTGACGCATCATCTCGCCGGAATCGAGGTCACCTACCGAGCGCTTGGCCTCGACGGGGCGGCGTGACGGGGTTGCAACATGCGTCGCTGGCGTGACGCCGCCGCGTGGTCGATCCGACTGGTGTCCGGGCGGCCGGAGCTGTGGCTGCCCGGTGCGCTCGCATGGCTGGCCAGCGTCGGATGGGTCCCATTCATCGTGGCCGTCGCCCAACCGCCATCGGTGGCCGAGCTCACGTTCCTGGGCGCCCGGATCGTGACCTCGGGTGCGTGGCCGTGGAATGCGGTGCTCATCGGCTCCGTGCTCATCGTCACCGTCCTTCTCGCGTTCCTGCTGACGGCCATCGCCAACGCGGTCCTCATCGCGCTCGTCGGCGGGCGGCCGCCCGCGACCTCGGATGCTGCTCGCGTGCTGGCCGTCAGCCTGGTCACCGCGCTCCCCGCTGCCCTCGCAACGCTGGTCATCCTGCTGGCTGCGGTCGTCATCGCGCCGCGCGAGTTCAACGCTCCCGATCCGGCGGGCGGACCGGTCCTCCGCACCGTTCTCAGACTCACGCCCTACCTGGTGCTGCTCGGCATCACATCGGCCGCCGGGGCGGCACTTGCGGCGGTGGCAGGCCGGCTGGCGGTGCGCAGGCGAGTCCGGCTCGCGAACGCGCTCAGATCGGCATCCGCGATCGCGCTCGGCGCCGCCCCGGCCATCCATGCAATGGCGGCTTTCGCGATGCAGCTCCTCTTCCTTGCCTTCGCCACCATGTTACTCGCCGTCCTGTGGGCGCCGATCGGCGCGCGGCTGGAGAGCGCGGGGGAGTTCGAGGTCGCCGTCGGCCTGCTGCTGGTAGGCTTCGTGGCGATCTGGCTCTGCCTGGTCCTGGCGGGTGGAGCCCTCCATGCGTGGTCCGCCGCCACGTGGTCGCGGCTCGTCGCCACCGATGCACCGGGGAGGACCTGACACGCCGTGGAAGCCCTGGAGATCGGGACGCAGGTCGAGCTCACCATGCGCCTCGTCGCCGCGCTCGTCCTCGGTGCCGTGATCGGCTGGGAGCGCGAGCTTCAGCGCATGCCGGCCGGCTTTCGCACTCACGCGCTGGTGTCGCTCGGCTCGGCCATCTTTACCGTCATCGGCGCCTACGGATTGACCGCCCCCGGATCGGACCCGACCCGGATCGCCGCGCAGATCGTGTCGGGCATCGGCTTCCTCGGCGGTGGCGCCATCCTGCATTACGGTGGCACCGTTCGCGGGCTGACGACCGCCGCATCGCTGTGGGCGGTGGCAGCGGTGGGAATGGCGGCGGGCGCGGGCCTGCTCGTCGTCGCCAGCGTCAGCACGGTGCTGGTGATCGTTGCGCTCGAGGTCCTACAGCGACTCGAGCGGGTCGCGAAGAGGCGCCTCAACATACCGACCGGCAACCGGTCGGAACCGATCGACGACAAGAGCCAGGAGGAGGGCGATTGACCGTGTCCGACGCGCTGCTGCGCAGTGAGATCCCGGGCTTGCCGTTGGTGCATCGCGGCAAGGTGCGCGAGACGTACGAGGTCGATGAGCGGCACCTGCTGCTGGTCGCCACCGACCGCCTATCCGCTTTCGACGTCGTGTTCGAGCAGCCGATCCCGGACAAGGGCGCGGTCCTCACCCGGCTCTCGGCCTGGTGGTTCGAGCAGCTCGGCGGGCTCGGCCGCTCGCATTTCGTGAGCGCCGATCGTGAACGCCTGCCGGAGGCGGCGCGAACGCGCGAGCTCGCCCCGCGCTCGATGCTCGTCCGCCGTGCCGATCGCGTGGATGCCGAATGCGTCGTCCGTGGCTACCTGGCGGGCTCCGGCTGGGCCGAGTACCGGCGCAGCCGATCCGTCTGCGATCAGCCGCTGCCGGACGGCCTGCACGAGGCGGACCGCCTGCCGGAGCCGATATTCACGCCGTCGACCAAGGCAGAGGTCGGGCACGACGAGAACATCAGCCGCGCGCAGCTGGCCGACCTGGTGGGGAGCGACCTGGCGCTCCAGCTCGAAGAGCGCTCGATCGCGCTCTACAACGAGGGGGCGCGGCGCGCGGAGGCGGTGGGCCTGATCCTGGCCGACACGAAGTTCGAGTTCGGGTTCATCGACGGTGAGCTGGCGGTCATCGACGAGGTGCTCACCCCCGACTCGTCGCGCTTCTGGGACGGCGAGCAGTATTCCCCGGGCTCCAGCCCGCAGAGCTTCGACAAGCAGTTCGTGCGCGACTTCGTCTCCGATGCGGGGTGGAACAAGGAGCCTCCGGCGCCGATCCTGCCGGACGAGGTGATCCGCGGCACGCGGGATCGCTACGTCGCCGCCTTCGAGCGGCTCACCGGACGGCCCTGGGCGTTGAGCACGGCCTGATGCGCTGGCTGGCAGAGGTCCACGTTGCGCTCCGATCCGGAATCGCCGATCCGGAGGGCCAGACCATCGGGTCGGCGCTCCGCGCGCTGGGATATTCGACGGTGAGCGAGGTGCGCAGCGGAAAGCTCATGCGGATCGCGTTCGAGGCGGACGACCCGGATGCCGCGGAGGCGGCCGTCGGCGAGATGTGCCGCCGGCTGCTCGCGAGTCCGGTGATGGAGACCGCCAGCTGGGAGCTGCGCGCCGACGAGCAGCAGGATGCCGAGGCGGCAAACCCGTGACCGTCGTCGCACGGATGCCGCGCGTGGCGGTGGCGGTCTTTCCCGGTACCTGGTCGGAGCGCGACTTCGTCCACGTCGTCGAATCGGTGCTCGGCTGGGAGGCCCGCCTGGTGTGGCACACCGAGGCCGATCTCGGCACGCCGGACGCCGTCGTCCTCCCGGGCGGCTTCGCGCACGGCGATCACCTGCGGACCGGCGCCATCGCACGCTTCTCCCCGATCATGCGCTCGGTCGAAGCGTTCGCCGCGGCGGGCGGGCCGGTGATCGGCTCGTGCAACGGGTTCCAGGTCCTGACCGAGGCGGGCATGCTGCCGGGCGCGCTGCTGCGCAACGATCATCTCGAGTTCCGCTGTGACTGGCAGTCGCTGCGCGTCGAGCATCCGGCCGCCACACCCGCCTGGTTGGGCGACCTCGCCGACGGCGACGTCATCAGCCTGCCGATCAGCCACGGGGAGGGCCGCTACATCGCCGACACCGAGACCCTCGATGCGCTCGAGCGGGATGGTCGGGTCGTGCTCCGCTACACCGACGCCGATGGCCGGGTGAGCCCGGATTCAAATCCGAACGGATCGGATCGCGGGATCGCCGGGATCGTCAACGAGCGCGGCAACGTCCTGGGCCTGATGCCGCATCCCGAGCGCGCCTCCGAATCGGAGGTCGGCGGGACCGACGGCCTGCGGCTCTTCCGGTCGCTGGACCGATGGCTGCGGGAGCAGCCGGCAGCCCCGGAACGTCGGCTATCATCGGGCTGACCGTCCAGACCTGCCTCAGGAGCGAACGAGTGGATCAGCACGAGCGCGATCGCCGCGACCCGCCGGACGCGGAGGACACGGAGGACGCGTCGCCATCATCGAGCGAGCCGGTCCAGCCGAGCGAGCCGGTCCAGCCGCCCGAGCCGGTCGAGCCGCCCGAGCCGGTCGAGCCGGTCGACCCCATGGCGACGGCCGAGATCGAGAGCTGGCCGAGCCAGGACGCGTCGTCAGCACCGCAGGCAGCCACCGTCCGCGAGGGTGACGAGGCGACGGCATGGCCGACCGAGCCCCCAGCGGCCGGGTCCACCGGCGCGAACGACTGGCCGACGGCGCCGCCGGAGCGCGGCGATGAGCCGATCCATGAACCGGCATGGACCGCGAGGTCCGAGCCGGAGACCTCGGAGCCTGCGCCCAGCGAGGTGGAGGCCTACCCCGCATCCGGGCCGGGCTCGGCCGACGGGTCGGTTGCAGCGGCCGCGACGGCGGCGCACGCCGTCCCGGCCAGCGAGGGCGGTATCGGGGAGAGCACCCAGTGTCCCCGCTGCGGAACCGAGAATCGTCCGGGTCTCTCGTTCTGTCGGAACTGCGGGCAGCGGCTGGTCGCGGCGGGCGTCGCAAGCACGGTCGAGCGTCCCGGCGCGCCCGAGGGAACGATGGCCTGTCCTCGCTGTGGCACGCACAATCGCGCCGGCGTCGCCTTCTGCCAGAACTGTGGGGCGAACCTGCGGGGTACCGCGCCGGGATACGTGTCGCCCACCGTGGCCACCGAGTCGGACGCGGAGGTGGTCGATGCCGAGCGCCGCGGAGCGGTCCTCGGCCCGGTCGTCCTCCTGATCGGCCTCGTGGGCATCATCACGGGGTACCTCCTGCCGTTCCTGTATGGCTCGGGCTCGCTCTTCGAGCGCGCCACGGGCTCCGGCGGATACGGCCTCGCCTTCTGGTCGGGCTATCCCGACGTCGGCGCCGGCCTCGCGGACCAGGCGTACTTCGGCCTCGCCGGTCCGGTCCCGATCCTCGGTCTCCTCCTGCTGGCGCTGGCCATCGCGGGATTCATGCGCGCCGTCCCGGGCCCGCTCCAGACGATCGGCCTCGGTATCACGCTGCTGTGGAGCGTTGGGCTGGTCGTCCTGTTCGTGATCGTGGAGCTCGCGGGCAACTGGAGCGGCGACCTGGTCGGGATGCTCCGCGTGCTGACACCGGCCGGGATCATCTTCCTTCTCGCCTCCCTGATCGTGCTGATCGGCACGCTCACGCGCTTCGGACGGAGCTGAGCTTTGGCTCGCTTCTGCGCAAACTGCGGAACCGAGGTCGAGGACACGGCCGTCTTCTGCCCGACCTGCGGGCAGCCGATCGACCAGCCGACCGACCAGGGCAGCGAGAACGAGATTCCGCCCGCACCGGCCTGGCCGGATCCGACAGGCGATCAGGGGCAGGGGCAGGAACCGGAGCCGGACGATGCTTCGCCGGGCGATGCTCGGCAGGCGCGCTTCGAGGAGCCGACACGTGCCGAGGAGGCACCTCCGCCCGCCGCCGCGCCGTCTCCGCCTCCGACATCCACCCCACCGCCTCGCGCAGACCACGGTCAGCCGTCTCGGACGCCGATCAACCTGCCGGTCACCATGCCGCTCACGCTCTCCGCGTGGCTGATCGGCGGCGGCGCGGCGTTGGCGGCGCTTGGCGTCATCATCGGCCTGTTCGATGGCTTCCTGAACCCGGTCGACCTGATCCTTCTCCTCGCGTTGATCGGGATCGCAGCAACCGTCTTCTTCTCGGCCAACGTGCCGAACATCGCCAACCTGCGGCTGATCACGCTGGCCATCGTGCTCGTCGGCTTCGGAGTCGGGCTCGACCGGATCGGCTTCGGCGGGGCGGGGATCGGCGAGCTGCTCCTCTTCCTGGGAACCGCGGCGGCGGCCATCGGCGCCATCCTTCTCGAGCTCGGTCGCGACCAGCCACTGGGCGGCACGCAGCGCTGACGCCATGACGCTGGCGACACCGGCGGCCGAGCAGCGTCATGGCCTGACCGAGACGGAGTACGACCTCGTCGTCGCGGCTCTCGGCCGTGCCCCGAACCCGGTGGAGCTGGGAATGTTCGGCGCGATGTGGTCCGAGCACTGCGCCTACAAGCACTCGCGTCCGTTGCTCGGGCGTTTGCCGTCGACCGGTAAGCGGGTGCTCGTCGGACCCGGCGAGAACGCCGGCGCGCTCGATATCGGCGATGGTCTGGCCGTCGTCTTCAAGGTCGAGTCCCACAACCACCCCAGCGCCGTGGAGCCGTACCAGGGCGCGGCGACCGGCATCGGCGGGATCATCCGTGACATCTTCACCATGGGAGCGCGACCGATCGCGCTGCTCAACAGCCTGCGCTTCGGACCGGTGGAGGCCGACCGCGGGACCGATCCCGAGACGGCCGCTCGGAACCGCTACCTGTTCGACGGGGTCATCGGCGGAATAGCGGGCTATGGCAACTGCATCGGCATCCCCGATGTCGGCGGCGAGATCGCCTTCGATGCCTCCTATTCCGGCAATCCGCTGGTCAACGCCATGTGCGTGGGCATCGCCCGCCACGACGAGATCACCCTGGCCCGCGCGGCCGGCGCCGGAAACGTCCTGCTGCTGGTCGGTGCCTCGACGGGGCGCGATGGCATCCAGGGGGCCTCGTTCGCATCGGCCACATTGGGGGCGGATCGGGAGGAGCGGCGCCCGGCGGTCCAGGTCGGCAACCCGTTCCTGGAGAAGCTGCTCATGGAGGCCTGCCTGGAGCTCGCGCGGCTGGATGCCGTGGTGGCCATGCAGGACCTGGGCGCCGCGGGCCTGACCTGCGCGCTGGCCGAGCTGACCGCCCGTGGCGGTGTCGGGGCGGATGTCGACCTCGACGCGGTCCCACGCCGCGAGGGCGGCATGACGCCGTACGAGGTCCTGCTCTCCGAGTCGCAGGAGCGGATGCTCATCGTGGTGCGGCCGGAGGCCGTTGGGGAGGTGCACGCCATCTTCGACCGCTACGAGCTTGGCGCGGCGGAGATCGGGAACATCGTCGACGAGCCGGTGATTCGCTGCCGGATGGCCGGCGAGGTGGTGTGCGAGGTGCCGGGCCGCGCATTGGCCGACGACGCGCCTCGCTACGCGATCGCGGGAACTCCAGCCGTCGCGCAACCGGACAACCTGGAGGAGCTCGCCGCGGAGGAGCCGACGGAGTCGACCCTGCTCGGGCTGCTCGCCTCTTCGAACGCGCGCGATCGGAAGCCGATCTGGCGGCGCTACGACCATATGAACGGTACGAACACGCTGGTCGGCCCCGGCGCCGGCGACGCTGCACTGCTCAGGGTGAAGGGCACGGGGAGCGCCCTGGCCCTCTCGATCGACGGCCCCGGACCGGCACGAGTCGGCGCCCTCGACCCCTACCTGGCGGGTGTCTCGGCGGTGGTGGAGGGGGCGCTCAACATCGCCTGCAGCGGCGCAACGCCGATCGGCATCACCGACTGCCTCAATTTCGGGTCGCCCGAGACCGATCTCGGGGCATGGCAGCTGGAGCGGGCGATCGACGGGATCGCGGATGCCTGCCGCGCGCTCCGTATCCCGGTCGTGTCCGGCAATGTCAGCCTCTACAACGAGACGGCGGACGGCCCGATTCTTCCGACGCCCGTGATCGGCACGGTCGGGCTGCTCCAGCACCGATCTGCCGCCCTCACCATGTCATGGGCAACCGACGAGGAGATCTGGCTGCTCGGTGATCCGGCCATGGACGCCGACGCGCTTGCGGGTTCCGAGCTCGCATGGAGCCGAGGGTTGCGGTGCGGGGTCCCGACGCTCGATCTGGCTACCTCCGCGGGGCTGATCTCGCTGCTGCCGCGGCTGGCACGAGACGGAATCGTCCGGACGGCGCACGACTGCTCGGTCGGAGGAATCGGGGTGGCCCTGGCACGCATGGTGATGACGTCGGGCATCGGCCTTCGCGCGGAGATACCGCTTCGGAACGCACTTGGCACGGCAGCCGCCTTCGGGGAGCGCGGCGGCAGGGTGATCGTGGGGGTTGGGCCGGATGGCGCGACCCATCTCCAGCGGGCCGCTGACGAGGCGTCCGTGCCTGCGACCCGGCTCGGTACGGTTGGCGGCCGGAAGCTCGACGTACGGTTCGGTGGCGTGCGGCTGCTCGTCCCGATCCGGCGGCTGACGGAGGCCTGGCGGACGCCGTTCTAGCTCGGCGGCGAACGGCGATTCGAGTGCCCCGGATGCAGGGCCGGCTTCGAATCGGGCGTGGCGCCAACCCCCAGGGAGGCGACGATCACGTCCTCGTCCAGGAGCATCCTGGAGCGCCGCAGTGTCCGTCGATGAAGAGCGGCCGCCACCGCGTCGTCGGCAGTGCCGCGTGGGATGGAAGCCTCATCGTCGATCGCCGAGGAACTCGAGGGCGCCGCGCGCCGACGGCCGGCCAGCACGACGGACCAGGCAAACAGCGACAGAGCCGCGAGTCCGCCCGTGCCTTTGCGGAAGAATGGCGCTGGTGCTCCAGGTGCCCTGCGTCGAGCTTCCGTTGACGAGACGCATGGTGAGCGTCCGTCCCGCGACGTCGACCGAGACTGAGTCCGCCGGGAAGCCTCCGGCGTACGTCACGCTGAAGGCGAACGTCGTTGCCGTGGTGCCCGACGACGGTGAAGCCTGCGGCGCGCTCAGCGCAGTGGGTCCGGCCGCGGATGCCGAGGACGACGCCCCGTGGAGCGCCGCCGCGATGGCCAGGACGAGGAGCGCACGTGCCCGAATCAGCCGGACGCTTGAGCCCCGCCTCGGCGCCGCCGCGTGGATACAGCGCCTGAATCGGTCTCCGGCGCGTCGTCCGGATGCGGGTGGTCATGGTTGCCAACATCCAGGTGGGCGAGCCCTCCCCGCGCCCGCTCGTGGAGGCGGTAGACCTCCTCCAGGCCGTCCGGTGGAGCCGCCGACTTGTAGATCGCGCAGAACACATTGACGACGTCCGGATCGAACTGGGTCCCCGCGTGACGCTGGAGCTCGGCAAGCGCGTCGTCATGCGTGCGGACGACGCTGTACGGGCGATCGTGCACCATGGCGTGGTACGCATCGGCCACGCTGACGATCCGGGCGCCGAGCGGGATCTCGGTGCCCTTCAGCCCGTGCGGGTAACCGCCGCCGTTGAAGCGCTCGTGGTGATGCAGGACCACCGGAATCGCCTCGCGCAGGTTCGACGCCTGCTCGAGGATCACCTGTCCGATGCGCGGGTGCTCGCCGATCGCCTGCCACTCGGCGGCGGTGAGGGTGGTCGGCTTGTCGAGGATCTCCTCGGGAATCGCAATCCTGCCGAGGTCGTGGAGGAGCGCCGCGATCCGGATTCGCTCGATCTCCTCGACCGGCAGGCCCATCTCGATCCCGATCCCGGTCGACAGTGCCGCGATCATGTCGGATGGGCGCCCGCGATGATTGGGCTGCGGCGCCAGGACCGATGCGAGCGCCTGCGTCGCCGTGTCGCTCGCCCACTGACCGATGGCGGTGGCCTGCGCGCGGCGCTCGGCGGAGATCGGCGCTCGTCGTACCGGCGCTTCGTCGTCCAGGTCTCGGAACTGATTCGTGCGGTTGCGTCCAAGGGACTTGGCCGCGTACATGGCCGCATCGGCGCGGTCGACGAGCATGTCGAGCTGGAGCTGGGCTCCTCGACCGCCGGCGATTCCGATGCTGATGGTGATGTTGACGGTCTGATCGCCGGCGATGCGCAGTGGCTCCCGCTGCACGAGCGCGCGCAGCTCCTCGGCCAGGAGAACGGCATCGTCGGGGAGCGTCTCGGGCAGGATCAGCATGAACTCCTCGCCGCCGTAGCGGCCGAAGGTGTCGCTGACCCGAACGCCATCGGCAATCAGCCGTGCCACCTGGCGCAGGACCGCGTCGCCGGAGTTGTGGCCATAGGTGTCGTTGATCGGCTTGAACCGGTCGATGTCGATGAAGGCGACGCTGAGCGGCTTGTAGTGGCGAACGGCCCGCTCGACTTCGGAGGCGAGAATGGCCAGCAGCGTCTCGCGGTTCGGGATGCCCGTGAGCCGATCGTGTGTCGCGCGGGCTTCCACCTGCAGGAAGGCGCCACTGACGGCGTTGAAGGCGCGCGCCAGCCTTCGCTCGCCGGGGATCCCGGTTTCGCGCAGGAGGATGGGAGCGTCGGTCCCGAGCGTCCGCTCGAGGGCGTGCGCGATGCGATTCAGCCGCCAGGCGACATAGCTCCACGCCACGAGCGCCATGGTCGTCATGCCGGCCACCACGGCCGCGGCGATCAAGAACGCAAGGGAGCCACGAGCTGTCGGCTGGGTCTGTGCGAGCAATGCCAGGCCCATCAGCAGCAGCCCGGCGACGGCGAACGGTGCGAGGAAGCCGAGGAGGCGAACGAGGAAAAGCATCGCGGCAAGGATGGGCGCGCGGGCCTCGATCGGCCATGGGCCGATGGTCCCGCGCCGCGTGCGAGCCACCGGCGCGACTGCAGGCTTTCGACCAGAGTGCGCTCCGGTGCAGTACCCCACCCGTACCGGCGGCCCATGGTCGCACGAGACGCATTGGCGGCGGCGACGATCGCTATCATGGGTGGGTGCCGGTCCCACACCGATCCGCTTGACCCATCCCGTGCGCTCGCCGATCCACCTGACGGGGCACCCCGGGGAGGCACTGGCCGCGGATCCACCATACCAGCCGCACGGCCCGCGCGAGGAGTGCGGTGTCATCGGCATCTGGGCGCCGGGCTCGGCGGTGGCGCGGATGGCGTACGTCGGCCTCCACGCGCTCCAGCACCGTGGGCAGGAGTCGGCGGGGATCGCCGTCACCGACGGTGGACAGCTCAGCCTGCACAAGCGCCTCGGGCTGGTGAGCAGCGTCTTCGACGACGAGACCCTGATCCGGCTCGAGGGGCGCGATGAGGGCGGCCGGCGGCCGAAGGCGGCCATCGGTCACACTCGCTACAGCACCACCGGATCGAACACGCTGCCCAACGTGCAGCCGGTCTATGCCCGCGCCGACATCGGCGAGCTCATGCTCGGGCACAACGGCAACCTGACGAACGCGACCTGGCTGCGTGACGAGCTGACCGAGCAGGGAATCGAATTCGGATCCGCGTCCGACACGGAGGTGCTCGCCAAGCTGATCGCCCACGCACCCGGACGGAGCTGGGCGCAGCGGGTCGACCATGCCTTTCACCGCGCGATCGGCGCCTTCACCTTCACGATGCTCACGGAGACGGCACTGGTGGCGGCGCGCGACCCGATCGGGTTCCGGCCGCTGGCCCTGGGGCGGCTGCCGGGCGGTGGCTGGGCCGTGGCGTCGGAGTCGGCCGCGCTCGACGCCATGGGTGCCCGCTTCGTGCGCGACGTGGACGCCGGCGAGGTGATCACCATCGACGATGACGGCGTGTCGTCGCATCGCTCGAGCCGTGCCAGCCCTGGGAAGGAGCGCCTGTGCGTCTTCGAGTTCGTCTACCTGGCGCGGCCGGACAGCGTGATCGACGGACGGCTCCTGTACGAGGCACGCCTCGAGATGGGGCGGCGCCTGGCGCGCGAGCATCCCGCTGATGCGGACCTGGTGATCGCCGTGCCGGACTCCGCGATCCCGGCCGCGATCGGCTATGCCGAGGAGGCCGGGCTGCCCTATCGTGAGGGGCTCATCAAGTCGCGCTACGTGGGTCGTACCTTCATCCAGCCGGCTCAGAGCAGCCGCGACGAGGCGGTGCGGTTGAAGTTCAACCCGCTGCCCGAGCTCCTCTCCGGAAAGCGGGTCGTCGTGGTCGACGACTCCATCGTCCGTGGCACCACGACCGCGCCGATCGTCCAGATGCTGCGAAGCGCCGGCGCCGCCGCTATCCACGTCAGGATCCACTCGCCGCAGATGAAGCACCCGTGCTACATGGGCGTGGACACCGGGCGAAAGGAGGAGCTGATCGCCGCGAGCCACTCCCTGGACGGCGTTCGGGCAGCGATCGGCGCCGACTCGCTCGGCTACCTGTCAAAGGCCGCCATGCTCGAGGCGGTCGGCGGACGGACCGATGCGCGGTGCACCGCCTGCTTCGACGGCATCTACCCGACCGACGTCCCGCTCGATCTCGACAAGCTGGCCCTGGAGCGCCGCTGACCGATGGCGCGCACCTACCGCGAGGCCGGCGTCGACGACGCGGAGGCAGCGCGCGCCATCGAGCGGATCGCACGAGCGGCGTCGGCCACGACCACGGCTGCGGTGCTCGGTGCGATCGGCGGGTTCGGCGGCCTCTTCAGGCTGGATCCCTCTACCTATCCCGACCCGGTGCTCGTCAGCAGCACCGACAACGTGGGCAGCAAGCTCAAGATTGCGATCGCGCTGGCACGCCACGATACGGTCGGCATCGACCTCGTCAACCAGAGCGTGAACGACGTGGTGGTCACGGGTGCCGACCCGCTCTTCTTCCTGGACTATCTCGCCGTCGCTCAGCTGCGCGCCGAGATGGCCGAGGAGATCGTGGGCGGGGTGGCTCGCGCCTGCGCCGCCGCGGGGATCGCGCTCATCGGCGGCGAGACGGCGCAGCTTCCCGACCTGTTCGCCGCCGACGACGACTACGACCTGTCCGGGTTCATCGTGGGCATCTGCGCACTGGCGGACCTCGTGGACGGTACGAGCGTGACTCGGGGCGATGTGCTCATCGGCCTTCCGTCGTCCGGTCTGCACACCAACGGCTACACGCTGGCGCGCCGGGTCCTCGACCCGGAGACCTGGTCGCAGCCGATGCCGGACGGAACGCGCTCCATCGCCGACGCGCTGCTGGAGCCACATCGGTCGTACCTGGACGAGGTCCGGCTGGTGCGCCGCGCCCTGCACGGGGTTGACACGGACATCAGGGCCATGGCGCACATCACCGGCGGCGGATGGGAGGGCAACGTGCCGCGAACGCTGCCGGCCGGATTGGGCGTTGAGGTCGAGACTGGATCGTGGCCGGTGCCCCCGATCTTCACCCTCATCCAGTCGGGCGGCGACATCGCGGACGAGGAGATGGTGCGGACATTCAACGTCGGGATCGGCCTGACCATGGTGGTGGCCGCGGATGCGGTCGACATTGCGCTCGGCGCGGTGCCCGAGGCCATGCGCATCGGCACGGTAGTGGAGGTACCGGCAGGCGAGCCGCGCGTCCGGTTCGGATGAGGCTGGGCGTCCTCGTCTCGGGACGCGGCTCGAACCTCGAGGCGGTCCTCGGAGCGGGCTTCGCCGTCGCCCTCGTCATCAGCAATAGGCGCGGGGTGCGCGCGCTCGAGATCGCGGCGGTCTACGACGTTCCAGTCCTCGTCCTGCGACGAGCCGATCTTGGCGGCGACCCCTCCGTTCGGGACGAGGCGATCGGCGCAGCCCTCCAGTCGGCCGGCGTCGAGCTCACCGTGCTGGCCGGCTACGACCAGCAGTTGCGCCCGTCCTACTTCGCCGCGTATCCCGGCCGCACCATCAACATCCATCCGAGCCTGCTGCCGGCTCACGGCGGGCCGCGGATGCTCGGGCCGGCCGTGCACCGGTCGGTGCTCGACGCGGGTGACGCCGAGAGCGGTGTGACGATCCACGAGGTCACGCCGGACCTGGACGCAGGGGCCATCCTCGCGCAGTCGCGCGTCCCGGTCGTGCCGGGCGACGACCCGGACACCCTCGCCGCGCGCGTCCTGGTGGAGGAGCACCGGTTGCTGGTCGAGACACTCGCAGAGATCGCCGCTCACCGGCGCTGATTCGGCACGAGCGACTCCAGGAAGCGCGCAACTCATGGATCTGGCGAGTCGACCCGCACCGTCGACCGGGATTCTGCCTGTCGTTCACCCGGCTGCGCCTCTCAACGGCGCCGATCCGACCCGGGCGACGATGTCCAACGGCCCGCTGCACAGTTAGCGCCGTTCAGCGGCGATCCCGTCGTGCGTCGCCCCGTGGTGGCTCTCCACTCGACGGCGACGCGGGAAGGGTTGCGTGCCGCTCAACAGCCCAGGGCGCCAGAGGCTCGCGGGGCATGAGGCGTGCTAGCATGGCCGACGGCGCTCCGAGTGGCGCGCACCCACGCAGGAGAGGCCAGGCAGCTACTGATGGACACGATTCTGGAACCGATCGGCGAGTTCTGGGAGGGGTTCCTGGACAATCCGATCGTGCAGCTGGCCAGCCAGCTGATCGTGATCTACGTGGTCCTGCTCTGGCTCGGGACCGCGTACTGGGCCTTCCGCGACATGCAGGCCCGGACCGAGAACCCGATCCTGCCGTACTTCGCCGCGGCGCTCATCATCTTCTTCACGCCGCTCCTCTTCCTCTTCGCCGTCATCCTCTACCTGATCGTCCGCCCCCGCGAGACCCTC
>Ga0136613_10000002_pt1 | contig 77178 bp, 59 predicted proteins | sample AntDrymUQ2722106_2_FD_106649 | JGI IMG/M metagenome (GOLD analysis project Ga0136613, IMG submission 106649) | Polar desert sand microbial communities from Dry Valleys, Antarctica - metaG UQ272 (21.06) | ecosystem: Environmental > Terrestrial > Soil > Desert | place: Antarctica: Dry Valley... | reverse complement strand
GAGGGCGTCGCCGTCACGAACGAGCTGCTCAAGCTGATCCCAGCGCTCCGTGCGACGCCCAATCGCCTGCTTGTTTGTGCCACAAACTCGATCCGAGCCCTTGACCCGGCGTCCGTGCGACCCGGCCGGTTCGACTCGCCGGTCGACCTGGACGTCCTGGCCGAGCGAACGGAGCTGTTCACCCCCGCAGACATCGAGTACGCAGCGCACAAGGCGGCACAGCGGGCGTTCGAGCGGTCACACGCGACCGACGTGGACGCACCGGCGCAGACAGCCGACTTTCTCGAGGCCATTGCGTCAGTCCGCCCGTCGCTGACCCCTGACATGACGAAGTCGTTCGAAGATGACATCGTGGCCTTCGCGCGGATCTGACCGCCCGCGAAACGCCCGCCGATCAAAGCGCCTTGTGACAACCGTGACACCGCCTGTCACAAGCCAAGTCGGAGATCGCGGGACGTTTGAGCCAAGCGCGGTGCGAGATAAGCCGGGCGCCGATCAACAGAATTGAGCGCTGGCACGCCTTCCACGCTCGATGGCGCCGAGCAAGGGCTTGGTCGGGGCGAGAGGACTCGAACCTCCGACCTCGTCGTCCCGAACGACGCGCGCTACCTACTGCGCCACGCCCCGACCGAAGGATGGCCATCGTAGCAGGCGGGCGACGGAGGGTCCAACCACCAGGGCCTGCGATGGACACGAAGCGTCCCGAAGGAACCGCGGCGATCGTTGAGGTGATCTCTGACCGACCAGCAGCCCCTTCAGGACTCTGTAAGCATGCAGGCGCGGGTGAGCCGGCTCAAGTCCCTTTATCCACGAAACATGTCGCAGGTCGCGCGGTTATCCACACCTGGTCCGCCGATGAAACCTTTCGCGGCTGCGCTGTCTCGAACGGGGTGAAACACAATCGCACGAGGACTCTTCATGCCGTCCATCCCAATGCTCCAGCGCCGACAACCCCGCACGCTCGTCGCCATCTTTGGCACCTTCATGCTGCTCGCCACGGTGGCGGCGCTGGCTGGGTCGCCGCCGGCCGTACTCGCCGCCGAGCACGGCGTGCAGATCACCGATGGCGCGTTCGGCCCGAGCACCGTGACGGTCACCGTGGGCGATACGATCACCTGGACGAACGCGGACTCGTCGCCACACACTGTCACCGCCGAGGACGGATCGTTCGCGTCCGGCAACCTCGATGCGGGACAAGTGTTCTCCCACGCCTTCACCGCTCCCGGGACGTACCAGTATCGGTGCGACTACCACAGCGACATGATCGCCACGGTGGTGGTCGAGGCCGCCGCAGCACAGCCCACGGCCGCGTCTGCCGCGCCCGCAGCGAGCGCCGCACCGACCGCGAGCGTCGCCGCTGCCGCGGGAGCACAGCCGAACACCGCTCTGCCGGTACCGGCAACCGCCCAGGCGCCGATCGCCGCCCTGCTCACCGGGCTCGGCCTGGTGGCGCTCGGCTTCGGGCTCGTCCCGACCGGCCGACGTGCCGTGGCCGGGACACCGGCCGGCGGCTGGCGCCGCTAGAAGCCGCGAGCCCGGTCGAGTCGGACCGACAGCTCCTCGAGGGTCGCGCGGCCCGAGAGGACGCTGTCGGCCACGTAGCCGTCGGGCCGCACGATCAGCACGCGGCCTCCGAGGTCGGAGGACACGACCGCGGCGTTCGCCCCATCCGGAGCCCCGTCGAGGTCGTGGCTCGAGACGATGAGGAAGCTTCGCCCCAGGCGGTCCCGCAGCCGACCACCGTCGCGCAGGACCAGGTTCGGCACGATGGATCCGTGCCCGGCGACGACGATCGCCGACCGGCGGTACCTCGCCGGCTTGGCAAGCCTGCCTGAATCGACCCGACGGCGGAACCATTCGGACCGTGCTGCCATGCCCAGGACGAGATCTCGCCCCGCCCGGCGCAGCGGCCCACGGGGCGCCATGAAGCGCATCGTCGCGCCGGTGGCAGCCAGATTCTCGAGGGCGGCGGGCCGACGCTCCGCCTCGTAGGTCTCGAGCAGCGAGTACGGCGCCGCGCCGCGCACGACAAGCGGCAGCTTCCAGGCCAGGTTCTCAGCGTCGGCGATGCCGGAGTTGAGGCCACGAGCGCCGAACGGCGACATGACGTGCGCCGCGTCGCCGGCGAGGAGCACGCGATGGTCGCGGAACGCATCGGCAACGCGCTGGCTGAATCGGTACGCGGTCGCCCACAGCAGGTCGTACGGCATGCTCTCGCCGATCACGCGCCGGATGCGTCGGTCGAGCCGGCCGTCGGCGGCCTCGGCGTCAGGATCGGTCCCAGGTGGGACGCGCCAGTCGATGCGCCAGACGCCGTCCGGCTGCGGATGGATCAGGACCTGCCGTCCGGGGTTCCATGGCGGGTCGAAGTGGAAGTGGCGCTCACTGGTGAACGGAAGCTCCGCGCGGATATCGGCGATCAGGAAGCGGTCCTCGAACGTGTGCCCCGGAAAACCCACACCGATCGCGTGGCGGACACCCGAGTGGGCGCCATCGGTCCCCACCAGGAAGGCAGACCGATGCGCCACCTCGCCGTGCTCGGTGGCGAAGGTCGCGATGACGCCATCGGTCTCCTGTTCCAGACCGATGAGCCGGTGCCCGCGGTGGATCCGAACGCCCAGCTCCGCGATGCGCTCGAGCAGCCGCACTTCCACCTCCGACTGGCTGATGTTCACGAACGGCGGGAAGTGCTCGTCGGGGCTGTCCGGCAGCTCGATGCTGAACAGCTCCCGTCCCTGGAAGTAGGTTCGGCCGGTTCGCCACTGGACGCCGCGCTCCGCGACCCCGTCACCGATGCCGAGCCGTGCCCAGATCTCGAGCGTCTCGCGCTGCATGCAGATCGCACGCGAGCCGATCCGCCTGGTCGTGAGGCTCGACTCGAACAGGTCGGGAATGAGCCCATGCTGAGCCAGGCGGCCGGCGAGCGTCAGGCCGACGGCTCCGGCACCGACGATCGCCACGTCAACCCTGGAGGGCGTCCCAGACCTCCCGGTCCCGTTCGGCCGTCCAGATGCGCGGATGGTCGATCCCGTCGAGCTCGTCCCAGGTGCGCTGGACGTTGAACGGCATGCAGTGCTCGAAGATCGGAAAGCCCGCATAGCGCGGGGCGAGCTTGCCGTGGACCTGCCGGAAGGCATCCTTGAGCGTGCCTCCGGCGTCGTGCACCGCGCGGGTCCCTTCGAGCGTGGCACGCAGGAAGGCACGCGTGTCCTCGATGGCGATCGGCACTTCGTCGCCTCGCACGACAGGGCCGCGGCCGCCGACCAGCTGGGCTGGGTAGAGCGCGGCGACGTTGTCGAGCGTGCCGGTCGACCAGTCGGCGACGTGCGCATCACCCATGTACGGCGCAGCCTGCGCCTCAACGAGATCGCCGGCGAAGAGGATCCGCTCGTTGGGGAGCCAGACGACGAGGTCCCCGCTCGTGTGACCGCGTCCCAGGTGGCGCAGCTCCACGGTCCTGTTGCCGAGGTCCAGGGTCAATGCGTCGTCGAACGTGTCCGTCGGATGGGTGAGTCCGGGGATCGTCTCGGCCCCGGCAAACAGGCGTGGCATCCGTGCCTGCTCGCTCGCCCAGTCCTGCTCGCCACGCTCGTCGATCAGCTTGCGCGTGTTGGCGTGGGCGATAATCCGGCGCGCCCCGAAGGCGCTGGCGCCGAGGGTGCGCACCGCGTGGTAATGGGTCAGTACGAGGTCCCCGAACGGCTGGTGGCTGACGTCGGACCGAACGACATCGATCCACGCCTGGGCCATGAACGGCGTGGCACGCGCCTCGACGGCGAGGAGGGACTCCGATCCGACGATGACGCCGACGTTCGGGTCCCCCTGCGCGGTGAAGGCGTAGACGCCCTCGGCCAGCATCTCGAGCGTGGCTGCCTTCTGGGTCACGTCCGCGGATGAGGCAAACGGCTTCGGCATCGGACGATGATAGGCGGAGCACCATGCCACGCCATGTGGTTCAGAGCGCCGGCAGCTCCACGACACGAGCGTCCACGATTCCGTCCAACGCACCGATTCGCGACAGCACCGACGCATCCAACGGATCGTCAACCGAGACGAACATCATGGCCTCTCCCCGCTCCGACAGGCGCGAGAGCTCGAGGGACGAGATGTTGATGCCGGACTCAGCCAGGATGGTGCCGACCGCACCGACGATTCCGGGCCGATCCTCATGGCGGGTGACGAGCATGAGCCCGACCAGCTCCGCATCGATCGCGAACCCATCCAGGCCGGCAAGATGGGGACGGCCGTGCGCGGTCGAGCCGGCGAGCCGGAGCACCGGCTCCGCCTCGGCCATGCCGACGGCGACCTCGACGAGCGACGCCCACGGCTCGGATGACGGCGTCCGGGTCTCGGTAACCGTCAGACGCCGCTCGCGGGCGACGAGATCGGCATTGACCGCGTTCACGCGCTGGTCGGTGACGGCCTCCAGGATGCCGGCCAGAGCCGCCGTCCGGATCGGCGCGCACTCGCCACCAGCGATCTCGCCCGCGTAGGTCAGCGAGAGCGCGTCGAAGGCGCGGGGGGCCAGTTGGCGGGCAAGGATCGCCAGGCGCCGGCCGAGCTCGACGTACGGCCGTAGCTTCGGGGCCGTCTCGGGGGCAACCGACGGGGCGTTCACCGCGTACGGCGGCGTCACCCCACCAAGCGCCATCAGCACCTGATCGGCCATCTCGATGCCGACCCGGTCCTGTGCCTCCGTGGTGGACGCGCCGAGGTGCGGCGTGAGGACGAGGTTGGGCGCCGCTCGCAGTGGATTGTCGGGCGCCATCGGCTCCGTCGAGTAGACGTCGACGGCCGCTCCGGCGATCTGGCCGGATTCGAGTCCGGCGGCGAGAGCTCGTTCGTCGACGATGCCACCGCGAGCCACGTTGAGCACGAAGGACCCGCGCTTCACCGCCTCCAGCTGGGGCCGGCCGAGCAGGTTTCGCGTGTGAGGCGTCAGCGGCGTGTGGACGGTGATGACATCCGACCGATGGAGCAGCTCGGTCAGCCCCACCAGCCTGGCGCCGGCCTCGGACGCCTGGTCCTCGGTGAGGTACGGATCGCTGCAGATGACGCGCATCTCGAACCCGGCGGCGCGCCGAGCGACCGCCTTGCCGATCTTGCCCAGGCCGATGATGCCGAGCGTCTTCCCGCGAAGCTCTCGGCCGGTGTACCTGGCGCGCTCCCATTCGCCGCTCCTCACCGACGCGTTCGCATCCGGGATCTGGCGGAGCAGGGCGAGCATGAGCGCCATCGTGTGCTCGGCCGCGGCGATGGTGTTTCCGGTCGGAGCGTTGACGATCATCACGCCAGCGCGCGTGGCGGCGGCGAGATCGATGCGGTCGATCCCGACGCTGGCCACGCCGATGACGCTGAGACGCGGTTCGGCCGCCGACAGGAGCTCGGCGTCGACCCGCGTCTGCGACCGGACGATCAGAGCGTCCCAGCCGCCTCCCTCGCCGAGAAGCTCGAGCACCGCGTCACGGCGGAGCCCCAGCCGGACCTCGGTGTCGTGCGCCGCGGTGAGCAGGTCCACGCCGGGCTGCGCGACCGGCTCGACGATCAGGATGCGTGCCATGGGTCGGGCGAGTCTAGCTCGGCCCCCCGAAGATTCGTTGGCCGAGCTCGAGGATTGCCTCGAGGTTCGGGATGAGGATGTAGCCCGCCGCGCTGTTGGGGTCCACCGACATGTACGCCGGCGGGGTGAGGACGACCCGTTCCAGGCTCCCTAGGTCGGCATCCTGGAGCTCGGCCGCGATGTCCGGGATCCGTTCGGACGGGATGTCGGTGGCGACGTTGTCCCGCACCGCGTCGAGCAGTCCGGGCAGGCCCACGAGCAGGTTGCCGGCGGTCAGCTTCTCCCCGATCGCCGTCAGCAGCACCTGCTGCCGCTCGGCGCGGGTGAAATCGCTCTCCCCCTCGCTCTTTCGCGAGCGCGCGTACCCCAGCGCCGTACGCCCATCGAGATGCTGCGGCCCGGCCTCGAGGTGGAAGCCCCGCTGGCCGGTCAGCGTGTCCCCGTACGACGGGTCGTTGATCGTGCGCTCGACGGTGACGTCGACGCCGCCGATCGTGTCGATCACCCCTCGCAGCCCCTCGATGTCGATGGCGGCGAAGTAGTGGATTCGCGTCCCCAGCAGGTCGCCGATGGCTCGCTTCAGCGTTGTGGGACCGCCGGCCGGGTAGGTCGCCAGGTCGGCGCTGGCCGTGGACATCAGCGAGTTGAGCTTGGCGTTGTAGACACGGCCATCGCCGAGCGGCACGCCGTACAGATCCCGCGGGACGGAGACCATCGCCCCTCCGCCGGTCGCCGGGTCGAGGGTGGCGACCAGCATCGTATCGGTCAGGTGATGCTCCCGGCCGGGTGCGAAGTCGACGCCGACGAGGAGGACGGTGACCCGCTCACCCTCATCGACCTCCGGCTGGACGGACGGCGGCGCGACGTCGATGACCCGTCCCCCCGGACGCCCGCCCAGTCCGCCGCGGCCCTCGAGCGCCACGCTGCCGAGCGTGTCGATCGCCTTCGACGCGTAGTAGGCGGGGAGCGCGTGCATCGCGATCGTCACGACCACCAGGCCGGCGGTGAGCCAGGTCGGCCAGCGGCGAAACGTCAGACGGGACCGCTCGGCGTGTGCCTGGAGGATCGCCATCAGGCGCCAGCCGAGCAGCGCGACATCAAGCACGATGAGCGCCACCAGGACGCGCGAGTCGAGGAGACGGCTGAGCACGCCGGAGCCGCCCTGCACCAGCAGGAACGCCGCCGGGATGACGATGAGCAGCACCGGCACGGCGAGGAGGGCGGCAAGCGCCCATTGGCCGTTGTAGGCCTGGCCGACGCCGGGGAAGACGAACGACAGGAGCGCGGCTGCCGCGGATCGACGGCCGGAGGCGCGCGCTGAACGAGGGCGAATGGGGCTGACTCCGGCTGAGGGTGAGGGCGGGCGGCGAGTATAGCCAGACGCCGATCAGCGTCGGTATGTTGCGATCGATGCGGCATACTGGCGAGCATGGAGCAGCCGTTGAGCAGGCCGCCGGTCGAGGTGACCGTCGAGATCCCGTCCGGCAGCCGTCACAAGTACGAGTACGACCACGTGCGCCATCGGTTCGTGCTCGATCGAGTCCTCTACTCGAGCGTGCACTATCCGTGTGACTATGGATTCATCGACGGCAGCATGGCCGATGACGGCGACCCGCTCGATGTCCTGGTCGTCATCGCCGAACCGACCTTCCCAGGCTGCGTCGTTCGCGCGCGCCCGGTCGGCGTGCTCGACATGGCCGACGACAAGGGGCACGACTTCAAGATCCTCGCCGTCGCTCACGACGACCCGCGCTGGGACGGGACATATGCGCTCGAGGACCTGTCGCCGCACCGCCTGCTCGAAATCGAGAACTTCTTCCGGACCTACAAGACGCTCGAGAAGCGCCTCACCGACGTGCGCGGCTGGCTCGGCGTGCAAGACGCCTGGCGCATCATCGACGCGGCCATGACGGCCGGGTCGCTGCCGCCCGAATCGGCGCCTGGCGTCTGGCGCTGACTAGCGGCGATCCAGGGTCGACCAGACCGCCTCCATGGCTGCCTGCCAGGCCTCGAGGCTGAACCGCCCGGCGGTGGCTGCCACGGCGGCCGGGTCATACTCGGGCACCGCGTCCAGCGCGGCGGCGAAATCGTCGTCGTCCACGAGCGTGCCGTTGACCCCATCGATCACGATGTCGCGCAGCCCACCAACGTCGCGCGCGACGACCCAGCGCCCGCTCGCGATGGCCTCCACCGCCACGAGCCCGAACGGCTCGGCGACCGATGGAACGAGCACCACGTCGTGGGACGCCATGAGCTTCGCGATCTCGTCGGAGGGCAGCTCGCGCAGTCCTGGGCCGACGAGCGTGTCGGCGAGCCGCAGCGCAACGTCGTATCCCTTCCGCGGGTTCGTGCCTCCCAGGTAGAGCACGCGCCGCTCCGGCGGGCGGGGCGCCGGGGCCCAGTCGCCGAGCGGGATGCCCGGCGCCGCGACGATCGGTTCGCGTCCCAGGCGGCGCACGTGGGCCGCCGTATCGGACGAGTTGGTGACGATGGCGTCCGCGTGCCGGACTACCCAGCGCACGAAGAAGCGGTAGCCGCGACCACGGTTCGGGACCTCGCGAACATCGGTTCCGTGCGCGTAGACGACCACGGGGATCCTCCGCAGCCGAGCCGCAAGCCAGCCGACCAGTCCGGCCGGGTAGACGACATGCGCCTCGACTCCGTCGAACCGACCACGGGTGCGGAGCGTGTCCCAGGCGAAGCCGAGGAGCGCCAGGACCCAGTGGCGGTGCTGGTGCCGCGCGCGGGCCACCGTCACGTTCGTCATGCCCCGGCATCGGTTGGCCACGAAGATGCCGCTCGACGGCGCCTCCGGGGTCGGCCAGATCCTGGTGACGATCAGCAGCTTCCGGTCGCGACGGATCAACGCTAGCCTCTCCAGCAGTCGGCGGATGGGGATCGAGCGCATTGGATGGTGCGGCTCCCACTACCATCTTGCCGGTGAACGAGAGGGGTGTCGAACCGCCCGGCCGGCCCGGTCCGCCACCGGTCGGTCGACAACCGTCGTTCCTCAGGCGGATGCTGGGCGAGTCGGCGATTTATGGTCTCGGCGGGCTCGCCAACCAGGCGCTGGCAATCATCCTCGTGCCGGTCTACGCCCGCCAGCTCGGCGTCGAAGGCTACGGTGCGGTGGCGATCATCAACACCACCCTCTCATTGACCACGATGGTCGTGGCACTGGCCCTTCCGCAGGCCTTTTTCCGTTCGTACCTAAAGGAAGCCGAAACCGGCCGGGAGCGCGCCGCCGTCCTCGGGACGTCATTGGGCCTGCGGCTGGTGGTGTCGGTGCTGGGGCTGTTGCTGTTCAGCGCCATCTCGCTCCAGCTGAGCGTGGTGCTCCTCGGCTCAACCGCCGACTGGCCGCTGATCGCGCTGATCGGTCCCATCGTGTTCCTGGATTCGCTGAACCTCGTGCCGATGGCGCTGCTTCGCGCCGAGCGGCGACCGATCCCGTACGCGATGCTGGCGTTCGTTCGGGCCGTGCTCGGCAGCGCGCTGATCATCCTTTTCGTGGTGATCCTCGATCGCGGCGTCCTCGGCGTGCTGTTCGGCTCGCTCGGCTCCGCGCTCGTCACGACCAGCCTGGGATTCATGCTTCTGGCGCGGGAGCGGCGCCTCGTCGTCCGGTTCGACCGTGCACGCGTCCGTCACATGCTCCTCTTCAGCCTGCCCCTTGTCCCGGCCGCGGTCGCTGGCTGGACCCTGAACCTGTCGGATCGGTATGTCATCCAGGCGTTCGAGGGCCAGACGGCCGTGGGCCTGTACTCCGCGGGCTACGTGGTCGGGCTGACGATCAACGCGCTCGCGATCGCGCCGTTCACGCTCGCCTGGGGCGCCACCTACTGGGAGATCGCGAAGCAGCCGGATGCTCGCACGACGATCGCGCGGGTGCTCACCGGTTTCGTGGCACTCGCCTCGTTCGCCGCGCTGGCGGTGTCGGCGCTGGCCACTGACCTCATCCGCATCCTGCTCACCCCCGGCTTCGAGCCCGGCCGGTTCGTCACCCCGTTCAGCGCGTTCGGCTATGTGCTGTACGGGGCGTATACCGTGGTCGGCACGGGACTCAACCTCGAGAGCCAGACGCGCCGGGTGCCCTTCATCACCGGGGCGGCGGCAGTGTCCAGCGTCGCGCTCAACCTCCTCCTCGTCCCGGCGCTGGGCTACATGGGAGCGGCCGTCTCGACGCTCGCCAGCTACGCGCTGCTGGCCGTGGCGTCGGGGATCGTCTCCCAGCGCTACTATCCCGTCCCGTGGGAGCTGGGGCGGGTGGCGACGCTCCTCGGGATCGCGATGGCATTGGCCGCCGCCGCGCTCCTCGGGCCGGATCACGTCGCGTGGCGATTGCTCTGCCTGGCGCTTTATCCGGCGCTCGTGCTCGGGCTCGGAATCATCCCGATGCGCTACCTCGGCGCGCTCGGCGCGCTGCGGCGCGGCGGCCGCTGATCGTCCGCTTCCGCCGGGCGGCCATCCCGGCCATTCGGCGGCCGGATGCGCCGGTAGAGCGCCACGAGGGTGCCGCCGGCGACATCCCAGTTGAACCGTGTCTCGATGGCGCGACGCGCGTTTGCGCCCATCTGCCGCGCGCGCTTGGGATCGGCGAGAACCTCGTTGAGCGCTGCCGCGATCTTCGCCGGATCGGTCATATCGACCGTGATGCCGGCATCCGTGTCGGCGACCACCTCGGTGACCTGGGGGAAGTCGCTCGCCACCATCGGGACGCCCGCGGCCATCGGCTGAAAGAGCTTGTTCGGCAGCGAGTATCGGTAGTTGAGACAGGTCGGGACGGCCGCGGAGACCCCGACCGTGGCGGATGCCGCGTAGGGGATCACCTCCTCCGGCGGCACCGGCGGCAGGACGTGCAATCGGTCCCCGACGCCGAGACGCTCGGCTGCGGTCCGGATGGTCGGAGCGTCGTCGCCCCCGCCGAGGAAGACGAGGTGAGCATCGCGAACCATCGGTAACGCATCGACCAGCTCGTCGATGCCGCGTCCGGAGATGACGAGCCCGAGGTAGAGGATGATCGGGCCGTCGGGCGGCAGCCGCTCGGCCCCCGGCAGCGTCCGCAGGTCGCGAACCTCGGATGCACCGGTCGGCCGCTCGGGCACGTTGGCGACCACCTCGACCGGGCCGATGCCGTACTCGCGCTCGAGGTGCCGGGCGATCGGCCAGCTGACCGTGACCCAACCCGCGGCCCGCGGCAGGAAGGTGCGCTCGACCCACCGGTAGTACGCCGTGAAGAGCGCGAGGTAGGCCGGGGAGCGGCCACGAAAGATGCGGCCCAGCCAGAGGTCGTGCGCGTCGTACACGAACGGAACGCCCAGGCGCCGCGCGACGCGGCCGACGGGCTCCAGCGTCTCCGAATCGTGAGCGTGAATGATGTCCGGGCGCGTGGCCGCGACCGCACGCATGAGGTTGCGGCGGTGCCGAAGGTAGCGCACCACCGGGACGCGACGGCCTCGCCGCGGGATGCGCCAGACGGCGACGCCGTCCTTCGTCTCGCGGACCGGCAGCCCTTCCGCGCCGTCGGCCACGATGATGACCACGTACCCCGCTTCCCGAAGCGAGCGCGCCTCCTTCTCGACCCGCGTGTCGTGGGTGTACGGGTTTCGAAGCAGCATCGTGACCCGGGTGGGCCGGCCGGCGGTCACGAAGGCAGGAACGGAGCCGGCTCACCCCAGTCGACGTAGCGTCCGTCGCGCGGACGCGAATAGAAGCGGATCCCGTATCGGCGAAGCTCGTTCGTGAGCCGATCGCTGTCGGCGTCGGCCGGACCTCTCGCGCGCCGCGAGACCGTATCGAGGATCGTGGTGGTCGCATCGTCGACCGTGGGCGCGTCGCCGATGACGAACGTCCGACCGTCGCCATCGGGCACGGCGGCGTCGCCGGCCATGGCCACGTACCGCGTCCCGTCGACCCGCAGCTCGACGCGATCGTCGGCCGTCGACGGCTGCGCCTCGGTCCCAAGGACGGCCGCGTAGTCCGCGAAGAACCCGGCGAAGAACTTGACCCGGCCCTCCGACGTCAGAGGACGCGGGTAGGCGTTCTCCTTGATCACCTTGGCCGGCGATCCGGCGGCCAGGGCACCGTCCGGGATGTCGGCAGTCACCAGCGAGTTCACGCCGATGACGCAGTTGCGCCCGATCCGGACACCGGGGTTGATGGTCGCGCCCGGCACCCAGCTGTGATCCCCGATCTCGACCCCGCTGAAGCCGGCCGGGAACCCCATCAGCCGGGATGGATAGGCGCCGTGGGTATAGATGCTCGTCCGCGTTCCGAGGCCGACCTCGTTGCCGATCCGGACGGCTCGCGCCGTGTTGACGAGGCTGTCCATCCCGAGATGGAGGAAGTGCCCGGCCTCGAGCAGCGACGCGTTCTCGAACGCCGAGCCGCCTCCGATCTTCGCGCCGGGCAGCATCCAGAGCTCCTGCCCCAGCGTGACCCGGCGGCCGGAGATCTCGCACGCCTCCCCCACCGTCCCACCGGCACCGATATGGAGCACGTCGATCACGTTGATCGTCGAGTGCCGCCGAACATGGACGCCATCGTCAAGGCGGATCTCACCACCCGCGATGCGCACGCCGCGACCGATCCGGACCCCGGCTCCCAGCACGAGGCGACGGACCGTGATCCGCACGCCGGGCGGCGTCCGGAAGTCGTCGCCATCGGAGAAGCCGATCCGGCAGCCGGGGCCAACGTCGATCTCATCGGCCTCGATCTCGACGTTCGGACCGACTTCGCAATCCGGCGGGAGGGACGCGCTCATGGCCTAGATGATAGCCATCCGAATGACCTCGAACGCCTCGGCCGCCGCCTGGTTGATCTGCAGCCCGCGGACGGTGGCCAGCGATCGAATCGCGGCCGGCTCGAAGTAGGGGCGCTGCGCCTGCGACCGGTACGCGGCGGCGTGGGCCAGCTTCGCTTGGAGGTGGCGCTCCTCGAGGCGCACGAAGCAGGAGTGCTCGAAGGTGACGGTGTTCATCGGCATCTCGTAGCCGAGCACGGTGACATGCTTGAACGCCCGCAGGCCCTCCCGAGCCATGACGCCGTGGTCCTGGTGAATATCCGCCATGGCCGGCACGAGCACGAGGTCCGGCCTGATCTCGGCCCGCAGGCGGATCAGCTCCTCGAGGATCTCCTGCCGATGCGCCGGAAAGTGGCGAACCGGATAGTCGAACTGGCGGAACCGCTCGTGCGGGATGCCGAGGACGTCGAGCGCGTCGAGCACCTCGTGGGTCAGGACGTCGGACGCAAACCCATCCGGCACCGATTGGGTGGCGGGTGAGAACGAGGCGAGGTGGACCTCGACGCCCTCCTCGACCAGCCGCATAATCGTGCCGGCGCAGCCGAACTCGTCATCGATGTGCGCCCCCAGGACGAGCGCCCTGGTGCCGAGCTGAAGCATGCCGGCAGTATGCCGGAACGGGACGAGGGCTACGGGCCCTCGGAGGCTCGACCGCGAAGGTCGTTCCAGATCTCGGCCATCGCCGACTGCCACCGTTCGAGGCTGTATCGCTCGGCCGTGGCGGCCACCGCCGCCGGGTCGTAGTCGGGCACCCGACGGAGCGCCGCCGCGAAGTTGCCGTCGGCGACCAGCGTGCCGTTGACCTCGTCGATCACGATGTCGCGGAGTCCCCCGACGTCGCTCGCCACGACCCACCGGCCGCTTGCGATGGCCTCGACGGCCACGAGTCCGAACGGCTCCGCCACCGACGGCACCAGCACCACGTCATGCTGGGCCATCAACCCCGGAATCTCCTCCGGGCGGACATCTCGAAGGAACGGACCGACGAGCGTGTCGGCCAGCTCGACGGCCACCGCGTAGCCCTTGCGCGCGTTCCGCCCGCCCAGGTAGAGAACGCGGCCGGTGCCCGGTCGCGACCTCACCGGAAAGCGACCCAGGTCGACGCCCGGTGGAGCGATGATCGGCTCGACGCCCATCTGCCGGATGTAGGCGGCCGTATCGTTCGAGTTGGTGACGACCCGGTCGGCCCGGCGAAGGACGAGCCGGGTGAGCCACCGGATCGGCGCCGGCTTCGTGTCCCACCCGCGGACGTCGCGGCCATGCGCATAGACCACCAGCGGCACGCGACGCAGCCGGGCGACGGCGAGCCCCACCAGGCCGGTGGGAACGGCCATGTGCGCCTCGATGCCGCTGATCCGCCCACGAACGCGAAGCGCGTCGACGAAGATGACCGCGTACAGCAGTGGCCACGGGGCCCGGTTCGAGCGAGGCTTCACCACCCGCACGTCGGTGAGTCCGCGGACCCGGTCCCGGACGTACGAGCCGAGGCTGGGCCGATCGGCGCTGGGCCAGATCCGGGTCAGGACGATGAGCACCCCGCCAGCCTAGAACGCCTCCAGGTAGCGATCGACCTCCCACGCGCTGACCTGCATCCGGTATTCGTCCCACTCCTCGGTCTTGGCCTCCACGAATCGCTCGAAGATGTGGTCGCCCAGCGCCTCCGCGATGACCTGATCGGCCTTGAGCTCGTCGATCGCCTCGCGCAGCGTGCCCGGCAGCTGCTTGATCTTTCGGCTTTCGAGCTTGGCAGCGTCGAAGTGGTAAAGGTTCTCTTCCACCGGGTCGGGCGGCGTCAGCTTGCGCTCGACGCCGTCGAGGCCGGCCGCCAGCATGGCCGCGAACGCCAGGTACGGGTTCGAGGAGGGATCGGCGCAGCGCAGCTCGATCCGCACGGAGTTGAGCTGGCCCTTGCTGCTCTGCGGGATCCGGATGAGCGCTGAGCGGTTGATGCGCGCCCAGCCGATGTAGACCGGTGCCTCATACCCCGGCACCAGGCGCTTGTACGAGTTCACGAGCGGCGCCAGGACGGCGATCATGCCGCGGGCGTGATCCAGCACGCCTGCGATGTAGCTGCGCGCCAGGTCGGACAGCCCGTACGGATCCTTCGGATCGCTGAAGGCGTTCTTGCCCTTCTTGTTGTCCCACAGGCTCATGTGGGTGTGCATGCCCGACCCGTTGATACCAAAGAACGGCTTCGGCATGAAGGTGGCGTACAGGCCCTTCGAGGCGGCAATCGCTTTCAGCGTGGTCTTGAATGTCACCGCGTTGTCGGCGGTGCGCAGCGCATCGGCATACTCGAAGTCGATCTCGTGCTGGCCGGTGGCGACCTCGTGGTGCGCCGTTTCGACGCGGATCCCGAATTCCTCGAGGGCGTTCATCATCTCCTTGCGAACCTCGGTACCGAGATCCTCGGAGAGGTCGAAGTAGCCGGCGGCGTCGTGCGGGAGCGGCTCGACCCTGCCGTTTGATCGACTGAGCAGGAAGAACTCGAGCTCCGGACCGGTGTTCAGCGTGAAGCCGAGCTTCTTCGCCCGATCCAGCTGGCGGCGCAGGACGCCGCGCGGATCGCCGGGGAACGGGTCGCCGTTGGGGTCGTACACGTCGCAGATGACCCGCGCGCTGCCGGTGCGCAGCTTCTCCGTGCCATCGGGTCCGATGCCCGGCTCCCATGGAATCGGGCTGAAGGTCGTGAGGTCCGGGACGAGGAACATGTCGGACTCGGCGATGCGGGTGAAGCCCTCGATGCTCGAGCCGTCGAACCACTTGCCGTGCTCGACTGCCTCCTCCAGCTGGTGCATCGGGACCTGGACGCTCTTGACCTGGCCGACGATGTCGGTGAACTGGAGGCTGACGAAGCGCAGGTTGCGATCCTCCGCCAGCGTGAGGGCATCGGCGAGCTTTGTGGTGGCCATGGAGAACCTCGTGCGGTGGACGAATGGGTCGCCCATCAGCGTACCGTCGTGATCCGATCCATGGACCGATTCGGAGCGCCGCCGCGTCCGCCTCTTGTGTGCAGAGCGCACAACGCATCCGCTGAACGGCAGTACCAACCCCGGATCACACCACATCGACGCGGGAACGTGGAGGAGGGTCCGGCAGGCCCAGGTTCATACGCCACCCCCGCATGCTGGTCCGAGGAGCTTCGCGTTCGATCCCTCGGGCTTGGTTTCGCCTTCCCGTGCAGCGGCCGTGTGAATCTGGTGGAGTCACCTCGCGCGGGTGGCGCTCGGACGCTACCGCTGTCGGATCAGTCAGCGTGGTCCGTGCTTCGCAGCAGGCGCAGCGCGTCCTCGGGACGGCGTGGATCGATGCCCAGCTCGGAACGGGCGCGCCGGAGCCGATAGAGCACGGTGTTGCGGTGGACGCCGAGCGATCGGGCGGCGGGCGCGATGCGCCCGTTCGCGCGAGCGACCGCCAGCAGCGTGTCGCGCACCGGATCCCCGGTCGACGGTGTCGCCTTCGGCAAGCGGCGCGAGCCCGATGGCTCGGCGGCAGGGCGACGGAGCAGTGCCCGCAGGGTGACCGCCAGCGCATCGAGGCCGACGTGATCGATGCGGGCCATGGGCATGTCGTCGAACAGCCACGCCGAGGCCAGTGGGCCGATCGAGCGCTCCAGGACCCACAGGCCATCCCGCGTTCGGCGGGCGGTGGCGCTCACCTCCGCACGGTCCGCGAGCAGGCGGGCGTGCGTGGCGGCAAAGCGCGTCGCCAGCGCGCGTCCGGCCGGCCGCGGGTTGAGCGCCAGCAGCGCGCCGTCGACGGTGACGGCCACGCCCCGGCGCAGGCGAGTGGCGACCACGCCGGCCGGCGCAGCGGGCCGTGGATCCGCGAGGGCCGCTTCGGCTCCTGCCAGACGGAGCGTGCCGGCGATCGCGGTCAGTTGCCCGACCTCGTCCTCCAGGTGGCGCTCGGCGGCCGACACGAGCGAGGAGACCGAGCCCACGCCGAGCAGCACGGGGAGCGACGCGCCGGCGCGCTCCACCCCTGCGGCCGCGTCGCGCCCGACGACCCACATGGCGACCGGCCCGCCCGGGCCATCCTGCAGGGCGCCGACGACGGGGTCGAGGACGCCTCTTACCAGGACGCTCGCATCGACGATCAGCAGCTCACCATCCGCCATCGGGGGCAGGTGCGGCGGCACCGCCCGGGTCCGAGCGACGCCGCGCACCGGACGGGCCAGCTGGTCAGTCTCCCCGGACACGAGCCGTGCCTCCGGATCCACCGCCCGCCAGAGATCGAGCACGCTGGTCATGCGGGCGCGTCGATCAGGCGACCGAGCCGATCGAGCTCGTCCGAGGGCCGATCGAATCGATCGCCGCGCAGCAGGAGCTCCGAACCGATGCCGGTGAACCGCACCGTCACGCGACGCCGAGGGAGCCAGAACGCCACGGCCAGCGAGGCGCACAGCGCGGCCGCACCGGCGAACAGCACGAGCAGGCCGGGATCGCGCCGTGACAGGAAGGTGACCCAGGCATCGAATCCGGAGAGCTCGACCCGGAGATCACCGACGCGTGCCGCATCTCCCGGCACCAGGCGAGCGCTGTCGACCAGGCCGTCGGCACCCACGACACTCACGCCGAGCTCGTTCCGCTCCGCATCCGTGATCGCCAGGCCGAGCGTGACGCCGGCCGTCGGCAGCTCTGCGGAGCCGACCGGGACGCCGTCCCGGATGGCATCGAGCGGAACCGGTGCGTCCAACAGCGGACCGCCATCGAGCGTGGTGACCCGCAGCCGCACCGCAGGTCCATACGTCCACGGGTGGACCAGGTAGCCGTCGAAGTCCCCGGGCTCGTTGACGCGCAGGACCGCCTCCCGGATCGGCTCGCCGTCGCGCAGGAAGGTGACGGTCGTGTCGAGACGCCGGGGCCGTTCGTCGGCGCCGAACTCCGCGGTGAAGCGCTCCAGCCGGACAGCCGATGCGAAGCCGCTGCGCGGTGCGTCGAGCAGCGCCTGGTCGCCCTGGAGGAGCGAGAAGACGATCTCGGAGCCGAACGCGGCACCGATCGCGGCGCCCAGCACGACGACGACGAGCGCCAGGTGGCTGACGAGGCCGGCGAATCGGGACCAGCCGCGCCGGACGCCGTGGATCACCCATCGGCCGCGCCGCCGCTCTCGCCGCGTCCGGTAGCCGGCGCCGCGAAGGACGCGCTCGACATCGTCCGGAGGCACGGCCGGCAGTGCCAGCCGCAGCGTGGCGTGGGCGGCCTGCACGGACGTCGGGCGACGCCACTCACGCCAGACGGTGGGTGAGCGCACAGCCACCGCGGCGACGCCGCTCAGCGCCAGGCTGCCGAGCAGCAGTGCGTAGGGCCAGCCGTCGAGACGGGTTGGGCCGTCGGGCAGCAGTGCCGCCAGCGCGTTGGCCGTGCCCGCGAGCAGGAGCAGCACGAGACCCGTGCGGGCGTCGCCCAGCAGTCGCAGCAGCCGCTCCGAGGCGCTTACGAGCCGCTCTCCGGCCGGCGTCACACTGACGGCGGCGCGCGACGGTGTCATGCGCCCGGACGTGCGGCGCCGACCAGGTCCTCGATGAGATCGGCCGCATCCTCCAGACCGACCGAGATGCGCACCGTTCCGGGCGACATCCCGGCCCTGGCGAGCTCCTCGTCGGTGAGCTGCCGATGCGACGAGCTGGCCGGATGGCTGACGAGGGTCTCGACGCTGCCGAGGCTGGTGGCATGCACGGCGATCCGGACGCGGTTCAGGAATCGCTCCCCGTGGTCTCGGCCCCCTTCCAGCTCGATGGCGAGCATCCCGCCCGCCAGCCGATCGCGGAAGGTGCGCATGGCGAGCTCGTGCTGGGGATGCTCCGCGAGCCCCGGATACATCACGCGTGCGACGCCCGGGGCTCCCTCGAGCGCCCGCGCCACGCCGAGCGCGTTGGAGGAGTGGCGCTCCATGCGCAAGGCCAGTGTCTTCAGGCCGCGTAGCGCCAGGAACGCCTCGAACGGCGCCGCGTTGCCGCCGGCGCTGATGACGATGTGCCGGGCGGCCGCCACGCGATCCGCGGTCCCGAGCACCGCGCCGCCCATCAGGTCGGAGTGGCCGCCGATGTACTTGGTGGTCGAGTGGATGACGAGGTCGGCGCCCAGCGTCAGCGGGTTGGCGATCGCCGGCGACGCGAACGTGTTGTCGACGGCGACCGGGACGCCGTGCGAATGGGCCAGCTGCGCGAGCCCCTCGACGTCTGCGACGGCGGTCGTCGGATTGCTGATCGTCTCGAGCCAGAGCAGGCGGGTGCGGTCGCCGATCGCAGCCTCCACCTCGCCCGGGTCGGTCGTGTCCACCGAGCGATGACCGATCCCCGAGCGGTCGAGGATCGAGCCGATGAGGCCGATCATGCCGCCGTACACGGCACGCGGCACGATGAGCTCGTCACCGGAGCGCAGGAGCGAGAGTACGACGGCGTGCATCGCCGCCATGCCCGACGCGGTGACCAGCGCCGCATCTGCGCCCTCGAGATCGGCCAGCGCCTCCTCGAGCGCCCCATGGGTCGGATTCGAGTAGCGCGTGTAGGAGTGGCCGGGGCGCTCGAAGGCCAGCAGCTCCGCCAGCTCGTCGGCGTCGCCGACCTCGAAGGTGCTGGTCTGGTAGATCGGAACGTTGACCGGAGCCTGTGGCGTTTCGGGCGCGCGGCTGGCGGCTTGAATCGCGCGCGTGGAGAAGCCCGGCATGGTGGTTGAGTCTAGCAGCGCGTTGGCGCCTCTCCTGATCGGTGGGTAGCATGGTGGCCCGATGCATCGCCTCCGATCCCGTGCCGGCCTGCTCGTCGCAGGTTGCATCATCCTGCTCGTCGTGCTGGTCGGCGCCGGCGCCATCATCCTGCAGGCGAACCCCGAGCCAACGCCGAGCCCGACGCCGACCGCGTCCCCGACACCGAGCCCGACCTCCTCGCCCTCGCCCTCGCCGACGCCGAGCCCGACGCCGTCCCCCTCACCGTCCCCGACGCCGGTGGCGGTCTGCCCGATGAACGGCACGGCACTCTCGGACCCGGGGCTGGCCGAGCGGATCCCGTTGCTGATTCAGATCGAGAACAATCCGATCGCACGACCTCCGAGCGGTCTCAACCTGGCCGACCTGGTGATCGAGGCGCCGGTCGAGGGCGACACCACGCGATTCGCCGCCATCTACATGTGCAGCGAATCGGTGGACGCCTCGGTCGGGCCGGTCCGCTCGGCGCGCTACTTCAACATCGACTTCTGGCAGCAGATGCGGGTGCTGCCATTCCACTTCGGCGGCGCCGGCAAGGTGCTCGGGCGCTTCCAGAGCGAAGGGATGCCCTTCGTCAACGGCATCAGCGGACAGTGGCCCTTCTTCTTCAGGGCCGGGCCGTGGGCGGCGCCGCACAACGTCTACCTCGACGTGGATGCGGCTCGCGCCGACGTGGAGACCGGATCCCTGGTCCGCTACGGGGAGCTGGCGGGCGAGGTCCGCGCGCCATTCGTCTACGCGGAGGACCCTGAGTTGCCCGACGGCCGGCCGGTGAGCGCGATCGGCCTCCAGACCGCCAGCTTCTGGCGCTTCGGCTGGGAATGGGACGCCGAGGAGGGATCCTGGCTGCGCACCGACGGCGGCGCGCCGAACGTCGAGGCGCTCAGCGGCAACCGCATCAGCACCCGGACGATCATGGTGCAGGTGGTCGAGCAGGACGTCCTGATCGGCGAGAACGATCCCGGCGGCTATCCACGTCGCTACCAGCACCTGGTGGGTGAGGGAGTCGGCGTGCTCTACCTCGACGGCCGCGGCCACGACGTTCGCTGGTCGCGTCCCGCCGCCGGCGACGTGACGACCTGGACCTACCTCGACACTGGAGAGCCGGTGGTGCTGCCGCCGGGGCGCATCTGGTGGGAGATCGTGCCGGTCGGAAGCGGCATCAGCGAGGGCTGAGCCGGTCAGTGGTCCCGGCTGGGACGCTCCGGTCGTCGGGGACCGGGGTCAGGAAGGCGTCCATCGTCCTGCGGATCTGGTGGTCGGGATCGAACGAGCGGCTGGCGCTCGCGATCCGGCGCCGCACCTCCTGAGGGTCGGCGTCGTCGATCTCGTCATGCCGCGGGCCCCGCGCCGGCTGGGCTGAACCGATCGGGCCAAGCTCAACCGCCACCGCCCGATCCTCCCGCGGCCCGCTCACCGGGGTGACTGAACGGGGACGCAGCACTTCCGGCGACGCCACGGGAGCCGGCACGGGCGGCTCGTGGGCTGGCACGGTCGAGCGGCGCGCCAGCAGGGCCGGCCGCGGACGTGGGTTGCCACTGATCTGGTTCTTGCCGAGCCGCTTGGCCTGGTACATGGCCCGATCCGCGGCGGCCATCAGCTCCTCGGCGGTGAGACCGTCCTCCGGATGCGAGACGAGCCCGATGCTGACGCTCGTCACCGGCTCGGTGCCGGACATCGCCATCCCGACGTCTTCGGCACCGCCGCGAATCTTCTCGGCCACGACGAAGGCGCCCACGATGTCCGTCTCCGGCAGGAGCACCACGAACTCGTCACCACCGTAGCGATATGCACTGTCGACCGTGCGGATCGAGGTGCGGATCACGCTGCCGAGCGTGCGCAGGACATGGTCGCCACGCAGGTGGCCGGCCCCATCGTTGATCGCCTTGAGCCCGTCCAGGTCGACCATGAGCACGCAGAACCCACGGTCGCTGCGACGGGTGCGGCTGACCTCCTGCTCGAGCGTGACGAAGAGCTGCGCCCGGTTAAAGAGCCCGGTCAACGGATCCGTGCGTGCCTGCTCGATCGCGCGTGCCATAGCTCGCCGCTGGTGGTCGGCATATGCGACGGCAACGAAGGCGAGCAGCCAGGTGGCGCCCAGGCCGATCGAAAGGCGGAGCGCGTCTTCCGGCCCATAGGATCCGATCCGGGGGTCGATGACCAGGACGGCGCCGAAGGCGGCCGTCGCCAGGCCTGCGGCGATCAAACCCGCGCGAGGCCCGTAGGCGAGGGCCGCGGCGACGGAGACGAGGGCGAAAAGCATCGCGAATGGGGACGAGGCGAAGCCGGTGAGCGCCAGCAGGCCGCCGATGAGGGCCACCGCCACCACGATCTCGGCCAGCCGCGCGAGCTGGCCTCGGTCGGACGATCCGAGCAGCTCATGGAAGATCACCACGCTGACCACGGCGGCGGCACCGAGCAGGAAGATCGGCGCCTGGTCAGTCGTGAATGATCCGCTGATGCCGACCCCGAGCAGAACGATCGTGATCGTCAGCCACCACACCACGCGGAGCGTCGACGCCACGCCGCGTGCATCCGTGCCCGGGCCGATCTGAAGCGGCATGGCGGGCGCGACCGCCGCGTGGCGGGAGCGGTCGAACGACTCGACCGGCGACGCGTCTCCGGACACCCGTCGACCGGCGAGCAGGACCCCGGCGAGGAGCAGGCCGGCGAGGAGCGCGGTGACGGCGATGATGGTCTGCTCGGGTGGCACCAGGCGTCGATTCCCTCAGTTGGCGAGAGATCTCAGGGCAACAAGTTGGCTTGCGTCGGCTCGAGGCCGGCCCGGTCAGTGTGGGGCCGCGACCCAGAAGGCGCAAACGTACTAGACCTACCCGCACCGCCCCATTTCTGGACCAGATGCACCACCGGGGCACCGCCCGACCCGGTGATACACTCCGCAGGCTTCCATGGGTGACACCGTGCACGGTGGCCAAGACGAGCCGCGTCATCCGCGGCCGTGGGTGGCCGCAATGCTCTCCTTCCTCTTTCCTGGTCTCGGGCAGGCGTACTCCGGTCAGCGCGTGCTGGCCGTCGTACTTGCACTGCCCGTTCTCGTGGTGCTCGTCGCCGCTGTCTTCGTTCTCAACGGGTTCGCCGGTCCCCTGCGCAACAGCCTCTTCTCGAGCGGTTTCCTCGTCGCGGTCATCGTCGTCAACCTCACGCTGTTCGGCTGGCGGACATTCGCCATCGCGCATGCCGGACTGCGAGCGCCGACCGCCGATCTCCATGAGCGCCGCATCACGCTGACCAGCGTCGCGATCCTCGTGGTCCTGACCATCGCCATGCATGCCTGGATCGGGATCGTGGTGAACAGCCTGGACGACACGCTGCGCCAGGTCTTCGGCGGAACGGTGGTGCCGGCCGAGCCGCTTCCGCAGCCGAGCGGCTCCGACGTCGTCAACCCGGAGGAGGGCGACTCCGAGGAGCCGGTCAACGTGCCCGAGTACCGCTGGGACGGGACCGATCGGATCAACGTGCTCCTCCTCGGTACCGACGCACATGAGACCCGCGAGGCGGTGCTGACCGACGTGATCCTGGTGGTGAGCATCGATCCGGTCGCCGAGACGGCGGTCATGATCTCGGTCCCGCGTGATACCGGATTCGTCCCGCTGCCCGACGCGTCCATCGCCGGCGACGGACTCTACCCGGACAAGGTGAACGGCATGTTCTCCCGTGCCCGCCTGTCTTCCGAGACCTGGTGCCCGGACCTCGAGGAAGGAGCCGATGCTGCCGCATGCGGGCTGCGCAGCATCGAGCGCTCCATCGGCCTGTACGTCGGGATCGAGATCCACCACTACGCCCTGGTCGACATGGCGGGCTTCGCGGAGCTCATCGACGCGCTCGGTGGCCTCCGGCTCTGCCTGCCCGGCGAGCTGCACGATCCGGAGTTCGACGGCAGCCTCGACAACCTCGGTGTCGAGGAGGCGCTCGTCCTGCCTGAGGGCTGCCACCAGTACGACGGCATCGATGCGCTCGCCTACGCCCGCAGCCGAAAGGGATGGATCGAGATGCCGGATGGCACGCGAGAGACGCAGAGCGACTTCAGCCGCAACGAGCGCCAGCAGGCGGTCCTCCTCGCCCTGCGCGACGAGCTCGCCCAGGCCGATCTCATCTTCGAGCTGCCGGACGTGCTCCGCGCCATCGGCCGCACCGTCAGGACGGACTTCCCGCGGGATCAGGCCGGTGATCTGGCGAGCCTGCTGCCGCTCATCGCCGGGCCGGAGATCGAGCGAGTCGTGCTCGGCTATCCCGACTTCGTGGATCTGCCCGTCCAGCCCGACATCAACTATCTCCTCGAGCCCAAGCGCGACGCCATCCGCAATGAGATGGCGCGGCTCTTCGGGCCGTCCGAGCTGGACGGGTGGTACCTGGGCACGACCGATCCGGAGCCGGGTGAAGAGCCGTAGACGCACGGCGGGGGTTCATTCGACCTGCGCCAGCATCACCGCGATCACCGCGAGCCCGGCCGACACGGCCGTCAGGCTCAGCATCGCATCGCGCTGGGAGAGACCTCGTCGCAACAGCTGGTGATGGACGTGGCCGCTATCGGCAACGAAGAAGGGCTCGCCGCGAGCCGTGCGCCGGACGATCGCCCAGGCGGTGTCGATGATCGGCACGCCGAGCGCCACGATCGGGACCCATGGCTCGATCGGCTGCACGCCATCCTGGGTCAGCGACAGCCCGATGGCAGCCACCACGAAGCCGAGGAACATCGAACCGGTGTCGCCCATAATGATCGTCGCGGGGTGCAGGTTGTAGGCGAGGAAGCCGACCGCGGCGCCGGTCGTCGCGGCGATGAGCGGCAGGGTCGGGTCGACGCCGTCGACGGCGGCAAGGAGGCCGAACGCGCCGAGCGCGGTGAGCACCACCCCGGACGCCAGCCCGTCGAGCCCGTCGATCAGGTTCACGGCGTTGATGACGGCCACGATCCAGGCCACCGTGATCGGCAGCGCCAGAATGCCAAGCTCGACCATGCCCCACGGAAGGTGAAGCCGCTCGACGCTGAGCCCGAGCCAGAACGCGACCATCGCGGCCACGATCTGGAATGCGAGCTTGACGAGCGCTCGCATGCCGCGCACGTCGTCCACGACGCCGACGATCAGCAGGATTGCGACGCCGACCAGGATCGCCGGGGCTCGGTTCGGCCGGAGGCCACCGACGGCGCCCAGGTCGGGCGACATCAGGGTCGCGACGCCGATCGCGACGCCGAAGGCGATCGCCATTGCCACGCCGCCGAGCCGTGGAATCGGGACACGGTGCACCTTCCGGCCCCCGGGCTCATCGAGCAGGCCGCGGCTCTCGGCCAGGCCACGGACGAGGGGGGTGGCGATCAGCCCGACAACGAGGGCGGTTGCGAACGTGAGGGCGATCAGCATCGGATGCCGCCGATCTTACCGGCCCGAAGGAAGGTTGGTCGGGGCGGCCGGATTCGAACCGGCGGCCTCCTGCTCCCAAAGCAGGCGATCTGCCAGACTGATCTACGCCCCGACGGTTCGTGCTGGACGAGAGCGCCTAACTTGGTGTTCCGGCATACGCGATTGACGCACAGCGCTCGTACACCTCATTCGGCTCCATCGCCTGCTTCGATCCGGGAGGAATCGTACCGTGTCCGCCCCCGCCTTCCCGTCATGTTCGGTCAACGCTCCGAGATCGGCCGCCCTGGTACCAAGCTTCGAGCTGCCCCCTGTGCACCGAGAACAAGTCGCCGAAACGATCGAGACCGACGCGCAAAGTGGCCTACGGCTCGCCTCAGCAGGTGCTAGCGGCTCTCTGCAAACGCCGTCAGTATCTCAGTGGGGAATGCCTCGGGGTTGTCCTCATGGAGGTTGTGGCCTACCTCGACCAGGACCTGCTGTCCTCGGGGCCTGCGGCGGGGGCAGCCGACATCAATCGCCGTCGGTGGCCTCGCATACGGCAGCCCGAGCAACTTGGCGAGGGCGGCGGTGAGCTGATACGTGCCATCGGTGACGCGCTGCCGGATGACCTCGAGATAGCGGTCGCGCTTCCTGATCTGCGCCGTGACCGAGTGATGGCTGATCCCGTGGAACGTCTTGGCGTCGACGCTCTTTTCACGCTGCGGCTCGCACACGGCCAACGATGCGATATCTACGCCATCGGCGATCAGCCGGCGGCATGCGGCCGCCGCGCCCGGACGCCCCTGCTGCGTCGAAGCACCCGCGCGTTACGTTCCATCGAAGGCGATTGAGTCGAGTGCTTGCTGGAGCTGAGCCTTAGCTTCCTCGCTCGTGCCGGGATACGTATGCCCGGCGATGACCACTCGCTCGCCGCCCACCTCGAGGATCCAGACCGGCATCGTGTCGTTGAGGCCCTGGACCTACCAATCGTTTCCGGGCGAGTCTTGCCAGAGCACGAATCGGAACCGGCCACAGGGCAGCGATGCGGGAATCTGAAGCTCCATGTACGTCGCCGCGTAGCCGGCCAGCGTCGTCTCGACAGGTTCGGTCGCCGTCGTGCTCGGAATCTCGCCAAGTGCTGTCACGAGGTCATTGACCGTGGGTCCCACCTTCGGGTCGCGTTCGACGTGGGCGCACGGGTCGCTGAAGGTGTATCGACGAGACTTACAACGAACCCGATCCCACTCGGTGCATGTGACGACCCACGGTCCGCGCCGAATGTGAAGCTCTGCCAGCCTTCAGGAAGATCCGCGGTCAACTGCAGGGCGGAACCTGCAACCGTCAAGCGTGTATGACGGGTCGTTGCTTGTGGGCTGGGGCCGGGCGGTTCATCACTGGGCGTCAGCGCAACTGACGGAGACACAGGCGGCGCCGCCGAAGACGGCGAGTTGGGAGCGTCCGGCGTCGCGGTGCGCATCCCGCGGTCAAGAGCCCGGCGACAAGGACCGATATCGCGGCGCGCGTCATGAGCGTCCCATGACCCAATCCGGTCAACATCCGGGATCTCTGCTTTCGAAGCTATCCCCCGCCTCGCACACGCCCATGGTGGAGAGAAAGGCTTCGAGGAGTGCCTGAGAGCCCCCGTACGCCGCAACGGCCGGAGCGGACTCTTCCCACCAGACGGCGACGACAACCATTCGCTCCCCGTAGCCGCCACCAGTGAAGAATGCCTGGACGTCGGTTTCGAACGGCACAAGCAAGCCAGGATGGCAATCCCTCCTCTCCACACACAGTGGCACGGCTCGCTCGTTGATGACGGTGCACGGCCCGCTGTCCGCCTGCGCGCAGTAGTCCTGGACCCAGGCCTCGACGCCGGCCGGCGTTTCAGGAGTCGTGCCACGATCAACCGGCACCGACCAGGCGCTCACGCGAATGTTCGGGCTCCTGAAGACTTCTTGTCCCGAGCTGAGCCAGTTGTCAGCGTCCTCTGCCATGGTCCAGTCATGGGAGGCGGGAGCTACGGTCCAATCGGCCGGATGATCGATGCTAAATCCGTAACGATCCGATTCGTAGGTCGTCCAGCTGGTCGTGTCGATCGGCGACGCAGTGGGAGTCGCCGTTTGGGGCGGCATCGACGTTGGTTGCGTGGTTGAGTCCAGGGACGGTCCCGACCCCACGTTGGGTCCGGTACCAAGGGCATAGAACGCGGCCATGCCGGCGACCGCGAACACCGCGACGACGGCGGCGACGCGCAGGTAAAACGTCATGGAAGGAATCCTCCGCAGGATTCGAAAATCCCGTTCCTGTGGGGTGCTTCGGACGGCCAACAGGACGGCGGCGATGACCTCCGGCGGGGTGGTATCCGAACCGTCGTCCAACCATTGGGCAGCGATGCGATCAAAACCACGCTCGTCAGTCATGCCAGTCGTCCTTCTCTGAGAGCTTGTGACGCTCGCGCCTGCTCGAGTGCAGCGCGCAGCGCCCGGGTTGCATAGTGCAGTCGCGACCGCGCCGTCCCATCCGGGATGCCAAGCGTCTGGGCTATCGCCACAAGGGAGAGCCCCACGTGGTGATGCAGGACGAAGACCGCCCGCTGGTCGAGTGGCAGCCGGCGAAATGCCTGCTCCAGCTCGTCACGGTCCGAGACCTTCTTGATGTCGTCAACGTCGCTCGCGACGTCGGGATGAAGCACGTGAATTGTCGATGCCCAGCGTCGGTTGCGCCGAGCATCCGCGTAACAGGCATGGACCAGAATCCGAAAGGCCCATCCCTCGAAGTGGTCGGCGTCCCGCAGGTGCGGGAGCTTGCGCCAGATGGTCACCAGGGCGTTCTGGAGAACATCCTCGGCGAGACCCGGATCGCGCAAGATTCGTCTGGCGACGCCCAGGAGCGTGTCGCTGATCTGGTGCACCAGGTCTGCGAACGCCTCTTGATCGCCGGAGCGCGCTCGCTCCACCACATCTCGGTCCATTGGGACCCCTCCGTGCCGCGGTCGTTTACCACGGTCTACCCATGATGAGGGCCGCGGCCAGCGGTTTCGTTCAATGAGCACTTGTACGGCGGCATCGGAGGCGGTGGAGTCGGTGCCATCAGGGCATCGATGTCGCTGTCCCACGCCGTCCTACGGACCCGGACTGAACGTTTCGGTCGCCACCTGCCCTCATAGGTCACGAGCGTCGGTCCGAGCCGACGCCATAGGCGGCCTGGCCGCAGAAGGAGCAACGATGAAGCGACGGATGTCTCTGCTGCTGGCTGCAGCAACGATGGCGGGAGCCATGGCGTTCCCTGCCCTAGCGGCGGCCCATAACCGCGGCTACGTCATGACGGGCAACGGCGGGTGCCATCAGGTGGGATCGCTCAAGTCGGTCTCCCCGGGACCCGATAAGGACACGCTCCTCGACCTTCGTCCGGAGACTTTCCCGGCCGATGAGATCGGCACCGCGTATGCCGCCGACGAGGGCAACTCGGCCGTCGAAAAGGGCGTCTGCCCCTAGCGCCGCCTCGGATTTGGCCAGGGGGTCGGGCGGTTCCCGAGGTCGTCAGGCCCCCTCGGCAAACACAGGGGATCAAGGCACGCGGCAAAACTACTTCTCGGGAGCCGGCGGCGAGCCCCCGCAAGAGTGCGGCGTCTAGGTCGAGGCCTTCAGAGGTGAACCACTCTCCGAAGTGCGCCAGGTGCGGGCCCGTCCCGCAGGCGAGTCCAGCAGCGTCGCCGCCGCGGCATGCCGCTCCCCGACCAGGTGGCGGACGCGCTCGGCCTCGCCGCGGTAGTCCTTCCACGCATAGAACAGGTCGTACAGCTCGGCGCTGTTGGCGAACATGCCTCCACCCGACGGCGATGCGACAATCTTGGCATGCCGACAGGACCGGCCGGTGGGGCTGGCGCCTCTGGAGACCGAGCGGCCGCGGTCGGCTGCCGCATCGAGTTGACGATCGACGCCCTACTGGACCGGGTCGAGCGCGTCGCTCGACCGACAGGTCGCTGAGCAAGCACTAGATCGGGACGAGCAGGCGCAGCGTGGCGAGCAAGCACGAGGCGATTCCGCTTTATGGGGATCAGCGACGAGTCCGAGACCGAAGCGCACCGCTACCTGCGCAAGACACCGGAGACGGTGATAAGCAGGCGGAGGGCTAGCCCATCGGTCCGCCGAGGATGCCGACGACGTCCTTCACGAGCCGCTGACGCGACCAGATGGCCGGCGATCACCTTGAGTCATCGCGAGCAACACCACATAACTCGGCGCTCACCGCTCGGGCAACCGTGACTGATGATCGGAGTCGCACAGCGCTCGGGCCGTTATGCTCCCAAAGCAGGCGATCTGCCAGACTGATCTACGCCCCGACGGTTCGTGCTCGACGAGAGCGCCCAACTCGGCGTTTTCGCGTCCTGCGCTGACGCACACCGCTCCTCGACATCGTGTGTCAGCACGCCGGCAGCCTTCTCCAGCAGCGCGAATCGTACCTTCGTTCGCCTCGGCGACCGCAAGATCGGAGGAGGCGGAGGTGCTGGACGAAGCGCATAGACTTCGTGCGTGTCAGCCTGTCCCGCCTGCGGCACTGAAATCGCAAGCAGTCCCAAGTTCTGCCTAGTGAGCGGTAGCAAGCTGGGTGCAATCGACGCGGACCCGACGGAACAACGCGGCCCTCAGGAACCGATCTGACGGGAGCGGGTTTGGCCGGGGTCAGGTATCTCAAGGTCATGGTCAAGGACGCATGCGGGAGGCGCTGAAGAGCCGGTCCATCCGTCGGCTCCTGGCCGCATACCTCGCCTTCGTGACGGCTGAGTGGGGCACCTGGCTTGCCGTCCTGATCTACGCGTTCGATGCCGACGGGCCGTCTGCAGTTGGACTGGTGGCGATGGCGCAGCTTGTCCCGGCTGCCATCGCGGCGCCGGTCGCGCCCCTGGTGATCGCTCGCCTTGGGCGCCCATCACCACTCGCACTGGCGTATGGGATCCAAGCGCTGGCTACGGCCACGACGGCGGCTGCCATCCTTGTCGCCGCACCCTCCTGGCTCGTCTACACTTGCGCGGCCGCCATGACGACCAGCATCGGTTTCGGGCGCCCAGCGCACGCCACGACACTTGTCGCGGTGGCGGACACACCCGCAGAGCTGACAGCCGCGAACGGCGCCGGGGGCACCGTGGACGGCGCCGGCATCGTGATCGGACCCGCAATGGTCGGGCTGCTGTTCGGGATCGTCGGGCCCGGCAGTTTCCTGCTGATCGTCGGCGCCGGACTCTGTGGCGCGTGCCTCCTCGCATTGAGCTTGCGAGTCGAACGCTGGGAGGCACCCATAACTACATCGACTACCCGCGCCGCGCTTCTCGAGGCCCTCCGTGTCGCCACTGACCGCCGCGGCCCACTTCTCGCCACCTTAGCCCTCGCCGCTGCGTGGATCGCGATGGGTCTCCTCGACGTTCTGATCATCGTGCTCGCGCTCGGCGAGCTCGGCGGCGGGAGCGAACTGGTGGGCCTTCTGAACGCCGCTCTCGGCGTCGGTGGCATGATCGCGGGCTTCGTGGCCGCGAGGATGGTAGGAGCGGGCGGCGTCCTCGCGATTGGGGCCGGCCTCGCGATTGCGGCAGGGGGGATCGGCGTCATGGCCGTATTCCACGCACCGATTGCGGTGGCTGGCCTTCTTGCGTTTGTGGGCGCCGGCCACGGTCTCGCCGAGATCGGTAGCCGGAACCTCCTTATTCGGCTCGTGCCGGTGCGGAGCGTCGGCGCGGTGTTCGGGCTAGTCGAGGGTCTCTACGCGGCCTCGCTCGCGCTGGGCGCGGCGTTCGTGCCGCCGCTTCTGACCGCCGCGCCGGTCTCTGCTGCGCTGGCAGCCATTGCGCTGGCACTGGCGGTGACGGCGGCGATCACCATGCCCGCGCTCGTTCGGGTCTCGCGGACGATCAGAGTGCCGGCCGCCGCGCTTGCGGTCCTGCGCCGCGTGCCGCTGTTCACCCCGTTGCCGGTCCCGACGATCGAGCGGCTCGCCCGAGCCGCGCAACGAATCGAGGTCACGCGCGGGCAGGTGGTCATCCAGGAAGGCAGGCCCGGCGATCGGTTCTACGCAATCGAACGAGGAACCTTCGATGTCCGTGTCGGCGCACGACCGATTGCGCGGCTGGGTCCGGGCGACTCATTCGGCGAGATCGCGCTGCTTCGCGATACCCCGCGGACCGCAAGCGTGACCGCCGTGACGGACGCCACCCTGATCGGGGTGGACCGAGACCCATTTCTCGGCGCGGTCACGAATCATGTTGTGGCCGCGCGGGTGGCGACGACCGTCGTCGCGGCGCGCCTCGGTCATGATTCCGAACGTCCGGGGCGAGAGTCCGACTCGCGCGACCTCTAGGCGCGGCCCACCCGCTCGGCCAGTGCCTTGCGAACCTGGTCGGCGACGTCGGCGTGCTCCCGGACGAGCGTGTTCAGCTGGGCGGCAGGCAGGACGAGTAGCGTTGTCGGCTCGGCAGCGACGACCGTTGCAAGCCGCGGATAGCTGAACGACGCGCCCCAGTCGAGTGCTCCCAGCTCGCCGAAGAACTCGCCAGCATTGAGCCTCGCGATATGTTCGCCGTTCACCAGCACGTCGACCACAGGGCGTGGCGGTCCAGCGACCGGAATAGGGGATACCGCATGAGCTGCTCGCCCGACGTGCCGAGGGCCGCGGGCCAGCCGCCGCTGACATCCGGCTGGCGGTCGTAGCCGATGACACCTGCCTCGGCATCCGGCTGGAGGGGCTCCCTCTCGAACCAATCGAGCACGGAATCGACGTCAGCCGCACTGGTCGACGGATTGAGGATGCACAGCCGAAGGGCGTATCGTCCGTGCAGGCGAGTGGAGGAGATGAACGCATCGCCAGCCGCTTCAAGGGACTCCACGAGCGCCCGATTCGCGCGCTCGACCTGCCGCTCGTCAGCACCCTCCGGCAGGCGTCGCCGGAAGCAGACCACGCCAAGCGAGGCAGGCGCCATCAGTTCGAAGGCGTCGCTCTCGGTGATGCGAACCTCTGCTCGCCGCGCAAGGTCCATGGCGTGCTGGATCGCCTCACGAAACGCGGAGAGCCCGAAGTAACGGACGGAAAGCCACATCTTGAGCGCGCGCGTCGAGCGCGTCAGCTGCATGCCCATGTCCGAATAGTTGAGCTCCGTTGCGGCAGCCGCCGTGTCGACGAGGTAGTCGGGGATGATCTCGAAGGCGTCGCGCAGGGCGCGACCGTCGCGGACGAGGATGGCCCCGCACTCGAACGGCTGAAAGAGCCACTTGTGCGGGTCGAGGGTGATCGAGTCTGCCTGCTCGATGCCGCGCAGCGCCGACCGACCCGCTTGCGTGAGCGCCGCGAAGGCGCCATAGGCACCATCGACGTGCAGCCACACGGAGCGCTCGGCGCAGACCGTCGCGATGTCGGCTAGCGGATCGATTGCTCCCGTGTTTGTCGATCCTGCGCTCGCCGCCACGAACAGCGGACGCCGGCCGACTGCGACGTCTGCGGCGATCGCCTGCTCGAGCGCTTCGGGGCGCATGCGGAGCCTCGCGTCCGTCGGCAGCACGCGGAGCTGTGTTGGACGAAAGCCGAGGATGCGTGCCGCCCGCGCCAGGGAGGAATGAGCCTGATCCGAGACGTACGCCACTAGGTCCTCTGACATCGGTCCAGCGCGCATCTCGCGAGCGCAGGCGAGGGCGGTCATGTTGGCAGCGGAGCCGCCGCTCACCAGAATGCCCCTTGCCGCTTCGGGATATCCCATCCAGCCCTTCATCCAGTCGATGACTGTTGTCTCGAGCGCGGTTGGGCCCGGTGATTCGTGCCAAGAGGTGACCTGAATGTTGGTTGCGCTCGCGATAAAGTCAGCCAAGGCGCCCGGCCATGTCGTCGAACCTGGAATGAAGGCCAAGTAGCGCGGATGGTCGCACCGCCCGTAGTGCTGCAGCACGTCCGACGCTATCGATTCGAGCAGCGCGTCGAACGGCTGGCCATCCTCCGGCGGCGGTCCATCAAGATTGCGGATCATCCGCGCCCGACCGACCCCGGCGGGGACGGGCCGGGCCGGCGTGAGAAGCCGGTCCACCAGTAGGTCGACCGTGTCATGGCCGAGCCGACGCATCGTCTCGGAGTCGAGCGCCAGTGGGTCATGATGCGTCATCGGTTATCCCTCACGGCGACCGGCCGGGCGACCGTGCGGGAGAGCCTACCGCACCGCAGTCGGTCGGCCCGAGGCTACCCTGTCGGCACGGCACACTCAAGGCGCGGCCTCAGGACTCCGGGGGCGAGGCCAAGCTCGCATGGCGCGAACGTTTCGAACGGAACGAGTCATCACGCCCGGCTCGCTGCGCCTTGCGCGCATCCGTCACCATGGCTTCATGGTGCAGTTGCCGTCCGGAACGGTCACGTTCTTGTTCAGCGACATCGAGGGCAGCACGCAGCTGCTGGAGCGGAACCGCGCCGCGATGGGCATCGCCTTGGCCCGTCACCATGAACTGTTCGAGGACATTGTCGAGCGTCACACAGGGGCAATCTTCGAGACGGTGGGTGACGCCGTGTATGCCGCCTTCCCCACCGCCGCGAATGGCGTCGCCGCCGCGCTTGACGCGCACCGCGCCTTGGCGGTGGAGGAATGGGGAGCGATCCGTCGCATCGCGGTGCGCATTGCGCTGCATTCCGGCGCAGTCGAGCAGCGCGGCAACCACTACTTCGGCCCGGCGCTGTTTCGCGTCGCGCGGCTTCAGGCGCTCGGCCATGGCGGGCAGACGCTGCTCTCGGCGGTGACCGCCGGTCTTGCGGCCGATGCCCTGCCTGCGGACGCCTCGCTTCGTCATCTCGGCTCTCACCGCCTCAAGGATCTTGGCGAGCCGGAACAGGTGTACCAGCTGGTGCATCCTGAACTGCGCGCTGAGTTTCCAGCGCTCAAGGGGACTGGATGCGCACCCCCACAACCTGCCGCTGCAGCTGTCGTGCTTCGTCGGCCGCGAGGCCGAACTTGCCGATCTGCGGCAACTCCTTTGGCGAGCATCGCCTCGTTACCCTGCTCGGACCCGGTGGCATCGGCAAGACGCGCATGGCACTGCAGGTCGCCGCCGACACGCTCGAAGACTTCCCGGACGGTGCGTTCCTCGCCGACCTCGCGCCGGTGCGTGACCCTGAGCTGGTGCCCGGCGCGGTCGCGGCGAGCCTCGGCCTGCGCGAGCAGCCGGGGGAACCGATCACCGCGACCTTGGCCCAGTACCTGGCCCCGAAGCATCTGCTGCTTGTGCTCGACAACCTCGAGCAGCTGCTGCCTGCGGCAGCCCGTGCGGTTGCAGAGCTCGTGGCGACAGGGCCTCAATTGCGCGTTCTCGCCACCAGCCGTGCCCCGCTCCGTATCCGCGGCGAGCAGGAGTACTCAGTGTCGACTCTCGCGGTCGGCGATCCGCGAGGGGAAGATGCGCCACCAGCAGCGGTGGCGCTGTTTATCGATCGCGCGCGCGGGATTCGCCCGGACCTTGCCCTCGACGAACAAACCGGGCCACTCATCGCCGCCATATGCACTCACCTCGACGGCCTGCCGCTGGCGATCGAGCTGGCCGCCGCCAGGCTGCGCCTGTTCAGCCTGAGCGCCTTGCAGGGCCGACTCGAACAAACCCTGCCGCTACTGAGCGGCGGCGCTATTGACCTGCCTGAACGCCAGCGGACGCTGCGCACCACTATCGCCTGGAGCGAAGAGCTGCTGCGCGAGCCCGAGCAACGGCTCTTTGCGCGCCTGGGCGTGTTCGTCGGCGGCTTCACGCTGGAGGCAGCGGAAGCAGTGGCCGGGGCGGACGTTGGCGGAGACGTGGTCGCGGCATTGACCGCGCTGCTGGAGCAGTCGCTGGTCCGCCAGGACGAAGGCGTCGCCGGCGAGCCACGGTACCTGATGCTGGAGACGATCCGGGAGTACGCGCTCGAGCGTCTCCAGTCAGCGGAGGAGCGGAGTGCCGTCATGGACCGACTGACCGATTACCTAGTGACCGTAGTCGCGACCCTCGAACCCCGCTTTGTCACCGGCGAGCAAGTTGTCGCGGAGGGACAGCTCGACGCCGAGTTGGCAAATGTTCGCGCGGTGCTGAGGTGGTTGGAGCAACGCCAGGACGGGTCGCGCCTGGCGCAGCTGGCCGGCGGCCTGGGCCGCTATTGGATGTCACGGGGTCTGCTGAGCGAAGGCCGGACCCTGCGTACGTTCAGCACAGACGCTCGTCGAGGCCGGGCACGACCGGTTGAGGGCAAAGCTCCTCTAGGCGGATGGAATGCTAACCACAGAGCTCGACCCCGCCGGAGAAGGGGTCGTGCTGCTCAAGGAAGCAGCGACGCTGTACCGAGGGATGCACGAGGACGAGGACCTGACGCGAGTGTTGGTCACCTTATCGAACGCTGAACAGACTCGCGGCGCGTTCTCGGAGGCAATGGCCGCAGGCCGTGAAGCGCGTACGCTTGCCCAGAGGCTCGGAGATGTGGGATCCGAAGCATCGGCAACCGGGAACCTCGCCCTCGTGGCGCTCAAGCAGGGTCGTACCGAGGAGGCGGAGGCCGGACTCATGGCGGCCGTGGGTCTCTTCCGTCGAACTGGAGACCAGCGCGCGGTCGCTATCGGGCTTGGCAACCTTGGTGTCTTGGCTGTCCGGCGGGGGGATCCCTCTGCCGCTGCGTCGCTCCATTCTCAAGCGCTCGACGGGGCCCGGTTGCTCAGGGACACCGCCCTCGAGGGGTGGGCGCTGGCAAACATCGCCGGCACAGAGATCGAGACAGGTGACCTGAATTTGGCGGCAGACCACGTGCAGCTCGGCTTGCGGAAACTCATCGAAGCCGAAGATGTCGTGACCGCGGTCTCCACGGTGAACACGTTCGGTCGTCTGCTTGCTCGTTGTGGCGATGTAGCCGGTGCAGCGATCGCATGGTCAGCCGCCTCCGCGAACGCCGCAAGCATGGAGATACCTGTCGAGCGCGACGACGAGGAAGAGGCGGAGGTCAGTACAGCCCGCGAAATGCTTCAACCATCTGCATGGGAAGAGTGCCGTCAGCGCGGAGCGGAGCTCGATCTGTCTGAGGCGATGCACGTGCTGACTCGACGCCTCAGGGCCGTCGCCATTGACGCCGGGGGAAGTCTCGCGGAGAGCGCTGCCAGAGACGACAGCGTGTAACTGCTCATATACGTTTGCGCTCGCCGCCGTTGGCGTCGCTCGGCCGTGCCGGTCAGTGGCCGAGCTCGGCAAGGCGCTGGGTCATGAGACCCTGGGCCGCGCTCACGCTGTGCGGACTGCCGGCCACCGCCTCGAGGAAGTCCTCGCGGGGGAGACGGAACCCCTCCATCGGCTCGTGCGCGATGACGGTGGCGGTGCGCGGTCGGTCGCTGAGCAGGGCGATCTCACCGAATCCGTCGCCGGCTCGCAGGGTCCCCATGTCGCGAGCATCGTGAATGATGTCGACGGCGCCCACGGCGATGACGTAGAAGCAGTCCCCCGCCTCTCCCTGCTCGATGATCCGCTCACCGGTGGCGTAGCGAACCGGCACCAGGCTCTGCGCGAGCTGCTCGATGATGGTCAGCGGCAGCGGCGCGAACATCGGCAGCCCTCGGAGAAGGGCGAGCTCCCGATGCGGCACCACCGCGGCCGCATCGGCCCTGCGCAGCAACGGGTAGGTCACCACCGCCACGACCGGCAGGATCGCGCCGGTGACGATGAGCGCGGCTCGAAGCCCGAACAGCTCGACGAGCAGCGGCGCCATGGCGGCGCCTGCGGCGACCCCGATGGCCGCGATCCCCTCGAGCGCTCCGAACACGCGGCCCCGGACCGCGTTCGGCACGCTCCGTTGCAGGAGCGTGAAGCCGGCCACGTCGAGCGCGGCGTTGGCGGCGCCGACCGCCGCCAGGAGGACGAACGCCAGGACCGGGTACGGAAGGATCCCCAGCACCGCGATCGGCAGCCCCCACAGCGCGAGCGAGACGGCGAACGGCGCGGATAACGGGCGGCCGATGACGAGGCTCATGGCGAAGACCGCGCCGATGACACCGCCGCCGCCAATGGACGACGTCAGGTAGCCCACACCGGACTGGCCGAGCCCCAGGAGCTCGACCGCGGCCACCACGACGAGGACCGTCAGCGAGCCGCGCACGAGCGTCTGGCTGGCGAAGAGACCGATCACCACGCCGGCCGATGGGTGGCGCCGGAGCGCCGCGACGCCGCCCAGCATCGTGCGGAGCCCGCCGGTCGGGGACGCCGGCGCGACAAGCCGGAGGGAAATCACGTGGATCGAGAGGACGGCCGTCGCCGCCAACCCGTGGGCGAGCGATGCGGCGATGAGCCCGAGGCCTGGTCCGGCGAGTATGAGGAGGAGGCCGGCAGTCACCGGACCGGCGAGCCCGCCGAGCGCCTCCCCCATGCTCATGACGGCGTTGCCGGCGACGAGCTCCTCTGGGGAGCGCGCCAGCGCCGGCATGAGGGAGAGGGTCGTGGCGCGGTGGAGCCCCACCAGAAGACCCTCTGCCACGACGGCCGCGAGGATGATCGCCGGTGCCAGATCGGCGATGGCACCGAAGGCGGCGATGGCGACCATCGACGCGCGCCCGACGTGGACCGCCAGCAGCACGCGCGCCCGAGGCAGGCGATCGGCGATGGCGCTCAGCGCCGGCGCCAGGATGCCTGCGGGAAGGGAGCGCAGCAGCGTCACCGCGCCGACCGCCAGGACGCCACCCATCTGGTACGCGTACACGAGCAGCGCGACCAGGTATGCGCCGTCGGCGGCCAACGCCAGGAGCCACCCGAGCTCGAGCCTGCGGAGCGACGGATTGGCGAAGACCTGGCGCACCGCGTCCATCGACCTCACGCGCCCATTGTCCACTGGCGCATTGATCGGTGGCTACAATCGCGGCGTCCCGCGTTGGGCCCCAGCGCCGGCGACCCGAGCCGGAGCTGCCATCCCCGGCCTATCGAGCGCGGAGGGAACACTCGTGACATCGCCAATCCACCGCGAAGCGGCCGTTGGGCCCCTGCTCATCGCCGACATCGGCGGCTACACCTCCTTTCTCCAAGCGGTCGCGGAGGAGCATCGCGACGACGCGTTCGCGAACGGGGCGATCCCCGACGCCTACGGGCTGATGTCCAGCCTGCTGGATGGCATCGTGGCGCGGATCGCACCGCCGTTCACCCTCTCAAAGTTGGAGGGGGATGCCGTGTTCGCCTTCGGCGCAGCGGGCGACGCCGTTCCCCGTGGGGAGGCGCTGCTGCAATGCATCCGGGACTGCTACGCGGACTTTCGGGCGCGAGCGGCCACCGCGGGTGAGAACTGGACCTGCACATGCGCGGCCTGCGCACGCGCAAGCAGCCTGGACCTGAAGTTCGTCGTGCACGCGGGGCGATACGTCGTGCAGGAGATCGCTGGCCACCGCGAGTTGAGCGGACCGGAGGTGGTGATGACGCATCGGCTCTTGAAGAACGGCGCGGCCCGAACCCTGGGCCACGGCGCGTACGCGCTCATCACGGACGCCGCCGCACGAGAGCTCGAGGTCCCGGCGGCCGATGCGATCCCGTTGCAGGAGAGCTACGAGCACTACGCGCCGATCGACGCCTTCGTCTACAGCCTGCGCTGACCCTCCGCGGGCCGGCCCTCAGGGCCAGATGGCGCGAATCTGGTTGCGAACCGCGTCGCTGACGACGCCGCTGCTGCCGATGATGACCACGCGTGACGGATCCAGGCGCTTCAGCTCCGCCGCGACGCCGGCCGGCAGGGCGTTCGAGGGGACCAGCAGGAGCGGCGAACCGCTGAGTCCCGCCACCGGGCCGCTGGCGAGGCCATCCGGGAACGCGGTGCCGGCCGCGACGTACACGCTGCCGACGCTGTTCGCCGCGAAGGTCGCCGCGCTGAGCTTCACGGCCGTCTCATAGCGGTCGGCGCCGGCAATCCGGCGCACGGTGGCCGCGTAGCCCTTGAGCTGCTGGAGTACCGCGTCACCCACCGCGCTCGGGCCGCCCATCACCACGATCTGGCTCGGGGCGAGGCGCCGAAGCTCGGTCGACGTGGTGGAGGGCAGTGAGCCGGCGTGCGAGAGCAGGATCGGCGCCTTGGCGCGAGCGGCGACGGCGCTCGCTGCCAGCCCATCCGGGAAGGTGGATCCGGTGACGATGTAGACGATCGAGGCGCCGCTGGGGAACGCCGCCCTGCTGATCGCCGCGGCAGTCGCATATCGGTCGGTGCCGGCCAGCCGGGTCACCCCGCCAGCGGTGTACCCGCGCAGCGTGCTCTCGACGCCACTGGAGACCACGCTCGTGCCTCCGAGAATGACGATGCGTCCCGGCTTCAGCCGCGTCAGCTCCGCCGCGGTGCTGACGGGCAGCGCCCTGGGCGCCGTCAGGAGCAGCGGCCCGTTCCCCATCCGGGCTGCCGGTCCGCCCGCAAGCGCGTCGGGGTAGGACGTGCCGGTGGCGATGTAGACGACCGGGACGCCGGCCTTGAATGCGGACCCGCTCACCGCGGCCGCGGTCGCGTAGCGGTCGGGACCGGCCACGCGCGGGACGCTCTTGCCGGTGGTGAAGCTCCAGGAGGTCGCTGCGAGCGCATTGCCGACGGCGTCCTTGATGCCGCCCGTCAACGAGACACTGTAGGTCGCCTCGGCCGCGAGCGGCGCCGATGGCACGAGCATCGCCCGCCGGGCGCTGGAGGCGTAGGTCACCGTGGCGGCAACCGTCGATCCGGAAGCGCTCTTGAGGAGCACGGTGCCGGCACCGACGCCGCTCACCGGCTCGTCGAAGGTGGCGGTGATGCTGGCGCCGTCGTAGCTGACGCGCGCGGCGCCGGGAGACGGCGTGCGGCTCGCGACCTTCGGCGTCACGTTGTCGACGAACGCCGGGGTCACCGAGTAGGCGGTCCGATTCCCGTTCGGATAGAAGTTCAGGACTCGAATGGAGACGCGGCCGGCGGCACCGACCTGGACCGAGGCAAGCTCGGTGCCGCTCTCCCACTGGGCGTCGACCCGCTGCAGCAGCGTGCCCGCGGCGGAGTAGAGCTCCACGATCGGGTCGATCGGCAGAGAGCTCCGATTCCACGGGTAGGCGCGCGTGTCGACCACCCCGCCGACGCGGACGTCGAGCCGCCCGGCGCGCGGCACGTCGACGTAGAAGACATCCACGTCGCCGGCGGGATACAGGGAGGGCCGGCGGGTGCCGAACGGAATCTTGCGGGCGGCGGCCAGGCTGTTATTCGGCTCCGAGGCGTCACCACTGACATGGGAGAGCGATGACACGCTGCCGCCGACCGCCCGATATGCATTCACGCGGCCGCGACCATACCGAATCTCGTGACCGGGGTACCCGAGGTCGTCGACCGTTGAGATCAGCCGGCTCACGACCTGGGCGGGCGAATAGCTCGGATAGCGCGCGCGGATGAGCGCCACGACGCCGGCCACGTTGGGGGTCGCGAAGCTCGTGCCGCTGATGTACGTGTGGTCGCCCCACGTGTGGTGATCGGCGTAGGTGCAGACGGTGCAGTTGGTGGTCTGAACGGAGGCGCCCGGCGCGCTCACGTCGACCTTCGCGCCGTGGCTCGACCAGTGGGCGAACTCGTCGTCCACCTGCGTGGCACTGACGCTGACCACGTTCGTGAAGCTGGCCGGGTAGAAGGTCTCCTGGACGCCGTTGTTCCCGGCGGCGCCGATGAGGACCGCACCCTTGCTCCACGCATAGTTGACGGCGTCCTGCACGTACTGGGAGGCCGGAAAGCCGCCGACGCTCATGTTGATGACGGTCGCGCCCTGGTTGGCGGCCCACACGATGGCGGAGGTGAGGTCCGCGGTATCCCCCGTCCCCTCCCGAGTCATGATTTTGACCGGCAGGATCTTGTCGCTCCAGGTGATGCCGGCCATCCCGTACCCGTCGTTGGCGTTGGCGGCGATGATGCCTGCGACCCACGTCCCATGGCCGTTGTCGTCGGCCGCGTTCGAGTCGTTGTTCACGAAGTCGTAGCCGGGCAGCACGCGCCCGGCCAGGTCCCGGTGGTTCGCCTGGACTCCCGTGTCGAGGACCGCGATCACGCCCGACCCCCCGGTCTCCAGCGACCACGCGTCGCGAACCCGCATCCGGTCGAGCGAATACTGGCCCGCGGTCATCGGATCGTTCACGCCGACGGCCGCGATGCTCGGCTCCTCCACGAGGCGCACCGCGTAGTTCGGCTCGGCGTACTGCACGGCCGGATCGGCGCGCAGCTCGGCAAGAACGGCGTCGACCGCCCGGCCCTCCGTCGAGAGCAGTGCCGGCATCCCCTTACCCGGAACCCCCAGCTCCGCGACGACCTTCAATCCGCGCGCGCGCGCGGTATCCGGTCCGCGATCGGCGTCACGCCACTTGACCACGACCTCCCCGGGCACGACCTCTCCGGCCTCGGGCGTCTTCGGCGGCTCGGGCTCACCGGCCGTGGCTTCGAGCGTCTTCGCAGGCTGGAGTTCATCCGCGGCGACCGGCGCGACGCTGGCGAGGAGGACGAGGACGGCGAGGAGGGTCGGGTTGGCTCTGGGCACGAATGGTGGACTCCGGAGGGGTTCGCTGGGGCGGGAACCACGCACCGTGGCTGCCCGCGAAGTGCCCACACCCTAGGGGCGACCCTGCCTCGGAACGACCGGACGATGGTCTTGGTCGGACATGGGACCGATGGGCCAGTCCCGCCCGGCGCTAGCCGCCGAGCAGCTCGAGCAGTCGCGGCGTGGCGGCGGCCACGGCTCGGCCGCGATGGCTGATGGCGTCCTTCTCGGCCTCGGGGAGCTGTGCGGTGGTGAGACCGCTCGGCAGTAAGAAGACTGGGTCGTACCCGAATCCACCGAACCCGCGTCGCTCACGAGCGATCGATCCGCTGACCATGCCGTCGAAGACCTCGATCTCGGGAGCCGGCGTCGCCGGACGAGCGACCGCCAGCGCGCAGATCATCCGGGCGCGACGATCATCGGCGTCACCCAGGGCCTCCAGCAATCGGTCGGCATTGCTGCCCCCTCCCCACCGGGCGCTGCGCACGCCCGGACCCCAATCCAGCGCGGCGACCTCGATCCCCGAATCGTCGGCGAGCGAGAGCAACCCCGAGGCGCGCGCGTAGGCATCGGCCTTGGCCGCCGAGTTCTCGGCGTAGGTGTTGTACGGCTCGTCGACCTCGAGGTGCAGCCCGACGTCGTCGGGCGTCACGATAACGGCCGGAAGATGGGCCAGCAGCCGTCGGAACTCCCCCTGCTTGCCGGCGTTACTGGTGGCGACGAGGAGCCGGCTCACTCCCCGGGCGGGGCTTCGATCGCCGCCCGCTGGAGCGCGAACAGCTGCCGGATCCCAGCGGCCGCCAGGTCGACCATCTGGTCCATCTGCTGCCGCGAGAACGCCCCGTGCTCCGCGGTGCCCTGCACCTCGATGAGGCGGTCATCGTCGGTCATGACGACGTTGAAGTCGACGTCGGCGGTCGAGTCCTCGGAGTAATCGAGATCGAGGTGCGGGAGCCCGTTGACGATGCCGACGCTGACCGCCGCCACCTGCCCGGTGAGCAGCTGCCCCATCCCGTATTTGTGCAGCGCGCGCGCGAGCGCGACATAGGCTCCGGTGATGCTGGCCGTGCGAGTGCCGCCGTCGGCCTGGATGACGTCGCAATCGAGGGTTATCGTTCGCTCCCCCAACCGCTTCATGTCGATCACGCCGCGCAGCGAGCGCCCGATGAGGCGCTGGATCTCGTGCGTCCTGCCGCCGATCGATCCGCGCGCCGCCTCCCGCTGGCTCCGTTCGGTGCCGGCACGGGGAAGCATGCTGTACTCGGCCGTCACCCAGCCGCGGCCCTTGCCCCGCATCCAGCCCGGCACGCGATCCTCGATGGTGGCGGCGCAGATGACGCGGGTGTCGCCGACCCGGATGAGCACCGAGCCCTCGGCGAACTTGAGGTAGTCGGGGACGATCTTGACCGGCCGGAGCTGGTTCGGCACGCGACCGTCGTTGCGACGTCCGGCGCGGGTGGTCTCGCTGACTGTCATGTGGGTGCCGATTCTACGGCACCCACGCGTTACGGCAGCGTTGCGTCGATCGAGCGCACGACCGCATCCGAGACGGCGCCGGCGCTGCCGAGCACGATCACCTTGCCCGGGCCGAGCCGATCCAGCTCGGCGCCGATGACGTCGGGAAGGACGGTCGGTCGGACGAGGAGCAACGGTCCCGGGACCAGCGCGGCGATCGGTCCGCCGGAAAGGCCATCGGGGAAATCGGCGCCGGTGGCGACGAAGACCACGTCGCTGCCCGCGGCCCCATAGCCGGCGCGGCTGATCTGAACCGATGTCGCGTACCGATCGGCACCCGCAAGGCGGGAGACGCTGCCGGAGGTCGCATGCGGTCGGAGTGCGCTCGCGACGGCGTCGCTCACCGCGCTCGCGCCGCCCAGGATGACGATCCTGGATGGCTTGAGCCGCGCGAGCTCGGCGGCCGTCGATGCCGGGAGCTCCCCCTGCTTGACCAGCAGGATCGGGCCGCCACTGCGGCCGGCGGCCGCGCCGCCGGAGAGCGCGTCGGGGAAGGTCGTCCCGGTGGCGATGTAGGCGACCGGCACTCCCGGTGCGAAGGCGGACTTGCTGATCGCCGCCGCGGTGGCGTAGCGGTCTGGCCCGGACCAGCGCACGACGCTGCCGGCGTACGAAGCCAGCGCAGTCGCGACGCCGGCGCCGACGACGCTGCTGCCTCCGAGGACGATGATCTTCGACGGCCGCAGGCGGAGCAGCTCGGTGGTCGTCGCGGCAGGCAGCTCCGAGCGCGAGGTGAGCAGGATCGGTCCGTTCGCCCGTGCGGCGGCCGGCGACCCGGCCAGCGCATCGGGGAACGAGGCGCCGGTGGCGATGAAGACGGTCGCGGCCCCGCCCCCGAAGTGGGACCTGCTGATGGCGGCCGCTGTGGCGTACCGATCGCCGCCGGCCAGTCGCTGGATGACGGTCGTACCCGCAGGCGGGCTCGGCGCCACGCACAGCTTCACGAACACCATGGCCGAGTAGATCTTGTTGCTCGCGGCGGACGTGACATGGCTGCCGCCGGCGGCGTTGAAGTTGCCGACGATGATGTCGTGGTGCCCCTGCGACTTCCACCACTGCTCCATGGTTCGCGCGGGGTCGTAGGTCGAATAGCCGCGTTCCCAGGCGATGATCTCGCCGTAGCCCGTGAAGCACACGCCGAGCGCCTTCAGCCGCGACGCAACGTAGGCCAGGTCGTGCGTGAAGGTGTCCCTGGTTGCCATCTGGGTGGCCCGCTCATGGCTCACCTTGTCCACGGCGCTGACCAGGGTGACCGGCGCCAGCTTGACCGATGCGCGCTTGAGATTGGCCAGCGCGACGTACCTGTCGCCATCGACGGCGGCGGCCGGCGCGGCGAACGCCGCGACAAGGGTGAGGGCGGTGAGCAGGCCGATGAGGCGACGGCCGGTTGGGGACTGGATCATGTCGGGCGCGGGCTCCAATGGGGATGAGTTCGGGACACCGCGACCGTACCAAGCAGTACGGCACGGTCACCATGACCCTATGGGGGCCTCCCCACCCGAGCGGAGTACCGCTCAGCGCGACTCCATTAGTCCCACAGCGCGGCGATCTGAGCGGCCAGCGCGTTCGATACCGAGCTCGGTCCGCCGAGGATGACCACTCGTGGTGGGTTGAGCCGGCGCAGCTCGGCGGCGAGCGGCGCAGTCAGCGATCCGCCCGGCACGACGAGGAGCGGGCCGTTGGCCCTGGCGGCCGCCGGCGTCGCCGAGAGGCCGTCCGCGAACAGAGAGCCCGTGGCGACGTACACGGTGCGCGGCGCATCGTTTCCGGTGGTCGCCTTCGAGACGGCGATGGCGGTCGCGTAGCGGTCGGCTCCCGCCAGCCGGGTCAGGCTGCCGGTGGTCGCGAAGGTCCGAAGCCGCGCCGCGACATCATCGCTGACCACGGATGGTCCGCCGAGGACGACGATCCTCGCGGGCTTCAGCCGCGTCAGCTCTGCCGCGGCGGCCGCGGGGATCGAGGTGTCGCGCACCAGGAGCATCGGTCCCTTCTGGCGACCGGCAGCCACCCCGCCGGCCAGGGCGTCCGGGAAGTCCAGGCCGGTGGCGACGTAGGCAACCGGAACGCCCGGCGCGAACGTCGCCGCGCTGGCGCGGGCGGCCGTGGCGTAGCGATCGGCGCCCGCGATACGCGTCACGCTGCCGCTCGTCGCATACGTCCTGAGCGTGGCCAGGGCCGCATCGTTGATCACCGCCGAGCTGCCCAGCACCACGATCCTGGCCGGCTTCAGCCGCGCGAGCTCGTTCGTGGTGGCGGATGGAAGGGCGCTCCCCTGGACGAGCAGGACGGGGCCGCCGCCCTTTGCTGCAGCCGGTCCGGCGGCGAGTGCATCGGGGAAGGTGACGCCCGTGGCGACGTAGGCGATCGGCACGCCGGGGGCGAAGCTCGCCGCGCTGATGCGTGCGGCAGTGGCGTACCGGTCGGCGCCCGCCAGACGCGTCTGGAGCTTCAGGAATCGGTCCTCGATGACGTTCCAGAGGTCACTCACCCCGGTGTCCATGCCGAGGCTCCAGATCCCGATGCCGGCCACATCGTTCTTCAGCACCATGTCGTACTTGGCCCGCAGCGAGGTGGGGTCGTCGTAGTAGCCCTGCCGGTACCCGCCATCGGCGGCGCGATACAGGAACCAGGGGACCTGTCCCACCGTGTCCCACCGGCGCCCGTGCGCTGCGGCCAGCACCTTGCCGCCGACTGCAGCGCCGCCCGACGTGCCGTAGTAGCTGAACGCGACGCTGTCGACCGGCGACCGGACCGTCGAGTTCACGCCCGACCCCGTCGTGTTCCAGGCGCGCCCGTAGTAAGGCACCCCCCAGATGAGCTTGCTGGCCGGCACGCGCGCGAGGTGATCGCGCATCGCATCAGTGGCCGAGAAGATGTAGCTGCTGTCCATCGGCGCCACGCCGCCGGCGCGTGCCGATGCGGCGTAGCTGAAGTCGTACGCCATCACCATCAGAGCGTCGGCGGCGCCGGTCGCCGACAGAGCGGCCACGTCGTAGCCGGTGGACCAGGTGGCCGCGCCGGCCATGGTATCCACGGTCACGAACGATCCGACGCGTGCGTTGACGAGCCCCGTCTTGACCTGGCGCACGAAGCTGGTGAACTGGGCCCGCAGGCTCGACGGCACCGGCTCGAAGTCGATGTTGACGCCGTCGGCACGGCGGTCGCCGACCACCTTCACGACATCGGCCACCAGGCGCGCCCGGTAGGTCGAGCTGTTGAGCAGGCCGGACATGGCCGAATAGTCGCCGTTCCAGGCCATCATCGTGATCGTCGGCACGACGCGCACGCCGCGCTGGTGAGCCGCGTTGATGACCGCGGTCATGGCGGACGAGGTCCACCCCTGCCAGCCGGCGGTGGGCGTCGCGGCCGAACCGCGAGCCAGGTATCCGTTCGACTGCACGCCGATGCTGAAGTACGCGATCGTCGACATCAGATCCATGCGCAGTGCCGCGCGGGTGGTGCTGTCGAGCTTCCAGTACGGCAGGAAGCCGAGCACCTCCCGGGTGAGCTGGTTGGGCAACGGACCGGCCGGCCCGGCGGCGGCGCTTTCCGCGAGGATCAGCGGGGCGGCCGGCTCGACGGCGACGTCCGCCTCGGCGACCGATGTCTGCACCAGGGGAGCGATGCCCGATCCCACCTCGGCGACGAGCCCGCCCTGCTCCTCGAGCATCTGCGACTGGGCGCTCGGCGCGATCTGCTCAACTGGCATGGGAGGCAGGACGGTGCCGTCCGGCAGGGTCACGGCCCCGCCCAGTGTCGGATCGGCCCCGAATGCCGGCGTGGGCACGGCCAGCATGAGAGCCACCAGGATGAGGAGCGGAAGGCGAAGGAGGCGGATCGACATCAGGGTCCCTATGGCGAGATGGAACAGCGACGTGAGCCGATGCCCACGACCGCACCGCACACTACCCGTCCCCCGCAAAGCCGACCAATGGTACCTCTGACCCATGCCCGGTTGGGGCGGTCAGTTCCCGAGCAGGTTCGAGATCTGCGAGGCGACGGCGTCGGACACGGCGCTCGGACCACCCAGCAGAACGACCGCGTCCGGGTCGAGCCGGCGCAGCTCGGCGGCAACGCTCGCCGGCACGAAGGTCCCCGGAACGAGGAGCAACGGACCCGGCAGGCCGCCCGCCACCGGGCCTCCGCCCAATGCATCGGGGAAGGTCAGTCCGGTCGCAATGAAGGCGGTCGACGATCCACCGGTGAACGTTCCGCTCGATACGGCCACGGCCGTGGCGTAGCGATCGGCTCCGGCGAGCCGCGAGACGCCACCACCGATGGCATAGGCGGCGAGGTTCGCCGCAACCGCCTCGGAAACGACGGCCGCGGACCCGAGCACGACGATCCTTCCCGGCTGGAGCCGCTTCAGCTCCGATACGGTCTCCGCGGGAACAGCGTCTCCCTTGACGAGAAGGATCGGCCCATTGCTCTTGCCGGCAGCGGCGACCCCGGCGAGGGCGTCGGGGAAGGTCTGGCCGGTGGCCACGTAGGCGACCGGGACCTGCGACGCGAACGTATCGGCGCTGACGCTGGCGGCGGTGGCGTATCGGTTGGCCCCGGCAATGCGCTCCACGACTCCGCTCGTGGCGTATGCGCGCAGTGTCTGGAGGACATCGTCCGAGACGACCGATGGGCCTCCGACGACCTTGATGGTCGACGGCGCGAGGCGCGACAGCTCGGTTGCGGTCGCCTGCGGGACGCCGCTGACGGTGACGAGGAGGACCGGCCCATCGTGGTGGGCGGCGGCGGCACCGGCCGCCAGCGCATCGGGGAAGGCGGCGCCCGTCGCCACGTACGCGACCGGGACACCACGGGCGAAGGTATCCGAACTGATCGCCGCCGCGGTCGCATACCGATCCGAACCCGACAGCCTGGTCATCTCGGGACCGGATGCACCGCCGCCCGGGGTCCGCTTCGGGTCCCCGGCAAAGGCGTACCAGTAGTCCGGCTGACCGAAGTGGAAGCCACTGATGACGGTGCGCTGGACCCAGACGCGCGAACCGACGAAGTCGGCGTGCGCGGAATCGGTGAGCGTCGACGGGCTGTACCCACGGCCAGCGGCAAAGATGGCCCCGTAGCTGGTCGTCGGCCCTGTCAGAACCCGGGAGACGATGTCGTCGGCGTCACCGTATGCCGTGGCCAAGAAGGTGCCGCCCAGGCGCAGGATGGGCGTCGAGTAGTTCCTCACGCGCTGCTGCGCCTCGCTCAGCGTGGGGAGCGGCGTCTCCTTGACGTATCTCTCGCCGAAGCCCGGCGCGTAGTGCGCCTGGGCGTAGACCATGGTGAATCCCGGTGCAGGGGTAATCCCGTCGTTGGCTGTGCCGCCGCAGTACGTGCGGCGTGCCGCGTCGTCTCCACTGGTCAGGGTGCCGAGCAGCACGCGCTCGCCGCAATACACGAGGGTGCCGGCGGCCCAGCTGTCCGCGTCCCCGTTCGTCGTCTTGGTGTTGAGGCCCCAGCCGTTCGAGCGGTCGGTCAGCTCGGTCGAGCCGTATGGATTGGGGTACCCGTTGCCGTGGCCGAAGTAGACGACCACATTGGCGCCGTTCACGGCAGCCTTCACGTTCGACCAGGTGGCCGACGGTGAATAGGCCTTGACGACGGTGGCCCCGGCGGCGGTGGCGGCGGTCGCGACCTCGTTGGCGTACGTCCGGTACGTGCTCGTCAGGGTGCCGACCGGCCCGACGATGATCGCCACCTTCGGAGCGGCCGCGGCGGTCGGCGATGGGGAACCGACCACGAGGGCCATGGACAGGGTGATGGCAGCGATGGCAACGGCGCCGATGCGGTCTCGCAACAGGAAATCCTCGATAGGTGGGCAGATCAATGCGACACGGTGCCACGGGGTGAGATCCTATTCGCTGCCTCCAGGGCGGCCTATGGCTCCATCGTCCGCCCCCCGGAGACCCGTGGGGCGCTGCGCTGCGCAGCAGGATCCGGGCCGCCCCGCGGGTGGGCGGAGGCCGTCAGCGAGACTTGACCTCGTCCCAGAGGACGTCCTTCTCCGCCAGGGTCAGCTCGGACAGGTCGATGCCGCGCTCAGCGGCGAGCGCCTCGACACGCCGGTGGCGCCCGACCCACCGATGGTTCGCGGTCCGTAGCGCCTCCTCGGGGTCGAGCTTCATCCATCGGGCGAGGTTCACCAGCGCGAAGAGCACGTCACCCATCTCGTGCAAGCGATCCTCGTCGGTGGAGGCGTGCCGCAGCTCATCGATCTCCTCGGCGACCTTTTGCCAGACGCCGTCGATGGCGTCCCAGTCCCAGCCAAGCGCGGATGCGCGCTCCTGGATCTCCCGACTTCCGGGCAGTGCCGGCAGGGCACGCACGATACCGCGGAATGCCCCTTCGTCAGCCTTGCCGCGCTCGAAACGCTCAGCCGCCTTGATCGTCTCCCAGTTGCTGATGACCTGGTCGACGCCGTCGACCTCGACGCCGTCGAAGACGTGCGGGTGGCGGCGCACGATCTTGCCGGCGATCGACCGGTACACGTCCGTCAGGTCGAAGGAACCGTCCTCGGCGGCGAACTGCGCGTGGAGGATGACCTGGAGCAGAAGGTCGCCAAGCTCCTCGGCCAGGTCCGCCGGCGTGCCCTGCTCGATCGCGTCGAGCGTCTCGTAGGCCTCCTCGAGCAGGTACGGACGGAGGGTCAGATGCGTCTGCTTTCGGTCCCACGGACAGCCATCGGGCGCTCGCAAGCGAGCGCTGATGGCCGCCATGCCGTGCGGGCTGGCCAGGTTTGCCAGCGGGTCGAGGGCCGGGACCAGCCACGTGGCTGCGGCAAGTCCCGCATCGTCGAGGTCATCCAGCCGGTGATCGGTTCGGTCGGGCAGGCGCCGCAGCCGGTGGTCGCGTGGGTAGAGCGACAGCAGGATGGCGTGGGGCCCGGATCGGGCGTGACGTCCGGGAAGCGAGGCGTGCGCGGCATCCGCCCGGTCGGCGAGCAGGATGAGCGGCAGCGACGGATCGAAGGCGATCGAGGGCAGCCGCGTGACCGATGCCAGCTGGACGCCGGCGACGGGATCGACGCCGCTCGCGGCGAGCAGCGCGTCCACGCCCGCCGATCCGCCGTCGGTCATCGGCTCAGGCGGCAGTCGAGGACGCGAACTGCGGATCGACCCAGGTCTCGACCGGAGCGCGGACCTCCTGCTCCAGCCAGCGCTCGAAGCCGCTGGCGCGGATCTCCTCCAGCCGCTCTTCCTCGATGTCGCGGTTCTCGCTCGTCTCGAGCAGCTGGTAGATCGTGATGCCCTCGGTGCCGCCGTCGTGCGGATCGCTGATCTCGCCCTCTTCCTCGAGGCCGAAAACGACCTCCTCGAGCGCCTCGGCGAGCTGATACGGCGCGACCCATCCCAGCTCCCCGCCCTCCTCGGCGGTGGCGGCGTCCTCGCTCACCCGCGCCGCGACCTCGGCGAAGCTGTCCGGATCGGCCCGCAGCTCCTCGACGAGCTCGGCGGCCTGCGTCTGCGGGCTGACGCGCTCGCCGGTCTTCTGGATGACGTGGTAGCCGAAGTCGGTGCGAACCGGCTCGCTTAGCTCCCCCACGTCCAGGCCGCTCAGCGCCTCGGTGAACTCCGGGACGAACTGTGGTGCCGTGGGGTCGTACCAGCCGAGATCGCCGCCACGAGCTCCGGATCCCGGATCGTCGCTGCGCTCGGCCGCCACGGCGAACCAGTCGGCATCGTCGGCGGAGAGCAGCTCGTGCACCTCCTCCGCCTCCTCGAGCGCGGCCGCCCACTGCTCGTCCGTGGCCTCCGCATCCTCCGCCGCGTCGTCGGGCCGGGGATCGATGAGGACGTGACGGGCGCGTTCCTGGGGCAGGGCGGCGCCCTCCACGGGCGCGATGAAGATCTGGGCGACGCGCCGCTGGGCGGTCGGCGAGCTGACGACCTCCTCAGCGAAGTGGTCGCGGAATGCATCCACCAGCAGCTCGCCACGCACGTACTCGCGGTAGGTCTCCTCGTCGACACCCTGGCTTCGCATGACGTCGCGCAGCGGACTCTCGGAGGTCTGGTCGCGGCGAGCAAGCACCTCGAGCACGGCGTAGCCGCGGGCGACCTCCACCGGGCCGACGATCTCGCCACTCTCCGCGTCGCCGATGGCCTCGAAGTATTCGGCGTAGGCCGCGTCCTCGGCGGAGAACCAGCCGAGCAGCCCACCGCCCTCCGCGGTGAAGTCGTCGCTGACCTCGACCGCGACATCGGCGAACTCCTCTCCGTCCTCGAGCCGCTCTCGCGCCGCCTGTGCCTCCGCCTGGGCGGCCGCCAGCTCCTCGTCGGTCGCCTCGTCGTCCGGGGCGGCGTCCTCCGGCAGCGCGCTCACCAGGATCAGCTGCGCACGCACCAGCTCGTCGAGCGCCAACCGCTCGGCCAGCCCGGCCTGCAGCTCCTCGTCGCTGACGCTCACGCCGAACTCGTCGGCCTGGGCGGAGAGGACCGCGCTCTCGACGAGCGAGTCGGCCGCGGACGTGTCGAGGCTGGAAAGCTCGGCGCTGACCTGGTCGATCTGCTGCTGGATGGCCTGGTCGCGCGGCCCGCCCAGCTGCGCCTGGAGCTCGGCGATCGTGGCGGACGCCTCCGCCACCAGGATCCGCTGCCGCCCGTCGAGGTCCGAGCGATCGTAGGTTGCCCCCGCGACCGCCGCAACGGGGCGGGCATGCGCTTCCCAATAGCCGTTCCAGGCGGCCGCGCCGAAGATGCCGAGGGCCAGCGCGATCGCCAGCGCGAACCCGATGACGGTGAGCTGCTGCGTGCGCAGATCGTCCTGCCAGCGAGGGCGGTGCTTGCGGTCGAGGACCGGTCGAGATCGGAAGCTCATCGGCTCAGGGTCATGCGCTCATGGTCATGCGGCGGCTCGGATGCGGCCGTCGCGGCCGCTGGGCGAGGCGAGGCGCCATGCTAGCCGATGCATCGGCGGTACGCACCCGGGCCCGCTCCGGTCTCCGGCGGCGACAGGGAGCTCGCACCCCGCGCCGGTATCAAGTGCGCGAAAACGCGTCGCGAATCGCGCGCAGGCGGAGCCGCACCACCAGCAGCAGCGCCTCGCGCACGATGCCGCCCGTCATCTTGGATGCGCCGGCCGTCCGCTCACGAAAGACGATCGGCACCTGGACGATGCGCGCGCCGCGCCGGTGCGCCCACCAGGTGGTCTCCACCTGGAATCCGTAGCCCGAGCCCGAGGTCTCGCGCAGGCGGATCGCGTCGAGCAGCTCGCGGCGCCAGGCCTTGAAGCCGCCGGTCAGGTCCCGGTACGGCAGCAGCAGCACCGTGCGTGCGAACAGGGTCCCGCAACGGCTGATCAGCTTTCGGTACCACGGCCAGCCGATCGTGTCGCCGCCGTCCATGTAGCGCGTGCCGAGGACCAGGTCGGCCTCTCGCATGAGCGGCGCCAGGAGGCTCGGCAGCGCGGCGGGATCGTGGCTGAAGTCGGCGTCCATCTGGACGATGGCCCGGGCGTCCGGATGCTCGAGCACCCAGCGGAACCCGTCGCGGTAGGCGACGCCAAGGCCCTCCTTGCCGGCTCGATGCAGCACCCAGACGCGAGCCTCGCGCGCGGCGATCGTATCGGCGAGCTCGCCGGTGCCATCGGGAGAAGCGTCGTCGACGACGAGCAGCGACCCCTCGGGCAGCGCGGCGAGAATGGCGGCCGCGATCGGCTCGATGTTCTCTCGCTCGTTGTAGGTCGGAAGCACGACCCACACGCCCCGGCCGGCGGCCAGGCCGACGCCGGGTGGTTCGGGCGCCGCCTCAGCGCCCGATGCCGACATATCCGATTCCCGCTTCCTCGTACGGCGCTCGATCGATGGCGTTGCGACCGTCGACGAAGAGCTCGAGCCCCGGGATCGCGTCCGCCGACATGCTTCCGTACGCCTCGTGCGCGGCCTGCAGGATGGCGACGCGGATCGGCTGAGGGCTGCCGAGGGCGTACGGCTCGAAGCCAGTGCGGCGGAGATGATCGGCGTCGTAGTACGGATCGTGACCGTAGACGCGCGCGCCAGCCGCCAGCAGCTCGTCTCGCAGGCGGAACGCGGAGCTGAAGGCGTCCTCCCTCACGTCGCCCCGGTAGGCGACGCCCAGCACGAGGACGCTCTGCCCGTCGAGCGAGCCGAGCCGATCCTCGATCATGTCGACCGTGCGAGCGCCCATCCCCTCGTTGATCTCCCGCGCCAGCGGTGGCAGGCGCAGCTCCGAATCGTCGTTGAACAGGAAGTGGGGATAGACCGGGATGCAGTGCCCGCCCACGCCGACGCCGGGCTGATGGATATGGCTGTACGGCTGCGAGTTCGCGGCCTCGATCACCTCGGTCACGTCGATCCCGTTGCGGGCGGCGAACCCCGCCAGCTCGTTCGCGTAGGCGATGTTGACGTCGCGATAGGTGGTCTCGGCCAGCTTCGTCATCTCGGCCGCCTCGGCGCTCGCCACCTGACGAATCTCCGCCTCGTCGTCGAGCACGGCGGTGTAGAAGGCCACCGCACGTCGCGTGCTCTCGGGGCTCGTGCCGCCCACGACCTTGGGATAACGGCGCAGGTCGAGGAAGACCCGGCCGACCAGCACGCGCTCCGGTGAGAAGGCGAGGAAGAAGTCACGGTCGAGCCGCTTGCCACTCCCGGATTCGAGCATCGGCCCGAAGCGGTTGCGGGTGGTTCCGACCGGCAGGGTCGTCTCGTACACGACCAGGGTACCAGGACCGATGTTGGCGGCGACGTCCCGGGTGGCGGCGTCGATCGGCATGAAGTCGATCTGCCGGTCCGCGTCGACGACCACCGGCACGATGACGACGACCGTGTCCGCTTCGGCGAATCCCGACGGATCGTCCCAATCGGTCGCGCGGAGCCGCCCGGCGGCCACCAGCTCCGGGACCCGATCAATGATCGTCTGCTCGTCGCGATGCGGCGATTCGCCCGCATTCAGAGTCTCCACGATCCGCCGGTCGACGTCGATGCCGAGCACGTCATGGCCGCGCGAGGCGTACTGGACGGCGAGCGGAAGCCCGATATGGCCGAGGCCGACGACGGCGACCTTCATGTCACCGCCTCGGCGAGGGCGACGCCGTCGATCACGGTGCCGGTCAGCGCCGACTCGACCATCTTGCGTGCCAGCAGCAGCGCCACCATCGCGTCGCGCGGATCGACGGGCGGCGGTCCGCCGTCGCGCACGGCTCTCGCGAACTCGTTGAGCTCGACGATGAGCGGCTCAGCCCGCCGTATCGAGCGGCGCGTCACCTCGCCCTCGGCGACCGAGGTGATCGGCGCGCCGACCCGGTCCGCGCCGCGGTTCTCCCAGGTCTGATCGGCATCCGGGTTCGCGTAGAAGACGAGGTTCTGATCGATGTAGTCGGCCACGTAGTAGCCGCGCTCGCCGGTCACGGTCAGGGTCCGTCGCTTGGTGGCGGTGAGCCAGTTGATGTTCAGGATGCCGACCACTCCGTTCTCGAACTTGATGATGCCGTTGAAGAGGTCCTCGTGCTCGGTGTGGATGCGGCGCTCCGCCTCGGCGTAGATCCGGATCGGCTCGGATCCGACCAGGTAGCGCATCACGTCGAGATCATGCGGCGCGAGGTCGACCACCACCCCGACGTCCCGGATACGAGCCGGGAAGGGGCCCAGGCGGGTCGCGCTGATCTGGAAGATGCGGCCGAGCTCCCCGGCAACGAGGCGGCGGCGCAGCTCCCGGATGGCGGGATTGAATCGTTCGATATGGCCGACCGTGAGCATGCGACCCACGTCCGCCGCGGCCTCGATCATGGCGGTCGCCTCCTCGCGCGTGGCCGCGATCGGCTTCTCGACCAGCACGTTCGCGCCGGCACGCAGCGCCGCCAGGGTGACGGGCAGGTGGAGGCTTGTCGGGGCGACGATGCTGACGAGGTCGAGTTCCTCCTCGGCGAACATCCGTTCGGGATCCTCGTAGCCCCGGGCGCGGCGACCGGACATCGCGCGCTCGACCGCCGCCGTGTCGGGGTCCGCGACACCGACGAGCTCGACGCCGTCGACCGACTCGTCCCACACCCGAACGTGGTTGCGGCCCATCATGCCGAGCCCGACGACCCCGGCGCGCAGCGGCCGCGGCTTGGTCTCGCTCATCGGGTCAGCGTCTCCCCTCCAGCGGGCCGAGCTCGGCAGCCGTGGCGTTGACGGCCTCGGCGACCGCCGACACCTCGTCGTCGCTGAGCGAGGGATGAACCGGAATGCTCAGCACCTCGGTGGTGAGGCGGTCGGTGACCGGCAGTGACTCCTTGCCGTAGCCGAGGGCAAGAAACGGCTTCTGGCGGTGAACCGGGATCGGATAGTAGATGGCGCTCCCCACGCCGCGCGCCTTGAGGGCCTCGGCGAAGGCGTCCCGCTCGTTCACGCACAGGGTGTACTGGTGGTAGACGTGGGTGACGCCGGGCCGAACCTGCGGGGTGATCACGCCCAGCAGCTCCGCGTCATAGCGTGCGGCGATCGCTCGGCGCCGATCGTTGTTGGCGGGCAGCTTCGGGAGCTGCGCCAGGCCGATCGAGGCAGCGATGTCGGTCATCCGGAAGTTATAGCCGACGACGTCATGGTGGTACCGCACCTTCATCCCGTGCTCCCGGAGCAGGCGCACGCGCTCGGCGAGCTCCCCGTCGTCCGTGGTGAGCATGCCGCCCTCGCCGGTCGTCATGTTCTTCGTCGGGTAGAAGCTGAAGGTGCCGGCACCCCACGTGCCGCTGCGACGGTCGCCGATGGCGGCACCGTGCGCCTGGCAGGCGTCCTCCACGACCGCCAGGCCGTGACGCTCGGCGATCTCGGCGATCGCCTCCATGTCCGCCGGCTGCCCGTACAGGCTGACCGGCATGATCGCCTTCGTCCGCTCGGTGATGGCTGCCTCGATCAGCTCGGGGTCGATGCAGAAGTCCCGCTCGCCGATATCGACGAACACCGGTCGCGCGCCGGTATAGAGCACACTGTTGGCGCTGGCGATGAAGGTGAAGGGCACGGTGATCACCTCGTCCCCGGCTCCGATGCCGTAGCCCAGCAGCGCCAGGTGCAGCGCGGTGGTTCCCGAGCTCGTGGCGACCGCGTGGCCGGCGCCGATGAAGGCCGCGAACTGCTCCTCCAGCTCACGGACGCGCGGGCCCTGCGCGAGCGATCCGGCGGCCATCGCCTCCCAGACCCGAGCCTTCTCCTCCTCGCCCATCTGCGGGCGAGCGATCGGGATCACGATGCAGTTGCCTCCTCGTCGAGCGAATGATGGAATCCGGTGACGCTCATGCGTTGCCGTCCGGCTCGAACGTCCGGCGGCAGCGAGGGCAGGCGCCCCGAAACCGCGAGCCGTCGTCGCGGTCACGAAGCGGCTCGCCGCACGGGCAGGCGCTCCCGAGGCGGCGTGCCGGGTTGCCGACCACCAGCTCGCGGTCGCCCACGTCGCGGATCACGACGCTTCCGGAGCCGACCATCGCCCAGGCGCCGATCGTGATGCCCGGAAGGATCGTGCTGTTGGCCCCGAGCGCGGCCCCGCGGCGAACCAGGGTGGGCGACACCTGCCAGTCGTCATCGGTCTTGGCCGTCCCGTCCGGGTTGACGGCGCGCGGAAGGCGGTCGTTGGTGAAGCACACGTGCGGCCCGATGAAGACCCCGTCCTCGACCGTGACCCCGTGAAAGAGGCTCACGTTGTTCTGCACCTTGCAGCGATCGCCGATGACGACATCGGCGTCGACGTAGACATTCTTGCCGATGATGCACTCGGCACCGACCCGAGCGCGCTCGCGTACCTGCGCCTGGTTCCAGATGCTCGTGCCCGGGCCGATGACGGCATCGGCCGCGACGTCGGCCGTGGCATGAATGCGCACGTTCGTACGCTCGGTCATTCGTTCTCCTTGGGCCGGCTCATTCTACTTCGCGCCTTCAGCCCTGGCTGAAGTCGAGCACCACCAGCAACCGCTCGACCGTGGCGAGATCGAAGGCCGGTCGGACGAAGGCGGTCTGGGTCAGCGCATTCGGGTCGGGCTCCACCGCCTGGACACGGCCGATGAGGAGCCCGCCCGGATAGCGGCTCGCCTCGTCCTCGAATGTGAGGCCGGCGCTCACGATGGTGCCGCCGACCTCGAGCGTTTCCGTGACCGGCACGTTGACCATGACCAGCTGGCCTCCCGGCTGGCCGCGAATCTCGCCCAGCGCCCGGGTCGCCTGCTCGAGCGCGATGACGACCGAGCGGGTATCGACGATTAGGCGCACCCGAGCGGTGTCGTCGGTGACCGAAACCACCGTCCCGGCCAGGGCGCCCGCGCCATCGGCGTTTCCGACGACCGGCATGCCCTCGCTCAGCCCCTGGTCCGTGCCCGCGTCGATGCGCACCTCCCAGGCGAGGTTCGACGGGTCGCGGCTGATGATGCGCACCGGCAGCAGCTCCATGTCGAGCGCCTCCGTGATGCCGAGCAGCTGCCTCAACGAGTCGTTCTCGCGCGCCGCCTCGGTGAGCTCGGCGACGCGCTGGTCCGCACCGGCCAGCTCGCCCCGCAGGCGATCGTTCTCGGTCCGCAGGCGCTCGATCTCGCCGATCGTCCCGAAGACGCCTGCGACGCCTTCGCCGAGGCCGCCGATCGCGCCGCGCACCGGGTCGAGCGTGCGGGTGGTCACGCGCTGGAGGATGAGGGCGGGCTCAGTAGAGCTGGCCAGAAGCATGAGCAGGCTGGCGATCGTGAATGCGGCGAACCAGAGGCCCGTCCGCGCTCGCCGGTTCGGGCTGCGGGGCCCGTACATCGTGGCGGCTCGCGTCAGCGCGGCGCGCGCGTGAACTGCTCGCTGACGAGGACCCGCTCGAGCGTCTCGAGGTCCTCGAGCACGCGCCCGGTGCCGCGCACGACGCAGGTGAGGGGGTCGTCGGCGATGTGGACCGGCATCTGGGTTGCCTCGGCCACTCGTCGATCCAGGCCGATGAGCAGCGCGCCGCCGCCCGCCAGCACGATGCCCTGGTCCATGATGTCGGCAACCAGCTCCGGCGGCGTCTCCTCGATCGTCTCCTTGATGGCCTCGACGATCTGCACGATCGACGGCTCCAGCGCCTCCCGGATCTGGTCGCTGCCGACCTCGACGCTGCGCGGCAGGCCGGTCAGTAGGTCCCGCCCGCGGAAGGTGGTCGTGCGCTTGTCCTCGTCCGTCGGATAGGCCGATCCGACCGCGATCTTGATGTCCTCCGCGGTCCGTTCCCCCATCAACAGGTTGTATTCGCGCCGCGCGAAGCTGACGATGTCGGTGTCCATCTCGTCGCCGCCGATGCGCACGGATCGGCTGACCACGATCCCACCGAGGCTGACGACCGCCACCTCGGTGGTGCCGCCACCGATGTCGACGATCAGGCTTCCGGAAGGCTCACTGACCGGGAGGCCGGCGCCGATGGCGGCCGCCATCGGCTCCTCGATCAAGCGGGCCCAGCGCGCGCCGGCGTTGATGGTCGCGTCCCGCACCGCACGCTTCTCCACCTCGGTGACGCCGGAGGGGATGCCGACCAGCACGCGCGGCCGCGGGATGCGGGCGTAGCGGTCGTGCACCTTGTTGATGAAGTAGCGGATCATCTGCTCGGTGACGTCGAAGTCGCTGATCACCCCGTCGCGGAGCGGCCGGATGGCGACGATGCTGGCCGGCGTTCGCCCGACCATGCGCTTTGCCTCGGAGCCGATGGCCAGCACGTGCTTGGTGCGCGTGTCCATGGCAACCACGCTGGGCTCGCTGATGACGATCCCGCGGTTGCGCACCGTGACGAGCGTGTTGGCCGTGCCAAGATCGATCCCGACGTCGTGACTGAGGAGGCCGAGCAGGCCGTCGAAGAGTCCCAAGGTCCCTCTCGTGATGCTCATGATCGCCGGCCCGTGGCACGACAGGGCTGACGCGGGAATCTTTGACCGATGCCGTGCTCGCGGGCACCCGAATGCGGCGTTACCCTACCACGCCACCCACGCCCGCCCGGTCGGTGCGATCCGCCGATCTCCCGCGATGCGCGGAGTCCCGACTCACGTATGGTTAGCCCGATGACGACCGACCTGAACGCGCCGCCCGCTGAGGATCTCGCCCGCCTGGCCCGCGGCGAGCACCACGATCCGCACGCCATCCTCGGCGCGCATCCGAGCGAGGATGGCACCGTCGTCCGTGGCTTCCATCCGGATGCGACCGGCGCCGCCCTGCTCGCCCCGAACGGCGAAGCGGCGGCCATGAAGGCACTGGGCGACGGCCTGTGGGCCGCACTCGTCCCCGATCTCGCACCCGGGCCGTTCGCCTACCGATTCCGGTTCACGTTTCCCGACGGTAATGCGTGGGAGCTCGACGACCCGTATCGGTTCGGTCCGACGCTCGGCGAGGTCGACCTTCACCTGATCGGCGAGGGAACGCACGAGCGGCTGTACGACGTCCTCGGCGCCCACCCTCGCACGCACCAGGGGGTCGCCGGCGTCAGCTTCGCGGTCTGGGCGCCGAACGCGCGCAGCGTTCGCATCGTCGGCGATTTCGATCGCTGGGACGGCCGTCTGATGCCGATGCGCTCGCTCGGCGCCACCGGCGTGTGGGAGCTGTTCGTGCCCGGTATCGGCACCGGCGAGCTCTACAAGTTCGAGATCCTGGGGAGCGACGGCACGCGGCGACTCAAGGCCGATCCCTTCTCATTCGCCATGCAGGTCCGGCCGGAGACGGCGTCACGCGTCTGGGATCCATCGGCCTATCCATGGACCGATGGCGCCTGGATGAGCGAGCGCGCGACGCGCGATCCGTATCAGCTGCCGATGGCGGCATACGAGGTCCATCTCGGCTCCTGGATGCGCAACGACGATGGCTCGTGGGTGGGGTACCGGCAGGCGGCGAACGAGCTCGTCGAATATTGCCGCGCATTCGGGTTCACGCACGTGGAGCTGCTGCCGGTGGCGGAGCATCCGTTCGACGGGTCGTGGGGCTACCAGGTCACCGGCTACTTCGCGCCGACCGCGCGGTTCGGGAATCCCGACGACTTCGCCGCAATGGTCGAGACGCTTCACAACGCCGGGATCGGGGTCATCGTCGATTGGGTGCCTGCCCACTTTCCGACCGATGACTTCGCCCTGCGCCGCTTCGACGGCACCGCGCTCTACGAGCACGCCGATCCGCAGCGCGGCGAGCACCCCGACTGGGGAACGCTCATCTTCGACTTCGGCCGTCCCGAGGTCCGCAACTTCCTGGTCGCCAATGCGCTGTTCTGGTTGGATCGCTATCACATCGATGGCCTGCGGGTCGATGCCGTCGCCTCCATGCTCTACCTCGACTACAGCCGCGAGGCAGGCGAATGGACGCCGAACGTGCACGGCGGGCGCGAAAACCTGGAGGCGGTCGCGTTCCTGCGCGAGATGAACGAAAAGGTCTATGGCCGCTTCGCGGGCGCCATGACGATCGCCGAGGAGTCGACGTCCTTTCCGGGCATCACTCGTCCGACCTACCTGGGCGGCATCGGCTTCGGCTTCAAGTGGGACATGGGCTGGATGCATGACACGCTCGAGTACTTCAGCGAGGATCCGGTCCATCGGCGCTTCCATCACGACAAGCTGACGTTCCGCGGGCTCTACGTCGGGACCGAGAAGTTCGTCCTGCCGCTCTCTCACGACGAGGTCGTGCACGGCAAGGGCTCGCTGCTGCGCAAGATGCCCGGCGACGACTGGCAGCGCTTCGCCAACCTGCGTGCCCTGCTCGTCAACATGTGGGGGCAGCCCGGCAAGAAGCTCATCTTCATGGGCGCGGAGCTGGCCCCATGGACTGAGTGGTCGCACGACCATTCGCTGCCCTGGGAGCTGCTGGATGCGCCGATGCACGGCGGCGTCGCACACTTCATGGAGGATCTCGGCCGCGTCTATCTGGCCTCGCCGGCCCTCTGGGCGGCCGATCACGACGCCGATGGCTTCGCCTGGATCGATGCCTCCGACGTGGAGGCATCCGTGTACGCCTGGATCCGTCGCGGCGGCGGCGAGCTGGCGGTGGTCGTTCTCAACCTGACGCCGGTGCCGCGCACGGGGTACCGGCTGGGGCTCCCGCGCGCCGGCCGCTGGGTCGAGGCGATCAACTCGGACTCGGAGCACTATGGCGGGTCGAACCTCGGGAACCTCGGCGGCGTGGTGGCCTCCGCAGAGTCGTGGCACGGCCAGCCGGCCTCGGCCCTGCTCACCCTGCCGCCGCTCAGCGGATTGATCCTGCGTCCCGTGGGTCAGTAACGCCGGCCGTTTGCGCTCCGGAGTAAGCAACTACGAGGAGGGACCCCGAACTGGCCAATTTTGCGCCGTCACTTGCGCGGTGGGGCAAACGACGGTTGGATTCGACTCCAACCTGGTAGTTACTTTGGGGCGCAAAGCAGGGTCAACGGCGGAGCGCTTCCACGATCACTCGGACATCTCCGCGCGCCTCGAGATCCTCGATCGTGGCCGGTAGGGCGAGCGACCAATTCTGACGGGCAGGCGCCACCGTTCCGGGCATGTTCGGCCGCTCCTCGACGCGCAGCGCATCCTCCAGGATGGCGGCGACAAGCTGTGAGGGCGACGCGGCGACCCGCTCGTGCAGCCGTGGCACCACCTCCTCGAGCGGTGCGTCGGCGCCGACATCCGCCGCCCTCGCCAGGCGCGAACGCAGGAGGGCGAGCGCGCCAGGATCCGGGGTGACGCCGGACGTGGCCTGGTCGCCGAGGTCCGAGCCATTCCAGACGCCGGCCACCGTCGGCAGGTCGTGCGTCGTGACGCCGGCAAAGGACTGCGCCGGATAGCGTGAAGGCGGCACCCGCTCGAAGAGCGCGAGCCTGGTCGACAGCAGCCGGCGCCGGCGCAGCTCGCGACGCACGCCGGCCGGCACGGTGCCGAGATCCTCGCCGATGACGACCGCCTGGCCGCGGTGCGATTCGAGCGCCACGATCTCGAGCAGCTCATCCGTCCGGGAGCGAACGTAGGCCCCGCGCGTGGGGTCCTGCCCGGAGGGGATCCACCACAGCCGGAACAGGCCCAGGACGTGGTCGATGCGCAGCCCGCCGGCATGCCGCAGCTGCGCCTGGATGGTCTCGACGAACGGCCGATACGCCGCCTGGCGCAGCCGGTGCGGGATGAACGGCGGCAGGCCCCAATCCTGGCCCGCAGCGTTGAAGCGGTCCGGTGGCGCACCGATCGAGGCACCCATCGCAAGCTGGCCCTGCCAGTCCCATGCGTCGAACCCGCCGGGATCGACGCCGACCGGCATGTCGGCGACGCGCATGAGCGCACGCGATGCCTCAGCCAGCTGTCGGTCGAAGCACCACTGCACCCAGCCATGGAAGGCGACGCGATCTGCTTCCTCAACGTGGACGCGCTTCACGGCCGTCCCCTCGGGGTCGCGGAATGGCTCCGGCCACCGATGCCAGCCGGCGCCGAAACGCTCGGTCAGCACGACGAAGGTCGCCCATCGCTCCAGGGCGCTGCCGCGTTCGGCGCGCCAGGCGTCGAACGCCGATCGGTCCGGGCCGGTCGCCCAGATCCGCTCGAGCGCCAGCATCTTGAGCGCCGCGACCCTGCGGCGATCGATCAGCCGGTCCATCCCGAGGGCGCGACCGGCCGCTGCAAGATCGGCGAGCTGACCGCCGACGCGCTCGGCGCCGGGAACCTCCTCGACACGGAGGTAGAGCGGGTTCCCGAAGCGGCGCGTGCTCGGGTAGTACGGGCTTGGCTCGGGGTCCGGCCCGGGATTCGGCGCTCCCAGCGGTCCGACCGCCATGAAGCCCGCGCCCGCATCGGCGCTCCATTCGCCGAGGCGCCGTAGGTCGGCGAGGTCGCCGATCCCCCAGCTCGTGGATGACCGTGTGGCGGCAAGCTGGATCGCCCAACCCCACGCCCGGAGCGCCCGGGGAAGATGGCAGCGTCCCGGACCGGCGATGAGCAGCTGAACGATGCCATCGTCACGCTGCAGGTGGTGGTACCCCAACGGCAGATCGGCCGGGAGGACGCCGATCCTTCCGAGCGTTGACCCATCCTCCAGGCGCACCTCACCGGCGGCCGGAAGCACGGCGCCGGGCCGCACCACCGCCACGTGCGACTCGTGGGTCGCGTCGTCGTCGGAGTCGGGTCCCATGGCGGCCAGCACGGCGGCGCGGACGTCGGGGTCGATCCGGCGTCGCCGCTCGTGGGCATCGGTGTATTCGTCGTCGACGAGCGTCACGCGGACCGCTCCAATATGGCGACCGGAAACGGCCGCAGCAGCTCCTCCACGGGTGCGGCGCCGGTGTGGCGGCTGCCGTCCAGCCCGGTCCAGGTCCCGGCCGGCAGGCGGATCGTCGCGTCGCCCCAGCCGAGCCGCTCGACACGGCGCACCAGGCGCGGCACGACCGTCAGCACCTCGCCGCCGCGAACGAACGCGACGACCGCGTCGGCCAGCGCACCGATCGCCCCGACCGGCGCATAGGGTGCCGACACGCCGAAGGCGGCCGCGCGCCGAGCGCGCAGGCCGAGGACATGACGGATCAGCCAGAGCTTCGGGAGGCCCTCCTCGCGTCGGCGCCAGGCGTCGGCCGGGCCCAGGTGCGCGGCCTCGGCCAGCAGCCGCCGACGGAGGCCGTGATCGACGGGCCGACGGTTGTCCGGATCGACCAGCGACAGGTCCCACAGCTCGCTCCCCTGGTAGATGTCCGGGACGCCGGGAGCGGTGAGCTGCAACGCCAGCTGCGCAACTGCGGCGCGACGTCCCGCATCGACGAGCGGGGCGACCGCCGCTTCCACAGCTGCGACAAAGGAGGGATCGTCCACGCACCCGCGCGCGAACGCCGCGATCGCGGCGTCGTAGGTTGGATCCGGATCGATCCACGACGTGCGCAGCTTCGCCTCCCGGCTTGCCTTCTCGAGGTAGCGCGCGGCGCGATCGGCGTCGATCGGCCAGGCGCCGACCACGGCCTGGAAGAAGAGGTAGGCATCGGCATCGGTGGGCCGCTCCGGGCCGCTTCGATGGGGCGCCGCGGCTGCGCCAAGGGCGGCGACCGACGCCTGCCACGCCTCCGGGTCTTCGGACAGGAGCGCCAGGCGGACACGCAGGTCGGCGCTCCGCTTGGTGTCGTGGGTCGACAGGGCGAGCATGCCCGCCGGCCGGCTCAGCTGCGCCTCCTCCATCGACCGATGGAATTCGGCGACGCTGACCCCGAACCTGCCCGGATCGCCGCCGACCTCGTTGAGCGCGACAAGCCGATGGTGGCGGTAGAAGGCCGTGTCCTCGACGCCCTTCGCCATGGCGGCGGGGGTGAGCTGCTGGAAGCGCATCGCAAGCTCATCTGAACGATCCCCGCCGTCCTCGAGGCGGAGCATGCGGCCGAGTCGGCGGAAGAGCTCGCGATCCAGGTCGGGTCTGGCCTCGCTGGCCGCTGCCACGGCGGAGCCGATCAGGCCGGCATCCTCGTCGCTGACGCGTCGCGGCCACACGGTGAGGTAGGTCCGATAGACCGGCAGCCGGGCGGCCACCTCCCGCAGGACCTCCCCATGGTCGGCGGCGACGTTCTCGCCGTTCACCTCGTCGAGCGCGACGAACAGCTCGGTCAGCCGGTTCACGTCACTGCCCAGCACCGTTAGGAGCACCCCGAGGCGCGCCTCGGTCTCGATCCGGTCCCACGCCGGGCCGGTTTCCGCCACCGATGCCCAGATGCGGCTCATCGCCGCCTCCCCCGCCGGGTCGACCATCAGGCCGGTCGCCTGGTTGGCGAACCCGTAGCCGGTCGTGCCGTCGACCGGCCAGTCGTACGGCACGTGTTCCCCGGCGGCAAGGATCTTCTCGACCACGATCCACGCGTGTGGCGCAGCACCCCGCAGTCTTGCGAGGTACCCGGCGGGGTCGCGCAGCCCATCGGGATGATCGACGCGCAGCCCGTCCACCAGGCCGTCGCTCACCCAGCGCAGGATCAGCCGATGCGTCTCGTGGAAGACGTCTTCGTCTTCAACCCGCAGCCCGATCAGGTCGTTGACATCGAAGAAGCGCCGATAACTGAGCCGTTCGAGCGCCGTTCGCCAGGACACCAGGCGATAGTGCTGCCGCCCGAGCAGCCCCTCGAGCCGATCCGTGTCGGCATTCAGCGCGGCAATCTCATCGTCCGACGGATCCGGCGCCAGGGTGCCGGCGGCGAGCGGAAAGCGACGGCCGGCGTGCTCGACCACCACCCGCTCCGCGTCACGCACGATCCGGATCCCGGCACGGTCGCCATCGCGCAGGACCGGCAGCAGGACGTGGCCCGCCGTCCAGTCGATATCGAACCAGGACGCGTGGCGGCTGGCGGGCCCATGCTCCAGGACGTCCCACCACCATCGGTTCCCGTCGCCCGAGATCGCCATGTGGTTCGGGACGATGTCGAGGACCAGTCCCATCCCGTGCGACCGCAGGAGATGGACGAGGTCCTTGAGCGCGTCCTCTCCGCCGAGCTCGTCGTTGACACGCCCGTGGTCGATCACGTCGTAGCCGTGGGTCGACCCGGGGGCCGCCTGGAGCACGGGGGAGACGTAGAGGTGGCTGATGCCGAGCTCAGCGAGGTACGGGACGACGGCCGAGGCGTCGACGAGCGTGAATCCGGCGTTCAGCTGAACGCGATAGGTGGCCCGCGGTGAGGGATCAACGGCCATTGGTTCGTTGCGCCGTCGGGCTCGACGGTCAGTCGGCGCTGACGCGGCGGACCCGCGGAAGGCGTCGCAGGCAGACGACCGAGCGCTCTGCGACTCGGTAGGCGGTTCCCCCGTCGTGGAGGCCCTGGGCGGCGCTGAAGGTGCGGTGCACGGTGTCGAAGACGGTCTCCCAGTGCCGGGCGGCGTCCTCGCTCGGGAGCGTAAAGGCTACCGGGCGATCGTCGGCGTGCAAGATGATGAGCAGCGTGTCGTCCATGATTCGCTCGCCGCGCGGCCCGCGCTCGTCGATCGCATCGCCGGCGAACTGGACGCCCAGCGTCCTGACGCCCGGCGCCTGCCACTGCGTGTCGGTCATCTCGGTTCCATCGGGCGCGAACCAGGTCAGGTCCTTGACCCGCGAGCCCCGAATCTGGCGGCCCTGGAAGAACTTCCGGCGACGAAGTACCGGATGCTCGTTGAGGAGGCGGATGAGCGAGCGCGTGAAGCTGCGGAGCGCGCGGTCCCGGCGCCGCAGGTCCCAGCTGAACCAGCTGACCTCGTTGTCCTGGGCGTAGCCGTTGTTGTTGCCTCGCTGCGTTCGCCCGATCTCGTCGCCCCCCAGCAGCATCGGGACGCCCTGGCTGAGGAGGAGCGTCGCGAGGTAGTTCCGCTTCTGGCGCTCGCGAATCTCGATGACGGCCTCTTCATCGGTCTCGCCTTCGACGCCGAAGTTCATGGCCTCGTTGTTGTCGTCGCCGTCCTGGTTGTTCTCGCCGTTCGCCTCGTTGTGCTTCTGCTCATAGCTGACGAGGTCGTTCAGCGTGAACCCGTCATGGGCGGTGACGAAGTTGATGCTGGCGTGCGGACGACGCCCGGATCCGGCGTACAGGTCCGAGGACCCACTGAGCCGATACCCCAGCTCGGCCGCCTGTCCCCCGACGCCCTTCCAGAAGCGGCGGACCGTGTCGCGATACTTGCCGTTCCACTCGGCCCAACCCACGGGGAACTTGCCGACCTGGTAGCCGCCGGGGCCGACGTCCCACGGCTCGGCGATCAGCTTGACCTGGTTGATGATCGGATCCTGGTGAATGATGTCGAAGAAGCTGCCCAGCTTGTCGACGTCATGCAGCTCGCGAGCGAGCGCCGATGCAAGGTCGAAGCGGAAGCCGTCGACATGCATATCGATGATCCAGTACCGGAGCGAATCCATGATCATCTGGAGCACCTTGGGGCTGGTGGCGTCGAGCGTGTTGCCGGTGCCGGTGTAGTCGACGTAGAGCGCCTGGTCGTCTGCGTTGAGCCGGTAGTAGGCGGCGTTGTCGATGCCCCGGAAGCTGAGGGTCGGCCCCTGATGGTTGCCTTCGCCGGTGTGGTTGTAAACGACGTCGAGGATGACCTCGATCCCCGCGTCGTGGAAGCGCTTGACCATCGTCTTGAATTCGCTGTCCGGCTCCCCGGTCGCCGAGAAACGAACATCGGGGGAGAAGAAGCCGATCGTGTTGTAGCCCCAGTAGTTCGACAGTCCGCGCTCCGCCAGGTGGCGCTCGTCGACGTGCTGGTGCACCGGCAGCAGCTCGACCGCGCTCACGCCGAGGTTGGTCAGGTAGTCGATCGCCGGTGCCGAGCCGAGCCCGGCATACGTTCCGCGCAGGTCCTCGGGCACGTCGGGATGGAGCTGCGTGAAGCCCTTGACGTGGACCTCGTAGATGAGCGTGCGGTCGAGCGGCGTCCCGAGCTGCGTGTCGTCGCCCCACACGAAGGCCTGGTTGATCACGACCCCCTTCGGCACGAACGAGGCGCTGTCGCGGTCGTCTGGGCCATCCTCTTCCTCGCCCATGCGGTAGCCGAAGAGCGCGTCGTCCCAGCGCACGGCGCCGTCGATGCGCTTGGCGTACGGGTCGATCAGGAGCTTTGCCGGGTTGAACCGGTGCCCCGCACCGGGATCGTAGCGCCCGTGCATCCGGTAGCCGTAGCGCTGGCCGGGCCGGACGTCCGGCAGGTAGCAGTGCCAGACGAGATCGGTCTGCTCGAAGAGGCGGATCCGCTGCTCGTTCCCCGCATCGGCGTCGAACAGGCACAGGTCGACCTGCTGGGCGTTCTCGCTGAAGATCGCGAAGTTGACGCCCGACCCATCCCAGGTCGCACCAAGCGGGTATGGCTTCCCCCGCCAGACCCTCAGCGCCACGGCGCGGACGTAACGGTTCGATGGAAGTTCACTGGCGCAGCGTACCCAGTTTCGCCGGACACCGAACGCCGCCGCTGAGCGGTGCTTACGCGAGCCAGGACCGGACTGTCACCACCGTCGGGATGCGTGCGAACCGTCGTCCGGTCCCCTCCAGTGTCGCTGAGCGGCGGATACGTGCGAGAGGCAGCGCACCTGTCGCCGTTCGGCCGAGGTTGCGCCGCTCAGCGGCGCCGTCTGAGCCATCGGATGCTCGTTGGCTACGCGCTGAGTTATCGCCGCTCAGCGGCGGCATCTGGCATGGCGAGTGCGTCGCGAATCGGTTCGGCGACCTCGCGCGCCATCGCGCCCAGGCCATCAGGTCCGGCGCTCGCCGGGATTCCCAGGATCAGGTGGGATGCGCCGGCCCTGGCGAACCGGCGCGCTGTTCCCAGCGCCTCCGCGCGTGTCGCCGAGGACGCGCCGCAGTCGATCTGCGCGGCAAAGGTGAACTGGTCCGGATCCCGCCCGGCCGTCTCCAGCTCGCGCCGGATCTCGTCGCGCTTCACCGTGAAGTAGACCACGTCGCCCGGTCGATTGCCCGGCATCGGCCAGCCCTCCGCGTAGCGGGCCGCGAGCGCGATTCCACGCCGCCGCTGGCCACCGAGCCAGATGGCGGGTCCCTCGGGGCGAACCGCGCCCGGCTCGTTGGTGGCGCCGCGCAGGGGGAACGACGGACTCTCCACGCTGACCCCCGGCGCCGCCGCGGACTGGGGAGAAAAGAGGGCACGCAGCACCTCGAGCGTGTGCTCCAGCCGATCGAACCGCTGCACCGGCTCAGGGAGCGGGATCCCGAAGGCCCGGTGCTCACCCTCGTGCCAGCCGGCGCCGAGACCCAGGATGAACCGACCGCCCGTGACGTTGTCGAGCACGGTGGCCGCCTTCGCCACAAGGGCGGGATGGCGGAACGTCGCCGACAGCACGGCGACCCCCAGCCACAGCCCCGGCACGCGGTGGGCCAGGGCGGCCAGCGTGGTGAGCGACTCGAACGCCACGCCGCCCCGCGGACGGCTGGCATCCGAGAGATGGTCGCTCGTCCAGCCTGCGTCGAAGGCGTCGAGCTCGCCGGCCATGGCCCATGTCGCGTCCAGCATCGGCCAGTCCAATCCCGCGGAGCCGGTGGCCGAGATTCGGAAGCCGATCGGCCCCGGCCCGCTGCGCGCGGCGCTCACCGATGCGCCTCCGCTGCGGCCAGCCGCTCGACCGCAGCGAGCGGCAGCCAAAGCCAGTCGGGGCGGTTGTTCGCCTCGTAGCCGACCTCGTAGCAGGCCTTTTCGAGCTCAAAGGCCTCGAGCAGGCCCAGATCTGATGGATCCATGTCGCCGTAGGCGACGATGAAGGTGTTGCGCGCCTCGCGCAGCCAGCCATCGGCGTCGAGGCCGGGTGATGTCATTTCGGTCGAGCGCGCGGCGTAGTCCAGGCTACGCAGCATCCCCGCCACATCCCGCAGTGGCGAGCCGGGCTCCCGTCGCTCCGCCAGCGGACGGGCCGGCTCGCCCTCGAAGTCGATGACGCTGAACCCTCCATCAGTCCGCGCCAGGAGCTGGCCGAGGTGGTAGTCGCCGTGGATGCGGCTCACCCGCGCCTCGCCGGTCGCGGATCCGAACGTATCGGCGAAGCGCGCCGTGACCGCCGGCGCCAGCGCAACGAGCCGTTCATGGGGCTCACGGCTCACCGCGGTCACGGCATGTGACAGCTGACGCTCGGCGGAGGCGCGCCAGGCGGCCGTCTCGGCCACCGTGGCCGCGCGCGCTGGAAATGCTGGAGCGTCCGGTCGCGACGCCAGTGCGGCGTGCATCGCCGCGGTGACGCCACCGAGGGTGGCCGCGATCTCGAGAGCCTGGTCCGGGTCGTGGGCGAGGGCGGGAAGCATGGCTGCCCAGGCATCACCGGTGGATTGCACGAAGGCCTGGAGCATCGTCGCGGCGGCCGGCGCACCGCCGTCGGGCGTGTAGGTCATGGCGCCGGCGCCGGCCGGCGTATCGGCGAAGCCGGCATCGGTCAGGAAGGCGCTCATCTCCAGGTCCGGGCTCTCGCCGGCCTCGAGGAGCCGGTACAGCTTGAGGATCAGCCGCTCGCCGAGCACGACCGACGTGTTCGACTGCTCGACCCGAAGGCGGCGTTCCCCCAGCGCTGCCGCCGCCTCGTGGGCCGATGGGAGGAGCTCATCGAGCGCCTCCGTCCGCGAGCACGTGAACCGGCCTCGGGTACCCTTGATCTCGGCGCCGTCGGCCATCGCTCGCACGATCGCGGTCCAGGCACCCTCCCCGTCGTGCGGCTCTCGACCGTCGACCGTGGGCACCAGATAGCGATCGGGGGATCCGCCATCGGCGTAGGACACCTCGAGGATATTGAGCTCGGCGGGCTCCAGGTTTGCTTTGTCGAATTGGGTGACGGTGGCGATCGGTCGCTGCTTGGCGCGGAACCAACGCTGCGTCGCGATCCAGGTGGCGCTCAACGGGATCACGGCGTGCGCCACCGCTGGGCGGTGCCAAGTGAGCCAGGACCAAAGGGGATACCCCGTCGGGACAGGCGTGATCCGCTGTCCGATCGCGCGCGCGCCAATGGGCGACGGATCCTGAGCCGGAGCCACACCGGAGGCCCGGTCTGACCTGATCTGCGCCGCTGATCGGCGCCGCATGAGCAGGACCCAGACGCGTACCGCCTTCGGGCTGAGCTACCGCCGCCCAACGGCGGCTGGCCGAAAGACACGGGCCGCAGCGGCTCAGCCGCCGCCATCGGTCATCTCGAACCAGAAGAAGTCGTGCGGACCGAGGGTCAGCAGATAGGGAAGCTCCCCGACCGGCGGAAAGTGGACGCGGCCGATGAGCTCGATCGGCACGCGCCCGTTGAACCGGGAGAGGTCGAGCTCCACGTATTGTGCGAAGCGTGAGAGGTTCGCCACGCACAGGATCGAGACCCCCTCGTGCTCGCGAAGGTAGGCGAGCACACGACGATTCTCCGGATGGAAGAACTCGAGTGTGCCGCGACCGAAGACCGGATGGGCGCGACGCGCGCGGATGAGCCGCTTGGTCCAGTTCAGCAGCGAGCCGGGCGTGCGCTGCTGCGCCTCCACGTTGACCGCCTGGTAGCCATAGACGGGGTCCGCCACGAGCGGCGCGTAGAGCGCGTGCACGTCGGCCCTGCTGAAGCCGGCGTTGCGGTCACCGGTCCATTGCATCGGCGTGCGGACGCCGTTGCGATCACCCAGGTACACGTTGTCGCCCATGCCGATCTCGTCGCCGTAATAGATGATCGGCGTCCCCTTCATGCTGAACAGCAGCGAGTTGAGCAGCTCCAGCCGGCGACGGGAGTCATCGACCAGGGGAGCGAGGCGCCGGCGGATGCCGACGTTGATCCGCATCCGGGCGTCGGCGGCGTACTCCGAGTACATGTAGTCGCGCTCCTCGTCTGTCACCATCTCGAGGGTCAGCTCGTCGTGGTTGCGCAGGAAGAGCGCCCACTGATTCTCTTCGGGGATGTCAGGCGTCTGGCCCATGATCTCGACGATTGGATACCGGTCCTCGCGCCGCAGGGCGATCCAGATGCGCGGCATCAGCGGGAAATGGAATGCCATGTGGCATTCGGGGCCATCCGCGTCGCCGAAGTACGGCAGCACGTCCGGCGGCCACTGGTTCGCCTCGGCGAGGAGCATGCGGCCCTCGTAGCGGGCGTCGACGGCGGATCGCAGGCGCTTGAGGACGGCGTGCGTCTCGGGCAGGTTCTCGCCGTTCGTTCCCTCGCGTTCGACGAGGTACGGCACCGCATCCAGCCGCAGCCCGTCGACGCCCAGATCGAGCCAGAAGCGCAGGACCCGCAGCACGGCGCGCACGACCTGGGGGTTGTCGTAGTTGAGGTCCGGCTGATGGCTGAAGAACCGATGCCAGTAGTACTGTTGCGTCTCGGCGTCCCAGGTCCAGTTGCTCGTCTCGGTGTCGGTGAAGATGATCCGCGCATCGGCGTACCTCCGGTCGGTGTCGCTCCAGACATACCAATCGCGCTTCGGGTTCCTTCTGTTGGACCGCGACTCGGCGAACCACGGGTGCTGGTCGCTCGTGTGGTTGATAACCAGCTCGGTGATGACGCGCAGGCCGCGCCGATGCGCCTCGCGAACGAAGGACCGGAAGTCCCGCAGCGAGCCGTAGTCGGGATGGACCTCGGTGAATGCCGCGATGTCGTAGCCGTCATCCCGAAGCGGCGACGGGTAGAAGGGGAGCAGCCAGATGGCCGTCACACCGAGGTCCGCGATGTAGTCGAGGCGCTCGGCGAGGCCGGGGAAGTCGCCCACGCCGTCGTTCGTCGAGTCGTTGAAGGCCTTGACGTGCAGCTGGTAGATGATTGCGTCCTTGTACCAATGCGGATCGTCGCGCAGGAGCTGGGGCGCCGAGAGCTCGGCGCGTCGGACGGCATCGGCGGAGATCGGCGGCACAGTTGGTCCGGTCAATGGGTGGTCAACCTCCGCGGACGGGCCCGATGGTGAAGATACGGAACGCTTCCGCCGCTGGATCCAGGACGACGTCCAGGTCGGCGCCGACCTCCCGTGAGGTCCGACCGGTGAGCAGGTCGGTGAGCTGGTATGGCTCGTCCCAACCGATGCCGACCGCCGGCAGGTCGGGATGCAGGATGGCACGCTCGGCGGTCGTCGGATCGCAGTTCACCGCGACGTAGACCGGGTCGCGCCAGCGGTGCGGATGTCCGGTGAGCGGATCGACCTTGCCGTGGGGCAGCGCCTTGCGATAGAAGAGCGTCCGATCGCCGGTCACGCTCTCGAAGCGCAGGTTGTCGTAGCGTTGCAGCGCGGGACGCTGGTGGCGGAGCCGGTTCAGCTCGCCGATGAGCAGCTTGATGTTTCCCTTCGCGTCCCAATCCCGCGCCCGGATCTCGAACTTCTCCGAATCGAGGTACTCCTCCCGCTCGCCCAGCCGGGCCGACTCGCACAGCTCCCAGCCGGAGTAGATCCCGTACGCGCTCGACAGCGTAGCCGCCAGGACCGACCGAACGACGAACGCCGGCCGCCCATGGTCGAGGTGGTGCGGGTTGATGTCGGGCGTGTTCGCGAACAGGTTGCCGCGGAAGTACTCCACCATCTCGCTCTGCGTGAGCTCGGTGAGGTAGTCGCGCAGCTCCGCAGCTGACTGCCGCCACGTGAAGTAAGTGTAGCTCTGTGTAAACCCGACCTTCGCCAGCTGCCGCATCATCTTCGGCTTCGTGAACGCCTCGGACAGGAAGATGGTCTCGGGATGGTCGCGCTGAATCTCGCCGATCAGCCAGGCCCAGAATGGGATCGGCTTGGTGTGCGGATTGTCGACCCGGAAGACCTTGACACCACGCTCGATCCAGAGGTCGAAGATGCGCCGCCACTCATGCCAGAGCGCCTCTCGCTCCTCGCCGTCCTTCCCGCCGAAATCGACGGGGTAGATGTCCTGGTACTTCTTCGGCGGGTTCTCGGCGTACTTGATGGTGCCGTCGGGCGAATGGCGGAACCAGTCTGGGTGCTGCGTGACGTACGGATGGTCCGGTGCCGCCTGGATCGCCAGGTCCATGGCCAGCTCCATGCCGTGGGCCTCCACGGCCTCGCGAAAGTGGAGGAACTCCGGCAGGCCGCCGAGCTCCGGCGCGACCGTGTCGTGCCCGCCGTCCGATGAGCCGATGGCGTACGGCGAGCCAACGTCGTCCGGCCCGGCGTCGAGCGTGTTGTTGCGGCCCTTGCGATTGGTGCGGCCGATGGGATGGATCGGCGGCACGTAGACGATGTCGAAACCCATGGCCGCGATCTCCGGCAGCCGCCACTCCGCCTCCGCGAAGGTCGTTGCCGCAGGGCGCTTCGGGTCCCGGCCCTGGGAGCGCGGGAAAAGCTCGTACCAGGCGCCAAAGCGGGCACGCTCACGGTCGACGACGAGCGGCAGCTCCGGGGAGCGCGACGCGAATCGGCGATCCGGGTGACGCCGCATGGTGGCGAGCAGGTCGTCGCCGACGAGCGTCGCGGATCGCGTGGCATCGGAGCGGGCGCGGCCGACGTCGGAGAGCGCCTCGCGGATGTCACGGGCATCCTCCCCGGCCTCCGCCTCCTCGGCCCGTCGCAGCGCGGCCGCGAGCAGCAGCCGGCCCTCCTCGATCTCGTTCGGCACGGCGACGCCCGCGTCGAGCTTCTTGCGGAAGCCGTCGCGCCACGAACCGAAAGCGTCGCGCCAAACCTCGACCGCGTAGACGTGGCGCCGGTTGCGAAGCAGCTCGACGTGGCCCGACCAGCGATCGTTGTCGATTGGTCGCATCGGCGCGCGGTGCCAGGCCGACTCGTCATCGGCCCGCAGGAGGAGTGCCCCATCGAGCAGGTCGTGGCCATCGGCCAGGATGTCGGCGGTCACCAGCAGCTGGTCGCCGACCACCCGCTTGACGGCGTAACGGCCACCGTCGAGCTCCGGCGCGATACGTTCGATGATGATGCTTCGCCGGCTGCCGATGGCGTCGGCCTCCGGCTCGCCGGCCTCAACGACCGTGGCGATCGCCCGCCGCAGGCCTGCTCTCGTCGTGGTCATGGATGTACGGAACCCTACCCGATCACTGTCGAGCCTGGCGACGAGGCGCGATTGCGGCCACAATTCGACCGATGCACCGGCTCGGGCGAAGCGTTTCCCTCCTGCTGGCGTCGGCGTTGCTCGCCGCGTGCTCCAGCCCATCCGGCTCGGCATCGGAGGACTCGATGCCCTCGTGCGCGCGTTCGGGTGCGGACACCGGTGCCTCGGATCAGCCAACGCCAACCGGATTTGCGGCCCCGAGCGCGTCAGCCTCCTCGACAGCACCGGACACTTCCGATGACCCGTCGCGGCTGGCGCTCGAGACCGTGGCCGAGAACCTGGATGCGCCGATCGGGATCACGGCGGCACTAGGTGGGTGGCTGCTTGTGAACGAGCAGGCGGGGCAGGTGATCGCGATCCACCCCGCGCGAGGAGAGCGGTCGACAAGCCTCGATCTCCGCGACCGGGTGCTCGGTGAGGGGGAGCGTGGCCTGCTTGGCCTGGCGCTGCACCCGGACTGGCCCGACGACGGACGTGCATTCGCGCACTACAGCGATCGCGATGGTGACACCGTGCTCGCGGAGCTCACCGGTACCCAGCAGGGAGACGAGGCACCTGTGATCGATCCGAGCAGCGAGCGGGTGCTTCTGACCGTCGAGCAGCCGTTCGCCAATCACAACGGTGGCCAGCTGGCCTTCGGGCCGGACGGCCACCTGTGGCTCGGCCTGGGCGACGGCGGTGGGGCTGGCGACCCGATGGGAAACGGCCAAGATGCCTCCACGCTGCTGGGGTCCATCCTGCGGCTCGACGTCTCCGAGCCGGGCATCTGCGCGACTCCCGAGGACAACCCGTTCGCGGACGGGGCCGGTGGCGCGCCCGAGGTCTACCTGCATGGCCTTCGGAACCCTTGGCGCTTCAGCTTCGACCCTGTCACGAATCTTCTCTGGATCGCCGACGTGGGCCAGAACGCCTACGAGGAGATCAACCGGATCGACCCGGCGGCCGATGCCGGCGCAAACCTCGGCTGGAACGTGATGGAGGCCTCGCATTGCTTCGCCGATGCGGCCTGCTCGTCTGACGGCCTCGTTCTGCCGGTGGCCGAGTACGGGCGCGACCTCGGATGCTCGGTGACCGGCGGGCATGTGTATCGCGGGAGGGCGATCGAGGGTCTCGGGGGCTGGTATCTCTTCAGCGACTATTGCGGTGGCCGCCTGTTCGGCATCCCCTCCGACACCGACGGATCGGACCTGGCGCCGCGGATCCTGCTCGAGACCGGTCAATCGATCAGCAGCTTTGGGACCGATGCGGACGGCGAGCTTTACGTGACCGACATCGGCGGCGGCCTGCTCTCGCGGATCGTGGCCGGCGGCTGACCCAGCGCGCCGAGCGCACGCAGCGAGGTCCAGCGGCCACGGCCGATGACGAGGTGATCGAGCAGCTCGATATCGAGCAGGCGCCCGGCCTCCGCCAGCTCGGCGGTGATGCGCAGGTCCTCCCCCGATGGCCCGGCATCGCCCGATGGATGGTTGTGCGCCACGATGATGGCCGCGGCGCAGCTCCGCACCGCGTCGCGGTAGACCTCGCCGACGCGCACCGAGGAGCCGGCCAGGTTGCCGCGGTACACGGTCCGCTCGGCCATCACGACGTTCTTCGTGTCGAGCAGCAGTACGCGCAGCTCTTCCCGCTCGAGTGCTCCCATCGCATCGACCAGTGGCTCGGCGACGTCGGTCGGCGTGCGAATCAGCCACGGATCTGACGGCCACGCTCGGGCGACCCGACGCCCCAGCTCGGCGCTGGCCGAGACCCGCAGCGCGGCTGCCTGCGAGAGGCCGGCGACCCGAAGCTCGACGGGCACCGCGCGCGCGACCTCGGTGAGGGAACCGAACCGGTCCAGCAGGCGGCGGGCAACGCGACGGGCGGCGACCCGCTCGCCGACGATCAGCCCGAGCAGCTCCTCGTCACCTGCCGCACCGGCACCCAGGCGCTCGAACCGTTCGACGGTGAGCCGAGGGCCGTGCCCGTCATGAGGGAGCCGGATCGGAGCGGGAATCGGGCTATGCGTCATGAGGGTGACGGTAGCGATCCACCGCTCACCGGCCGCTTACGCGTGGCTTATCGCGCCGTTAGACCGGAAGACGGACGACGTCGAAACGAACGAGCAGCGCCACCGCGACCGAGATCCCGTTGGTGGTGGCATGCATCGCGATCGGTGCCAGGAGATTGCCCGTGCGCTGGTAGATCCACGCCAGCGCGAGGCCGAGCAGGAAGATCGGCAGCAACGCGACCACCGAGATGTGGATGGCCGCGAAGAGGACCGATGAGCCGATGAAGGCCCAGCGCCGTCCCCCCTCGCGCAGCCAGGCGTTGAGGACGACGCCGCGGAAGAAGACCTCCTCGGCGATCGGCGCCAGGATGACGACGGCCAGGATCACCAGCCACGGCTCGACCATCTGGATCGCCCGTGCGGCCGCCTGCGGCTGGGCATCCAGGCCCAGGCGCTCCAGGACCCACACCACCCCGGCCGAGGCGAGGGTCGCGCCGAACCATGCCACCACCCCCCAGCCGAGACCGGTACGGATGGCGCCGCCGGGATCGCGGCCGGGAAGGGATGGCAGCCCGGCGAGGGCCCCGGGGCGGAACACCAGGAACCAGCTGACCAGCAGGAGCGCCAGCTGGGTCGCGACCAGCAGCACGGCCGCGCCGACGAAGCTGAGCTCGCCCTCGTCCAGGATGAGCGCCGCGGCATCGGCGCTGAAGGGAGCGGTGATGATCGATGCCAGCACCAGGACCAGGACCAGGAGCACGAGCACGCCCGGCCCGCGGTAGCGCTCGGGCGGCAGGAAGCGGCGCACGCGAATCTGCCGGATGGCGACGTAGAGCAGCCCCGCCGCGAACATGGCCGCGCCGAGGAGGGCGAGCCACCCCAGCACGGCAGGATCCTCGACGGCCACCTCTCCCCGGGTCGCCAGGACACCGGTGCCCAGCGCGCCGATCGCGAGGAGCGTTCCGCCGATGATGAGGACGGGGCCGGGCCAGCGAGGCATCGCCACGCTCCCCGGACCGGCGGTGGGATGCGGGCCGGCCGGTAGGACTCCTTGACGTCCGGGCCCGTCGGGGTCCACGGGCGGCGTGCGCGGCGTCAGCTGTTCGTGGCGCCGCGCAGACGGCCGGGCTCGGCGGTCGCGTCCGTGGTGGGCTCGGCGGCGTCATCCACCGCCTCGGCGGCTGCCACCGGCGTGCGGCTGCGCCTGGCGGCCTTCGACGAGTCGCGTCCAAAGTCGGTGCCGCAGAAGGCGCAGAGCGGCCAGTTCGGTTCCGCCAGGCGGTTGCATGATGGACAGACGCGATGGAGGCGGGTCCGGCAGTTCGGGCAGACCAGCCACTCGGCGTCCACGCGGTCGCGGCAGACCGGGCAGAGCTCGTTCTTCTCGACCTCGGCCAGCAGGCTCTCCTC
>Ga0136613_10000001_pt1 | contig 83849 bp, 74 predicted proteins | sample AntDrymUQ2722106_2_FD_106649 | JGI IMG/M metagenome (GOLD analysis project Ga0136613, IMG submission 106649) | Polar desert sand microbial communities from Dry Valleys, Antarctica - metaG UQ272 (21.06) | ecosystem: Environmental > Terrestrial > Soil > Desert | place: Antarctica: Dry Valley... | reverse complement strand
GGCCCACCAGACCGCCCAGTTGCACGGCCCCGATGCCAGCCGGGCAAGCGGTAGAGTGGGCCGCATGGATCGCGGGCTCGTGGTTCTGCGGCGAGATGACGGACGCGTCCGTGTCATCAGCTCGCGCGGCGGAGAGCGGGCCGGGTACCGTCACGGATGTCCAGGACGATCATTGCGAGCGTCGGACACCTGGTGAGACGCTCGCGTTGCACCGGGACCTGTGCGCTCGCCGCCCTGGCGTCCGCGCGTCCTGTCAGGAGGGTAGGCTCGGCCGCCGGCACCGTCCGTGATACCGACGCCCGAGCCGATGCGTTCTACGGTCGCATGGACCGATCCGCGCTCATGGGAGGCGATCGCCGCGCGGCTGCCATGCCGGTACTGCCTGCAGACCGAGCGGTCGCACGATATGCGAATTCGCTCCATCGGCGTCGGCCACGTAGACCGTCCGATCGTCGAAGCGGATGAATGCCAATTGCCGACCATCGGGCGACCAGGCCGGACCGAAATCATCCGTGGGCCCACCGATCACGACGTGCTGGTTCGTGCCGTCGGCATCCATGACCAGGACGTCCCCCGGGTCACCGGCGGCAAACGCGATCCGCGTGCCGTCCGGGCTCCAGTCGGGCACCTGGCCCTTGAAGACCGGGTCGAAGGTGAGCTGCTGCGCGTCGGTACCGTCAGCGTTCATGACCCAGACCTGCTCGATCCCGCTGCGGCTGCTGATGAAGGCGATCTGGTCGCCGCCGGGCGAGAAGGCCGGCAGGCTGTCATTCGCCGGATCGCTGGTCAGCTGCATGAGCCCGCTGCCATCGGCATTGATGACGAAGAGGTCGTCGTTGGTGGCGCCGGGCAGCCGTCCACCGAAGACAATTCTGCTGCCGCTGGGCGAGAAATCCGGGAAAGTCATGCGACCAGCGAGGTGGGTCACCTGAACCTTGTCCTGGCCGTTCGCCTTCATGGTCCAGATCTCGATGATGCCGCCCCTCGCACGCACGCCGTTGCAATAGGCGATCCGCTTGCCATCGGCCGAATACGCCGGACAGGCATCGAACTGCGGATCGTCGGTCAGCCGGTGGAGCGCCCGGCCATTCGGCAGGACAGAGTAGATGTCGACGTTGCCTTCAATCTCCGCTCCGAACGCGAGGCGGCCGTCATTCGAGCCCGGATACGTAGCGTGCGTGGGCTGCGCCGTTACCACACTGGTGACCACGATGGCCGTCGCCGCCAGGAGCCCCATGAACCGTTTCCGTGCAGGGTGTGTGGTCATCTCGTCCGTCCTTTCGATGTTGTCAGGTGTATATCCACAACGTGCGTTGCGTGGCGATGGAGAGGTGGGTAAGGTCACGGTCATCCCCCTCTTGCTACCGGACGCCATGAGAGACTGTTTGGCGTGGCGGACGTTGGACCCGAGATGGGCGTGGGGTCGCCTTGGTCTGCAACGTCGAGGATCCAGAGCTCTCCCGAGGGGTCAACCCATGCGATCCGATCGCCGCTCGGAGACCAGTCGGACGCGAAGCCCTTGTTTGATACGCGAACGAGATCGCGCCGGCCGGAGCCATCCGGCGCGATGATCGCGAGGCCGCCGCCGGTATCGGACTGGTACGCGATGAGATCGCCACTCGGCGACCATGCCGGCGAGCCGTCGTCACCGCCGAGAGCGGTCAGCCGCCGGGGTACATCGCCGTCCACGTCGAGCAGGTACAGGTCGATCTCCCCGCCTGTTGTCGACAGATCAATCGCGATCACCAGCTCTTCGCCGGTCGGCGACCAGCTTGGGCAGCACCCGAACGGCGCGTCCACAGCCAGCAGCAGGCGGTCGTCCGACCCATCGGCGCCAATGAGACGGATCTCGCTGCCCCCTTCGCCTCGCTGGAGGCTGTAGGCGATCGTTGATCCGTCAGGCGACCAGTCGACGCCGTCCGTCAACCCGTCGCCGACGACAATCGGCACCTCATCCGAGCCGTCGGCGGCCATCGTCCACAGGTCGCCGTCCCGACTGAAGGCGATGTGCCCGCCGTCCGGCGACCAGGCAGGCTGCGTGTCGGATTCCGGGCCCGACGTGAGCTGCACGGTTGCACCGCTCGCGAGGTCGACGGTCCAGATGTCGAGCGTGCCACCAGCGTCGCTGGCGTACGCGATGAGGTCAGCCACCGGGCCGCCGGTGGACGGCGCATCGCGGGTCAGCATCGAGACGCCGACGATTGCGACGATGGCGCCGGCGGCGGCCACGGCTCCTCCGGCCAGGAGCGCCGGCGCGGCGGAAAGGAGCCGATCCCACCAGCGCGGCGCCGTCTGTGGAAGAGCCCGCACGGCGCTCATGATCTCGCGAACTGAGCGGTCAGGGAGTGCCTCTGGACCATCCACGAGCCAGTCGCGCAGCCGCTCTTCAAGCGTCGAGTCCAACGGTGTCATCGCTGGGCTCGCCGCCGCTCGGTGCGCCGTTCGTCGGCCTCGAGCGCGGCCCGCATCGAGCGCAGCGCGTAGTGGAGCCGCGACCGCGCCGTGCCGAGCGGGACACCGAGCGCGTCCGCGATCTCCGTCAGGGGCCAGTCGAGGTAGTGCCGCAGCACGATGATGGTCCGGTGTTCCAGCGAGAGGCGTCTGAAGGCCGGCTGCAGCTGATCGCGATCGGCGAGGCGGGCGATCTCATCGACCGCCCCTGCGGGCCGAGGCGTCACAACCCGCAGCCGAGCCTGGTGCTGCTCCTGCTTGCCCATCCGATAGCAGGTCCGCACGAGCAGCTGGAACGTCCAGGACACGAACCGATCGGGGTTGCGGAGGCGAGGCAGGTGCTGCCACGCTTCGAGCAGCGCCTGCTGGACGACGTCCTCGGCGATCGAGCGGTCACGCAGGATCCGGTAGGCGGTCGCGTAGAGCCGATCTCCGACGCCGAGGACGAGCGCAGAGAATGCGTCTTCGTCGCCGTGCTGCGCAGCAATCACAAGCTCTCGGTCCATGCCTCTCCCTGCTGCCAGTGAGATCGGCAGCGTCACCACATGAGAGCGGTTGGCGCAAGCTTTCGTTCAATTGTCGCGTTCAAGCGTGCCGACGCTTGTCCTGCTCGCGGGCTGTCGCGGCGAAGCGGCCGGGCAGGCGACCCGACGTGAGGCGTTCCGAGGGATGCGCGCGCCGAGCGCACGTTGCGCGGTGAGCAGAAGCAGCGTGCTCGCCAGGGCTGCAGAACGGGTGACGCGTCGCATGGGACAGGCACCTCATGTCTCTCGAGGGTCGGTTTCGCCAGTGGCTCGACGCGGTCCGCGGCGGCCACGAATGTGGGCCGCGCGTCAGCGCCCCCCGTCTCAACGCAAGGTATGCGCGCGTCAGGCGTGGGCCGCGGTGGAATGACGTAGACAGCGGACGACTCGCAGACGGAAGCGGCCGGTATCCTTCCGAGAGTCGGCTCACGCATCCAAGGAGGTGGCCGGCCCGCGGAGTTGAACCGTGACGGACGCGAAAGGATCACCGATGACGACGCAGGCGACCGGCCCTCGGGCCGTGACGCGGCCGGCCGCCGAGGTCGAAGAGCTCGCGGCACTTCGCGAGATCGTCCGGCTGGGGGCCGCGGCTCCCACGTGGGACGAGCTGATGCAGCTGATCGTCGATCGCAGCACGGTCGCGATGGCTGCCGAGGTCTGTTCGCTCTACCTCGTCGACCGCGACGGAGCGGGCTTGACGCTTGCCGCAACGAACGGAGTGGACCGCGAGCAGGTCGGGGTGGCCCGCCTGGCAATCGGCGAGGGCATCACCGGATTGTCGGCTCGGGAGCGGACGCCCCTGACGAGCCCCGATCTCGCCAATGACCCGCGCTGCGCCTGGATTCGAGGGGTCGACCACAAGCGATTCAGGTCCATGCTTGCCGTGCCGCTGATCGTCCGAGAGCGCGTGGTCGGCGTGCTGAACGTCAAGACAACCGCGCGCCGAGAATTCGCCGACGCCGAGGTGCGAAGGGTGTCAAGCATCGCCGACCTCCTGGCTGGCGTCGTGGAACGACGTCGCCTCCACCTCGAGACCGAGGCACAGCTCGATAGCCTGCGCAGTCTCGACCAGGCTCGCGCCGAGCTGATCGCCGTGGTGACCCATCAGCTCAGGACGCCGCTGGCGGTGGTACGCGCCTACCTCGACCTGCTTGCCGAGGCTGCCGATGCGCCGGACACCTCCGAGGTGGCGACCTGGCACGCCGCCGCGACCGGCGAGGTGCTGCGCCTCAATGACCTCGTCGACGCGATCCTGGACACGGTGCGCGCCGACCGGCTCCTGACGGTCGAGCGGCGCCGGTTCGACGTCGGACCGGTCGTTGACGAGGTCCTCACTCGGTTGGCTCCCCTCCTGCGCCGGCATCGGCTCGAGCGCTACACGCGTCGGAGCCGAAGCGCCGTGGGCGACCCCGCGCGCCTTGCGCAGGTCCTCGGCCTCCTGCTCGAGAACGCGGCGAAATACGCGCCGACCGGCGCCACCATCGTCGTGGCGGATTGGAGTGCGGACGGTCACGTCCAGGTCTGCGTCGGCGACGATGGACCGGGCATTCCCGTCGAGCAGCGAGAGTCGGTCTTCGAGCCATTCGTGCGCATCGCCACGGACGGCACGCCGGGCGCCGGCGTTGGACTCTTCGCGGCCCGACGCCTGGTCGGCGCCATGGGCGGGCGCCTGTGGATCGAGGACAAGCCGGCCGGAGGAAGCCAGTTCGTCACGGCACTGCCCGAAGCCGGCCCTGCGGAGACCGGATGAGCGAGGCACCGCTACGGATTCTCGTCATCGACGACGAGCCGGCCATGGTGGGCGCGGTCGCGGCGCTGGTTGGCAGCGTTGGGCACCGCGTCACCTCGGCGTACGACGGAAACGAGGCGGTCCAGCGCTTCGATGTCGAGCGACCCGATCTCGTGGTTCTGGACCTGGCCATGCCGGGGCTCGACGGGCTCGCGGTGTGCGCCGCAATTCGTCAGCGGGCAGCCACTCCGATCATCGTCCTCTCCGGGGAGGGCGACGAAGCCGCCAAGGTGGAGGCGCTGGATGCGGGCGCGGACGACTATGTCACCAAGCCGTTCGGCAAGGGAGAACTCCTCGCACGCATCCGGGCCGTGATGCGACGGCACGGGTCTGCCGAGGCGCCGTCGGACACCAGCCCCGGCTCGGTCCGCATCGATCGAAGGCGCCACGAGGCGTGGGCCGCGGACTTCCTGCTGCAGCTCACGCCGATCGAGTTCGCGCTTCTCGATGCGCTGGTCTCGGCACGCGGGGACCTGGTGACGCACGCTGCCCTGTTGGCGGCCGGCTGGCCGGGCGAACCGGATCCAGATCCGCTCTGGGCCAAGCCGCATATCGCCCGGCTGCGTTCGAAGCTCCGCGATGCCGGCGGAGCGTTGCCGACGCCCGTTCGGTCGGTCGGCTACCGGCTCATCGAGCCGCAAGAGCCCGTTCGCCCGAGGCCGCTGTCAGGCTGATCTCGGCAACCGATCGTGGCTCCACGACAACGAACAGCGCGGGGTTCCATGCGGCCATCAGAGCGATGGCGAGTCGGCTGCCCTCCGCGGCGTGCGCCGCCAGGAGATCTCGCAGCGCCTGCTCCTCAGGTCCGGCGACGGGACGGGCCACGACGCTTTCACCGTTCAGGCATCCGGCCAGCGCTGGACTGTCGAGCACAAACGCTCGTCCTCCCGTCATTCCCGCGCCGAGGTTCGGCCCGACCTCCCCGAGCACCAGCACCGTGCCGCCGGTCATGTATTCGCAGCCATGTGCGCCGATCCCTTCCACCACGGCGCGGGCTCCGCTGTTCCGAACGGCGAAGCGCATGCCTGCACGGCCGACCACGTGCAGCGCCCCGGCGGTCGCGCCGAACAGGCACACGTTTCCGGCGATCACCTGGGACTGACCGAGGGTGGCTGCCTCCGGTGGGCGGATGACGACGGTCCCGCCGGAGAGCCCCTTGGCGACGTAGTCATTCGCCTCGCCGGTGACCGTGATCCGCATCCCTGTGACCGCAAACGCGCCGAGAGATTGGCCGGCTGCTCCGGCCAGCTCGTAGCTGACGCGCGCCAGCTGCCGCGGCTCGGCTCGTCTCGAGAGGGCGCCGCCCATCCGCGCCCCAATACTCCGGTCGCGGGTTGTGATGCGGCCGCGAAGCGTCGCGTGCTCGCCGGCTTCCAGGCTGCGGAGCAGCACGGGAAGTGCGGCCGCTTCGAGGCTGGTGTCGGTCGGACGGTCGGCGTAGAGGGCTCGGTCCCGCGGCGGCGTCCGCGGCTCGCTGGACCTCCAGGCGGGGGCACTCACTACTCGGTCAAGGTCCAGGCGCGACTCCGGGGCGCCGACGAGCAGGTCGACGCGACCCACCGCATCTCCGAGACCGTGCAGGCCCAGGCCAGCGAGCTCTCGTCGAACGTCTTCGGCGATCGCCGTGAAGAACGCCACCACGTCCTCCGGCCGCCCCGTGAACTTGGCACGCAGATCCTCGCGTTGCGTGGCGATGCCGGTGGGACACGTATCGAGATGGCACTGGCGAGCCATGTCGCAGCCGAGCGCCACGAGTGCCGCCGTGCCGAAGCCGAACTCCTCTGCACCGAGCATCGCGGCGACGATGACATCACGCCCCGTCTGCAGCCCTCCGTCGGTGCGAAGCGTTACGCGATCGCGCAGCCGATTGCGGACCAGGACCTGATGGGTCTCCGCCAAACCGAGCTCCCATGGCAGGCCCGCATGCTTGATCGAGCTCAGCGGACTTGCACCGGTCCCGCCCGCGTGGCCCGAGACCATGATGTAGTCGGCGTGTGCTTTGGCGACGCCGGCGGCGATCGTTCCGATCCCCGCTCCGGCCACCAGCTTGACCCCGATGCGAGCACGCGGGTTCACCGCGCGCAGGTCGGCGATCAGCTGAGCCAGATCCTCGATGGAGTAGATGTCGTGATGCGGCGGCGGGCTGATCATGGTCATCCCGGGTTGCCCGCGTCGGAGAGCCGCGATGAAGGGTGTGACCTTCATGCCGGGGAGCTGGCCGCCCTCTCCCGGTTTGGAGCCCTGCGCGATCTTGATCTCGAGCTGGTCCGCCTGGACCAGATACTCGGTTGTCACGCCGAAGCGACCGGAGGCCACCTGCTTGATCGCCGCGTCGCGCCGGTCCCCGCTGTCCGACCGGGCGTACCACGCCGGATCCTCGCCTCCCTCACCCGAATTGGCGCTTCCGCCCAACCGCGCCATACCGGCGCTGATCGCCTGGTGCGCCTCGGGCGAGAGCGCCCCCAGGCTCATCGCCGAGCTCACGAACCGGCGCACGATGAGCTCGGCGGGCTCGACCGAGGTGAGCGGCATCGTGCCGTCTGATCGGCGGAAGGTGAGCAGGTTGCGCGGCTGTCGCGGTCCGCCCGCGTCCACGGCCTGCACATAGGCAGGGAAACTGGCCTCACTCGCCGCACCGGGCACGGTCAGGGCCTGGAGTGCCTTGACGACGCGCGGAGCGTACGCGTGCGGCTCGCCGCTCCCCCGGAAGCGCACCAGGCCCGGATCCTCGAGCGCCGGAACCGGACCACCGTGAGCGCGGCGGTGACGCTGCATGATGGCCGCTCCGATTTCCTCCACACCGATCGCTCCCGGCCACGACCTCGCGGCGGGGAAGCACCGGCGTACGAGCGCCGGATCGAGGCCGAGGACGTCGAAGTTCTGGCCGCCTCGATACGAGGCGAGCGTGGAGATCCCCATGCGGGCAAGGACCTTTCGGATGCCGGCTTCGAGCGCCGTCACGACGTTCGTTCGGGCGTCATCGGCGGCAAGCTCCTCTGCGCCGCGGGATCCGGCCTGCTCGGAGGCAAGCTCCAGCAGCAGCCATGGATGGATGGCCGATGCGCCTGCCGCGAGCAGCATGGCGACGTCGTGAACGTCGAAGCACTCACCGCACTCGATCGCGACGTCGCATCGAGAGCGGACGCCACCGCCGACCAGCTCCTGGTTGACCCGTCCCACCGCCAGCTGCGGGGGGAGGGCGGCCCGCGTCGGGCTCACGGCCCGGTCGGAGAGCACGATCAGATGAGCCCCCCGACGCACGGCCGAGCGGACCTGGCGGCCCAGGCGCCCGAGAGCAAAGGCGACTCCACTCGGTCCTCGCCTGGCCGGCCACGTGGCGTCGAGGATCGCGACGCGGTGTGCGCCGATCTGTGACAGCAGGGAGTGCCAGCCCGCCGCGTCCAGCACGGGACCCTCGATCAGCACCGCGGGAGGGCCGGCTTCGTCCAAGAGCGCGGGCTGACGGCCGACGGCCATGCGCAGCGACATGACGGCGCGCTCGCGATCAGGGTCGATGGCCGGATTCGTCACCTGCGCGAACGCCTGACGAAGGAAGGCAGAGACACGCCTCGGCCGGACGGCGAGCGGCGCGATCGCAATGTCGTCGCCCATGCTCCAGGTGGCCTCGCGGCTCTCGATTGCCATCGGTCGCACCACCTGGCGGATGATCTCGGCGTCCAGGCCGATCGCGACCCGTTCTCGCGGCTCACTGGTTCGCGACGGGGCGGCCTGGGGCACCACGAAGGGAACGCCGGTCACGCTCGAGCTTCGTGGCCGCTCGGTGGTCGGACCCACGAAGCGGCCAGTGAGCGTATCGGCGACGACCATCTCGCCCGGGCCCAGGCGGTGCCGTGCGACGACTCGGTCAGCCGACAGCTCGACGCTCCCCGCCTCGGAAGAGGCGATCACCAGCCCGTCGCGCGTCGTCACCAGGGCGAGGGGGCGAAGCCCGTTTCGGTCCAGGGTGGCGCCGACGCGGCGACCATCGGCGAAGACGAGCGCCGCCGGCCCGTCCCACGGCTCGCACTTCGCCAACCCGGGTCGATCGGTCCCGCCAAGACCAGGCGCGGGCGGGACCAGCTCGCCGAGCGCCTGGTCGATCGGCATGCCGGAGAGGATGAGGAGCTCGACGGCATCGTCGAGCGACTCGGAGTCAGATCCATGCTCGCTGACGAGCGGGGCCGCCTCGACCAGCTGTCGCGCCCATCTCGCCCTGCCCAGGCTTCGGCGTCGCCCTCGCATGGCTTCTCGATTCGAGCGGATCGTGTTGATCTCGCCGTTGTGCGCGAGATAGCCGAACGGCTGCGCCAGCCGCCACGAGGGGAAGGTATTGGTGCTGTATCGCTGATGAAAGACAGCGTATCGCGCGTCGAGGTCCGGAGCCTGCAGGTCCTCGTAGAATCGGCCGAGCTCGTTGCCGACGAAGAGTCCCTTGTATGCGACCGTGTCCGCAGAGAGCGACGGCATGGAGAGGTCCTCCAGCTCGGGGCGGACCCGTGCAGATGCTTCCACCGAGCGGCGTGCCATTGCCAGCCGGCGCACGAAGCTCGTGGCGGACACCGCCTGTCCGCCGACGACCATCGCCTGCCAGACGGCCGGCGTGGTATCGATCGCGCGGAGCGCGACAAGCTCGGACCGTACGGGCACCGACCGCCAGCCGGCCACGGCAAGGCCCGCCCATGCCACTCGGTCCTCGATCAGCCGCATCCCCTCGTCGACGGCGGATGGAGGCAGGAAGCACATGCCGATCGCCACCCTGCGGCGCGCGTGCGTCGCAACTCCAGCTTCCGCCAGGAGGCGAGAACGGAACCTGGACGAGATCGGGATCGAGATACCCGCCCCGTCGCCGGTGAGGTCATCGGCGCCGCGCGCGCCCCGGTGAGCGAGCGCCGCGAGAGCCTCGAGTGCCATCGGCACGGTGTGCGCCACGTGGCGGCCATCCAGGTCGGCGACGAAGCCGACTCCGCAGGCGTCGTGCTCGTCCCGTGGGTCGTACAGCGGCGCCTCGATTGGCCAAAGACGCTCGACGATCATCGCTGCAGCTGGCCTCTACACGGGTACGCGACCCATGCTCGTCGCGGTTGGACCCCATGTCAGCGTCGGCGCCATTGCAGATCGGTGCCGAGTCCGGGGCGTTCCGTCGCAACCAACCTGCAATCGTTGACAGCCCTGCTACGGTCGCAACAGATGTATCCCGATCACCACGTCCCCCACTACACGACCATGTGTATGCCCTGGCGGCCCCGCCGCCTGGAGGCATCGGCCTGAGCTAGCCGGCGCGCGAGCGCACTCAGGACCGGAGGACCGGATCGGGGCCGCACCTCTCTCGTCAGGGTGCGGTCTCTTCATTTCCCTTCAGCGACGCGGATCAGCCGCCCACCCGACCCGCCGGGGCTGCGTCGCATCGACCACAGCGTGGCCCCGTTCCCCCACCGTGGTCGATCAGAAGGACCGATCTCAAGATGAGCGATACCAACGGCAACGGAACCCCCGAACGCGCCTTCCTGACAGAGACCCTGGCGCTTCATGCCGGTCAGCAGCCGGATCCCACTACGGGGGCGCGAGCCGTCCCGATCTACGCCACAAGCTCGTACACCTTCACCGATGCGGGACACGCCGCCCGGCTCTTCGCACTCGAGGAGTTCGGGAACATCTACACCCGGATCATGAACCCCACCACCGACGTCTTCGAGCAGCGCATCGCCGCGCTCGAGGGCGGCGTCGCGGCCCTGGGGCTGGCCAGCGGCCAGGCTGCGGAGACCCTCACCATCCTCAACCTCGCGCGCGCGGGCGACAACATCGTGAGCTCCACCAGCCTGTACGGCGGTACGTACAACCTGTTCGCGTACACGCTGCCGCGTTTCGGCATCGAGGTCCGCTGGGTCGAGGGCAATGATCCGGCGGCCTTCGAGGCGGCGACCGACGAGCGCACGAAGGGATACTACGTCGAGACCATCGGGAACCCGCGCCTCGACGTGCCGGATCTCGCCGCCATCGCCACCACGGCCCATCGGCTTGGGCTGCCGCTCATCGTCGACAACACCTTTGCGCCGATCATCGCCAGGCCGATCGAGCACGGAGCCGACATCGTCGTCCATTCCGCGACGAAGTGGATCGGCGGGCACGGCACCTCGATCGGCGGGGTGGTGGTCGACGGCGGGGCGTTCGACTGGGCATCGAGCCCGCGCTTCGCAGACTTCACGGAGCCGGATCCGTCCTACCACGGGGTCAGTTACACCGGCGCGTTCGGCCCGCTGGCGTTCATCATCAAGCTCCGGGTCCAGCTGCTGCGCGACATCGGCCCGGCGCTCTCGCCATTCAACTCGTGGCTCTTCATCCAGGGCCTGGAGACGCTGCCGTTGCGAATCGAGCGGCACAGCGCGAACGCCCTGGCGGTCGCGAAGTGGTTGGAGGCGGACGATCGCGTCGAGTGGGTCAGCTACCCCGGCCTGCCGACGCATCCGACCTACGAGAACGCGCAGCGCTATCTCGCGGGCGGGTCGGGCGGCATCATCACCTTTGGCGTGAGGGGCGGCGTGGACGCCGGCCGCTCGCTGATCGACTCGGTGAAGCTGTTCAGCCTGCTGGCCAACGTGGGCGACGCGAAGTCGCTCATCATCCACCCCGCCTCGACGACCCATCAGCAGCTCGGCGCGGAGGAACAGCGTGCATCAGGCGTGACGGCGGAGCTGGTCCGCCTGTCCGTCGGTATCGAGGCGCTCGATGACATCATCGCTGACCTCGACCAGGCGCTCGCCGTCGCCGTCCGAACAGGGGTCACCGCATGACCCTGCTGCCCCTGAGTCCTCGGGAGCCACCGCTGCGCCTCGGTCCCTTCCGGACCGAGGCCGGCGTGACCCTGCCCGACTTGCGGGTCGCCTACCGCAGGGACGGCCCGCCGGGACCCTCGGCCGTACTGGTGGTCCATGCCCTGACCGGGTCGGCCGACGCGGCCGGTGATTGGTGGGAGCCGCTCATCGGCCCTGGGAAAACCCTCGACACCGACCGGCACCAGGTCATCTGCCTCAACCTGCTCGGCTCGTGCTACGGCACGACCGGGCCGCGCGAGGTGGTCGACTTCCCGCCGATCACGCCGCGCGACATGGCTCGAGCTCAGTGGGCTGCGCTGGATGCCCTGAACGTCGAGCGGCTCGAGCTGGTCACAGGCGGGTCTCTGGGCGGCATGGTGTCGCTGGAGGTGGGAATGGAACGCCCGATGGCGGTCGATGCGGTCATGCCGATCGCGGCGCCGGCGGTCGTCGGCAATCTGGCCGCCGGCTGGAACCACATCCAGCTCCAGATGCTCGAGCTGGATCCCGATCGGGGCCTGGAGCTGGCCCGCCAGCTGGCGATGACCACCTACCGCTCGGAGGCCGACTTCGACACGCGGAGTGGCATTGGCTCGTACCTCGAGCACCAGGGCCGGAAGCTTCGCCAGCGGTTCCATGCAGGCTCGTACGCGGCGCTCGCGGGGGCCATGAATGCCCACGACATCGGGCGCGGGCGCGGCGGCGTGGTCGAGGCGTTGCGCGTGTTCGGCGAGGCCGGCGTTGCCCTGACGGGCGTCGGAATCGACGGCGACATCCTGTACGGCCCGCGCCAGGTGCACGCGCTGGTGAACGCTGCACTCGCCGCGAAGGTCGACGCCTCCTACCGGCAGATCGCCTCGGACAAGGGACACGACGCGTTCCTGGTCGAGTGGGATCAGGTGACCGATCACCTTCGAGGGTGCCTGCCCGCCCGGCGCAGGGAGGTGGCGGCGAGCGCATAGCGGCCTGCGCCATGGGCGCTGTAACCATCTCGCAATCCAACCGTCACCGCCGCAGCGCTGACCAACACCGGCGAGGGGCATACGCTCAATGCCATGGAATCCGCCGAACCGATCACACGTGCGCGCGACACCAGGATGTTCTCCGTGCGCGACGGCCGGCCCGCGCCGATCACCTGCGTCACATGCGGCTGCCGCCTCGAGCGCCACGCCGACGACAGTTGGTGGCACTACGCAGGTCGTGAGAACCGCGACGCCCGAGGTTGCATCGTCGCCTGCGCGGATCAGCCGCACTACGCACCCGGAGGCATCGCCCGGGTTCTCGCCTGAGCGGACGGACCGCGTGCCGCCTACGAGGGCCGTCGAAGCCGCGCGGCGGGCAGAGCCCAAGGGTATCGGCAGTGCCGGCGCTCGGGATCCACTGGCCCGCGAGGTCAAGCTGGTTGGGGCTCTCCTCGGGCAGGTGATCGCCGAGCAGGAGGGCGACGCCCTCTTCGAGCTCGTCGAGCAGCTGCGTCGAGCCGCCATCCGCCAGCGAGCCGGCAGCCAGACCCATCCCGACTCGGGTGCCACGCTCGACGGCCACCCGCTTCACGAGCTGCTCGCGGTTGCCCGAGCATTTACCGCCTACTTCCTGTTGATCAACCTCGCGGAAGAAAAGCATCGGGTGCGCATGCTCCGGCGACGCGAGCGCCGCGGCATGCTGCCGGAGAGCATCGCCGAGGCCATCGCCCAGCTGATCCGGTCCGAGCTGAGCACGCCAGGTCTCCGAGCCCTGCTCGACCGGCTCCTCCTCCGTCCGGTCCTCACCGCTCATCCCACGGAGGCACGACGCCGCACCGTGCTGGTCGCCCAGCGGAGGCTGTATCGGCTGCTCGACCGCTTCGACGATCCTCGCCTGACGCGCCGTCAGGATCGTGATCTGCGGCGCCGGATGCGCGAGGAGATCACCGTTCTGTGGCAGACGAATCAGGTGCGCCGCCACCGTCCGACGCCGCTGGACGAGGTCCGGGCCGCGATGGTCTTCTTCGATCAGACCCTGTTCGGCGTCACGCCTCAGGTGTACCGCGCACTCGACGCCGCCCTGCTCGACCGCAACCACCGGGACGACGTGAGCGGATCCCGGCAACCGGCGGCGCGGGCGTTCCTGCGCTGGGGGTCGTGGATCGGCGGGGACCGCGACGGGCATCCGGGAGTCACCGCGCAGGTCACCCGAACAACGCTCCGCATCCAGGCCGATCACGTCCTTCGCGGGTACCGGAGCGTGGCGGATCGGCTGCAGCAGACGATCGCGCTCGACACCGAGCGTGCGGAGGTGCCGCCCGACTTCGCCGATCGGGTTGCATCCTGGGCGAAGCCGTTTCCGCAGCTTCGCGCCGATCTGGAGCAACGCTTCGGTGGGCAGCCATACCGCCAGGCGTTCGGCATCATCGGCGAGCGAGTCGACAGGACCCGACGACGGCTCACCCGCACCGGCGGCCAGCGCCGTGGCGGATACGACGACCCGTCGCAGCTTCTCGAGGACCTGCGCGCCATCCAGGACGCACTCCGATCGCACTGCGCCGCTCGCGTCGCATGGGGTGAAGTGCAGGACTTCGCCTGGCAGGTCGAGACGTTTGGCTTCCACCTGGCCGCACTCGAGGTGCGCCAGCATGCCGACGTCCACCGAGCCGCCGTGGGGCCGCTGACCTCCGCCACCGATGAACGCCAGGCACGCGAAGCACGCAGCACCATGCGCGTGATCCGTGAGCTGCATGCCACCTTCGGTCCCGACGCACTCCCCCGCTACATCGTCAGCTTCACTCGGGCTCCGTCCGACATCACCGTGCTGCTCGAGCTCGACTCCCAGGTCTCGCCAGGCGCCGGACCCCTCGAGCTCGATCTCGTGCCGCTGCTCGAGAGCCGGGATGCGCTCGTTGGCGCGGGAGATCTTCTCCGCGCCCTGCTAGACCATCCAGCGTACCGTCCGCATGTGCGGGGCCGAGGCATGCGGCAGGAGGTCATGCTCGGCTATTCGGACTCGAACAAGGAGGTGGGCTACCTTCCCGCCGCGTGGAGCCTGTACCGGGCGCAGGAGGACCTCGTCACCGCCGCCCGAGAGGCCGGCGTCCAACTGACCCTCTTCCACGGTCGTGGCGGGACCATCGGCCGCGGCGGAGGGCCGGCCAATCGCGCGGTGCTCGCCCAGGCCGCCGGGTCCGTCGACGGCCGGCTCGCACTGACCGAGCAGGGCGAGATGATCGCCGAGCGCTACCCCAGTCCGACCATCGCCCAGCGCCACCTCGAGCAGCTGACGAGCGCGGTCCTGCTGGCCAGCCGGCCGGGCCACGCTCGCGTCAACGCGGAGCAGGCCGACCGATGGCGCCCCATGATCACGCGGCTCGCGGACGTGGCGGAGAAGGCGTATCGACGGCTGGTCTGGGACGATCCGGCGTTCGCGACATTCTTCGAGCGCGCCACTCCGATTGCCGAGATCAGCCGCATGGAGCTCGGCTCCCGGCCGGCGCGGCGCGGCGGACGGGCGCAATCGCTCGACGGGCTGCGCGCCATCCCGTGGGCGTTTGCCTGGGCGCAGAGCCGAACGAACCTGCCGGCCTGGTTCGGCGTCGGGACCGCCCTCCACGGCTACGCGCATGGTCACCCCCACGGGCGCCGCGAGCTCGCGGATGCGTACCGCACGTGGGGCTTCTTCCGCTCTCTCATCGACAACGTTGAGCTTGGCCTGGCCATCGCCGATCCGTACCTTGGCTCGCGCTACGGCGCCCTCGCTGGCGAGGATCCGGCGATGCAGCGAGTCTCCAGCGCGATCGAGGCCGAGCGCCAGATCACGGTGGAAGCGCTGAGCTCGGTCACGGGCAACGATCAGCGCCTGCACCGAAGCCCCGGCTTGCGGCGGAGCATCGAGCTGCGCACGCCGTATGTCGATGTGCTGTCCAACCTGCAGCTCCACGCACTCGAGCACCTTCGGTCGGGAGGCTCGGGCGAGCGGCGTGCCGCGGAGGAGCTGCTCCAGCTGACGGTCAACGGGGTCGCCGCCGGCCTCCAGCACACGGGGTGAGCGCTCCATCTCGTACGATCACTGCTCAACCTCGCCTGAGGAGACTCCCGTGGCTCGCAGCCAGTTGCTCGAACGGTTCCGCACCGGCTCAACCGATCTCGACGACGCCGGGATCGGCCGACGGTGTTGCCCCAAGGACGCTCGCCGCGCCGGCGATCGCCAGAACGGCACCCACGGCGCCGTTCACGGACTATCCTTCTCCGATGGAACAGGAGCCGGAACTGGCCCCAGCCGCTGCCGCTGCCGCTGCCCCTGCTTCTGAATTCGACCCGACGGTGCCGCCGAGTGGACCTGGCTGCGTCGAGTGCCTGGAGTCGGGCGGCTGGTGGCTCCACCTGCGACGCTGCGCGCTCTGCGGGCACATCGGGTGCTGCGACACCTCGCCCTCACAACACGCCACCCGTCACGCGGCGACCAGCGGACACCCGCTCATCTGCAGCTTCGAGCCGGGTGAGGACTGGTTCTACCGCCATGGCACCGAGGAATTCGGGTCTGGTCCTGAACTCGCGCCACCTCTGCACCACCCACTCGACCAGCCCGTCCCCGGCCCGGCGGGCCGAGTTCCTCCGGACTGGGAGGCTCACTTGCACTACTGAGGCCCGCCGACCTCCGTGGCGAGGCTCCCGTGATCAGCTTGCCCAGGTGATAAGGGCACGTCGGCGACGATGGTGTTCGGCCGCGAAAGTAGTCGGAGCTTCAGGCGCAGCAGTCCAATTGTGAAGCAGGTTCTCCCACCAATGTCGGGGCACGAACTCCGACAGCACGACCAGCACTGGACGGCTCGGCTCCTCCCGCTGCAGCACATCGAGGTACGCGAGCAACGGACCGACGAGCACCCGGGACGGGTGACTCGATCGGCACGTCCGGACCATTCACGCCACCGACTCCGAGGGTCATCGCCGGCCTCGGCGTCATTGATGACGTCACCGCCGTCGCCTCGAGACGGGCTACGAGAACCTCCTGGGCGGCGATGCTACGGAGATGTGCGTCGCTTTGCCTTGACCTTGAGCAGGGCAGCGTCTGCCCGCTCGGTCAGCTGGTCAAGGGTGGCGCCGTTTCCGAGGGCGGACAGACCCACAGAGATGCCGACTCCCGCGCTCGCCTCGACGGCGACGGCGATGGCGTCAAATCGCCGCTCGGTTTCCGCCAAGTCAGTCCCGCCGAGACCGCAGACGAACTCGTCGCCGCCATAGCGGATGATCAAGTCGTACGATCGTAGCCGCGTGCGGATCTCACGTACGACGGTCTCCAACACGCGGTCGCCCGCAGCATGACCGTCGCGGTCATTCACCACCTTTAGTCCATCGACGTCGACGAAGGCAAGGACGAAGCGTCCATCCGATCGGCACGCCCGGTCGATCTCGTGCGTCAGCGCCAGTCGACCCACCTCGCGATGGTAGGCGCCAGTCAGGTCGTCGAGGTGAGCCGTGCGAAGCTCTCCCTCGACCTGGGCGAGCGCGCGAGCGAGCCGGGCGAGTTCGCGAGCGGCAGTAGCCCGATCGACTTCGGCATCGCGGCGATCCTGTTCGGCACGTGCTCGATCGGCAGATGCTACGGCCCGATCGGCGTGTGCTTGAGCGACAAGCTCTTCCAGCTGCCGGATGAACGACGTCTCGGAGGCATCCAATCGTTGAGCAAGCGTTGCGGCCCGAGCATCGCTCGCCCGACCTCGCTCGTCGCGGGCGCGACCCGGCTGCTCGCGCCCGCCGGCACTGGGTATCTGTTGCGCGACGGCTTCGTCCGCCGCAGTCTGGTCGCTTCCCCCCGACGGCTCGCGGTCCACGTCCAACTCGGCCGCCGATTGTTCCCCCAGGGGAGGTTGGGCGGCATCCGGCGACTGGGAGGGATCGCCAATGCCCGTGGTTAACGCGCCCCCGCGATCGGCCTCATCCTCGATTGGTGCGTCGTTGCTCACATTGGACCCTCGTACTGGGCAGACGGCACACCGATCCGAGCACTCGTACCCCATCCGAGCCTAGCATGCAACCGGCGGGCATGATCGGTTAAGGCGTCGAGCGCCCGGCGCCGCGTTGGCCAGGATCATCCGGTCGCAAGAGCTGGCTCACCCAACCTGATGTAGGGCGCCTCTTCGCAACCTTCGCCGCACGGCCGTGATCATTGTCGAGCCGATCGCGACCCTACCCCGAGGAGTCGACCACGCCACCGCCACCAACGTCGCCCCCCTCTGCTGCCGTCCCGGCGATGTTGACCATTGCGGCCGTACAATCGCGCCCACCGTGGAGATCGCGCCGGCAGTGCACCAGGTCCGCATGTTGGGCGCCGATGCGTTCCTCCTCGTCGAGGATCGTCTGACCCTGATCGACGCTGGCATGGTCGGGTCGCGGATCATGCTCGAGCGTTATTTGCGCCGCATCGGTCGGCGCCTGGACGAGCTGGACCGAATCATCTGCACGCACGGCCACCCCGACCATATCGGCGGCATTCAGGATCTCGTGCGCGGCCGCGGGGACGTTAGGGTGCTGGTCCATCCCGCTGACCTGGTCGGGCTCCGGCTGCCACTGCGTGAGGCGCTCGCTCGCACCAGCGAACGCTCGGTGCGCCGTGGAAGACTGATCCAGTACCTCACGCGCGCGCCGCAGGACTGCACCCCGATCGACGACGGTGCGCTGCTGCCGATGCTTGGTGGACTGCGCGTGATTCACACGCCGGGGCACACCCCAGGAAGCATCTGCCTCTACGTCGAGCGGCTACGCCTGCTCTTCACTGGCGACGTGCTGCAGGTCATCCGCGGCCGTCTTACGTACGCGAGCACCTTCTTCAGCCACGATCACGCGGAGGCGCGTGCGTCGGTGGAGCGACTGGCGGCGCTCGATGTCGATGCGATCGCGCTATCGCACTACCCACCATGGACCGATGACCCGAATGGCGCCCTGCGCGCCCTCGCTCAGGCGGCCGCGAGCTGAACCGCAGGGCAACCCCAGCGGCGCGAACGGAGGATGCGCAGGTGGACACGGTGATCGACCTACTCAAGGGGTCGCACATGGTCGGAAGCTCACGTGTGACTTCCTCGCGCCGCTTGCCGCCGGAGAGACGGTCGTGTACCCGGTGAGCCGACAGCCCGCCGCGCTGATCACGTTTCGCGATTTCAGATCACCATGCTGCTGATCGTGCCGCAGGGATTGCGGCTACTGAGCAACGCGATCGAGCGCAAGGTGTGGACGCCACCGGTCGGCGAGCGCCTCCATCAGATCGCACCGCGGCTCCCGCGCTTCGCGCGCCGCCTCCTGTTCCGCCCGGTGCTCATTCAGTTCGGGGGGGCGGTTGCGGACCTTTGCGGTCGGGCCATCTGCGCTGGAGCCCGAGCTCGCCAGGCGCTGGACCAACCTTCGCGTCACCGCCGTCCAAGGGTACGGGGCGACCGAGATCAGCCCAGCCATCAGCTTCACGCGGCCGCAGCGCAACCGATTCGGGACCGTTTGGAGAGGTCGTCCCCGGTGTCGAGGTCCGAATCGCGAAGGACGGGGAGATCCTCGCGCGCGGCCCAAACCGGTTCATTGGCTACTGGCACAACCCGGAGGCCACGTCGGCCGCCATTGACGCCGACGGCTGGTACCACACCGGCGACATCTCGGTGAGCTGGACACCGGTGGCTTCCTGACGCTCCGCGGGCGCAAGCAGGACTGATCGCCCTGCCCAATGGTCAAGAAGGTCTACCCCGACGACGTGGAGGCCGTGCTCGTCCGCGACCAGCGCATCCGCGACGCCGCTGTGGTCGGGCTCGACCGCGACGGCAGCGGCGTGAAGGTCGCGCCGTCCTCCTCACAGATGCCCGCGCGACCGCCTCCGCCGTCGTGAGCGACGCGAACGGTCGGCTCGGAGGGCACCAGCAGATCCGCGCGTGGACGGTGTGGCCCGAGGACGACTTCCCGCGGACAACATCGATGAAGGTCAAGACGCGCCTCGTCCTCGAGCACCTGGCGAGTATCGCCGGCCCGACGGCTTCACCGGCCGCGTTGGAGTCGCCCATTGACGCATCGGCGCCGCCGCGGGCGCAGCTGGCAACGGTGCGCGGCCTCGCCGCGTTTCCGGTGCCGTCCCCTAATCTTGCTGTGCTGCATCCCCGTCCACCCGATCGACTGCAGTTGGGACAACCTGATCGGTGAAGGCGAGATCGAAGTCGGAAACGCCGTACTCGACCTAGGGTCGGGCTTCACGGACGCTAGGCCGCCGCCGGCAGACGCGTATTCGCAGCAGGTCACCGCGACGGACCTCGGTAGGCGAAGGGGTCGCGTGGCCCCCGCCAGCGGTCCGATAGGCCCTTCCTGTCTCCCGCCGGTGGGCCGAGCATGGCCGCATGATGAAATCCACCTCGGTCCATGAATTGGGTACCCGGCGGCAGCCCGTATCGGCTGACCGCGTAACCTGTTGGCGGCTCGGCCCAGTCGTGCTCGACCGCTGTCGGGAGTGCGTCTATCTCCTGAGACTGGAGGGTGCGACCGCCCGACACGCAGCCGCGGCTCATGTGGTCTGCTTGGACCACGATCCGGAGCCTGAGGTCGACTTCGCGTGGTAGCGGCCGACGGTGCAGCCCTGCAAACCGCAGTCGCCCCGGAATGGATCGTGTGCAAAGCGAGCGCCCGTTCTGTCGTGGATGGCGTGGTCGTATGCCCCCTCGGAGTCTTCTCACCGTGGGCGCATTGCCTGGACTGTCACTTCCTCGAAGGGGCCGACGGTGACAGGGAGCGAACCTGCTCCGTCGAAACCGGCACGGGTCGCGCCGAGGCTCAGCTGGAGCCACCGACCGCGTCGTGGGCGGAGCTAATCATCGAGCTGCTGTGAGGGCAGTCGCGGCAGCGAGGAGTTACCTGCGCGCAATTCTGCGGCGATCTGGAATCGGCGCTATCCCTGGTCATGCCATCCGCGGTATAGGCGTGTCGCCGCCCCCCGCAAGCGCTCGAGACGAGTCTGAACCCGGCGCTGCCCCGCCGCTGCGCCATCAGTTCGCTCCTCGGAGACCTGTGGGGCAGTCCGCTACGTAACTAACCTACCTGCAATGATCGTCCACGAGATGACGGAAGGCCGGATGGCCCCGGTGCTTCATGCCGTTACGCCCTCGGCCGTCGAGCCTCGGGCGCGCACCATGTCTTCAAAGTCAGACGACAAGGAGGCATGGCATGACGACCGTCCCGATCCCGCTGGACCGCATTTTCCTGGACGATCTCGCGATCTGCCCGCGCTCATCGATGTTGCGTGTTGGACCCGGCGAGCGACCCGAACTCAGCGCGAGGCCCTGGTGGGTGTACGTGGCCAGCGTGCGGCTTCCGAACGACCTTAGCACTGCTCGCTCCAAGGTGGGCTTTCGAGGGGCCACAACGGGAGGCCGAGAGATCAGCGGCGACGTACGGATCGTCGGCCGACACGATGATGCCGACGGGACGGAGCTGATCCTCTCCGGACTGCGTCCGTTGGGGACCGATTCGGAATCGAAAGCGCGACCGCCATGACGGCAGCCGACGCTCCGCATCGGAGGGCGTAACCCGGCCGCCGCACCATCCGGCGCAGCCGGATTCACGGGCTCTCCGGGTTTGTAGCAAACGTCCTAAACATCGTCACGTCCGAGACGGTCTTGTTGACGGTTAGCAATCACGACGCGGGGGCAAGCGCGGTGGTCGCTTGTGGCGGTGTCTCTCGGGGAAAGCCACGCCCACACCCCGCATTCCATCAGCGCCGGGCGCTGATTCGAAGGAACTCCTCGGTCGCCTTGCCGTACACCGCGTTCCGCGTGCGACCGAGCCTCAGCGCGCCCGGCCCTCGCGGAGCATCTCGATCGACTTCGCGATGCGGCGCTGCCGCGTCTCATCCGTCTTGGCGCCCGTGACCTGCGACACGTGCCAACCCTTGTTGCTGTTCGAGATCCGGTCGAAGGTGGCATGCGCCGCCGGCTCGGCATCCAGGGCGGCGGCCAGCTCGGCGGGAAGCTCCACCGTGCGCGGCTCGGTGTCGAGTCGGATCTCCACCTCCACGTCGTCGCCACCCTTGATGCCAGAGACGGCGCGATGGTCAGCATTGAAGCCGACCATGTAAGCGCCACCCATCACCGCGACCGTGCTGCGATACGTATAGCCATTGACGGTCATCACCACTGGCGGAACCTTCCCGGCGCCGAGACTCTCGACGATCTCGGGCGGAATCCGAATCCCGGCGGCCTGCTTGCCGGACTGGAGGATGGTGGTGCGGAAGGTGGCCATCTGCGGGGTACCCCTTGCTGCTCAGTGAGGCCGTCGCGCGGTGTCACTCATTAGACGGCGCACGGATCCTTCAATCATCGCTCCCATGCCCCGACGGGCCCGGCAGTCACGTACCCGCTATGAGGTAGTCGCTCGCCAGACGCGACTGACGAGGCGCTACGCGGCGACACTTGCCGGGATTCATGACGCAGCGTGGGCGCTGTGGAGCGGCGGTATCCATCCGCTCAAGGAAGCGACGCTCGACCTCGGAATGGAGGTGCCTGCGATGTAGCAGCTCCCGCGCCGACCGCTCCTGCATCCCATCTGAAACTGACGCTGCGTACGGCCCCGCAGTGGCTGCCGGAGCCGGTGCTCCGTGGTGCCCTCCTGCTGGTTTACCACTTCCACCCCGCCGACCTTCGATGAAGCGTGCGGCAACCACGTCGGCCGAGATGCCGGCATGAAGGCAGATGGGCGAGTGTCGCTAAGAACGCTTCGGTCTTAGCGACGCCGGGTGCATGGCCCTTCGCGCGATACAGCGACAGTGCCTCGCCGCGAAGCGGCCTGACTCAGACTCCTACCAGGTCGATGCAAGACGAAGGCACGAGTCAAGGCGATGTTCGCCCGAAGCGGAAGCCATTCCGTATCCGCAATCGCCTCAGCCGAGCGCCGTGCTCCCCTCTTGGCGGGTCGAGCGTAAGCCGCTCATTTATCCGCTCTGACGCGCCGCGTCTATCGCTGCGGTGCACCCACCCTTCACCGTAGTTCGTGGGGACCATCCACACGACGCGGCTGGCGCTCCGCTGCGGAATTCAGGCGATGCCCGTGCGGATGTTGTCTCTGATGTAACGGAAATAGGGATTCTGGTCTTCCGCATGCTTCGGCGGAAATCCGCGTTGGGGATTACGTTCGACTGTTTCGCGAGCCAGATCTCCCGCGAACCACTCGTCGACGAGACTCGCCTGCGCTTCGGTGCCGAACGATCCCCAAGCCCCTCCGGCCGACCCGTATCGGTACGCGCCAAAGTCGCCGCCCAACGTGCCCGCAGCCGTGAAGACCGCGCGGCAGTAGTACTCCGGTGTGAATGACTCATTCCCGATCTGCCATGCATGAACCAGCTCGTGGATGAAGAGCTGACCCGGAGCGGCTATTGGGCGCTCAACTCCGTTTTCGGTGAGGGTCTCAGCCTCGCCGTTGCCTGTGTAGGTCAGCGGCTGGTCGATCCCCTTGCCGACGTTAACCAAGATCACACCTCCCGGCCCCGGGGTGGTGAACGGTCGATTCCCAAGCCCGAGGAGGTTCGTCAGGAGCACGCGATCGAACGGAACCTTTCCGCCGAAGACTTCGCCGGCGAAGGCCTTCTCGTCCTCTTCGAGGTGCCGCTGCTTCACGCTGGCGGCAGTTACGGCGGCGCCTACAAGGAACGCGGGAATCAGAGCTCCCGGCCCAAGGACGAACGCTGCCCCACTTGCGAGAATCACGCCCACGGTGCCTGGCAAGACCACCTGTTCGAGGTCGAGCTGGTCGGCGGCTTCGCCGAGCACGACGATCGCGGCACCTGCACGTCCGAACGCCGTGCTGAAAACGAGGACCTGTGCAACAAACGATGCGACATCGCCGGCCGGACCGAACCAGTCGGTATCGTATTCAAGCTTGCGGCTTAACCTGCCGCGCCGGACGCCCTCCCATTCGCTCGCCAGGAATCCGGATTTACCAGTCTGGTCCCAGGCGAAGTCTCGTGAGCCAGGCTCGTTCGAGCCGTGTACGCGGCCATGGGCCGCAAACGCGGCCTGGCCCGTCACGGGGACCGACGAGTCAGGGTCGGCGATCGAGTAGCCGAGCGTCGCGAGTATCGAGACATCGAACGATGGCAGGCCTGTTGCGCGCAGAGAGCCCTGGTAGCGGCACGTGCCGTCTCGCCTGACTGTAAGGGTGTGATGGCCACCGAGGGCGACACCGTGGTCGGTGGGAATCGGCTCATCGAACACCATGTCGGTCGCGAACAGCTCCTCCAGTCGCCGTACCGACGCCGGACGCGGCACATCAAGCAGCTCGCGGGCCGACTCAATAGAAACGGCCGCATGACCGAACGAATCGCGGAGGCTCAATCCGCTCATGGCCGCTGTCCGACTGAGGCTAGCCGGCTCATTGCAGGGTGACCAGGATGGGGATCAGCCCGCGGCCCTCGCGCATCGGCTGCATGGCCTTCCCGATCACCGCGCCGAACGCCTGAGTCGCATCGACGGCCTTCATCGCGTGGCCGGACGTTGGCGAGCTTGTCAGCAGATCACCCGCCTCCACCGGCGCATAGCCAGCGTCGATCATGCAGTAAACCTTGCCGACTAGGGCGATAGGCATTCGGTGCCGCTGAGCTGCAAGTTCATGCGGTTGCCTGTCAAGCACGATGCCCGGGCGAAACGCGCCGGCACCGGAAACGACACCGGCGACTCGCTTGTCGTATGCAGCGCAGCTCGGACGCAGATCGCCCACTGCATCGAGGACCATGACCGTGCCCGGCATGACGCCCTCGGCCTCGCCGATGTCGAAATCTTCGGCGCAGTCGGCATTGGAGAGTCGAATGTCGCCCGTCACCTCGACGTCGCCGATGAAGTGACCGGCGAGCTTGCCGCCTTCGCCAAATACTCCGATGCCTTGCATGCTGCGTCCTGCGATGCCGTAGCCGCCGGCACTGTTGTCGCCGTATACACCGCTCGCACCGGCTGCAGCACTCGCGCCATGGATGCCATTGCTTCGGGCGCTGCTGCCCTCGACGCCTGGTTCGTCGAACCCGCTCCCGCTGACGGTGTTCATGTCGCCCGGCAGTGTCTGCTTTAGGACTGGATCACCCTCGCGCGATGGGCCGGTCATGGTTGGTCTCCTGACTCTGTGGTTGGACGCCCGTGGGACTCGGCGAAGGTAGCCCCGCATGGGATCGGAATCAAGAGGCGTGTCCGGAGGGACTGCAAAGCTACGGCGAGCCACGCGCATGTTGCAGTGGCGGTGATAACCCCTCCCCCGGCTTCTGCTGCGGTGAGGCTGTCTGACGCGGACCGTATGAGCACGAGTCCCTCTGCGACCGCCGATGCGTGCAGGCTGCTTGCACAGCTGCATATTCTCGACTGATGGAGGACTCCCCGGGACGCGCTGGCGAGGGAGTCACCCGCGGCTATCTGTTCGCCGACTTCCGGGGTTATACGCAGTGGTCGAAACGCGCGGGGCACTTGGCGCGCGGCATGTGCTCGAACGCTACCGAACCTTGACGCGAGACGTCGTCGATCGTCACGACGGAGCCGAGATTCGTACAGAAGGCGACAGCTTTTACGTTGTGATGCCGTCGGCGAGTGCCGCGGTCCGCTGTGGGCTCGACTTGGTCGCCGCTTCGCTTGTACCGCCCGACGGCGAAGGTTCAATCGCCGTCGGGGTGGGGGTCCACGCGGGAGAATCGATCCCGTATGCGGCGATTATGTCGGCTCGGCGGTCAACATCGCCGCGCGCATCTGTGCCGCCGCGGCACCCAACGAGCTGTTGATATCCGGAACGGTTCGGGAGCTTACCCGGTCGATGGTCTCGGCTCAATTCATGCCAGTTGGCCGCCGGGCGCTCAAGGGGATCGGTGGCACGGTGGAGCTCTTCCGCGTCGTGCCGGACGGGACTGTGTCGGCTCGGAAGGGCGCCCGTACCAGCGTCTTTGGTGGACGCGGTCACCGGCCATGGCTGGCAGCAGGGGGTTTCTCCTCGCGGTGGGCACGGCGGCCCGGTTCGCGGCCTGGACGGAGACGGATACGCCCAGCGAACGCGCTTCAGAAACCGCGACGCGGTCACCACAGCGGCCTTCGGCGTCGCCCTCCTCCGTGCTCCCGTTCCGCGACGCGGGCTCCTTGAATCGCCCACCGCAAGTGCCGCCCGGCGACTACGTGCCGAACATGAACCCAGGACGTGGCCAGCTTCACCATTGACGAGCCAGGCTGGCAGCTGCTCGCTGATCAGGCCGATGTCCTCGCCCTTGAGCTCGGTTCCCCGCAGCCCGTATCCGGGAGCCTGGGAGTCAGCAGAATCCCGGTGGTGTTCAACGGCGGGTGTCCGAACGATCCATCGGTACTGGTGGGTGACCGGGCCGGACGACTTCATCACATGGGCGACCTCGAATCCGCACCTCGAGGTCTCCCCACCGAGGGTGGCAGTGAGTCTTGGCTTGCCCGGTGTGGCCGCCGATGCGGCTGTGTTGCCCATGCCGCCGGACGGTTTGCCCCGGCGGAAACCCATGGCGGATCCGGCTCTGGCAACAAGGCGGGCTGGACGTTGCCCTCGTGCCCGGTGCCCGTATGCGACTTGAGGCCCTGGACAGCGGCAACGGTACGCTTGTGATCGCGGTGATCAGCGAGGATACGGGGCACTTCGAGCGCTTCCAGGTCCATGCGCAGCGCGTGCTCGACCAGATGGCGCTGCGCCGTTAACTGGCGGCCGAGACGACACACGTGATGGTGCGCCGCGTGGCGGCGTGGAGCCGTGCCGTCCTCATGACGCCGGTACGGCGCTGCCCCGGCGTAGAGCCGGGGCAGCGTTATCGCGTTGGAGTGTACGGATCAGTCGATGGTGCCGCACGCAACCGGGAGCTCCGCCTCCAACGGGACGCCGGGGGCGAGCGTGGAAGCCTGCCCGTCGTACATGCCGTTGTCGTTGAGGTCCTCGCCGTGGATCACGACGTGGAGATTGTCCAGGTTGGCTGCAACGTCGCCCTTGATCTTGATCTCACGCTGGAAGAAGAGGTTGCCGTTAGCGTCCGACACCGGAGCGGTGCCGATGTTCAGGCCGGCCGCCGCGCTGGTGTCGCCACTGGTCGCGAAGGTGACCAGGATCGGTCCATACGAAGGCAGGCCATCGAGCGTGTCGATGAGGCCATCGCTGCCGGCAGCCGAGGCCGGCGGGCACTCGTTCTGCGCCTTGACGACGCCGTGGATGTGAGCCAGGTGCGGCAGGTTGGGACTCAGGCCGGTGGCGTTCACGGTGACGAGGTACGTCGTGCCGCGCACGTACTCGATGCTGGCCTGACCGCTGGCGTTCGAGCCGGAGTCAGCGATTGCGGAGTGCGGGACCGCGGACAGCGCGGCGAAGAAATCGACATTGGCGGCGCCAACAACGGGCATCGCCAGCGTGGTCAGCGCTGCGCCGGCGACCAGCATCGAGCCGAAGGACTTCTTGAAGCGGGGGTGCATGTGTTCTCCTCATCGGGCGAGGGACGATCTCGGTCACCTCGAATAAGGGGCGTCCGCTTCGTATACGGGGACTGCACCGCTCTCTATCACACCGCACATTGCGGCTGGTTGTCGGGAGGGGAGTGACACACGGGCCTTGCCACCCCGTAGCTGTGGTGTAGTTGGGCGTTCGCGGGGTGGCTTCCAACATCATTCGGCCCCGACTCGTCACCTAGTCGATGCCTAAACCGTCCCGTGCCCTGGCGCGCAGGTTGCGGCGGTAGCTGGTGATGGCGTCGTCGATGGCGATGCCGTTGGCCGCGACGTCCGGAGCCGCTAGGATGGGAGCCGTCGACGTGGTCACGAGGCCCTCGATTGCAGGCGATAACCGTTAAGCGCTCTGACACGGTTCTAGTGTGTGCGAGCGCTGTGGTCTATCGCGTACTGGCTCAGAAGGTGTGGAAACCTCGCAAACTGAGCGTGAATCGGTGCGGGAGTAGCTCAGTTGGCAGAGCGGCAGCCTTCCAAGCTGCATGTCGCGGGTTCGATCCCCGTCTCCCGCTCCACCTCCGATTGGTCAGCTTGCGAGGCTCCGCATCTCACCGTAGAGATCCGCCTTTCCCTCGAACCCGATGCCCGGCAGCTCCGGCAGGACGACATGGCCGTCGCGAACGTCGACTCCGTCCGGGAATCCGCCGTAGGGCTGGAAGAGGTCCGGATACGATTCGTTTCCGCCCAATCCCAGGCCGGCAGCAATGTTGAGGGACATCTGGTGTCCCCCGTGCGGGATGCAGCGAGAGGGCGCCCAAGCGTGGGCGTCCAGCATGGCGATCGTCCGCAGGTACTCGACCAGCCCGTAGCTCAGCGCAGGGTCGAACTGGAGCCAGTCCCGATCGGCCCGCATTCCGCCGTAGCGGACGAGGTTTCGCGCGTCCTGCATCGAGAAGAGGTTCTCCCCCGTGGCGAGCGACCCGGAATAGGCGTCGGCTACGGCATGCTGCAGCTCGAAGTCCAGCGGGTCGCCGGGCTCCTCGAACCAGAACAGGTCGTGCGGTGAGAGTGCCTCGGCGTAGGCGAGCGCCGTCGCGAGGTCGAAGCGGCCGTTCGCGTCGACCGCGAGGCGGTCCTCGGGGCCGAGGACACCCAGGACAGCTTCGATCCGCCCCAGATCCTCTGCGAGCGTTGCACCGCCGATCTTCATCTTCACCACCGTGTAGCCCCGCGCCAAGTAGCTGCGCATCTCGTCCATGAGCGGGCGAAGGTCGCGGTCCGGCCGGTAGTACCCGCCGGCGGCATATACGAAGACCCGTGGGTCGGGCGGGCGGCTGTCGCCGTACCGCTCGGCCAGCAGTCGGAACAACGGCTGGCCCTCGATCTTGGCGACGGCGTCCCAGACCGCCATGTCGATCGTGCCCATGGCCACGGATCGTTCGCCGTGCCCACCCGGCTTCTCGTTACGGAACATGGCGGTCCAGATGCGGTGGGGGTCGAGATTCGTGCCGGCGTCATCCAGGAGGTCTGACGGTAACGCCTTCATGATCCTCGGGGCGAAGCGCTCGCGGATCAGGCTTCCCTGGCCGTAGCGGCCGTTCGAGTTGAAGCCGTAGCCGATCACGGGACGGCCGTCTCGCTGCACGTCCGTGACGACTGCGACGAGGCTCAGCGTCATCTCGCTGAAGTCGATATAGGCGTTCGCGATGGGAGCGGCGATCGGTACGGTCCGCTCGCGGATATCGGTGATGCGCATGCCTGCGCCGATCCTTCGCATGGCGCGCAGTATCGCCCTATCCTCGAACTCGATGCGCCCGCTCATGCCGCCGTACAGCTCGATCGTCACGGGCCGCCCGACCGAGATCGCGCTCCACGGCACCACCCTGCTGAGCAACCGACTGCTGACAAAGGACTTCGCCTTCCCGGCCGACGAGCGGGCGGCGTTCGGCCTGAACGGGCTGCTGCCGGACCGGATCATGACGATCGAGGAGCAGGTGGCGCTCGAGCTCCAGCGCCTGCACCGCAAGAACGATCCGCTCGAGCAGTACATCGGCCTGGCGGCGCTTCAGGATCGAAATGCAACGCTCTACTACCGCGTGCTGGCCGAGAATCTCGAGGAGCTGCTGCCGATCGTCTACACGCCGACCGTGGGCATCGCCTGCCAGGAGTTCAGCCACGTGCTGCGTCGTACGCGCGGCGCCTGGATCACGCCGCATGACCGCGATCGCATCCCGGAGATCCTGCGCAACGGCCCATACGAGGACGTGCGGCTGATCGTGGTCACCGACAACGAGCGGATCCTGGGACTCGGCGACCTCGGCGCTGGGGGCATGGCGATCCCGATCGGCAAGCTGGCGCTCTACACCGGCGCCTGCGGCATCTACCCCGGCCTGACCCTCCCCATCAGCCTCGATGTCGGGACCGACAACGCCGAGTTGCTCGCCGATCCCCTGTACATCGGCCACCGCCAGCCACGCCTTCGCGGCGCCGCGTACGACGCGCTGATCGATGCCTTCGTCCGGGGCGTGCAGGAGGTCTGGCCGGGGTGCGTCATCCAGTGGGAGGACTTCAAGCAGCACAACGCGCTTCGCATCCTGGACCGATACCGCGACCGGGTACCGAGCTTCAACGACGACATCCAGGGAACGGCCGCCGTCGTGCTCGCCGGCGTCCTTGCCGGGCTGCGCCACCTGGGGCAACCGCTCGCCGCGCAACGGATCGTGCTGGCGGGTGCCGGCGCGGCCGGGATCGGGATCGCACGCCTGTTGAGGGAGGCGATGCTCCAAGCCGGCATGTCGACCGCCGAGGTCGCCCGGGCGCTGGTCATGGTCGACTCACAGGGCCTCGTGCACGCCGACCGACCGAGCCTGCACGAGTCGAAGCGTCCCCTGGCAACCCCACCGGAGGCGACCGACGCGCTGGGACTCCACCGCGACGATGATCTGCTCGGCACGGTCGAGCGCTACCGGCCGACCGTCCTGGTCGGCACGACCGGTGTCGCCGGCACGTTCTCGGAAGGCGTGGTCCGCGCCATGGCCGCGGGGTGCGACCGGCCGATCATCATGCCGCTCTCGAACCCCACGGTCATTGCGGAGGCGCGCCCGTCCGACGTCATGCGCTGGACCGCCAGGCGCGCCATCGTGGCCACCGGAAGCCCGTTTCCACCGGTCGATGGCCGCGAGATCGGGCAGGCGAACAACGTCTTCATCTTTCCGGGGCTCGGGCTGGGGGCGATGGTCTCCGAGGCAAGCCGCATCAGCGGCGCCATGGTGCTCACGGCGGCGCGCAGCCTGGCGGAGGCGGTCACGCACGAGCGGCTGGGCGCCGGCGCCCTCTATCCGCCGATCTCGAATCTCCGCTCCGTCTCTCGGTCGATCGCGCTGGCCGTGGCGCGCGAAGCCATCTCCTCCGGCCTGGCCGCGGCGAACGACGACCTCGAAGCCGACGTGGACGCCGCCATGTGGTGGCCGGCGTACGTGCCGTACATGCGCGCCTAACTCGGGCGTCAGTCGTCGCCGATGCCGAGCTCCGCGAGCACGGACGCGGTGTGCTCTCCCAGCCTCGGGGGCGGGAGCCGGGGACGGGGCGACATCTCCGCCACGCGTGCCGGGCTCGGTGCCAGCGCTATCCCGTCGATCGTGGTCGTCCAGGCCGGCCCCATCGCCGTCAGCGCCTCCGAGACGGTGTTGACCGGTCCGGCCGGCACATCGGCCGCCGTCAGCGCCCGGACGAGATCGGCGCGATCCCACGACATGATCCGCGCGCCCAGCCATGCGCCGAGCCTGTCGCGGGCACCCACTCGCATGGGATTGGTGGCGTAGCGCCCATCGGCATCCCGCAGCTCGAGGACATGGAGCAGCCGACGGAACTGGGCATCGTTGCCGACCGCGATGACGAGGTGGCCATTCCTCGCCTCGAACGACTCGTACGGCGCGATGTTGGGATGCGCGTTGCCGTGGCGCCTGGCTTCCTCGCCCGACGCGAGGTGATTGCCGAGCACGTTGACGAGCGAGGTGACACCGGCCTCGACCAGGTTGACCTGGACCGGCGCAGCAGCGTCCCCACGCCCGAGCAGCGACGCGAGTGCCGCGACGGCGCACTCCAGCCCAGCGAGAAGGTCGAGCAGCGCGACGCCCACCTTGGTCGGCGGACCATCGGGCGCGCCGGTGATCGACATCAGGCCGCTGACCGCCTGGGCGAGCAGATCGTAGGCGGGTCGGTCTGCATCGGCGCCGGAGAACCCGCCGATCGAGGCCACCACCAGGCGCGGGTGGCGAACGCGAAGCGCATCGGTCTCCAGGCCCAGCCTGCCTGCCGTGGCGGGCCGATAGTTATGGAAGAGCAGGTCCGCCGTGGCAAGCAGCCGTCCCAGGGTGTCCTGCCCGTCTCCCGTGGCGAGATCGAGCACGACGCTCCGCTTGTTGCGGTTGACCGATGCGAAGTAGGCGCTGCGGCGGTCGGCCGCATCACCCCACCACGGCGGTCCCCAGGTCCGCGTCTCGTCGCCGTCCGGCGACTCTATCTTGATGACGTCGGCACCGAGGTCGGCCAGGAGCATCGTGGCGAACGGCCCGGCCAGCACGCGGCTTGCATCGATCACCCGGATGCCGTCCAGCGGCAGCTGTTGCGTCACGCCCGATACGGTAGACCGCCGGCTGGCACGCGCGCCGCTAGCATTCGACGTCATGAAGATCGGACTCATGCTCCCTCTCGGGGAGGACGACACCACCGGATTCTCGGAGCTGCTCGCCATGGCCCTGGCCGCCGAGAATGGCGGCCTGGATTCGCTGTGGGGCGCCGACCACCTCATCTTCCGCGACGACGGTAAGACGGTCGGCATCCATGAGTGCTGGACCGTGCTTACCGCGCTTGCGGCGGCTACCTCACGGGTGGAGATCGGGCCGCTGGTGCTCGCTCTGCCGTTCCGCAATCCTGCGCTCGTCGCCAAGATGGCAGCCGAGCTGGACGAGGTCAGCAACGGCCGCCTCATCCTCGGCGTGGGGTGTGGCTGGCATGAGCCCGAGTTCGCGGCGTTCGGCTATCCCTTCGACCACCGGGTATCGCGCTTCGAGGAGGGTCTGCAGGTGCTGCTCCCGCTTCTGCGCAATGGCAGCGTCAACTTCGCCGGCGAGTATCACCGCGCTATCGACGCCGAGCTGCGTCCGCGCCCGGTACGTGATGGCGGGCCGCCGATCCTGATCGCCGGCAAGCAGCCGCGCATGCTCGACCTCGTGGCGCGCCACGCGGACCAGTGGAACGCCGCCTGGTACGGTCATCCGGCGCAGGCCGATGAGCTCCGCGAGCGGCTGTCGAACCTGGGCGCCGCCCTGGATCGAGCCGGGCGCGATCCAGCCTCGCTCGAGCTCACCACCGGCATCTTCGTCGCATTCGACGGTGCGGAGGCCGATGCGCCCGAGAAATCGATCCGGGGGTCGGCGGCGGAGGTGGCGGACGCCCTCGCCGGCTACGCGGAGCTTGACGTGAAGCACCTCATCGTGCACGTCTGGCCGCGCTCGGGCGATGCGGTGAAGCTGCTCGGCGAGGCCGCCGCGCTGGCGAGGGAGCGTGTGACGTCCCCGGTGCGATGAGACCGAAGAAGTTGTCACGGATACCGTCGAATCGCGATCCCACGGTGTTCATGCGCTAGGAGGCCGTCATCAATACGTGGCGTACGGGTCGCCGAGCACGGCGGATGCGCGCGAGATGCATCCCGACCACCCGTTGGCGGCACGTGGAGCATATGGACCATCGGCCATCGCGCTCGAGCTGAACGCGATGCTCGGGCACCAGGATCCGCCAGCGTCGCCGCGGGCGATCGCGCGTGACGGACCGATGTTTCGCCAGCGCGGCGGCCGCGCCGGGCACCCCGAGCACCACCGCATGGCGCAATGCACTCCGGTATCGCCCTGACTCGAGTCGCAGCGCATCCGCATCGGTCAGGCCGTGACGTCGATACAGCTCGAACGCGATCTCGTAGAACTCGCGACCGTGGTGGACGGCGCGACGCCGACGGCGCGCTGCCGGCGACAGCCAATGCGCGAGCTCGTGGAGGAGCGTAAGTCGCTGGTCGACCTCGTCGCTCCCCGCTCGGACGGCGATCATCCCATCATGACGTCGCGTCACGCCGGTGGAGTGTTCGCCGATGCGCCGGCGCCATGCGAGACGGGGCTCCGCGACCCTGGCATCGGCGCAGACGAAGGTGACCAGCTCGCTGGCCCAGGCCGGTGTCATCATCGACCGGCTCGAAGGAGCCGGCCGACCTCGACCAGCCAGGCGTCCAGCTGCGGATCGGCATACCGCGCTCCGTCGTACGTGAAGCCGACCATGGCAGCTCCATGCGCAGCGACGTAGGCCGCGGGCTCCGTCGACCGGAACGGGAACGCGTGCGCGGCGAGCGTCTCGCGCGCCGGATCGGCCATCGGCCGGTGGTCGGAGCGTCGCGCGTCGTGACGCGCGCGCCATCGGTCGGTCAGGGTCTCGAGGCGTTCGCGCGTCATGAGTGGCAGGGTAGCCGCATCCGCCGGACGGCGAGGTCAGGCGGCCGCGGGCTCCGGGATGCCCTCGTACAGGCCCAGCCGCGCCACCCGACGCTGCACCCACGACGGTGCCCACCAGTTGACGGCGCCCATGACCCGCATGAAGGCCGGGACCAGGATGCCCCGCACGATCGTCGCATCGATCAGCACGGCCAGCGCCATCGAGAAGCCGAGCGCCTTGATCAGCACGACCGACGAGAGCGCGAAGGCCCCGAACACGGCGACCATGATGAGCGCGGCGCCGGTGATGATGCCGCCGGTGAGCCCGATCCCCTCCTCCACCGCGCGCGTGTTGTCGCCGTGGGCGAGGTACCGCTCACGAATACGCGAGAGCAGGAACACCTCGTAGTCCATCGACAGGCCGAAGAGGATCGCGAACATCAGGATCGGCGTGCTGGCGATGACGGTGCCCGATGGGTCGAAGCCGAGCGGCCCGGAGAGATTGCCGTCCTGGAAGATCCAGACCAGCGCGCCGAAGCTGGCGGTGATGGAGAGCAGGCTCATGAGCACGGCCTTGATCGGCAGGAAGACCGATCCGAACGTGAGGAAGAGCACCGCACCGGTGACGCCGACCACGATCGCCACCGCGAACGGCACCGAGCGCGTGAAGCTCGCGATGAAGTCGCTGGAGCGCGACGAGAGCCCGCCGGTCAGGGTGTCGGAGACACCGTCCGGTGCCGGGATGGAGCGGATCTCGTCGACGACGGCGCGACCCTCGGAGGAGTCGGGGAGGGGCTGGCTGAAGACGTTCACGCGCGCGACGTCCGCCGCGATCCACTGCTCAACCCACGCGGCGATGCCCGCCGCCTCGGGTGGCCGCTGCTCCTCGGGCAGCGAGATGAGCTGGACATAAGCGGCCTCCTCGAGTCCGGCCGGTGGATTCAGGACGCTGGCCACGTCCGTCACGCCGTCGACCGCCGCCAGGTCGTCGACGTACCCCTGGAGTTCCGTGAGCCATGTGGCCTCCAGCGCGCCGTCGACCAGGATCGCGTCGTTGGCCTGCACCACCACCTCGATCGGGTCCGAATCGCCTCCGGGAAATTCGTCGCTCAGGACGCCGAAGCCGGCCACGCTGTCCGAGGGCGGCAGGTCAGCGAGGTTGCCACCGGTCGAGAGCTGGATCCCGAAGAACGGGAGCCCCGCCAGGATGAGCACCAGCAGCACCGGCGACGCGATGAGCAGCGGCCGGCGCATCACCGCGCCGGCGATCCGACCCCAGATGCCATGGCCCTGCCGCGCGTCGGCGGCAGCCGGGTCGTCCTCCGCCAGCCGAAGCGAGCGCGGGAGCGGCAGGCGGAGCCGATTCACCCGCGGTCCGAGCATGCCGAGCAGGGCCGGCAGCACCGTCAGCCCGAAGACGAGCGTCGACAGGACGGTGACCACGCCGCCGATCCCCATGCTGCGCAGGGCCGGTGACTCGAACACCATGAGGCTCGACAGGCCGATGGCGACCGCGACGCCGCTGATCGCGACCGCCTTGCCCACCGTCGCCATCGTGTGCTCGACGGCGTCGGCGACCGACCGATGACGCAGCTCCTCACGGAAGCGGCTCACCGTGAAGAGCGAGTAGTCGATCGAGAGGGCGAGGCCGATCATCGTCGCGACGTTCGTCACGAAAATGCTCATCTCGGTCACGTTGGCCAGCAGGCCGATGACCGCCATCGAGCTCGGCAGCGCGACGGCCGCGATCACGATCGGCAGCAGCGCCCCGACGAGCGTGCCGAACACGGCGAGCAGGATGAGCATCGCGATCGGCAGGCTGATGAGCTCGGCCTGCACGAGATCGCGCTCGACCGCCTCGTTGAACTCGTACTGCACCAGCGGCACGCCGGTGACGACCGTTTCGACGCCCGCCGGCGCGTCCACCAGGCTCGCGAGATGCTCGGCATCGTCGATCGCCCCTTCCAGGTCCTCGTCGAGGCGCACGAGGGCAAACGTCTTCGTGCCGTCGCGGCTCAGGAAGGACGGGTCGCCGACATCGGCATAGGTGAGGATCTCGCTGACGACCGGCTCATCGGTGAGCGGCGCGACGCTGTCCGCGACAGTGCCCTGAAATTGGTCGGAATCGGCGGCACCGTCCGGATCGGTGAAGATGACGATCATGCTCGTTGCCTGCTCCCCGAAGCGGTCCGCGAACAGCGCCTCCGCCCGCTCCGCCTCCGAGCCGGGCACCTGCCAACCGCCCTGGCTCAGCCGCCCGCCGGCGGAGGCCGCCCAGACGTTGAGGCCGACGACGATCGCCAGCCCGGCGAAGGGCAGCCACCGTCGAGCCCGATACGTCGCCCGCCCGAGTGCGGCGAAGATGCCGTTGTGGCCGATCCGACCGTCGACCTCGCGCTTCGAAGGGGGCAGCGCCGGCGGCGACAGGGCGGGATAGGCACCAGGAAGATCAGCGCCGTCGCGGCCGCCCCTGGCCGCCAGCCAGAGTCCCGCGATGGCCGCCAGGATGCCGGCAGCGATCAGCGGCCTGCGCATCGGCCTGAATCCTCATTCATCTTACGATCGGCACTCTACACTTGCCGTCAAGCCCGCGTCAACAGTAAAATGAACAGACATTCAGCCTTGGAGCCGTCTTGCCCCGAACCAGCACAGCCCACGCCACCGAGATGCGACAGCGCATTCTCGACGGCGCCCACCGAACCATGCTGTCGGGTGGGTACCGGGGAACGACCATGCCGGCCATCGCCGCCGAGGCAGACGTCAGCGTGGGACTCCTCTACCGCTACTTCGAGAGCAAGGAGGAGCTGTACCTCGCCATGTGCGAGTACGTTTCGCAGGCCAAGCTCGACGAGCTGGCGGCGCAGATGGGCGCCATCGCCGATCCACGGGAGCGCCTGGCGCGTGCCGTCGGCCACTTCGTCGACAGCCTCGAGGCGGAGCGCTGGGGCGCCATCATCACGACCGGATGGGCCGAGGCCGACGTGCAGCCGGCCCTCCGCGACCTGCTCCGGCGCCGCTGCGACCAGATTCGGGCGTTCGCGGCCATGTTCCTGCGCGAGGCGATCGCTCGCGGGGAGATCGAGCCGGACGTGGAGATCGAGGAGCTCAGCCTGGCCACCAACATGCTGATGGACGGCGTCATCGCGCACCAGGCCGAGCTCGGCGACCGATTCGACCCGGGCCTCGTCCAGCGCTCCGTCATCGCCCTCGTGGGTCGCACGCTCCGGCGCTGAGCGAACCGCGGATATGATCCGCGCTATGAATAGCCCAGCGCCCGACCGATGACCGCTCTCGCCCCGGCGGGCTGGTGGCGCGGGCTGGGCGACCTGACGCGTTCCGGCAGCTCGATCGAGGCGCTGGCGTGGGCGTTCTACGACTTCGCGAATACCATCTTCAGCTTCGCGATCGTCAGCTTCGCGATGAGCCTGTGGACGATCCGCTTCCTTGGTGAGGGTCCAGGCACGTTCTGGTTCACCGCCGCCGTCAGCGTCTCCGTGCTCCTGAACGCCATCGTGTCTCCCGTCCTCGGCGCGATGAGCGATCGGGCCGGCCGCCGCAAGCCGTTCCTCGCCATCTTCACCGCGATCTGCATCATCGGCACCGTCTCGATCGGATTGGTGGACGTCCGGCTCGGCCTCGTCGCGTTCGCGATCGCCAACTTCGCGTACCAGGCGGCGCTGATCTACTACGACGCGCTGCTCCCTGAGGTTGCTCGGCCGATCGCGCGCGGGCGCCTGTCCGGCATCGGTGTGGCGCTCGGCTACTGCGGCACCCTGCTGGTCGGCGTGCTGCTCCTCCTGGGGGTCAGCACCGATGCCGACGGCGCATCCACGCCCGGCACATTCGTGCTCGTTGCCGGCCTGTTCCTCGTCTTCGCGGCCCCGCTCCTCCTGCTCGTCCGGGAGACATCACGTGTCGGCCAGCCGTTCAGCGCCGGTGAAGCCGCCCGTTCCTTCGGCCAGCTCGCACAGACGGTCCGGAACGCGCGCCAATCGCCGGGACTCCTGCGCTTCATCGTGGCGCGCTTCTTCTACACCGACCCGGTCAACACCACGATCGTGGTGATGAGCGCCTTCGCCGTGAACGCGATCGGCTTCACCGAGGGCCAGGCGCTCCAGGTGCTGCTCGTCCTGACCGTCGTCGCGGTCTTCGCCTCGGTCGGCTGGGGCGTGCTCGCCGACCGCTGGGGTCCGCGCAGGACGCTGTTCGCGGTGCTCGCGACGTGGGCGATCGGGCTCGTCGTCGTCACCGCCTTCCTGACGCCGATCCCCTTCCTCGCTGCCGGAGCGCTGCTCGGCGCCGGGCTCGGCGGGGTCGGCGTGGTGGATCGGCTCATGCTCCTGCGCCTGACGCCGCCGGATCGGGTCGGCGAGATGTTCGGGCTCTACGGCCTGGTCGGAAAGTTCAGCGCGGTCGTCGGTCCGCTCATCTACGGCATCATTGTCTCCACCCTCCTCTCGACGCTGGATCGCGGCGCCTACCAGGTGGCCATCGCCTCGCTCTTCGTGCTGCTCCTGGTCGGCATCTGGATCCTGCGCGGCGTACCGGTGGGCGAGGAGCAGCATGAGGAAGGATGAACCGATGACGATCGTGGTGGCACACCGTGGAGCATCGAGACAGGCACCCGAGAACACGATGGAGGCCTTCCGGCTGGGCGTCGAGGCGGGCGCCGATGCGATCGAGCTCGACGTCCACCTCACCGCGGACGGGCAGCTCGCCGTCATCCACGACGATTCGCTCGGGCGCACCACGGATCGGACCGGATCGGTCGCGGATCTGACGATGGACGAAGTCCGCCAGGCCGACGCAGGCGCCACGTTCGTCCGCTCCGGTGACTCCGGCTACGCGTTCGCCGGATCAGGGCTGAGGGTTCCGACCCTGCCGGAGGTGCTCGCCTGGCTGCCGGACGGGATCGGCCTGGTGATCGAGCTCAAGGCGCGGGCGGCCGCCGACGCGGTCGTCGAAACGGTGGCGGATCATCCCGTGAGCCGAGACGGCCGCCTTGCCGTGATCAGCTTCGACGAGCATGCCATCGAGCGCGTCCGGGAGCTGAACCGCGAGGTCAAGACGGGCTACCTGCTGGTTCCCTCGCAGCCGGTCGAGCCGGCGCTGGTCTGGGCCACCGAGCACGGTCACACCGGCGTCTTTCCGTGGGAGGGCGACCTCGGGCTCGACCCACTGCCGCTCATGGCGCAGGCCAGGATCTACGGTCGCGAGATCGGCTGCTACGTCGTTAACGAGCCCGAGCGCATGCAGCACCTAGCCGCCTGCGGGGTGTGGGGCTTCGTCACCGATGTGCCCGACGTCGCCCGCCAGGCGCTCGGTCGCTGAGCCGGTGACGGCTGAGCGGGGGGTCGCTGGCCTGGCATTCGGGATCACGGCCGCCACGCGACCCGACTCGGCCCGCATCGGCCAGGAGCTGGAGCGCCTGGGCTATGACGACCTGTGGTCCAACGACACGCCCCGCGGCGACGGGCTGACCACGCTGGCAGCCGCGGGCGGCAGCACGCGGTCGCTTCGGTTCGGGGTCGGCGTCATCGCCCTCTCCGGGGCGTCGCCGCTGAGGATCGCCGAGCGCGTCGGGGCGGCCGGCGTCCCGGCGGGCCGGCTGACTCTTGGCGTCGGCAGCGGATCGTCGCGCTCACTCGGCCTGGTCCGTGACGCTGTCGCCGAGCTGCGACGTGTGCTGCCTGACACGCCGATCGCGGTGGCGGCGGTCGGGCCACGCATGGCTCACCTTGCCGGCCAGGTCGCCGACGCGGTCGTCGCCAACTGGGCGCTCCCCGATCGCCTGGGCTGGATCCGCAACCGCGTCGCCGAGGGAGCCGAGGCCGCGGATCGTCCACCGCCCCGATTGGTGGCATATGTCCGAACCGCCGTCGGCGCCGGTGCCACCGAACGCCTTCAGTCTGAGATGAACCGATATCGCGGGTACGGGCCGCACTACGCCCGTGCCTTCGATGCCCAGCCGAGCGGGCTCATCGGCGTCGCCATCGACTCCGGCGATTCGTCGCAGGTCGCTGCTGCGATGGCGCCGTATCGGTCCGTGGTGGACACGGTGGTGATCCGCGGCCTGCCGTCCGGTGACGACGTCGAAGGCTGGCTCGAGGTCGCGGCGGCGGCTCACCCGTGAGCGCCACCGTTCAGCTGCGCTAACTGCGCCACGACGGCATCTCCACGGGGAGCGCCATGCTCACGGCCCACGGACCGGCGTTCCTGGCGCCTCTCGCACCGCTGAGCGGTGCGAAACTCACCCGGCTTTCTCGACGGAGGCATGGCGGCGGCGGTCGGGCTGAGTTGTCGCCGTTGAGCGGCGCTCCGTCAGCGGCGGCGGCCGCCGGCCAGGACGCCGAGCACGGTGCGCAGGATCGTGTTGAACGCGCTCGAGCGCATCACCCGCGAGCCCTCGGTGGCGACCTTGCCCCAATCAACGCCCTTCTCGGGAGCGCTCGTCGGACGCATCCGCCGCTCGCCGGGTGCCTCGGGATCGGTAACATCGGCCATCGGCTCGGCAGCGTCCTCCGTCACCTGCTTCAGCCGAGCGGCGAGCAGCTCCCTGGCGGACTCGGGATCCGTGTCGGCCGCATACGCCGGCGCAATCTCGGACGCGGCCACGACGGCGTCGTAGACGGCCGGTTCGTCGCTGAGCTGCTCGGCGAGGACCTCTCGGCAATGTGCGCATGGCAGCACGTTCGCGAGATCATGGAGGCGGACGGCCCGCGGGGGCTCACGAGTCATCGGGCGCGTGCGCGGCAGGTTGCGCGATTCAGCCGCGCTTCGGATTCACTCTCGGCAGGCGCGTCTTTCCCTCGACCAGGAAGTGGCGGAACCATTCGTCGATGAGCCGCAGATTGTCGACGCGGCGGAACGGCGTCCCGGACCGGGTCAGCTCATGCGACTCGTCGGGAACGCGCATCAGGCGTACCACCCGCTTCAACGAGCGAAGAACGGCGAAGAGCTCCTCGGCCTGGGTGATCGTGCAGCGCAGATCCTGCTCGCTGTGCTGGATCAGGAGCGGCGTCGTCATCGAGGTGGCGTAGGTCAGCGGGGAGTGACGCCGGTAGAGGTCCCAGTCATCCCACGGTTGCACGCCGTATTCGTACAGCCCGAAGGTCGGCCCGCCGATGTCACCCGACAGCATCTGGCTGACCATGTCGTTGACGCTGCGGCAGGTGACCGCCGCCTTGAAGCGATCCGTGTGCCCGACGATCCAGCTCGTCAGGTAGCCACCATAGGAGCCACCCGTGACGCCCAGCCGGTCCGGATCGACGAGACCATCGGCGACGAGGGCGTCGAGACCGGCCATGCAGTCGCGCATCGGTCCATCGCCCCAGTCGGCCACGTTGGCACTGAGAAAGTCCCGGCCGTAGCCTTGCGAGCCACGCGGGTTGCACGCGTAGACGCTGATCCCGCCAGCGGCCAAGAGCTGCCACTCCCAGATGAGCGACCAGCCGTAGAGCGTGCCCGGTCCGCCGTGAATCTCGAGGACCACCGGTGATGGGTTGCGCTTCGTGCTCTGCGGCGCCTGGATGAACCAGCCCTGGATGCGACGGCCCTCGACCTCGTGCCAGCGCTCGATCGGTGCCACGATCGCCATGTCGCGCCACGCCTCGACCATGAGGCCACTGATCCTGCGCAGGTCGACAGTACCGGTGCCGAGTCGGCCGGCCGGGACATCGCCGACGACGACGTCGGGCGCCTCGGTCCCGCTGGTTCGCACCGCGGCGGCCCGGGCGCCACCGCGCGGCAGCACGCTCACCGACGCTCGGCTCAAGAAGTGACGGCCGCGCGTCAGCCGCTCGATGCGGCCACCGTCGATCTCGACCCGCCACAGCTCGAGGCTTCCCTCGACCGGCGCACCGAACACGATCCAGCGGGCGTCGCCCATCCAGTGCAGCCGGGTCTCCCCGCCGCCGAACAGGTCGCTGTTCATCGCGGCGGCCGCCTCCAGGTCGGATTCGGCGAGGAGGTCCTCGGCGTGCCCGTCGCGCACCCGGAAGCGCCACACGGATGCCTGCTGCAGCTCGCCACGCTTCCAGTCCCGGTTCCCGATGGCGGCCACCCATCGGCCGTCCGGCGACCACGCAGGGGCGTCCCATCCCTGCCGGCCGCGGCCGGGGGAGAGCTGGCTCACCCGCCGGGTGGCGACCTCCACCAGGTGGATGTCGGTCCGCCAGCCGAGATCCGGGTTCGCATGCCGATCCGACACGAATGCGATCCGCTTCCCGTCCGGCGACCAGCGCGGATCGGCGTCGTGATGGTTGCCGGTCGTGAGCAGCTCCGCATCGCCGGTGGAGGCATCCACCAGCCAGAGACGTCGAAACTTGTCGTGGATGAAGCCGACGCCGTTGAACTGGTAGGCCAGCGTGTCGATCAGCCGGGTATCGGGCAGCGGCGGGTCCTCCGGCCGACGTTCGGGCTTCTTGTCCGGCTCCGTGGAGCTCGCACCGCTGACGACGCAGATGCGTCGCCCGTCCGGTGACCACGAGATGCCGGCCACGTCCATCGGGAGGTCGGTCAGCTGCCGCGCCTCGCCGCCATCGGCGAACGGGAGGAGCCAGACCTGGGTGCCGCCCTCCTCCGGCGCCTCGGCCTTGCCGGGCTTGGCACCTCCACCGCCGGCCTGGAGGACCGAACCACGGTCGGAGAGGAAGGCCAGAATGCGACCGTCCGGGCTCCAGCGCGGCGTCGTGTCCGACCTGGACCCCCCGGTGAGCTGCCGCGCCTCGCCCGAGCCGTCGGCTGGAGCGATCCACAGCGCGCTGCGGTAGCCATCCTTGGCGGGGGCGACCGCCTTCACGCAGAAGACGACAAGGCGGCCGTCCGGCGACAGCTCGACCTGGGTGGGGACGCGAAGCTCGTAGAGGTCCTCTGGTCGCGGGGCGCGGTCGGCCATGCGTCGGTCGGTCACCAGTTCGTGGCGGTCGAGGCCTCGATCTCGCCGACCGAAGCGAGCCAGCGCTCGGCGTCGATTGCGGCCTTGCAGCCGTCGCCGGCGGCCGTGACCGCTTGGCGGTAGTGATGGTCGTGGACGTCGCCGGCCACGAAGACCCCGTCGATCCCGGACCCGGTCTCGCCCACGATCTCGAGATACCCGCCCGCTCCGATCGTCAGCTGATCGGCGAACAGGTCGGTGTTCGGCTTATAGCCGATGGCCACGAACATGCCCTGCACCGACAGGTCGCTCGTTTCGCCCGTCGCCGTATCGCGCACGGTCAGCGCGTTGACGGTCATCTCGCCCCTGACCTCGGTGACCTCGCGGTTGAACAGGATCTCGATCTTCGGATCGCGTGCGGCACGGTCCTGCATGATCTTCGAGCCGCGGAAGGCATCTCGCCGAACCAGCATGGTGACCTTGTCGGCGAAACGCGTCAGGAAGGTCGCCTCCTCGAGCGCGGTGTCGCCGCCGCCCACCACGGCGACCTCGCGGCCCCGGAAGAAGAAGCCGTCACAGGTAGCGCAGGCGCTGACACCGCGGCCCCGAAAGGCCTCCTCCGAGGGCAGTCCGAGCCACAGCGCCGATGCGCCCGTGGCCACGATCACCGCATCGGCCTGGTAGAGATCAGCGCCGACCCAGATTCGGAACGGCCGCTCGCTGAAGTCGACCTTCGTCGCATCCCGCTCCACGAGCGTGGCGCCGAAGCGCTCGGCCTGCTCACGGAACTGCTGCATGAGCTCCGGTCCCTGGATCCCGGCCGGAAAGCCGGGATAGTTCTCGACGTCGGAGGTGATCATCAGCTGGCCCATCGGCACGTTGCCGGCGATCACGATCGGCTCCAGGTTGGCGCGCGCTGCATAGATGGCGGCGGTCAGGCCGGCCGGGCCAGATCCGATGATGGCAACCTTCCGATGGCGCGTACTGGTGGTGTCGGAATCCTGGCTGGCGGTTGCCGGCGGAACGGTGGCGGTCATCTCTGTCTCAGTGTAGCGCGAGGCGCCGCCTCGATCGCCGACGGCGGGCCTCGAACGACGGATGGCGACCATGCTGGCCGAGGCACGCCGGCGGACCAAACCGGATCAACCCCTATCATCGGAGCGTGACCACCACATGACGACCTTCCGGCTGCCATTGAGCCTTCGGGCCGATGCGGTGGAGCTGTTGGACGGAGGGTGCCTCGAGCTGCCTGAGGTTGAGCGCAATCTCGCCGACCTGGCGCGCCTCAACCGGCTGCCCGGTGGAGTCGGCGCGAGCATGGAGGCCATTCGTTTCCTGCTCGACGGACGAACCGGCGGCCGTATCCTCGACGTCGGCACCGGGTCCGGTGACATGCCGATCGCCTTTGCCCGTCGGGGTTGGCAGACGACGGCGCTCGACACGCACCCGGATGTCCTGCTGGTGGCGCGCCGCGAGACGGCCGCCGTGCGTGGCATCCGGGTGGTGGAGGGCGATGCCCGCACGCTTCCCTTTCCCGACAGAGCCTTCGACGTGAGCCACTGCTCGCTGCTCGCCCATCACCTCGACCCGCACGAAGTCGTGGCGATGCTCCGCGAGATGCAACGCGTCTCGCGCCTCGGCGTGGTGATCAACGACCTTCGCCGCGGTCTCCTGCCCCTGCTCGCGACCGCCGTCAGCGTCGTGGCGTTCGCACCCAGCCGCGTGACGCTCAGCGACGGGCTCGTCTCGGCGCGGCGCGCCTACACCGTCAGCGAGCTCGACCGGATGCTGGATGCGGCCGGCCTCGAGGTGTGTTGGCGATCGCCCGCCTGGATGCCCCGCGTCGTGACGGCCGCCACCCCGACCGCCACGACATGACCGCCGTCGACGTCCTCGTGGTCGGCGCCGGTCCGGCCGGCTCGGCTCTCGCCGCCGGGCTCGCGCGGGCAGGCGCGTCCGTCATGCTCGTGGAGTCCGGCGCCCACCCGCGATCGAAGGCCTGCGCGGAGTACGCCAGCCCGCGGATCGCGGAGGAGCTGCTGCACATCGGGCTCGCAGGCGGCTGGACCGATGCGGCGGTGCCGCTGAACGGAATGGACCTGCACGCCGGCGGTCGGTCGCTGCCGATCCGCTACGCCGACCGCGACGGCGCGCGGCATGCGTGGGGCGTCGACCGCCGCAGCTTCGACGCCAGCCTTGTCGACCACGCCGCTGGCCGCGGCGCCGTGCTGCGAGAGCGGACGCGACTCGTCGGGCTCCTCGAGGACGGCGGGCGGGTCAGCGGCGGCAGCGTGCTCGATGGTCGCACCGGCCGCGTGGAGTCGATCGCCGCGCGCTGGACCGTCGGCGCGGACGGAGCGCGCTCAAGCGTGAGCCGACTCCTCGGCATGGATCGGCCGGTGCGCTTTCCGCGCAGGCTCGGCCTCGTGGCTCACCACAGCGGCGTGGTGGGGCTGACGGACCATGGCGAGATGCATGTCGGCCGCGGCTACTACGTGGGGCTGGCACCCACCCCCGGCGGGGAGCTCAACGTCGGCATGGCCCTTCCGATGGACGATGGCCATCGCTCCGCGCGCGGCAGATTCGAGGCCGCGATCGCCGGGATCCCGACCGTCGCTCGACACCTCGCAACCAGCAAGCGGCTGACGCCGATTCGCGGAGCCGCACCGATCGGGCACCGCGTCGCCGATCCGGCCGGTGACGGCTGGCTGCTGGTGGGCGATGCGGCCGGCTTCGTGGATCCATTCACCGGCGAGGGCATCCACCGCGCCCTCCGCTCTGCGCGCGCCGCGGCGGAGGCGATCCTCGCGGGAGGTGACATTCCCGGCGTCTACCGCGCCGAGCGCCGACGCGCGTTCGCGGCCAAGTCCGCGCTCAGCTGGATCGTCCAGGGGTTCCTCGCGGCGCCGCCGTTGCTCGAGCATGCCGTCGCTCGACTTGCCACACGCCCCGCGGCGGCGCTGCGACTCGGCTCGGCGTTGGGCGACTGCCGGCCGGCCACCGACGCGCTGTCACCCGGCGCCCTGCTCGAGGTGCTTGCACCGTGAGGAACGAGCTGCACATCGTCATGCATGCCCCGTGGGAGCGCATCTTCCCACTTGCGGCCGAGATCGAGCGATGGCCGCAGATCCTCCCCCACTACCGGTACGTCAGGCGGATCCCGGATCCCGGCGGTGAACGTCGATTCGCCATGGGCGCCCGACGCGGACCGATTCCGGTGGCATGGGAGGCGATCCAGCGACCGAAGCCCGAGACACGCACGATCGAGTTCGTGCACACCGGCGGCGTGACGAAGGGAATGTGGGTCGCGTGGCGATTCGAGCCGCTCGAGGGCGATACCGACGTCAGCATCGAGCACCGCCTGGACCTGCGATGGCCACTCATCGGCGGCTTCGCCGCGCAGCATGTCATCGGGCCGCAGTTCATCGAGGCGATCGCCGGCCAAACGCTGCGGCGCATTCGCCTGCTGGCGGAGGCGGCCGACGGATGACCCCTCGGCGCGTGGTGATCACCGGCATCGGCGCCATCACCCCGATCGGGAGCGGCGCCGACGGGCTCTGGAAGGGCGTCATGGCCGATGCATCGGCGGTGCGCGCCATCGACCGCTTCGACGCGAGCATGTTTCCTTCGCGGATTGCCGCACAGATCGATGACTTCGAGGCGGCCGATCACCTCGATGCGCGGCGTGCTCGGCGGCTCGATCGGTTCAGCGCGCTCTCGGTGGAAGCGTCGCGCATGGCCTTCGAGGATGCCGGGCTCGATCGCGCCATCGGGAGCGCGACGACCGGCGTCTGGATCGGCTCGGCGCTCGGCGGCATCGCCTTCGGCGAGGCGCAGCACACCGGGTTCGTCGCCCGGGGCGTCCGTGGCGTGGCGCCCACGCTCGCCTTGGCGGTCTTCGGCGGCGCGGGCGCCAGCAACGTGGCCCTCGATCTCGGGCTCACGGGCCCCAGCGTCGGGAACGCCAACTCGTGCGCGTCTGGCGCCGTCGCCATCGGCCAGGCCTTCGGCGCCATCCGCGAAGGGACGGTGGACGCCGCCCTCGCCGGCGGAGCCGAGGCGCCGCTGGCGCCGCTGACGTTCGGCGCGTTCGCCATGATTCGCGTGCTCTCGCAGCGCAACGACGACCCGGCGCGTGCCTCACGCCCATTCGACCGGGAGCGCGACGGCTTCGTGATGGGCGAGGGTGCCGCCGTGCTGGCCCTGGAGGAGCGGGAAGCCGCGATGCGACGTGGAGCCCGGATCGTCGCCGAGGTGGTGGGGTACGGCGCCAGCAACGATGCCTACCACATGACCGCGCCCCGACCCGACGGCCGGGAGGCGGCGCGCGCGATCCAGGCCGCCCTCCGTGATGGCGGAATCGCGCCGGATCGGATTGGGTACCTGAACGCCCACGGGTCGAGCACGCCGCTGAACGAGCCGGCCGAGGCACGGGCCATCAGGGCCGCGTTCGGCGCCATGGCCGATCGGATCCCGGTCTCCGGGACGAAGGGGCTGTACGGGCACGCGCTCGGGGCATCCGGGGCCATCGAGGCGGCCATCACCGCCATGGCGCTCGAGCGGGAGATGCTGCCCGGCACCTGCAACCTGGAGGAGCCCGATCCGACCGTCGACCTCAAGCTGCTGCGCGAGGCGACCCCTGCACGCGTCGACGCGGCGGTGTCGACATCCTTTGGCTTTGGTGGCATGAACGCGGCGCTCGTCCTCGCCAGCCACGAGCGCTAGCCGGCCGCCGAGTCCCCCGGCTCGGCCGAGGGTGGCGACGTCAGGGCCCAGGCCAAAGCCTCCTCGAAGGCGGCGGCGCCGGAGGCCTTGTCGACGATCCGCGTCAATCGATCGTCGGAAATCATCGAGGGCAGCGAGCTCGCCACGCTGCCGGTCCAGTAGATGACCGGCATGCGCGGATAGCGGTGGCGCGTGGCCAGGAAGAGCGCCGCGCTCAGCTCGTGCTCGAGTCGCCAGTCGAGGATCACCGCGTTCGGAGGGGCGGCCATGCGGAGCGCGCTCAGGAACGGGAGCGGGAGCCGGAACAGCGATGGAGCGGCGCCGTTGACCTGGCACAGATCCGCAGCCAGCGTCGCGGCGGCGGGCTCGTCCTCGACGATCCAGACCTGTGGCTTTCGACTCACGTTCCCGAACCCCAGCCATGGATCACGATCGGCCTTGCGTGCAGGCCGCGTGCCGACATCGTGCGTGCCCTCTACCATTGAAGCCTGATGCCCCCCATCCTCCGTCGCCCGAGCCTCACGGTGCTGGTCGACGGCATCCCGATCGGATCGGCCCATCCGGTCGTCGTGCAGTCGATGACGAACACCGATACCGCCGACGCCGACGGCACCGCCATCCAGGTGGCGCAGCTCGCGCATGCGGGCTCCGAGCTCGTGCGCATCACGGTCAACAACGACGCGGCCGCCGAGGCGGTTCCCGTCATCCGCGAAAAGCTCGACAGGCTCGGCGTCGACGTCCCTCTGATCGGTGACTTCCATTACAACGGGCACCTGCTGCTCACAAGGTTTCCGGCGGCGGCCGCAGCCCTTGCAAAGTACCGCATCAATCCGGGCAACGTCGGCACGAAGCGCCGGGACGAGCAGTTCGCGCAGATCATCCAGGTCGCGATCGCGAACGACAAGCCGGTTCGCATCGGCGTCAACTGGGGATCGCTCGACCAGCAGCTCCTCACGGCGATGATGGACGCGAACGCCCTCCTGCCTGAGCCGGCCGGCAGCCGGGAGGTGATGATCGAGGCGATGATCGAGTCGGCGCTGCGCTCGGCGCGGCTGGCCGAGGAGACGGGCCTGCCGCGCGACCGCATCGTCCTGTCGGCCAAGGTCTCCGGCGTGCAGGATCTCGTGGAGGTCTATGCACGGCTGGCGGATCGCTGCGAGTACCCGCTCCACCTGGGACTCACCGAGGCCGGCATGGGCGCGAAGGGCATCATCACCTCAACCGCCGGCCTTGCCATCCTGCTGCAGCGAGGGATCGGAGACACGATCCGCGTCAGCCTGACACCAGACCCCGGCGGGGACCGAACCGAGGAGGTGCAGGTGGCGCAGCAGGTGCTCCAGTCGATGGGCATGCGGTCCTTCCTGCCACAGGTGAGCGCGTGCCCGGGCTGCGGCCGCACGACATCCACCTTCTTCCAGGAGATGGCACGCGACATCCAGGCCTACCTCGTCGCGCAGATGCCCGCATGGCGTGAGGCACACCCCGGTGTCGAGGAGCTGCGCGTCGCGGTCATGGGGTGCGTCGTCAACGGCCCCGGGGAGTCGAAGCATGCCGACATCGGGATCTCGCTGCCCGGAACGTTCGAGGAACCCGTGGCGCCGGTCTTCGTGGATGGCGAGAAGAGCGAGACGCTGCGCGGGGACGACATCGTGCCCCGGTTCCTGGCCATCCTGGACGCCTACGTCGAGCGTCGGTATCCCGCGCCGGGCTCCGCCACCAACGCCTGACCAACGCACGAACGACATCGAGCGCCGGAGAATCCCGGACCGCTCCCGACTTCAACGGGACATTTGCTACTTGCGGAGCGCACGTATTCATGTGATACTTGCTCCATCCAAGTAGCACATTTCGGAGGCACACGACATGCCACGCGCCACCGCACCGAGGCCTCGCTGGTTCGCGTTCGCGCTGACTGCCACCATCGTCGAGCTCACGCTCATCACCGCCTATATCCACCTCACGTTGGGCGGCCTGCTGTTCACGCTGAACGCCGCTGGCTACGCCGTGCTCGGCCTCTCGATGGCGGCGGGCGCGATTCCCCATCTGATCATGGACCGCTTCAGCTGGCTGCCCCGCATCGCGCTGGCGGCGTTTACCGCCGCCACCATCGCCGCCTACCTGGTGATCGGTCCTCACTTCACCCTTGGCTGGGTGGCGAAGGCGGTCGAGGTCGCCATCCTGACCCTGCTCGCCGCCGATGTGATGCGCGTGTACGGCTCGCCGGCCGGAATGGCCCGTGCCGCCATGGCGAGCTTCCATCACGGTCCAGCTCGCGGGCCGATGCGGGCCGCTTGACGAGCATCCAGCGGCGGGTGCCCTGAGCGGACGGCCTCGAGAAGCCGGGTCCAGGTTCCCGCCGCCTCTCAACTGCGGGCTCGGCCTTCGTCAGGTCGCTGCAGCCAGAAAGGTCCAGGCGGCGATGGTCACCGCCAGCAGGATGAAGATGATCAGTGCAAGCGGCAGGAAGGCGACGCTCAGCGGCCTCTGTGGCTCGAGCGGCAGCCGGTGCTCGGTGCGGGTGGTCGCCGCCTCGTCACGCGTCGCCGGTAGGTTGCGGCTCATGCTCACTCCTCCATGATGGCTGCCAGCTTCTCGTCGAGCGAGGCTGCCGAAATCTGTCCGATCTGTCGCGCCACGATCGTTCCATCGCGGCCGATGAAGTAGGTCTCCGGCGGCCCGAGGATGCCATAGTCGGTGGCCACGCGCTCGCCCGGATCCATCGCCGCGGGCCAGGTGGCTTCGTTACGAGCCATGAAGTCGCGAGCCGCCTCGGATCGATCACGCCACACGATCCCGAGCACCACCAGGCCGTCGTCTTCATGGCGCGCGGCAGCTCCGCTCAGCAGCGGAAACTCCTCGACGCACGGGCCGCACCAGCTCGCCCAGAAGTTCACGATGACCGGGCGGCCCCGAAGGTCCGCCAGCCGGATCGGGTTGCCGTCAAGGTCGGCCAGCGAGAAGTCGGGCGCTGCGCTGCCGATCGCGGTGGGCGTGGCGGGCATGCGCGCCGCCAGCCACGCGCCGAGCAGGGCGAGCAGGAGTACGGGAAGGACGGCCGCCAGGATGAGGTAGCGCCGGCCCAGACGTCGGAGGTCAACTCCCCTGCCGGCGGTCGCGGTGGCGGTCATCCCTGGGTCAGTGCGCCGATCGGTCGTCGTGCGACCCGCGCTCCACATCGCGCCACTCGTGGTTGGCTGCCCGCACCCACGCCAGCGACCCGAGCACCAGGACGAGGAGGCCCGGAATGGCCAGGAAGGGGTTCGCCAGCTGCTCCTCCCCGCGGAAGGCAAGCCCGGCGCCGAGCAGCGCCACCGACAGCGAAATCACGACCGGGAGGAAGCTGGGTCCGGGCAAATGGACGCCACGCGGCGGTTGCGCCGGGGTGCTGGTTCGACCGGCGCGCGAAGTGATCGCGAAGACCAGGCCAAGGATCACGATGATGCCGATCCCCAGGAGGACGAAGCCGATGGCGGTGTCCGGCACGATAAGTCTCCTCTAGCGCAGCAGGTAGATCGTCGAGAAGACGGCGATCCACACCACGTCGACGAAGTGCCAGTACATGCTGACCGCCTCGACGGCGACGTGGTTCCTGGCGCTGAATTGGCCGCGCAGCGTGCGTGCCAGGATGATCGTCAGGCCCACGGCGCCACCGAACACGTGGGCGCCGTGAAAGCCGGTGAGCGTGTAGAAGGTCGTTCCGAACACGCCGTCGGCGATCCCGAAGCCGAGCTGGCTGTAGTCGTACAGCTGACCGAGCAGGAAGAGCACGCCGAGGATCAGCGTGATACCGGTCCACATCTTCAGCTTGCCGGTGTCACCGCGACGAATGGCCCAGACGCCGAACTGCATCGTGAAGCTCGACGCGACGAGGATGGCGGTCAGCGCCCCCGCTAGGGCGATGTCCAGCTCATGCGCTCCCTCGGGCGGTCCCCACGGCCCGGATGTCGTCGCCCGAGCGTTGAAGTACGTCGCGAACAGGCCGCCGAAGAACATCACCTCACTGGCGATGAAGAGCAGCATCCCGAGCAGGGCGGTCGGCATCCCGGAACCACCGTGCTGGATGGCTGCTGCCGGCGCATGCTCCTCGCCGGCGGGATGCGCCTGCATCGTGCGGGTGCTCATACGAGGTCGTCGTCCCGTCGCTCGACGTCGCCCGGCTTGTGGCCGCCCTCCTCCTCAAGATCGTCCGGGCGCTCGGCCGCGTGGCCGTGCCCGTGCGTCAGGAAGAAGAGCGGACGCTCGGAATGAATCGGCGGCAATCGGTCGAAGTTGTACGGCGGTGGCGGCGAGGTCGTCGCCCATTCGAGCGTATTGCCCTCCCACGGATCATCGCCGGCGGGCTCGCCATTGATGAAGGTCGCGATCACGTTGATCAGGAACGGGATGATGCTGACCGCGATCATGAAGGCGCCGACCGTGGAGACCATGTTCAGGATCGTCCAGCCGGCGTCGGGGCTGTAGTCGGAGATCCGCCGTGGCATGCCGGAGAGCCCGAGCTGATGCATCGGAAAGAACGCCAGGTTGAAGCCGATGAAGTGAATCCAGAAGTGGACCTTGCCGAGCGGCTCGTTCAGCTTGCGGCCGAACATCTTCGGGAACCAGTAGTAGGTCGCCGCGAAGACGCCGAACACGGAACCGCCGAAGAAGACGTAGTGCAGGTGGGCCACCACGAAGTACGTGTCCTGGACGTGGAAGTCGATCGGTGGCGAGGCCAGCATCACGCCGCTGATCCCGCCGATCAGGAACATCGACAGAAAGCCGATGGCGAACAGCATCGCCGTGGTCAGCAGCAGCTTTCCCCGCCACAGGGTGCCTAGCCAGTTGAACATCTTGATCCCGGTCGGGATGCCGATGAGGGCGGTCATGAAGCTGAAGAAGGGCAGGAAGACGGCCCCGGTGGTGAACATGTGATGCGCCCACACGCTGAAGCTCAGCAGGCCGATCGCGATGGTCGCGAAGACGAACGCCTTGTACCCGAAGAGGGGCTTGCGGCTGAAGACCGGCAGGATCTCGCTGACCACGCCCATCGCCGGCAGGATCACGATGTAGACCTCCGGGTGGCCGAAGAACCAGAAGATGTGCTGCCACAGGATCGGGTTGCCGCCGACGGTCGGGTCGAAGAACGAGCCGCCGTAGTTGCGATCGATGAAGAGCGCGATCAGCCCGGCCGCCAGGACCGGCGTCGCCAGCAAGATCAGGACCGCGGTCACGAGCACGGTCCACACGAAGATCGGCATCCGGAACAGGGTCATGCCGGGGGCGCGCATCTTGAAGATGGTGGCGATGAAGTTGACCGCACCCAGGATCGACGCGGTGCCGACCAGCGTCAGGCCGATGATCCACAGGTCGGTGCCGACGCCGGGGGCGAACTGGTCATCGGTCAGCGGCGCGTACCCGGTCCAACCTTCCGCGGCAGCACCACCGAACAGGTAGCCCGAGAAGATCAGGAGGCCTCCGAGCGGCAGCAGCCAGAAGCTGAGCGCGTTGATCCGCGGGAAGGCCATGTCCGGGGCGCCGAGCTGGAGCGGCACGATGTAGTTGGCGAAGCCCGACAGCGCCGGAATGATGAACAGGAAGAGCATGATCGTCCCGTGCATCGTGAAGGCCTGGTTGTAGGTGTCCGCATCGACGAACTGCAGGCCCGGCACCGCCAGCTCCGTGCGAATCAGCAGCGCCAGAATCCCTGCGGCGAAGAAGAAGAAGAAGCTGTTGACGATGTACAGGATCCCGATCTTCTTGTGGTCGACCGTCGTCAGCCAATCGAGCACCCACGAGCGCCGATACGTAGCGGTGCGTGGTTCGAGCGTGGTTGTTGCCATGGATCTTCGAGCTCCGGCTACTCGGTGGCGGTCACGTCGCCCACCATAGCCTGCGGATGGGCGTCACAGATGAATCGATAGTCGCCGGCGGGCAGCGCCGGAACGTTGTAGACGATTTCGCCCGGCTCATTCAGGAACGAGCCCGTGAAGAGCGCCTCACCGCCATCGTAGATGGACACGTTATGCGGCACGCTCTCCTGGTTCTCGAAGGCGATGCAGAACTCGGTCTCGGCCGGAACCTCGAACTCGCCGATGTCGAACTGCGTGTTGTTGGCCTTGATCTCGATCGTCGTCGTGCAATCGCCCTCGCCGGTCGGCGGCGGCGTCTCGCCGCTGGCGAGCGCGGCGATGTACTCGTCATACTCGGCGCGTGGCATGGCGTCGACCACGAACTTCATGTCGGCGTGATCCGTCCCACAGAACTCGGCGCACTGCCCGGCGTAGGTTCCCTCCTCGGTGATCGTGAACTCGAGCTCGTTGGTGCGACCGTTCTCCCCGAGGTTGATCAGGTCGCGCTTGATCAGGAACTGCGGGACGTAGAAGGCGTGATTCACGTCGATCGAGCTGAGCACCACGCGGACCGGCTCGCCGACCGGCACCGCCAACACCGGAGGCTCGCCTCCCTGCGCGTTGACCGTGGGCCCGTCCTCATACGAGAACGTCCAGTTCCACTGGAAGCCCTCGACGTTGACGATAACGCCAGGCTCCTCGGAGCGCGCCTCGACGTCGCCGAGCGTCACCATGCTGACGGCGAATAGGATGAAGACGATGACCGCCGGGATCAGGGTCCAGATGATCTCCACCGTCGTATTGCCGTGCAGCTGCACCGGCAGCGTGTCATCGCCGGGCTTGCGCCGATAGCGGAAGACGGCGTAGATGATGAAGCCCTCGACCGCCACGAACACGATGGCCGCCAGGATCAGGACCACGACGTACAGGTTGAAAACATCCCTGCCGACCTCGGTCTTGGGCTCGGGCGGCAGGAGGCAGCCGGCCAGCAGGCCGATGAGAAGGAGCGGGGCGCCGATGCGGAGCACCCTCCGCAGCCGAGATGTGGCCATCGTTCCTTGCATCAGATGGTCTCGAGGCTCCTGGTTCAACCGACACGTCGTGAGCGCGGTGGGATCAGGCACGCACGCTCAGGCGGGCTGACCGCGGCACGCGACCCATTGTAGCGAAGGCGGTCGAAGCGGTGCGACCAGCAATGCCGCGGACCGCGTGCAGGCCCGAGCGGGATCTGACCGATTGATCAGTGCGTCATTGGCAGCGACGGACCCTTAGCGGGTCAGGCGGCTCCGAGCAGCTCCGGGCAGGCAGGATCCTCATGCGGCAGGAGCGGCCGGGCAATCACACTGAAGCGACGCTCGCCGTCATCGGTCCAGCGTGTCATCTGGTTGGCCGCGCTGAGCTCTTCGAGCCAGGTGGCAGCGAGCTCGCCATCGACCACGCCGCAGCGCGTGCTATCACCGAACGACGTCTCTTCCGCGCCGAAGGCGGCCGGATCGTCGTCGGTCGGCCACTCGCGCACCTGCTCCGGCAGGTCGCCTCCCTCGACCGGCTCCCCCGACGCGTCCCGGACGTAGAGCCGGAAGGCCTCGGGCTGATAGGGCTGCCAGCCTTCAGCCTGCCATGCATCCGCCGGCAGCCAGGACTCGAGCGTCATCAGGCCGTCATTGAGTCCTCCGAGAACGCGATGCGCCTCGACCTCGGCAGAGCTGATGCCCGGGGGCATCTCCATGTCCGGCAGCAACGCGCCGAGTCCGTAGATGCTGACGGTCACGTCCTGCCCGCCCGCGTTGAGCGCGAAGCGGGTATCGCTTGCGTCAGCGACCATGGCCTGGGCGCCGCGCAGCTCCAGGTCCGCGGTGAACAGGTTCGTGTCTTCGACGCCGCGCAGCACGGTCTGGATGCCATCCTCGGTCAGCGTCCGCTCGATGAGGGCCGGGTAGGCCGGTCCCGGAAACTCCAGTGTTTGGGGGCCCTGCATGATGACGCGGCCATCGCCGAGCAGGACGAAAGTCGGCAGACTGGCGACCATGAACTGGACCGGGACCATCCCGCCCGTGTAGTCGACCACCAGGATCGCCTCGTCGCCGGTCGGATGGTCGATCGCGCCGGTCTCGCCGCCGCCTGTGTCCGATGCCGGAGGACTCGACTGGTCGGGCGATTCGCTCGATGGGCCACCCGGGGATCCACCCGGAGCCGCGCAGGCGGCCAACACGACGAGCACAACGAAGGGACCCTGCAGCGATCGTTTCATGCCGCGCTGGACGCGGATGACGGTCGGGCGGTTCCATGACATTCCGGCGAGAATGGAGCCGATGCGTCGCGTCCTCGTCCTCGCACTGGCATTCCTCTTCCTTGCGGTCCCTGGCTCCGTGCTCGCGCACGGCGCGGACGTCCCGGCCCCCGAGCTTCCCGGGGTCCTGCTGGAATGGACCTTCGACCCGCTGGCTCTGCTCGGACTCGTGCTCACCGCCGCGGCGTACGTCTGGGCCGTCCGGCGCGTGAACGTGGCCCATCCGGCGAATCGCCAGCCGGCGTATCGGTCGTGGCTGTTCATGGGCGGCCTGGCCGCCATCGGCGTCGCGCTCCTGTCGCCGATCGAGGCGTACGAGGGCGCGCTCTTCAGCGTCCACATGGTCCAGCACATGCTCCTCGAGCTGGTCGCCGCGCCGCTCCTGCTGGCGGGAGCCCCGATCACGCTGGCGCTGCGGGTTGCCCGCCCATCGGCTCGGAGGCGACTGCTGTCGGTGCTCCAGAGCCGGATCGTGCACGTGCTCTCGTTCCCGGTCATCGCATGGGTGCTGTTCGCGGCGGTCAATTGGGGCTGGCACTTCAGCGCGCTGTACGACAATGCGCTCGAGAACGTGGCTCTGCACTACCTGCAGCACGCCTCCTTCCTGGGCGCGGCGCTCCTGTTCTGGTGGCCGGTGGTCGGCGCCGATCCGTCTCGCTGGCGGCTGCCTCACCCCGTCCGGTTGCTCTACCTCTTCCTGGCCATGCCCCAGAACTCGTTCCTGGGGGTGGCCCTCATGTCGGCGTCGACCGTCCTCTACCCACACTACGTCACCAACGCTCGTGACTGGGGACTCTCGCCGCTCGACGATCAAGGGCTCGGCGGCGTGATCATGTGGGTCGTCGGTGACGTCGCCTTCCTGGCCGGCATGATGATCGTGGTGCTGCTCTGGATGCGCCACGAGGACCGGCGAACGGTGCGGTTGGACCGCCGCCTTGCCGCCGAGCGTGCCTCACAGCGCGAGTAAGGGTCAGCTCGACCTTCAACTGCCTCGTGTCAGCTCAACGGGATGCGGATCAGCGCGTCGGCCGCCACGGCGACGAAGAGGAGCGTCAGGTACGTGATCGAGTAGCGGAACAAGTTGATCGCCGCGCGGCCGTCGGCCGCATCGGCCCGCAGCCGGAGCGCCTGGACGAGAAACAGTCCGCCGAGCACGACCGCGGCCACCAGGTAGACCCAGCCCATGCCGGCCGCCGGCAGCAGGAGCAGGCTGACGGCGATCAGCACGACCGTGTAGAGCACGATTTGGCGCGCCGTCTCCACCTCACCGCGCACCACGGGAAGCATCGGCACGTTGGCGGCCGCGTAGTCGCCGCGATACCGCAGTGCCAGCGCCCAGAAGTGCGGCGGCGTCCAGTAGAAGACCACCCCGAACAGGACCAGTGCCGGCAGGCCGACCTCGCCGGTGACGGCGGCCCAGGCAACGAGCACCGGCACGCACCCCGCTGCTCCACCGATGACGATGTTCTGCGGCGTGGAGCGCTTCAGCCACATGCTGTAGACGAAGACGTAGAACGCGGTCGCGCTCATCGCGAGCAGGGCGCTGAGCAGGTTGACGGTGAGCGTCAGGAACGCGAAAGCGGCCACGCTCAGGCCGATGCCGAACCAGAGCGCGGCGGCGGGCCGGACCGCACGGCGCGGAAGCGGGCGGTGCCGGGTGCGCCGCATGAGATCGTCGATGTCACGATCGACATACATGTTGATGGCGTTCGCGCCGCCGGCCGCCAGCGTGCCACCCATCACGACGGCCGCCATGAGCCATAACGACGGGATGCCACGCTCGGCGAGCACCATGGTCGGCACGGTGGTGACCAGCAGCAGCTCGATGATCCGAGGCTTCGTCAGGGCGACGTAGGCGCGAACGGTGTCCATCGGGCCCGGCTGATGCGCCCCAGGCGCAGCAACGTCCGAGATCCGCAGGCGGCGGCTGCTGAGCCAGAGCCAGACCGATGCGCCCCACAGGGCGGCACCGACGGCGAGGTGCGGCACCACGAACAGCGCGGAGAGGCGGGACACGACGTTCAGGCCGCCGAGCGCGATCTGCACAACAACCAGCACGACCATCGCCGCGGCCAGCAACCTCGGCAGCCGACCCTCGGTCGAGCGATGGATCGCCAGCGCGGACCAGGCCACCAGGCCCGCCACGACCAGGCTCATGAGCCGATGCGCCAGGTGGATCGCCTGCTCGTCGCCGGCGATGGCCGGCAGGACCGAACCGTTCATGAGCGGAAAGTCCGCGAAGGCAAGCCCGGCATACTGGCCGGTGACCCACGAGCCGAGCAGCATCTGCGCGAAGATTGCGATCGCCGTGAGCCCGAGCAGGCGGGTCAGCCCCGGTCGCGCGTGCGCGGCCGGCATCGGTCCATGGGTAGCTCGTTCGGCGATGAAGATCACGGCGGCGAAAACGGTGAGCGCCATGGCCAGGTGGGCGGTGACGAGCTCCGCGGCCAGGCCCTGGAGCACGACCGCGGCGCCGAGCAGTGACTGCACGATGACGAGCACGCCGGCCACGACCGCCGCCGCCAGCAGCGGCAGGTCACGGCGGCGACGAGTGAAGACGGTGATGAGTCCCACGGCCCCGACGAGCGGCCCGACGAAGACGGCCGCCGTGAGCCGGTGGCTGTGCTCGATCCAGGCGTGGAGATCGGCCGGAGGCAGCCAATCGCCGAAGCAGAGCGGCCAGTCCGGGCAGCCGAGCCCCGAGTCGGTGGCGCGCACCAGGCCGCCCACGGCGATCAGGACGAAGGTCGCGACGGCAGCGGCGACCGCCAGCTTGGCGAATCGGGTCAAGATCGGGTTCCTCTCACCGCTCGGTGGGGCCGGGGGAGCGGGCGCCGCCATGATAGCCGTCGATCACCATGACAGTCCTCGAGGCCCACGTCGCAACCGCATGCCGGCCCACATTCACACCCAGTCGACGCGCAGAGGGTCGCCAGTGGTCGGATCACCACATTCACACCCGGGCGACGCGCAGGGCTCGCGACGTCGCCGGCAGCACCAGATTCACACTCGATGTGCGGCGTGGTGACCACAGGGCACGCGCACCGCGCGCCCCGCGCGCCGCTGCCGTATGAATCTGGGGGCGAGCGGAGGCTCCATGCCACCGGTACGATCACGCCATGAGCGACGGTCGGCTCCTGCGGATCAACGTGTCAGCGGGCGGAGTACCAAAGCTGCCGGTCGATGGAGCGCGCGTCACCCATCGCGGCGTCGAGGGTGACCGACAGCGCGCCGAGACGGTCCACGGTGGTCCGCACCGAGCGGTGTCCATATTGGGGATCGAGGCGATTCGACGGGTTGCGGCGGAGGGGCATCCGATCCGGCCCGGATCGACCGGCGAGAACCTGACGGTCTCGGGCTTCGACGTCTCCTCGCTCGCGGTGGGCACGCGCCTGGCCATCGGTGGCGAGGTCGTCCTGGAGATCTCGCAGCCGACGAACCCATGCCGCACCATCCGCCACTCGTTTTCCGATCTGCGCTTCGGCCGCCTCTCGATCAAGACACACCCCACCGACAGTCGCATGTACGCGCGGGTGGTTCGCGAGGGCACGGTTCGCGCCGGCGACCGCATCCGGCTCCAGCCTCCGACGACCGATGACGCCGAGCGGTTCACGATCGCGATTCGGCTGGACGCTGCCGAGCGCGAGAGCGCGGTCGCGTTCTGGGAGGCGGCGCGCGCGGCCGGCTACCCGATCCAGATCCTCCACGACGGCGAGATCGCGGTTTCCGCCTCGCCACAGCTTCCGGGACCGGTCTTCAACTCGGCCCTCGGGTTCGCGCTCCTGCCGAACCTGGTCCGGCATGCCCTCGACCACTTTCGCGCGAGTGCCGTGACGGGCTGGCTGTTGGCCGATGATCCTCCCTGGCCGAACGCCGTCGTCGACTCGACACTGGCCCGCTACGCGATCGAGCCGATCGATGAGGCGCCGATGAGCGGGGAGGTCCGCATTCGAGAGCTGCAGCGCGACGAGCTCGGTCGATGGGCGGAGATGATCGTCTCCGCCAGCGCCATGCCGGATACGATCGCGACAGTCTGGCGGGATCTGGAGCACCATCTCGCCCGGGTCGCGCACCACCATCGGTTCGTGGCCGAGGTCGATGGCCGACCGGTCGGAGCGGGAAGCCTGCATCTGCATCGCGGGATGGCATGGCTGCGTGCCGGCTCGGTGCTCGAGTCCTACCGTGGCCGCGGCATCCAGCGAGCGCTCATCAGCCACCGCGCCGAGCGCGCCCGGCAGCTGGGAGCCGACCTCATCGGAGCGTCGGCGATCGAAGGTGGTGCATCGGCGGCGAACCTGGAGACCCTCGGGTTCCGTCACGTCGCGACCCGGCGCAGCTACCGCGCTGATCCCTCCGCCTGAGCCAGCCGCTGATCGGCAGCGCGAGCCTGCGGCGCGTGGCGCAGGGGCGACGGCAGGAGCGGCAAGGTTCCCCGTGCCATGCGCGCCATGCGCTCGACGCCGCGCTCCCGCGCCCCGGACCAGCCGATGCCGTATTGACGACGCAGCGTCGCTGGAAGCGACGAGAGCGAGATGAGGTGCGCCGCATCCCACGCAACCCGGGGAATGATCCCAACCGGATAGAGCACGGTCCGGGCGATCCGTCGTGCGTCCGACGTGACCTGCACCGTCCCATCCGTCATGCGGTCCGACATCCACCGTCGCAGATCGTCGATGGTCGGCGGCAGCAGGCGCTCGGGCACCCCGAGCAGCTTCGCGACGTGACCCGACTCTCGGTGGTATGCCTGGTCGTCTGCCGGCGACAACGGCGCGACGAAGCGCCCGTACACGCGGAGCGCCGTATCGATCAGCGTGGCGTGGACCCACAGGAGTGCCTCCGGATCGCGGGCGTCGTACGGCGTTCCGTCGGACATCGTGCCGCGCACCGAGCGGTGGATTGCGTTGACGCGGCGGATGGCGGCCTCGGCGGTGGACCGGCTCCCGAAGATGACGTCGAAGCTGCTCTCCAGCGTCCGCAGCAGTCGGCCGAATGGGTCCGTGGCGTAGGTCGAGTGCTGCACCACCGCGGCGGCCACGGCGGGATGGGCCGCCTGCATCAGCAGCGCGCACGAGCCGCCAGCCAGCACCACCAGCTCGCGGTCGATGAGCCACGAGGTCGAGCCGGGGCCGAAGAGCCCCGCTGCCTCATCGGCGACGCTCACCCGTACGCCGATGCCGGCGCGCCACGCGGCCGGCGCGGGCTGTGGAAGATCACCCGGAAGAAGAGGCCGGCCACCACCCCCGCGACGAATCCACCGATGTGCGCCATGTAGGCCACGCCGCCGCTGGTCTGCTCGGTGACGGCGAAGGCGCCGATGCCGTTGACGAACTGAAAGGCCGCCCACAGGCCGATGGCCACCAGCGCCGGCACGCGCATCGGAAATCGGAGGAGGAGAACGGTGACCCGGTTCGTCGGGAACATGACGAGGTAGGCCCCCATCACGCCGGAGATGGCGCCTGATGCCCCGAGCGTCGGGATGATCGAGTCGGTCTCGACGAGGATCTGGGCGAAGCTGGCGATCACGCCGGCGACCAGGTAGAAGGCCAGGTACGGGATGTGCCCGATGCGATGCTCGACGTTGTCTCCGAAGATCCACAGGAAGAGCAGGTTGCCGCCGATGTGCAGCCAGCCGCCGTGCATGAACATGCTCGACAGCAGCGTGAGCCAGATCGGCTCGGGGCCCGGCTCCTGTGGGACCTGGAACGGCGAGCCGTCGACGGTGATCTGCTCGGGCTCGACGAGGTCGACCCGGTTCGTGATCTCGAACGGAACGGCGCTGTAGCCGTAGGTGAACTCCTCGCCACTCGGCCCGCCGGCGCCCTGCAGGAGCAGGAAGACCGCGATGTTCAGCGCGATGAACGCGAGGCTGATGAAGGCGGGACCGTGGCCTCGCTCATTTTCATCGCCGATCGGGAGCATCGGGCGGATGATAGAGCAGGTCCCACGCCATAATCGGCGACGTGGAGATTGATGTCCGCCCATTCGAGGGTGACCGACGTGCGTTCCTGAATTCGATCGGGATCGGGTTCGGCGATCATCTGAGCGACGAGGCGGCGCCGATCTGGGAATCGGTGCTCGAGTTCGATCGCGCCATCGCCGCGTACGACGGTGACCGGATCGTCGGCAACGCCGCCGCGATCAGCTTCGACCTGACCGTACCGGGTGGCGTGCTGCCGGTGGCGGGCGTCACCACCGTCGGCGTCCAGCCGACGCATCGGCGCCGCGGTGCGCTCCGTCGCATGATGCGCCTTCAGATCGACGACGTGCATCGGCGTGGCGAGCCGTTGGCGGTGCTGTGGGCATCCGAGGGCGGCATCTACCAGCGCTTCGGATATGGGCTCGCGTCGCTCAAGGCGAGCGTGAAGGTGGACCGCCATCGCAACGCGTTCCGTCGGACGCACGACTTCAGCGGGCAGATCCGGATGGTGTCGGACGACGAGGCGCGGGTCGCCTTTCCGCCGATCCTCGAGAGCGTGCGGGCCACTCGCCCGGGCTTCTTCAGCCACTCGCCCGAATTCTGGAATGCCGAGGTCTTCTACTTCCCCGAGAAGTGGCGCAAGGGGCGCGGCGCGCCGTTCAACGTCCTCCACGACGTCAGTGGCACCGTGGATGGCTATGCCCGCTACGCCATCCGTGGGGGCGATGCGAGCGAGGTCTCGGTCCTCGACCTGCTTGCGGCCACGCCTGCCGCTCACCTCGACCTGTGGCGCTATCTGTTGGACATCGATCTCATGAGCCGCGTGGAGTCATGGAACAACGCGGTGGACGACCCGATTCTCCTCGCCGCCGCCGAGCCTCGAAAGCTGGAGATGACGCTCGGCGACGCGCTCTGGCTTCGGATCGTCGACCTCCCCCCGGCGCTCGCCGCGCGGCGCTACCGCGGCGACGGACGCGTGGTGCTGGAGGTCGCCGACGAGTTCTGCCCCTGGAACGACGGCCGATGGTCGCTCACCGTGGAAGCCGGCATCCCGTACGTGGAGCCGACCACGGACTCGGCGGACCTCGCGTGCGACGTGACGGACGTGGCGGCGGCGTACCTCGGCGGCTTCAGCTTCGCGCAGCTGGCGGCCGCGGGACGAACCGGCGAGCTCGCGCCCGGCGGCGTCGAGCGAGCCGACGCACTCTTCCGCACCGACCGAGCGCCCTGGTGCCCGCGACCCTTCTGACGCGACAGTCCGACGTGCGAAGAACGAGTCCACGTCCGTAGAGCGCATCCGGCCAGCCGTGGTGTGCAGGTGGGAACGGCAACCGGGGGCCAGCAGAACTCCCACCCAGGCGGTCATTGCCCCGCGGGTTCGGCCCGGGCGGCAGCGGCATCGGCCCGCTCACGTCGCGGGTTCCGGATCCCTACCGCGTTCATGCCTGCGCCGGCGACGAGGAGTCCGGCGGCCACGAGCATGGCCAGGTGAAACGCATCCGTTGATGCCTGGCGCGCGGCGTCGGCCAGCGCCGGATCAGTCCCGTCCGGTGGGCTCGTCAGTGGCTGTACCTGCTCACGCACCTCCGGATCATTGACGTCGAGGCCAGGCAACAGCCCGGCGAGCGTCGGATAGAAGGCCGCCGTGATGGCGATGAAGAGCACGGCGCTTACGAGCGGCGAGCCGACGCGGCTGACGGCGTTGTTGATGGCAGAGCCCAGGCCGGCATTCCGCACCGGGATGGAGCTCATCAACGCGGTAGTGAGCGGCGCGACCAGCATGCTGATGCCGACTCCGAACACCAGGAGCCCGACCAGCACGTCGACGAGCGTCGAGCCCGGCGGCACAAGCGTCGCAAGTTCGCCGAGGTCGGCTCGCCACGGCTCGGAGGTGGCCGGGATGCGCGCCAGCCAGAGGAGCCCCGCGGCCATCACCAGGGGACCGACGGTCATGAACAGTCGCGGCCCGAAGCGTGCCGAGAACTGCCCGGCCGGGGTCGAGAGAAAGGTGAGCATCAGCGCGATCGGGATCCCGATGGCCCCCGCGCCCAGCGGCGAGTAGCCGAGCGTGCCCTGCAGAAAGAGCGGCTGAAAGGCCAGCGTCACGTACAGGGCGCCGTAGATGACGAACGTCGAGAGATTGACGACGGTGAAGTTGCGCGACGCGAAGAGGCTCGGTGGGACCAGCGGCCTCGGTCGGGTCAGCATGAGAATCGGCACCGCGACGATGGCCACAGCGCCGATGCCCAGCGCCGCCCACGCGATCGGGTCCTGCCACGCCTGCTCCTGTCCGCGGGTGGCCCCGAAGGCCAGGCCACCGACACCGATGGCGATGACGCCGGCGCCAAGCCAGTCGAAATCGCCGCGCGCGTCGCTGTCGCGGCTCTCCGGAACCTTCGCTGTGGCCCACAGCGCAATTGCGATAAGCGGGACGTTGATGAGGAACGCGGCGCGCCAGCTCACCGATTGGACGAGGAAGCCGCCGACGAGCGGGCCCACGATCGATGTCGCCGAGGTGCCGGACGCCCAGAGACCGATCGCGCGACCTCGCTCCTCGCCCTCGAATGCCGCGGTGATGATCGAGAGACTGCCCGGCACGAGCAACGCGCCGAACGCAGCCTGCGCGATCCGCGACGCGATGAGGAACTCCATGGTTGGCGCCAGCCCGCAGGCGACCGATGCGACGCCGAACCCGATCAGCCCGAAACGGAACATCCGCCGCCGGCCAAAGAAGTCGTTCAGTGCGCCGGCAAGGATCAGGAGGGCCGACAGCACGACGAAGTAGGCGCTGTTGACATAGGTCAGCCCCTCGAGGCGGGCGACGAAGGTCGTCGGCAGCTCGCGGCCGATGGTGTCGAGCGCGACGTTCACGATCGTTCCGTCCAGGAAGACGATCGCCGAACCGAGGATCGCGGCGACGAGGACGGCGGTGCGCTGGCTCACGCGGGCATCGTACGTCAGGCCGAGACATCCGCCGGGAGCAGTGGCCAGCGAGCTTCGCGATCCTTGCCATGAGCGAGGGAGAGGACGGCGCGGCACGCATCGTGCAGGCCAGCAACCTCAATGAAAGCGCTTACAACACGCTCGGCGCGGGGCCGCGAGGCGACGATCTACGAGGTGGCGCGCCATGCCGGCGTTTCCATCGCCACGGTTTCTCGCGCGCACCGCCATGCGGCGCTCGTCGCACCGGCGACCCGGGCGCGCGTCGACCGGGCGGTCGCCCAGCTCGGTTATCGGCCGAATCGCCTCGGACGCTCGCTCGCCCGTGGATACCATGACGCCACCGGCATCGTCTTTCCCGACCTCTCCGGCCCCTACTACTCGTCGGTGATCCTCGGCTTCGAGGAGGCATCGGCGGCGGCGGGGCAGAGCGTCCTCATTCTGGCGACCCGCGGCCGGCCGGCATCGGGCACGATGGTGCTCGACCTCGCCGATCGGGCGGACGGCCTGGTGCTCTTCGGGCAGACCGTGGGTGACGAGACCGTCGAGGAGCTGGGCCGGCGAGGGGTGGCGGTCGTGCTGCTCGCCCGGCGCGCGCTGGGCAGCGCGGATAGCGTGTGCGCCGAGAACCGGTCGGCGGCACTCGAGCTCACGGCCCACCTGATCGACCATGGCTACCGGCGCATCGCCTTCATCGGCGATCCGGAGGCCTCGTCCGATGTCGGCGAGCGCTGGCTCGGTTTCGTTGACGTGCACCAGGCGGCCGGTCGTGATGTGCGGGATCCGGTCGTGTCCGGCTTCCGCACGGCTGACGGCGCCGCTGTCGCGGCCGCCCTGCTGTCGGGGCCCGACCGCCCCGATGCCGTGGTGTGCGCGAACGACGAGATCGCCATGGGCGTCCTCGAGGTAGCCCGCCTGGCACGAATCTCCATCCCCGACGACCTGGCCGTGACCGGCTGGGATGACATCGCGGCGGCACGCCACCTGGCACCGCCGCTCACCACCGTACGCCAGCCGATGCGCGAGCTCGGCAGGCGCGCGGCCGAACTGCTCCGCGACCGGATCTCGACGCACCGGAGCGAGCCGCGGCACGAGCTTCTGCCGACCGATCTGGCCATCCGCTCGAGCTGCGGCTGCACACCATCGACATGAAGGAGGAAGACCAATGAGGACCGGACGAAGGGCGGGCGCGGTCATGCTCGCGCTCACGATGACCGCGGCCCTGGCCGCCTGCGGCCGCGGCGAGGAGGACGCCGGCGGGGACTCCGGCGGGGACGCTTCAACGCCTGCGTCGCAGGCGCCGGAGGTCGACACGGGGGCGGCGAGCGGTGAGGTGACGGTCTGGGCGATGGGCGCCGAAGGCGAGAACCTTGGCGTTCTGGCCGATGCGTTCATGGAGGAGAACCCGGACATCACCGTCGAGGTGACCCCGGTGCCGTTCGACGCGGCCCATGACCGGATCGTCTCGGCCATCGCCGGCGGCGAAGGCCCCGACGTGACGCAGATCGGTACCACCTGGATGGGCGAGTTCGCCGCGCTCGGTGGCCTCGACCCCACCCCGTCGAACATCGACCCCTCCGGGTTCTTCGAAGGCGCATGGGACACCACCGTCGTGGACGGGACGTCGTACGGCGTGCCGTGGTACGTCGAGACGCGCCTGCTCTACTACAAGACGGACCTGGCGGAAGCCGGCGGTGTCACCGAGCCACCCGCCACCTGGGATGACCTGACGGCGCTCGCCGCAGCAATGCAGGAAGCCGGCGCCGAGTACGGCATCAACCTCCAGCCCGGTGGCACCGGCGCGTGGCAGACGTACATGCCGTTCTTCTGGCAGGCGGGCGGCGAGATCATGGATGACTCGGGCGCCTTCACCCTCGACGGCGAGGCGTGCGTCGCAGCCCTCACCTATTACGACTCCTTCTTCGAGGAGGAGCTGACCGCGACGGCCGGGGGCGACGTCCCGCTCGAGGGACAGTTCGCGAATGGAGATGTCGGCTCCTTCATCAGCGGTCCGTGGATGATCGGGATCGTCACCGATGCGGGTGCGGAACCTGATACCTGGACCGTTGCCCATCAGCCGACCGAGGAGGCCGGCACGTCGTTCGTGGGAGGCAGCAACCTCGGCGTGCTGTCCGACTCGGACAACAAGGAAGCAGCCTGGGCGTTCATCGAGTATCTCTCGCAGCCCGAGGTGCAGGTCACCTGGTACGAGACGGTCAGCGACCTGCCGTCGATCCAGTCGGCGTGGGAGGATGAGGCGCTGGCCGGTGACGAGCTCCTCGCCGCGTTCGGCGACCAGCTCTCCGATGCCAAGGCACCGCCGGCGATCGCCACCTGGGAGGAAGTGGCGGCTGAGATCGACGCCGTCATCGAGCAGGTGACGGTGGGCGACGCCTCGCCGGAGGACGGGTGCGCAACGATGCAGGAAGCCGCCGACGCCATCGGCACCGGCAGCTAGGACGTGAGCAGATCCCCGGGGGCCATGGATGCGGATCGCCCCGCATCCATGGCCGGCCGGTCACCGCTGCGGGAAACCCTGGTGGCGTGGAGCTTCGCGCTCCCGTTCCTGCTGCTGTTCGTCGTCTTCATGGCCGGACCAATCGCCGCGGCACTGGTGACCAGCTTCACCGACCTGCGGGTCACCGACATCCGGAATCCGTTCTCGGTGAACTTCGTCGCTCTCGAGAACTACCTGGACGTCCTTGGAGATGAGCGCTTCCAGAAGGCGGCGGCCAACACCACCGTCTTCGTCGTCGTGGGCGTGCCGCTCACCATGGCGCTCGGCCTGGCGGCGGCGGTCGGCCTGAACCAGGGAGTCGTGCGGTTCCGCACCATCTTCCGGGTCGGCTTCTACCTGCCGGTCGTCACCAGCATCGTTGCCATCGCGGTCGTCTGGCGTCTCCTCCTTGGCGCGGAGGTCGGACTGGTGAACGGGATCCTCGCCGGTTTCGGCGTCGACGGGCCGGGGTGGCTGTCGGACGAGCGCTACGCCCTCTGGTCGATCATCGCCATGGCGGCGTGGCGCAATCTCGGCTTCCTGATGGTCATCTTCCTCGCGGGCCTGCAGACGATCCCCGGGGACCTGTACGAGGCGGCCGAGGTGGATGGCGCCAACCGATGGCAGCGCTTCAGGGGCATCACCTTGCCGCTCATGCGCCCCACCCTCCTCTTCGGCGCGGTCATCACCGGCATCGGCTATGTCCAGTTCCTCGAGGAGGTCTACGTCATGACGGAGGGCGGCCCCCTGAACTCGACGCTCTCCCTCGCCCTCTACGCGTATGACCAGTTCAGCTTCGGAAACTACGGTTACACCGCGGCCATCGCGTTCATCCTGTTCGTCGCGATCGCGCTGCTGACGATCGTCCAGTTCCGGCTCTTCCGGACCGAGACATGACGAGGAGGTACCGATGAGCTCCGTTGCCGCGACGCGCGAGAAATCGTCCGCGCCGCCCGCGGGCACCAGCGCTCGGGGTGGCGGCGGCTGGTGGATCTACGTGCTGCTGGTCATCGGCCTGATCCTGCTGGTGGGACCGTTCATCTGGATGGTGCTCGGCTCCATCAAGACCACCGGCGAGCTGCGCCAGGTGCCGCCGACCTGGCTGCCGGAGAACCCGACACTGGCGAACTACGGCGAGCTGCTCGATCGGCTCAGCTTCGCGCGGTTCTTCTTCAACTCGGCGGTCGTGGCCACCCTCGTGACCGCTGGCAATGTGGTCTTCTGCTCGATGCTCGGCTACGCCCTGGCGAAGCTGAGCTTCCCCGGTAAGCGCGTCCTGTTCGCCCTCGTCCTCGGGACGTTGATGGTTCCCTCCATCGTCACCTTCATGCCGCTCTTCGTGCTGGTGGCGAACCTCGGTCTGGTGAACACCCACGCCGGGCTGGTCCTGCCCTTCCTGGTGGGCGCGTTCGGGGTCTTCCTGATGCGCCAGTTCATCGGCGGCATTCCCGACGAGCTGCTCGACGCCGCCCGCGTCGACGGAGCGGGCGAGCACTACATCTTCTGGCGGATCGTGATGCCGCTCTGCGGTCCAGCCATCGCGACACTGACCATCCTCACCTTCCTCGGCAGCTGGAACAGCTTCCTCTGGCCCCTGGTGGTTGCCACCTCGGAACAGATGTACACCCTGCCGGTCGCGATCGCCCTGTTCGCCACCGGCCAGCAGGAGACGAACATCGCATTGCTGATGGCCGGCTCGGTGGTCGTCATCGTGCCGGTGCTCATCGTCTTCATCCTGCTCCAGCGCTTCTTCACCCAGGGCATCGCCATGACCGGCATCAAGTAACTGCACGAGGGGAATCTCATGAGACCGATCTTTCGACGCCTCGCACTCCTGACCCTGACCTCACTGCTGGCTACGGCCCTCGTCCTGCCGGCAGCCACCTCTGCGCGATCCAACCGGACCGCCACGCTCGAGCGCTGGGCGGCCGACACGTGGGAGAGCTTCGTCGCGATGACGAATCCCGCAACCGGGCTCCCGTCGGACAACATCGCGGGCAGTCTCGACCCGGCGACGAGGTCGCGCTACACGTCGCCCACCAACATCGCGATGTACATCTGGTCGGCCCTCGCCGCGCGTGACCTCCAGATCATCAAGCCCCGAGAAGCGCGGGAGCGCATCGCCGCCACCCTCGACAGCCTCGAGGCCATGGAGCGGCACGAGCCGTCCGGGCAGTACTGGAATTGGTACGACCCCGATACGCTCCAGAAGCTGACGGTCTGGCCAGCCGACGGCAGCCGCGTCTACCCATTCGCGTCGAGCGTCGACAACGGCTGGCTCGCATCGGCGCTGCTGATGGTGGCCAACCAGGGCGTGCCCCAGCTTCGCGGCCAGGCATCGGAGCTCCTCGACAGCATGAACTTCGGCTGCTACTACGATGCCGGCGTGAACCAGATCCGCGGCGGCTTCTGGCTGCCGGGGGATGCGCCGGGCGGTGGCGCGATGGGCGACTACTGCGGAATGGGCGAGCAGGTTCTGTACACCGGCCACCACTACGGCTCGTTCAACACCGAGCCGCGCATCGCCAGCTACATCGGGATCGCCATGGGCGACATCCCGGCCCGCCATTACTTCGGCGGCTGGCGCACCTTCCCCGACACCTGCGACTGGAGCTGGCCGGAGACCAAGCCGATCGGTGAATGGGCAACCTATACGGTCGACGGAGAGGAGATCGATGTCTTCGAGGGCGCCTACCGGTACGACGACCAGCTCGTCGTCCCGACCTGGGGCGGCAGCTCGTTCGAGGCCTTCATGGTCCCGCTTGTCGTCCCCGAGGAGGAGTGGGGCCCACGGAGCTGGGGGGTCACCCACCCGCTGTATGCCGAGACGATGATCGAGTACGGGCTCGAGGAGGCTGAGTACGGGTACTGGGGCTTCAGCCCGTCGTCCGATCCGACGGTCGCCGGCGGCTACCGCGAGTATGGGATCGACTATGTCGGGATGGAGCCCAACGGCTACACCTCTGACGTGGAGAAGCTGACGCTGGCAAATGAGGGCTGGGATGATCCCGCCTGCCCGCGACCAGCGACCGAGATCACTGACTACGGGCAGGGCGTGGTGACGCCGCACGCGGCCGCCATCGCGCTCGACTTCGCGCCCGAGGCAGCATTCGCGAACCTCGTTGCGCTCGAGACGGACTTCCCGCAGCTCTACGGGGCGGGCGGATTCAAGGACGCCATCAACGTGGCCACCGGGCAGGTCGCTGACCGCTACCTGTCACTCGACCAGGGCATGTTCCTGGCGGCGGTGGCGAACGAGCTGCGCAACGACCGGCTGCAGCACTACTTCAGCCACGGCACGGTCGAGCGGGCGTTGCGACCGCTGATGGCGGTCGAGGAGTTCGGAGCCGGCCGCATCGCCGAGTGATCGACGTTTCGCCTGGGCGGGGCTCCGGCCCTGTCCAGGCGGTATCCGGAAGGGCCTCATCTTGACCGATACGGAACGGACGGCCCGCGCCGATTGGGAGGCCCGCATCGGATACCGCAGCGATGCGGGCCTCGAGCTTGAGCTTCCACGACTTGCGGCCCCGGCCGAGCTGGGTGCCAGCGGCGGCCGCGGACAAGTCACGCTCGACTGGCAGCCGGTCGACGGGGCCGCCGGCTATATCATCGAGCGAGCCGGATCGGCGGATGGACCGTGGGACCTGCTCGAGATCGGCGAGCCCGAGGTGCGGCCAGTCCCCCATCCGCCATTCACCGACACTTCTGGACTGCGCGGCGTCGAGGCGCACTATCGAATCGCAGCAGCTGCCTCGGTCAAGGACTTCGCCCAGCCGCGCTCGGGTGTGGTGACGGCGACACCGCTCGAGCATGGCGATGCCAACATCGAGATCAGCGTCGAGGCGGCACGGCCGATCGGTGCGCTGGAAAGACCCTGGCGTCCGATCATCGGCTCGGAGCACCTGAGCCAGCTCGAGGCGGGGACTGGGCCGGGCGGGCGGCCGATCGGCGCGGAATTCTCCGAGGCGCTGCGCCTGGCCCACGAGGAGCTGGGAGTTGGGGCCGTGCGAGCGCACGCCATCCTGAACGACGACCTCGGGACCTACCGCGAGGTCGACGGGCGAGCCGTCCACGATTTCAGCGGTATCGATCGCATCTACGACCACGTCCTCGGGCTCGGCCTGCGACCCATCGTCGAGCTTGGCTTCATGCCACGCGACCTCGCCTTCGACCCGACCAGGACCGTGTTCGAGTACGGAGCCATCATCAGTCCACCGAAGGATTGGGACCGATGGGAGCGCCTCGTCCACGAGCTGACCGTCCACCTGGTGGACCGGTACGGTCTCAGCGAGGTCCGCCACTGGGCCTTCGAGGTCTGGAACGAGGCGAACCTCGAGGTCTTCTGGTCCGGCACGCGGGACGACTACCTGCGCATCTACGACCTCAGCGTCCGGGCGGTGAAGTCGGTCGACGCTTCGTTGATCGTGGGTGGCCCGGCCTCCGCGGCGGGAAAGTGGGTGGACGAGCTTCTCGAACACTGCGCGGCCACCGGGTCTCCGATCGACTTCGTGTCGACCCACACCTACGGCAATGCGCCGCTCGACCTTCGCCCGATTGCCGCGCGACACGGATTCCCCGGGATTCCGCAGTGGTGGACCGAGTGGGGCGCACACGCGACCCACTTCAACCCGGTCCACGATTCGCCGTGGAGTGCCGCCTACCTCGTGCGCGGCATGGCATCGGCCATGGGACGCACGGAGGCTCTCGCCTACTGGACCATCTCCGACCACTTCGAGGAGCTCGGGCGCCCGCCGAAGCTCCTGCACGGCGGCTTTGGGCTGCTGGCCGTCGGCAACCTGCGCAAGCCGCGCTGGTGGGGCCTCTGGATGCTGGAACAGCTCCTTCCCGAGCGGCTGGCGGCCACCGTCGCCGGGGACGGAGCCGGCGACATGGTGCAGGCCATCGGCTCGCGCGCCGGTGACGGCCGCGTCACCATCCTTGCCTGGAACGGGACGGTCGACGTCACCAGGGCCGCCGGCGATCCGCTGCTCGACCGGTCGGTCGCCCTGCAGGTGACCGGCCTAGGGGCCGGCCGGTATCGGCTCCGCCATCGTCGCGTGGACGAAGCGCACTCGAACCTGGTCGCTGCCTGGGCTGACCTCGGTGGCAACGTGGACTGGCCGGACGAGGGCCAGTGGTCCACGCTTGAGGCCGGCGACCGCCTCGAGGATTTCGAGCCCGAGCGAGTGATCGAGGTCGTGGGCGACGGCGGCGTCGAGCTTGGCTTTCCGCTGCCGATGCCATCGATCTCGCTCCTGGAGCTCATGCCCGCCCGTTAGCCGCGGGCGAATCGACGCGGCGCGCAGTGGATTGAGGCCAGCCCGCCACTCGGATTGATGCCGCCCGCCAGATACCGATCTGACCGGTGCGAGATCGGACTGCCGCCCGCGATTCTGCCATCGGAAGCCATGAGCACCGATGATGGCGGTATTCGGCATCCCAGGACCACGGCGTGGCGGCCGGCCACCGGCGGCATCGGGATGTGGCGAGCAACGCGCCTCACCGTGATGCGGCCACGCGTGGCGAGGTTCCATGGAGGGCGTATCGTCTGGGGATGACCAGTGCGGCGCTTGATCGGCTGCTGGCGATCCTGCTCGTCACCCAGTTGGCGAGCGGGCTGCTCACCCTGCGCGCCGGGGTTCCGACGACAGCTCCGCTGTTCTGGCTCCATGGTCTCATCGGTGGAGCCCTGCTGGTGGCCGCCGTCGAGAAGCTCAGGCGAAGCGTCGGTCCCGCGATCCGGGCTCGCCGATGGCGCCGCCTGGCACTGGGGGCACTCCTGGCACTGCTGGTGGCGGCGGCCCTGGCCGGAGGCTTCGCCTGGGTGGCGAGCGGCCGAATCTGGTCGATCGGTCCGTGGACGATCCTGACCCTCCACGTATGGGCAGCGCTGGCGATCGTGCCGATCGTCGCCCTTCATCTCCTGCCGCGGCGCTGGCGTCTCCTTCGCCCGCGGCCAAACCGCGGCCTTCCACGGCTGAGCCGCCGAACGCTGCTGGCGTCAGGCGGCCTGTTGGCGCTGGGCGCCGTCGCCTGGAGTGCCGCCAACGTGCTGGACGTCGTGCGTGGCGGCGCCCGACGATTCACCGGTTCGCGCTGGCTGCCCAGCGGCGGCGTTCCGCCTCCTACCACGTTCTACGGCGAGGGCACGCCGGTCATCGACGCTGACGCATGGCGCCTCGAAGTCAGCGGGAACGTGGCTCGGTCACTGTCGCTCGACCGTGCTGCGCTGGCGGCGCTCGGCGAGGTGGATCGCGAGGACGTCCTCGACTGTACCTCGGGATGGGTCATGCGCACCACCTGGCGCGGGACGCCGCTGCGGTCGGTGATCGAAGCGGCTGGCGGCGATCCTGACATCACGGCCGTCAACGTGCGGTCGGTGACCGGCTGGATGGTGCGTCTCGAGTCAGTCGACCTCGACGACGCGCTCCTTGCGACGCATGTCGCGGGAGAGCCCTTGCCGGCCGGCAACGGAGCGCCGCTGCGCCTCGTCGCACCGCGACGGCGCGGCCTTGACTGGATCAAGTGGGTCAACCAGATCGAGGTGGTCTGACCGGCCGGTCGCGACGCATTAGAGTCGGTGCGCACGCGGCGAATCTGTACGGTCTCACCCTTGACAGCGGCCCTTTCGTGCGCATACTCGTGCGTATGACTGTGCGCACGAATTTGCTCCTCCCGAAGGACCTCGTCGACGAGGTCGATCATTACGCCGGGCCTCGCGGTCGTTCGCGCTACGTGGCTGAGGCTCTCGCCGAACGCCTGCGGCGCGATCGGCTCCGCGAGGTCGTCATGGCCACCTCGGGCGCGCTGAATCGCGCGGACTATCCGCACTGGCGGACGTCGGACGACGTCACCGCCTGGGTCCGCGAGCTGAGGGCCGAGGTTACCGATTCTGGGCCCTACGGCGAATTATGAACCTCGTCGTCGATTCAACATTCGTGATCGACCATCTGCTCGGGGATCCGTCCGCTCAAGCACGGTGGCAGCGAGTGTTCGAGGGCGGCGAGCAGCCGTTCGTGACCGAGATCGTCGTTTGCGAGGTCAGGGCCGGACTGCGTGATGAGGACGTGCCGGATCTGAGGTCGTTTCTCGGACCGATCGAGTTCGTCCAGCCGGGTCCCGACTCGGCGATGCTGGCAGGCGCATGGCGACACGAGGCGCATCGTCGTGGCAGGCATCTCAGCCTTGCCGACTCGCTGATCGCGTCCGCAGCCGAGTCCCTGAGAGCGGCAGTGCTGACGCGCAACGTGCGCGACTTTGCATTGACGCCGGCACGGATCGAGACCTACTGAGGTTTCTGGTCTGCAGCGGAGCTTGAGCTCGTGGTGGGAGATGGGTCCGAGCGGCATCGGTCAACAGGCTACTGGATCGGCGGGCTACTGGATCGGCTCGAAGCGGGCGGTGAAGTGCCGCAGCGCCGATGGCTGCTCGACGATTCGCATCCCGCGCAGGTCGGCGGCGCGCTCGGCGACCCAGCGGATCACCTCGATCACGTAGTCGACGTGTGACTGGGTGTAGACACGGCGCGGGATGGCCAGCCGAACCAGCTCCATCGGTGCCGCCACCTCCCTTCCGCGAGGCCGCTGGCCGAACATGACCGTGCCGATCTCGCAGCCCCGGATGCCGCCCTCGCGGTAGAGGGCACAGGCCAGCGCCTGGCCCGGGTACTCGAGCGGCGGGATGTGGGGCAGAAGCGCGGCGGCATCGATGTAGACGGCATGGCCGCCGATCGGCTGCACGCACGGCACGCCGGCCGCGACGAGCGCATCTCCGAGGTAAGCGGTCGATCGGATCCGATAGCGCAGATAGTCGTGGTCGACGACCTCGCGCAGGCCGGCCGCCATGGCCTCGAGGTCGCGCCCTGCCAACCCGCCATACGTCGGGAAGCCCTCGGTCAGGATGAGCAGATTGCGGCACTGCTCAGCCCATCGGTCGTCATTGAGCGCCAGCCAGCCGCCGATGTTGGCGAGCGCGTCCTTCTTGCCGGACATGGTCATCCCATCGGCCAGCGCGGCCATCTCGCGCACGATGTCGGGCACGGACGCATCGGCGTATCCGTCCTCGCGCTCCTTGATGAACCATGCGTTCTCGGCAAAGCGACAGGCATCGAGGAAGAGCGGCAGCCCGTACCGGTCGCACACCTCGCGCACCGACCGAAGGTTGGCGAGGCTGACCGGCTGGCCGCCGCCCGAATTGTTGGTGACGGTGACGAACACGACCGGGACGTTCTCGGCGCCGCGCTCGCAGATGAGCGCGTCGAGCGCATCGGTGTCCATATTGCCCTTGAACGGGTGCATCGTTGCCGGCTCACGGCCCTCGGGAATGACGCAGTCGACCGCCTCGGCGCCGGTGAACTCGACGTTGGCGCGAGTGGTGTCGAAATGCGTGTTCGACGGGATCACCTTGCCGGGCCTGCCGATGACGCTGAACAGGATCTTCTCCGCCGCGCGCCCCTGGTGGGTCGGGATGACGTGCTTGAAGGGCCAGAGCTCGGTGACCGCATTCAGGAATCGGAACCACGACGGCGACCCGGCATAGGACTCGTCGCCGCGCTGGATGCCGGCCCACTGTTCGGCGCTCATGGCGCCCGTGCCAGAGTCCGTGAGGAGGTCGATCAGCACATCGTCCGAATGCAGGTTGAACAGGTTGTGACCGGCGTCGTGGAGCTTCGCGACGCGTTCTTCGACGGTCGTCAGGCGGATCGGCTCCACGCTCTTGATGCGGAACGGCTCGATGATCGTGCGAAAGCGATCCATGGAGCCGATGGTAATGGTCGGGCACCCACCGGGCACTGATTCGCACGCGGCAATTGACCGTATCGGTGACATGAGCGACCAGACGCCTCACCCCGATGCCGTCCGCGAGTCGGTGTGGGACTACCCCCGTCCCCCGGCCGTCGTACCGTCCGAGCGCCTCGTCAAGGTTGAGCACGGCGGCACCGTCGTGGCGGAGTCTCGACGCGCCCTCCGCGTGCTCGAGACTGCCGGGGCGCCGGTCTGGTATCTGCCACCCGAAGACGTCCGAATGAGGCTCCTGCGCCCGGCGGCCACTCGCGGCACGGTGTGCGAGTGGAAAGGTACCGCGGCGCACTACGACCTCATCGTCGGCGACCGTATCTCGCGCCAGGTAGCCTGGACCTATCCGGACCCCCATCCGGGATACGGGGCCATCGCCGGCTACCTGGCGTTCTACGCCGCGCGCGTCGAGTCGGCGACGGTTGACGGCGAGCAGGTGCGGCCCCAACCGGGCGGCTTCTATGGGGGGTGGATCACCGATGATGTCGTCGGCCCGTTCAAGGGCAGCCCCGGCACCGAGGGCTGGTAGGCGAGTACCGATGTACCGAGGGCCTGCGCGGACAGACGGCGTTGCGACGACCGGAGGCCTTGCCTTGCGCGGTCGTCGTCACCGGGCTGATCAGCCGGCCAGCTGCATCCCGATGATGGCCACGACGTACCCGACCAGCAGCAACCCACCTACGGCGATATTCAGGTTCACGTTCGTGCCCATCACCGCCATCAGGGTGTACGGGCTGTCGTAGTGGACCTTGAGCCCGGCGTGCACGCGCAGGGCAAGTGGCACCGCTGCCAACGCGATGAGGGTCGGCCATGGCAGTAGGCCACCGACCACCCCACCCGCGATGACCGCGAACGCGGCCAGTGCGACGACCAGGTAGCCGGTACGGATGACGTCCGGGCTGAAGCGGGTCGGCAGCGTGCGTTTTCCCGCCTCGGCATCCGACCGACGGTCGGGGATCTCGTTCACGAACAGGATCAGCGCGATGAGGGCGCCCGGCACCAGCGACAGCACCAGCGGCTCCCAGGCCAGCCGCCCGGTCTGGACGACATAGGCGCCGAGCAGCATGATCGGGCCGAAGCCAACGGCGACCGCGATCTCGCCGAGCCCGCGATAGACGAGCTTGAGCGGCGGTGCGGTGTAGGCGACCCCAACCAGGATGCCGGCCAGGCCGATCCAGAGCAGCGTGAGCGATCCGGTGATCGCCACGAGCAGGAGGCCGATGGCGCCGGCGATCGCGAACAGGGCGAGCGCCAGCCACGAAAGCCCGCGGATGCTGACCAGCTCGTAGACCGCCACGCGCGAGCCACCGGAGAACTTGGTTGGCGTGGTGTTCGCCTCGTCCGCGCCGGAGAGGGTGTCGAAGATGTCGTTCGTGACGTTGATGGCCAGATGAGCGAACGAGCCCCCGATGAGCGTCAGCAGCGCCGTCCACCAGGTGAACGCACCGTCGCTCGCGGCCGCGGCGATCCCAAGCAGGACGGGCACGGCGGTGGCAGACAGGAAGGGCAGGCGGGTGGTGCGCAGCGCGAGCCAGAAGAGGCTGAGGCGCGGACGGATGGTGCGACCCCTCTCCGTCGACAGGGCGGCAAGGTAGCGCCGAGACTGCGGGACCGATCGCTCCGAGTATTCGAAGAATGGCGTCTCGTTCTCGTCCCAGCCCCAGGCCCGGTTCGGGATGAGGGTGCTCCCGTCCGAGGCGCGGCCCCAGAGCTGGAGGTAGCGGCGCTCGTCGTAGCCGACGCCGGGACGTGGCCGGATGTGGCTGCCGATGACGTTGATCTCGCGATCGGGCGGGATCGGCATTCCGGCGGGAGCGTCCAGGGTGACGGTGCCGCGATCGGCGTCCGCCTGGAAGCTGGTGGCGACGCTGGTCGGATAGCCTCCGTCGTCGATCCAGCTGACGACCACCAGCGGGTAGGTCGCCAGCCGCTCGAGGTCGGCGGACGTGGGTTCGTGCGCCGGTACGGAACCGGATCGCATGGCGGTGGTCACGCCGCGGCCTCCGTTCGCGGCGCTCGGCTCTCGGACGGAGCACGATCGGTCCGGCCCTCCGCCCAATGGAGAGCGCGCTCGGGCGTGATCTCGATCACCGCCCGCTCGAAAAAGAGCGGGAGATTGACGCGGGCCTTCAGGAACTCATCGATCGATGGTTCCTTGGCGCGCCACAGCTCCAGGATCAGGCGCTCCCAATCCGAATGCGGGTCGTCCTCGATGACGCGGGCGGTTCCCTGGATGGTTGCTCGGTCGAGGTTGCCCTTCATGGCCACCGGGTCCGTGAGGGCGAGCGAGACGCGCGCATCGCGCTTGATGTGCTCCAGCTTCTTGCTGAACAACGTCGAGGAGTGCAGGTAGATCTTCTCGCCGTCATAGAGCGGAATGAGCGGATGCGTGACCGGCCGCCGGTTGCGCCCGACGACGGTCAGCTCACCCACGAGGGCCACTTCCAGCAGGCGCTCAATCGGTTCAGGCAGCCATCCCATCGGGATCTCCATCAATTTAGTAACGTGTTACCGCAGTTTAGCACATTTCGTCAGGACGTTTTCAGGGCATTACACTGCGCTCGCGATGCCTGATTTCGACCCGTCGGCGCTGATCTGTCTCGTGCGCCATCCGCACGGGGAGGTCGAAGAGCTCGCCGCCGAACGAGTCACGGAGATCGATCAGCTTCTGGCAACCAAGGGCACCATGGTCTGGGTCAGCGCGACCGCTCCGACCGACGAGGCGATCGACGTGCTGCGGAGCGAGTTCGACCTGCACCCGTTGGCGGTCGAGGACGTGCGCAAGCAGGGACAGCGACCGAAGCTGGATGCCTACGCCGGGCAGCACATGATCGTCGCGTATGAGGCCGCAGAGGGTCAGGAGAAGCTCTCGGAACTCCACGTCTTCATCGGCCCGGGCTGGCTGCTGACGGTCACCTTCGCGGCGACTCCGATGGTGAATGCCGTGCGCCACAGATTCGCAGAGGGGCACAGCCTGCCGTCCGCGGATGTCGGCGAGCTGCTCTACGCGGTGCTCGATGCCGCCATCGACAGCTACTTCCCGGAGCTGGACCGGCTCTCGGACCGGATCGACGCGTTGGAAGACCGGGTGCTCGAAGGCGAGACCGACCGCGACGGCCTTCGCGAGGTGCTCTCCATCAAGCGCCGGCTGCTGGAGCTGCGACGCGTCCTGGCGCCGATGCGGGATGTCGCCAACCGCCTGCTGCGGCGCGACCTCGACGTCGTCGATGCCGCGACCGTCCCCTACTACCAGGATCTCTACGATCACATGGTGCGCGTGATCGACCAGCTGGACATCTACCGCGATCTGCTCGCCACCGTGCTCGACGCGCGGCTGACCGTCGCCAGCAACGGCCTCAACGCCATCATGAAGCGCCTGACCGCGTTCACCGTGATCCTGATGGTCCCGACGCTCATCGCCGGTATCTACGGGATGAACTTCGACCTGATGCCGGAGCTCAGCTGGTCACTGGGATATCCGCTCGCACTCGCCCTCATGACGCTGGCGGTCATCGTGGCGGTCACGTTCTTTCGCCGTCGAGGATGGTTCTGAGCGCGGCACGCGCCATGCACTCGGTCAGCTATGAGCATTCAGCCACCACCCGGCGACGAGACCCCGCCAATGCCGCCCGAGGGCGACGACGAGCAGCCTCAGCCGATCGACACGCCGAACGAGCCCGAACAGCGCGCCCCCGGCTCGGACCAGTCCCCCGTCGGTGCCCCGCGCGACGAGCCGGGCGTCGACATGGCCTGAACCCGACCAGGAAAACGAAGAAGCCTGGTCAGTGGATCCTGATCTGACCGTTTCGGATCGGCTCGCTCGCCACCGCCTCGTCCGGATCGCCGGCCTGGTTGTCGAAGACCACTTCACCGGTTTCCCGGTCCCAGATCTTCATGCGAAGCCGGTCCGGTGCGTCCGTCACGGCGACCAGGAATCCGTATCCGGCTTCACCATTGACCGTGCCTGACCCGCTGTAGCGCGCAGCAGATCCGTCGAGATCGGCCACGAGCCAGTCGTAGCTGGTGGACTCGAAGGCGAGCCCGGGAAGGGTGAAGACCGTCTCGCCACTCGGTGAGATGGACGGACCGGCATAGTTCGCCGACAGCTCGAAGGACGCGATGCCGCCATCGGTGGTGATCCGACCGCCGCCGGTCACCTTCGAATGGAGCTGAAGATCCAGCCCCACGATGACCGGATCGTGATCCGACGAACGGAACGGGTCCGGGGCATAGAGCGTGGCCTGGTGGTTGGCCGACTTGAAGTTCGTGTTGTAGTCGAGAACCGGGGGCTCATCGGTGTTGATGGGCCACGGTGCGGCATCGGTCACCTGCTCGCTCAGCGACGGGCTCGAGAGCGCATGGTCCAGGTATCCCGACGCACCCCTGAAGACGTAGGTGTACGCGTCGGGCCCTTCGTATTCGGCCAGCAGGTCGGTGAAGCCGGCCTCCCGCAGCGCGGAGATCGGCGTCTCCAGCTTGTAGCTGTTGAGGTCACCGATGATCATCGAATCCGGATCCTCGGAACCGGTGGGGTCGGTCGCAAGCCAATCGGCAAGCGCCTCGGCGGCCGCCGTCCTGGTCTCATTGCAGTTGCCGCCGAGGTGATCCGGCTGGTCATCCCCGGCGCCGCAGCCGGAGCCCTTCGACTTCAGGTGGTTCACCGCAACGGTGAAGACGGCGCCCGTCTCGGACTCCGTGAACGTCTGGGCCAGCACCGGCCGATTGGCACCGTCGTCGAAGCGCGGGTCGACACTGGAGTCCAGAACCGCGAAGTCCCCCATCGGCGTGACGGCTGCGGGCTGGTAGATGATCGCGACCGCGATCTCATCGGTGCCGATCACGCCCGTCTCGATGTACGCGTACGTGCCGGCTCCGGCCGTCTCGTTGAGCCCGTCGACGAGCGTCGAGATGGCCGGGACCGCATCGGCGCCGTCGTTCTCGATCTCCATCAGGCCGACCACCTCCGCATCCAGGGCGCCGATGGCTGCCACGATCTTGTCGTGCTGTCGGGCGAACTCGACGGGTGTCTCGGCGCCGCGCGAGGTCGGGTATCCCCCGCCCATCCCGTCACCGTTGAAGTAGTTCAGCACGTTGAAGGCCGCGACCTGCATGCGGCCGCCGACGTCCGGCGCCGTGGTCGGACGATCCGCCGCGCCGTCGAAGGTGATCTCGCCCACCGGCTGGAGCCGATACGACCCGAAGCCCTGGTGAACGATCGCGGTGAGGTCCGCAACCGTCGCACCGGTGCGCAGGGTGTTGGAGGCCGATAGACCACCGCTTGGGTACCGAGTCGGGTCGGCGTTCTGTGACGTGTTCGCATCATCCAGGACGATGCGGGTTCGCGCATTCAGATCGGCGACGGCCAGGGCGTCCGCGCCGGGCGCGGCTTCGTGCGTCCCCTGGTACTGCCGGCCGGTCGAGCTCAGCACGACCTCGCCGAAGCGTCCGAGGCTGAAGTGCTCCGTGACCGTCATCGTCTGGGTGAAGTCGGCGAGCATTCCCTCCCAGCGCTCCCAGTCGTTCGTGTTCGTGACCGGCAGGGTGATCTCGGCGGGCGAGACCTCCAGCCCCGAGTCGCAGACGGTCACGGCGGCGCGGTCGATCTGCGTCAGGCCGCTGAATTCGGTCGCCCGACCGGTAACGCTCACGAGATCGCCCGGTGCCACGGCGACATCCCCGTTCCCGTCGAAGACGAAGACCGCCTCAGACGTGAGCGGGTTCGTGTCCACGTCACCGTCTTCCTCCTGCACGAAGAAACCGCGCAGGGCGGGGCTCGGGCCCTGGAAGTCACCGACCACCACGGCGTTGACGGTCACCCTGGACCCGCTGATCGGTGTGGCGAGGTCGGCGCCCTGGACCTCGTGGATGAGGTGCGTCGTCGTCGGGCACGAGGTGCCGACGCCGAACGAGAAGGCGTGGTCCGCGACCATCGCGTCGGGTGGATCGGTCACGTCCTGATCGGTGACATTGGCCGCCACGATGGTGACCGTGCACGAGTCCTCGGATGCGAAGTCGAGATCCGGGTCCAGGGTGAAGGTCGTCGGACCGTCGGTGACAGCAGCCGTGCGCATGCCGCTCGTGCAGTCGACCGTGAACCAGCTGCCGGAGACGTTGACTGCCTCGCTGAAGGTGATCGTGATGTCGTCGCCGGGTTCGGTGTCGACAGATCCGGAGACCGGGCTGGTGCTGGCCACGGTCGGCGCGTCGTCGCTCGGCGGAAGGCCGGGGTGAGCCCCGAGGCCGTTGAACGTATCGGTCGCAAAGCCGTCCCACTGGACGGCTGGGTCAAACACGTCCGAACCGTCCGGATCGCCGGCCTCGATGGCGGTCTTGCGTCGGAGCGTGTTGTCACCGGTGCCGGTGAGCCCGCTGCCCCATTCGGTGCCCGGATCGAACCCGATCTGGCCGATGACGTCCAGGACCGTGGTGCCCTTGCGCAACGCCACGGCATCGTCGCCATTGAACCAGCCGGAGCCATTCGTCTGATCGGCCTGGCCACGAATCGTCGCGTTGGCGGTCGACTGAGCCAGCACGAAGACATCACCGGCGTCGACGGTTCCGGTGAGGTTGATCTTCAGGGCGGAGCTATCCAGCGCGTTGCCGTTGAAGTACATCCAGACCGCGTAGCCGTTTGCCGCGAGGTCGACTTGCGCCCCGGTGCCGTTGTAGATCTCCAGAGCCTTGTTGTTGCTCGAGCCCTCGATGTACTCGCTGAAGAAGAGCTCGGTCGGCGCCGCGCGCGTTGGCGCTGGGGCGACCAGCGGGACAATGGCGCCGAGCGCCAGTGCTATGGTCGTGAGCAGCGCGAAGCCGCGCAGGCGCATCGGTCGAGAATGAGACGGCACGGGCAGGGGGCCTCCAGCTGAGCAGGCCCGGTCGACGCGAACCGACGGGCGCAAGAATGAGTAGGGACTACAGCATAGTCGGGATCGGTCGTGCACAATGCCCATCGGTCAAGACCATCTCAAACCACCCGTGCCTCCACCGTCTGACCCGCGCTGGCCTGGACTCTGCAGCACCTGTCGCCATGCACATCGGATCCAGGCCACCCGCAGCACCTTCTGGCGCTGCCTCCTCTCCGAGACCGATCCGCGCTTCCCGCGCTACCCGGCATTGCCCGTCCTGTCATGCGCCGGCTTTCAGCCGATGGAACCCGAACGCCAATGAGGGCGTCTGGCCCACCTCATGAGAGTAGAGCGACGTTTCACCGTGCTCGGCATGCTCGGCACCCTCGGCATGCTGGGTGCCTGCGCGGTTCCCGGAGCGCCATCGCCAAGCATCAGCACTGGAGGACCCGACATGACCGAGCCCGAAACGTCAGCGTCGTCCAGGCCCTCGCCGAGCCTCCGCCTGGTCTCTGCCAAGCCATCCGCGCCGCCACGGCTTGGCAGCCATGAGCTCACCGGTACCCTTGGATTCGAGGATCTCGAGGGTGGCTGTGTGACGTTCGAGTCGCAGGACGGAACCCGATACGAGGTCCTCTATCCGGAAGGATGGGAGCTCCAGCGCAGCCCGCTTCAGCTGCTCTCCGCCGACGGGGAGGTCGTTGCTCGCCCCGGTGACGAGATCACCATCCGGGGATCCGAGGCGACCGACATGTCGTCGATCTGCCAGGTCGGACCGATCTTCCGAGCGACCGAGGTGGTCATCCCCTAGCCGAGTCGCAGACATGGAGAGACCCCGCCGGCGGACCGGCGGGGTCTCCTTGTTTCCTGAGCGGAACGGGATCAGTCGGTGTCGACCCGAATGACCGTCTGCTCGAGGGCACCGCCGTTGTAGGCGGCGGCTCCGAGATACTTCGTGCCGGCGGTCAGGCCTGCCCAGTCGACCGTGATCGTCGCTGTCTCACCGAGGACGGCGACGGCATCCGAGCTGGTGACCGTCATGTTGCCGCTGCCCGTGGCCGGAACGTTCCAGTTGAACAGGGAATAGTTGGCATCGGGGCCATCCGTCCCCCAACCATGAACCACGACGAGATAGGTTCCGGGTGCAGGCTCATCGACGCTGACCTCCTCCTCGGAAGTGCCCGAGCCGCTTCCGCCCACGAACGGGTAGCCGGGAGCTGGGCCGAAGACGTAGAGGTCGAGATCGTCAGCGCCATCGGTGTAGTCGTCGAAGAGCGAGAAGCGAGCGTACTCGGTCCCCGCCGGGACATTGACCTCATGGATGGTGATGCCAACGCCGGTGTCCAGCGCGACATTGATGTCGTTTGCCGGATCGTCGACGACGTTGCCCGGGGTCTGCGTCGCGGCGACGAGCCCCCAGTCATCGACCGTGAAGGCGCCCGTGTAGCCGAAGGTCACGTCATACGACAGGGACCCGGTCGTTCCGGTGCCCGACTGCTCGTCCGGCGCCGCCAGAGCGGTCGGCGTGATGGCGATCGGAGATCGGACGCTGTGCGAGCCGTCGCTCCACGTCAGCGACCCGAAGGTCCACTCGTCGATGGCGGCGTTCGCCTGCGCGGTGAAGGTCACCTCGTACGACGCCGTCTGACCAGCGGCCAATGTCAGCGTCGATGGGCTCACCTCAACGGCGATGCCCTCCG